>Ga0182019_10000504_pt1 | contig 19308 bp, 20 predicted proteins | sample 812E2MmetaG_FD_120483 | JGI IMG/M metagenome (GOLD analysis project Ga0182019, IMG submission 120483) | Permafrost microbial communities from Stordalen Mire, Sweden - 812E2M metaG | ecosystem: Environmental > Terrestrial > Soil > Wetlands > Permafrost | place: Sweden: Stordalen | collected...
CGTGGCCGACATCCGGATCGCGGACGTCCTCGAGGCCAAGCTCGTCACGCTCGATTGCGCCCGCGCACGGATCATCTCGATCGACACCTCGGCTGCGATGCAGATCCCGGGCGTCCGCCTGGTCATGACGGCGGCCGATCTGCCCCAGCCGGTGCCTCGCTTTGGGCCGCAGAACGAGGATCGCCCCGTCATCTCTGTCGGAGAAACCAAGTATCACGGGGATCCAGTCGCGCTCGTGGCCGCGGAGACGAAAGATGCGGCCGCCGAAGGTGCGCGCCTCGTTCGCGTGGAATACGAGGAGCTCCCGGCGGTCTTCACCATCGCGGCGGCGCTCGCTCCAGACGCCCCACTCGTCCAGGATCCGTCGCTCCGCCCCAAGGACGCGCTGGCCTCGACGAACGTGCTTCACGAGCACCGTGTCGGCTGGGGGGACGTGGACGCTGTCCACGCCGACATCGTCATCGAGAACTCGTACTCGTTCCCGATCGTGACCCACTTCGCGATCGAGCCCCATGCCTACATGGCCGCGCCCGACGGCGATGGAATCGCGATCTGGAGCTCCATCCAGCATCCCAACTGGCTGCAGAAGATCCTGGCAAAGGTCCTCGGTCTGCCGCTCTCGAAGGTCCGCGTCTACGCGCCGGACCCCGGCGGCGGCTTCGGCGGGAAGCAGCACACAAAGTACGAACCCCTCGTGGCGTTCGCGGCCCTCAAGGTCGACCGGCCGGTTCGCCTGATCCTCAGTCTCGAGGAGACGTTCCAGGCTGTCCGCCGCGCGGCGTGCGAGGTCCTCGTCCGAACCGGTTTCGACTCGGACGGGGCGCTCGTCTTTCAGGACATCAAGGCTGACTACCTCATCGGGGCGTACGTGGACATCGCCGACCGTGTGGTCGGCAAGGGCAGCTACCCCGCAGCCGGTCCGTACAACGTGCCCGCGGTGCGGATCCTCGCGCGCAGCATCCTGTCGCACACCCTGCCGTCGACGGCGTTTCGTGGCTTCGGCAACCCCCAGGTCAACTGGGCCGTCGAGTCGAACCTCGATGAGGGGGCCCGCGCTCTCGGCATCGACAGGCTCGAGATTCGACTCCGCAACCTCGCGCGAAAGGGCGACGCGTTCATCCCGTTCGATACGCCGGCCGATGGCGACTGGGAACAATCGGTGCGCCGCGCCGCCGAGCTGGTTGGATGGGACAAGCCTCTCGCCCCGGGTCACGGGCGCGGCATCGCAGTCGGCATCAAGTCGGGACCGACGACCGGCCTCTCCTACTCCACTGTCCGGCTCCTTGCCGACGGCAGCGTCATCGTCTTCGCCGGCACTTCGGACATGGGCCAGGGCGCTCGAACGATCTTCGCCCAGATCGCGGCGGAGGAACTGGGCGCGCCACTCGAGGCGATAGCCGTCGTCATGGGCGACACTGCGGTCGTTCCGTACGACCAGCAGACGTCAGCCAGCAGATCCACAGTGCTCATGGGCAATTCCGTCCTCATGGCCTGCCGGTCGATCCAGTCTCAGATCCGGGCGATGGCCGCCCGACTCCACGGCGTCGACGAGTCGCAGATCACCGTCGAAAGAGGAACCGCCAAACTGCCCGACCGGGTCCTGACGATCCTCGAGGTGCTCAAGCCCGGCCTTGGCAAGCTAGGTGGCGAGCTGGTCGGAAATGGAGAGGCCCGCAAGGAAGCCGAACCCGACCATCCTCTGGGCGGGGCGCCCGCGTTCTTCGAGTTCAACTGCACCGCCGTTGAGGCCGAGGTAGACGAGGGAACCGGCGACGTCACGATCGTGCGGCACGTCACCGTCTCCGACGTCGGCAAGGCCCTGAACCCGCTCCAGGTCCGGATGCAGGACGAGGGTGCGGCGATCCAGGGTCTCGGCCATACACTCATGGAGCACTACATCTTCGACGACTCGGGGCGGATCCGTAACCTCGGCGCGATCGACTATCGGATCCCGACGAGCATGGATCTTCCGCTGGAGCTGCACAGCGAAACGGTGGAGAACGGAGACGGGCCGGGTCCGTACGGCTCGAAGGGGATGAGCGAGGGAGCTTTGCTCTGCGTGTCCCCGGCGGTTGCGGCCGCCGTGCGCGACGCTTCGGGCGCGGTAATCCGCGACCTGCCGCTCACACCCGAACGCGTCTGGCGGGCGCTCCAGGAGCGAGCGGTACCGGCAGCCGAGGAGAGGAGGTAGCAGCATGAGCGAGAGGACAGAGGTCGGCCCGATCGGGAAGCTGCCGCCCGAGCAGATGGTCAAGGCCGCCCGGCTGGTGCGCGAAGGTCGCACCTACTCACTCGCTGCGGCGCGCTACCCCGGCATGCCGCTGTTCCCGGGTCATCCGCCGTTTCAGGTCCTCAACTACCGCACCCCGCGCGGCATCCGCGTCACGGGCGCGAAGCCCTGGGGCCCCATCAACGACGCCGGCCTGGGCTACATGGCCGAATACGTAATGGCGACTTCGCATTCGGGGGCCCACATCGACGCACTGGCCCACATGACGGTCGGCGACGACTCGCACTGGTACGGCGGCGGCCGTGCCGACGACCACCTGACCGACTTCGGGCCGACGTACGGCGACGCTGCGAAGATGCCGCCTTTCTTCACCCGTGGCGTTCTGCTCGATGCACCCGGGTACCGCGGTCTCGACTGCCTGCCGAAGGGATCTTCGATCGACGCCGCCGAGATGGACGCGATCTGCGCCGCAGAGGGCGTGACCGTCGAGCCCTGGGATATTGTCCTCATCCGCACCGGCTACATGGGCCTGTGGCCGGACGCCGAACGGATGGCCGCCCACAAGACGGCCGGGCCGGACATCTCGGCAGCGCGGTGGCTCCTGCAGCGCGGTGTCGTCGCAACCGGGACCGACACCGAGACATACGAAGTGCAGCCTGCACCCGATCCGGGGCCAACGGGCAATCCCCAGCCCGTCCACACTCTGCTGCTCATCGACAACGGCATTCACATCATGGAGAGCCTCGACCTCGAGGCCCTCGCTCGAGACCGTGTCTACGAGTTCCTGTTCGTTGCTCTGCCACTCAAGATCCGCGGCGCCACGGGCTCGATGGTCGATCCCCTGGCCATCGTATAGGGAGGAAGCTTCCGTGCCCCACGTGTCTCCGACCATGAAGGCTCTCGTCGTCCTCAAGCCCAACGTCGTCGAGATCCAGGATGTGGAGACCCCGACACCGGGCCCGAACGAAGTGCTGGCGCGGGTTCGAGCGGTCTCGATCTGCGGTACGGACGCGCACCTTGTCCGGGGCGACTATCCGGGGTTCTGGCCGCTCAGCTTCCCGTTCATCCCGGGGCATGAGTGGGCCGGCGAGATCGTAGCCCTGGGGCCCGGTGCAGACTTGTATGGCTGGAGAATCGGCGACCGCATCGCCGGCACGTCGCACGATGCCTGCGGCTTCTGCCAGAAGTGCGTCGAAGGTCACTACAACCTCTGCGAGAACTACGGCAAGCCGGGGCTGCACAAGCAGTACGGACACAACTACCAGGGCGCGGACGCGACGTACGTCGTCCAGGGCGTGAAGACCGTCTTCAAGCTCCCGGACGGGATCAGCTTCGAGGACGGAGCGATCATCGACCCCGCCTCTATCGCGCTCCACGTCGCCAACCGCGGCGGAATTGCCCCCGGCGACGCCGTAGCCATCACAGGTGGCGGCGCGATCGGACTCCTGTCAGGAGACGCGGCGCTCATCCGCGGCGCCTCCAGAGTCATCGTGGTCGAGCCCAACGCGGGTCGTCGGGCGAAGGCGGCGGAACTCGGCTTCGAGACGGTCGATCCGGGCGCGACAGATCCGGTTGAGGCGGTTCGCGCCATGACCGGCGGCCTGGGTGTCGACGTAGTCCTCGAGTGCGCCGGCGTGCCGGTGACGGTGCAGTGGGCGCTCGGCATGCTTCGCCGCGGCGGGCGGTGCGCGGCCGTGGGAATCCCGACCGTGGGCGTCGAGATAGCGATGCAAAAGCTCGTCCTGGACGAACTCGAGATCGTCGGCTGCCGCGCGAGTGCCGGCGAGATGCGTCGGGTGATGCCTCTGGTGGAGCAGGGCCGGATGCGAGCCCACGAGATGGTCACCCACCGCTTCTCGTTGAGCCATTACGACCAGGCGCTTGCCACGTTCAACGATCCCAAGAGCGGCGCGATCAAGATCGTAATCGTGCCCTGAGCGACGCGCGACACCCGTCCCAACCCTGAGTCGGGATCGCGGCACTTTCAGATACCGTCGAGGAAGGCCGCGCGAAGGTCTTGAAGACGCCCCTCGTCCAGCCGCAGGCCGTCGCTGAAGTACCTCTCGATCGTCCCGAACGATCGGCGCACCTCGTCGAGGGCGGCCTCCAGATAGTCGGGCCGGACCCATAGGAAGTCGGCTATGAGCCGCGGATCGCCGCCGCGGGCCTCGAAGTCGTCGAGGAACGACTGGAACATCGGCTTCAGGTAACCGTTGCTGGCGAGGAAGTCGGCCATGACCTCATCCTCGGGAACGCCCAGCAGGAGTAGCAGCGAGGCCGCCGCCCAGCCGGTCCGATCCTTGCCCCCCATGCAGTGGATCAGGGCCGGTCGGTACCGTTCGTCGGTGACCTCGCTGAAGACTCGTCCGAAGGCGCGACGTGCGCTGTCGAGGCTGACGAACTCCCGATAATGGGCGACGAATAGCGCCGTGCCCTTCCCATTCCCGAAGGCCTCATAAGCGAGGGTGGGATTGCGCATCGACGCCATGATGTCGCCGGGTGCGTGCTTTGCCAGACCGCCCACGACGTCGGCGGCTACGTATCGCATACCCGGCTGCAGTCGATCGGGCCGCGCCGCCCGCTCGGCTTCCGTCCGGAAGTCGTAGATCGTCCTGATACCCAGCCGGCCCAGCTCTACCGCGTCCGCACCGCTCAGCTGGTCCAGAGCGCTGGAACGGTACAGGAGGCCCGTTCTGATTCGCCGGCCGTCGGCGGTCGCCAGGCCGCCAACGTCGCGCAGGTTCGGCAGGGAGGCGATCGGAAGAGAGCGCTCGGCGTACGTGTCAGTTCTCCTCTGGGGGCGCGGCGCCTGAGAGTGCGGTGAATTGCCGCGGAGCGGGCGCCGGACGGTGGCTCCTGCTCGCCTCGATGGGCCACGCCTAGCGTACCGGATAGGGCGCAAGCCTGCCTCAGACAGACCCGAGACTCACCGATCGGTCTGGCCCGGCGAAGCCTCCACGGCCGCAAGGTCCTCAGGCGTGTCGATGTCGGGGTTGGATCCCTCCACATCCACTTCGACGACGAGTTCCGGGTGGTTGCGCAGGACCGGCCCGAGCCCGCGATCCGCGCGGGTTTCCCGGGCGAGAGACCATGCCGCTCGCCCGATGAGCACCGGGTTTGGACCGCCGCCGCCCCGGTATCGAGGCACGGCAACGGGTTGAGCCGTCGATGTGAACGCGGCCAGCAGGCGCTCGATTACCTCCGCCCGCAACAGCGGCTGGTCGCCGAGCAGAATCAGGGCCGCCTGGCTGGTCGGGCTCAGGCTCTCCAGCCCGATGCGAAGGGAGCTGGACAGGCCGGCGTCCGGATCCGGATTCGGGACGCGACGTTCAGACCGCCACCGCAGGTTCCGTTCGATTTCGTCCGCATCGTGGCCGAGCACCACGACGACCTCGGCAAGCCCAACCGACGCCACGACGTCGAGCACGTGCTGGAGCAGAGGGCGGCCCCATAGTAGTGCCAGAGCCTTTGGACGCCCGAACCGAGACGAGGCGCCCGCCGCCAGCACGACTGCGGCCGCCCGGCCAGGTTCCATCAGTCGCCGGAAACGGACGCAGGGGGGACGACCGAAGACTCGGGGTTGGCCGCAGCACGTGCCTTGTCGCGCAAGACCGACCCTGTTCCGCTATAGCGCAAGGCCACGATCTCGGCCATGATCGCGAGCGCGATCTCGGCCGGCGCACGCCCGCCGAGGTCCAGGCCCACCGGGCTGCGCAGCCTCTCGAAGTCCTCAGGCCGAACGCCGGCAGCGAGGAGACGTTCTCGTCGGCTCACAACCCTCTTGCGCGACCCGATCGCGCCGACGTACCGGCAGCCGCGGGCGAGAGCTATCGTGATCGCCGGCTCGTCGAACTTGACGTCGTGCGACAGCACCACCACCGCATCGGACGGACCCAGGCCGATCACGTCCGCCACCTCGTCGGGCCAGCCCACCAGAAGCCGATCGACGTCGGGGAACCGCTCCCGGGTAGCGAATGCCGGCCGGCCGTCGATGACAATCGTCTCGTACCCAAGGGTGCGGGCGATCGAGACCAGTGGGATCGCGATCTGGGCCGCTCCGACCACGACGAGCCTCGGCTCAGTCGGAAAGGCTTCGATGAAGAACGATCGATCTGCGAGTTCGACTGTTCGGGAGGTTCCGCTCGCCAGCGATTCGAGCGTCAGCCGGATCAGCTCGGCGTCCGCCGTCGGGTCGCCAATGGAACCGTCGAGGTGCCCGTCCTCCCACGCGACGAACACAGGCGCCGGCGGCTCGCCTTCGCCGGGAGGATGTGGGCCGGCTTCGGGCCCCGGCGAATCGACGGGGAGCGGCGTGACAACGGCCCGACCGCTCGTCGCGCCGGCGGTCGCCGCGCCTCTCGCCGCGGCCTCGACAGCCTCGCCCACCGAGGGCTGAATCAGCACGTCGATCGTGCCCCCGCAGGCGAGCCCCACGTCCCAGGCTTGCTCGTCGGTTATGCCGTAGCGGACCACCCGTGACCGGCCGGTTGCTCGGGCCTGTGCTATCTCCTCGAACACGGCCCCTTCGACACAGCCGCCGCTGACCGAGCCGGCGATCCGGCCGTCGGCAGTCGCAAGCATGACCGCGCCCTCCGGACGCGGTGCGGACCCGAACGTACGGACGACGACAGCCCGACCCACCTCGGCTCCCCCGGCCCGCCAGGCGGCAAGGGTCTCGATGAGGTCCTTCACCGCGAATCCTCCTGAAGTCTGCCCGGCATGGTAGGCGGCACGGCCGGCGACCGCCCCTCGCAATCGCCGCAGGACATCAAGGTACTGGTGCCGTCCCGGCGCCAGCATTCTACGTCTGGGTGGAGCGATTCGCGCCGAGCCGCGTCGCGGTCGGGCTCCTGCCAGCCCGCTTCATGACGCCGGCTCAAAAGCGCGTCATCCTACTAAGAGAACGCTCGCGGCGGGAACCGCAGCGTCGACTCCAGGTGGCCGGAGATTCTCAGAACGATGCTCGAGCAGGTTGTCGAAAGATGAGCAAACCAACGATCGTCTGCGCCGGAATGTGCAACACGAAGAGCGCCGAGATCAGGTACCTGGCCGAGCAGGTCGCCGAGCAAGGCGGCGAACCGATCATCATGGACATCAGCCTGGGCGCATCCGTCGACTGGGCCGACATCTCCCTTGAGGAGGTCCTGGCCTCGACCGGGACACGGGTCGAGGAAGTCTTCTCCGCGCCGCGGGCAATCGCGATCGACCTCGTCGGTCGCGCCGGGGCCGTCAAGATCCTCGAGCTCCACGCCGGGGGCAGGTGCGACGGCATCATCTCGTGGGCCGGTTCGGTCGGGACCACAACCGCGACCCGGATCATGCGGGCGCTGCCTTTTGGCGTCCCGAAGGTCATGCTCACCGACATGGCGTCGAGCGACGTCAGCATGTGGCTCGGCAACAAGGACATCTACATCTCCAATCCCACCGCCGAGCAGGGGATCAACATCGTCACTCACAAGGCCGTGGCCAACGCGGCTGCGGCCGTCGTCGCGATGGCGCGCGTCCCCGAGGTCCCGCCCGGCTCCAGGCCGCTGGTCGCGCTTACGTCATACGGCACCACGACGCCGACCGTTCGGCGGTGCGCGGAGTTCATGGAAGCCAGGGGCTGGGATGCCTCCATCTTCCACGCCGTGGGCGCTGGCGCCACGATGGAGGACTTGATCCGCTCGGGGTTGATCAAGGCGATCATCGACATCACGCCCGCGGAACTCATGAACAACCTGTTCGGCAGCGTGTACGGAACTCCAAAGACGTGGGAGGGCGACCGCCTGACAGCGGCGAGTGAGATGGGCATCCCGCAAGTGGTCGTGCCGGGAGGCCTGGACCAGGCCGCGCTCGGTCCGCTCCACACGGTGGCACCGGAGTATCTCGACGACGTCAAGCAGGAGCGGCGCAAGTCCTACCTGGGCACCGGGTTGCCATACCGGCACAACGACTCGGTGACGATCATGCTGCCAACGCTGGAAGAGGTGGAGCGCGTCTCCCTCGAGATCGCCCGGAAGCTCAACGACACGCGCGGGCCAACGGCTTTCATCATTCCGATGCGCGGCTGGTCCGCCTACGACCAGAGTCAGGATCTGGCCACGCTTCAGCGGGGCTGGGCCGAGGGCAACGGCGACGGGCCAACCTGGCTGCCCGATCCGTCGCAGCCGATCTGGTCGCAACGCGCGACGCTGATGCTGTCCGTGCTGCAGAAGCACCTCACTCCCAGCAACCCAAACCTCGATCTCATTGCCTGCGACCTGCACATTCTGGATTCTGAGTTCGCCGACCTCCTGGACCGGTGCATCGGTGACATGATCGACAAGAGGTGGCGGCGGGGCTTGTATCGGGATGTGCGCGGGGTGGTCGCCTGACGGCCGGGGAGGGTGAGTTGTCCTGCAGGAGGCACGGCGACAGGTGGCGGACAGGCCCGAACCCATGCTGAGTGTCGAAGAGGCGCAGGATCGGCTCCTGGAAGCGGTCGGATCGCCGCTTCCCGTCGAGGACGTGCCGCTCGCCCAGGCCCTCGACCGGGCCCTCGCAGAGCCCATCCGCAGCGCCGTCGACCTGCCGCCCTGGGACAACAGCTCCATGGACGGATTCGCCGTACATGCCGCCGACGTGGCCGGGGCGACGGCGACGGCCCCGATCCGGCTGCGCGTAGTTGGTGACGTGCGGGCGGGCGGCTCGCCGCACGTGGACGTACCGCCCGGATGCGCCGTCCGCATCGCTACCGGGGCCCCAATGCCACCGTCCGCCGACGCAGTGGTGCCCGTGGAAACGACGATCGTCGCCGAAGAGGGAGCCGATTCGGCTATCGGCGAAGCCGCCCGCGTCGAGCCGGCGCGAGTCGAGCCGGCCCCTGCCGGGTCGACTCGCGCCCTCGGGTTCCGGGCCCTGGAGCCATTGCCGGATGCGTGCCTGGTGACCGCCGCCGTCGAGCCTGGCGCCTTCATTCGCCGGCGAGGTGAGGACGTTCGCGCCGGGATGCTGCTCCTCGAACCCCACAGACGAGTCGGGCCGGCTCAGATCGCGCTGGCAGCGGCCGTGGGCGTCGACTCTCTGCGTGTCCATCGCAGGCCGGTGGCAGGCGTGCTCTCCACCGGCGACGAACTGCGACTCGCCGGACAGGAGCTCGGCGAATCGGGCATCCCCGACGCGAACCGGCCCGGCCTGCTGGCAATGTGCAGCGACGCCGGAGCCCGGGCCGCAGACCTCGGAATCGCCGGCGATTCGCTCGAGTCGATCCTGCGTGCCCTGCGACCGGCCATCGAAGGCTCGGACCTGCTGATCGTCAGCGGCGGCGTATCGCTGGGTCCGTACGACATCGTCCGGACGGCATTCGAGGCGCTCGGGCAAGTCGAGCTGTGGCGCGTAGCCATCCAGCCGGGCAAGCCTTTCGCCTTCGGCCGATCCAGCCCCCGCGATGGCGACGGACGACGGGTTCTGCTCTTTGGCCTGCCCGGCAACCCGGTGTCGGCCCTGGTCACGTTCGAGCTGTTCGTCCGCCCGGCGCTGCAACGCCTGAGCGGTCTGCCTGCGCCAACGGCCCGGGTGGATCGGGCCGTCACCGAGGGCCGACTCGAGAAGGCCGCCGGTCGGCGCGGCTACCTGCGCGTAACGGTCGTCCGCGACGGGTACGGCTCGCCCATTCGCGACCCTCAGGGCCGGCTGCGGGTGCGCGTGGCGGGTCACCAGGGCAGCCACGTTCTCAGCGCCATGGCCGTGGCAGACGCTCTCGCAATCGTGCCGGAAGCCGTCGAGCGGCTCGAACCAGGAGCGGAAGTGGAGATCAGATGGCTTCGCGCGTGACCAGGAACGACCGCGACGCGGCCCCGAACCCAGACGGTCCCCAGGGCGCGGGCGGATCCGAGGGACCCGCCCGTGTCGCTGACGAGCACGCCCTCGTCGCCCGCGAGCACTCTGGAGGTCCAGCCCACGAGCGCGGCCTCGCACTCGTCGTGACCGTGAGCGATGGCGTCGCGTCGGGGGTTCGCCAGGACGCCAGCGGCGACGGCCTGGACCGGCGACTGCGCGATCTCGGCTTTGGCGTCGACCGGGCGGTCGTGCCGGACGAGCAGCGTCAGATAGAGCACCTGCTGGTCGCGGCCGCGGGTGACCACGATCTGATCCTGACCACGGGCGGCACCGGGCTGACGCCGCGCGACGTGACTCCCCAGGCAACGCTGGCCGTCATCGCGTACGAAGTGCCGGGCATTCCCGAGCTGATGAGGTTCGAGGGCGGGCGGTCGACGCCGTACGCCTACTTGAGCCGCGCAGTGGCGGGAATACTGAATCGCTGCCTGATCGTCAACCTTCCCGGCAGCCCGCGCGGAGCCCTGGACTCGCTGGCTGCTCTCGAGCCCATACTCGACCACGCCCTGGTGACGGTCGCCGGACCTTTCGAACACGAGTCAAGGCCGGAGACGGGCCCGGACCGTCGAGGTTGATGACCGAGCCACGCTAGATGGCTCGGGCCGGTGGCCGCCCTCGGCAACGCCGCCGCATGCGGGACCGCTGCGCCGAGGCGAATGCCCCGCTCGGCCATCGGGATGTGCCGCTCATCCGACCACATACCTTGCGAGAGTTTGAGACTACCTAGCTAGATCATCGATTATCGTTTAGACTTCCTAGGTATGAGCTCGAACCAACCAAACCGGTCCGCGAGTCTCCGCGTCGGTCAGGCCGCCGAGATGCTGGGCATATCCATCGAAACCCTCAGGCGATGGGGTGGCGACGGCACCATCAGGATGGAGCGCTCGGCCGGCGGGCAGCGTGTCGTCGCCGTCGCAGAGGTGTCCCGACTTCTCGATGAGAGGCGGCGCACCAGAGTCGATCGCCCGATCGTGGCCCAGTCGGCGCGCAACCGGTTCCCCGGCGTCGTTACTCGCATCGAACGCGACGGCGTCGCCGCCGTCGTCGAAGTCATGGCCGGCCCGCACCGGTTGGTGAGCCTGCTGACCGCCGAGGCCGTGATCGAGCTTGGTCTGAAGGTCGGCGACGAGGTCGTGTGCGTCGTGAAGTCCACCAATGTCATGTTGGAAATCCCCTCTACCAAGGAAACGCGCGAATGAAACGCCGTCTGGTTGCGCTCATCACCGCCCTCGCCCTCGTCGTAGCGGGCTGCTCGAGCAGCGCCACGCCGATGCCGAGCCTGCCGGCGTCGACCGCCGCGCCGGCCACGGTCGCGCCTGCCAGCATGACGCCGGCCACCGGCGCACCCGCGACCGCGGCGCCCGCCAGCCTGACGATCTACGGCGCGTCGTCGCTGAACGCGGTCCTGGCCAAGGTGAAGACGGTATACGAGGCGGCCAGCCCGGGCACGATTCTGACCATCTCGACAGACTCGTCGACGGCGCTCGAGACCAAGATCGAGCAGGGTGCTCCAGCGGACGTCTTCCTGTCGGCGGACACCGCGAACCCGCAGAAGCTGGTCGACAAGGGCCTGGCGGCCGGGGGCGTCACGAAGTTCGCCGGTAACCTCCTCACCGTGATCGTCCCCCTGGGCAACCCGGCCGGCATACAGACTCCAGCCGACCTGGCCAGGAACGGCGTCAAGATCGTCACCTGCGGCGACACCGTGCCGATCGCCAAGTACGCGGCCCAGCTCGTAACGAACCTCGCCAAGCAGCCCGGCTACCCGGCCGATTTCGTGGCGAAGTACACCGCGAACATAGTCTCGAAGCAGGACAACGTGTCCGCGGTCGTGTCCCAGATCGCCCTGGGCGAAGGCGATGCCGGCATCGTCTACGTGACCGACGCAAAGACCTCCACGCAGGTCACGACGGTCCCGATCCCGGTCGCAGCGAACGTGCCGGCCACCTATTCCGGAGTGGTGGTCAAGGCGTCCGCGAACGTGAGCGCTGCTGGAGCGTTCCTGACCTGGCTCGCCGGCCCTGACGGCCAGGCAATCCTGGCCTCGTTCGGCTTCCTCCCGGCACCCTGACCGAACCACCCGTGGACCGACCGGGCCGCACCGCCCCCGTGCCGGAGCGTTCTGCGGCCCACGGCACGTTGGCGGGAGGCGGCTGGGGCACCAGGTCCCTCTTCGCCCTTGCCGGTCTATCGGCGACGTTCCTGGGCCTGCCGGTCGCGGTCCTCGTTGCGCGGTCTGTCTTCGACGGCTCGCTGGCAAATGCCCTGACCGCTCAGGTCGTCCTGTCGGCCCTCGACCTGAGCCTCACGACGACGGCGATAAGCCTCGTCCTCACCGTAACCTTCGGCCTGCCCCTCGCCTACGTCCTGGCTCGGCATCGGTTCCGGGGTTCCTGGCTGGTCGAGGCGCTCGTGGACCTCCCGCTCGTCCTGCCGCCGTCCGTGGCGGGCCTCGCTCTGCTACTCGTTCTGGGCAGGCGCGGCCTGCTCGGCGGAGCGCTCGATGCGGTCGGGATCGAGATTCCATTCACCACCGTCGCGGTCATCCTGGCCCAGACGTTCGTCTCGGCGCCGTTCTTCGTACGTTCGGCACGAACCGGGATAGCAGGCGTCGCACCGGACCTGGAAGACGCCGCGCGGGTCGACGGCGCCTCGGAGATCGAGGTCTTCCGCCACATCACGGTCCCACTGGCTGCAAGCCCCCTCGCGGCGGGAGTCGTCATGAGCTGGGCTCGTGCGCTCGGTGAGTTCGGCGCGACCATCATGTTCGCCGGCAACATAGAAGGGCGGACCCAAACGCTCCCGCTCGTCGTCTACGGCGAGTTCGAGGGGGGCAATCTCGATGCGTCGATCGCCGCCGCGGCGATCCTGGTCCTCGCGGCGTTGGGCGTCCTGGTCGCGGTTCGAATGCTTCACTGGGGGCGCGCGCTCGACCTGCGCAGTCTTGGCTGACGGCGCGCTCCATTCCGCGCCGGGGGAAACCCTGACACGCCCCCTACACTTGGAACCGACCCTCCGCCGCGAGTCGACCCAGACGGTCCCGCAGCGGTCGACTTGGAGAAGCACGCCCATGAAACTGAGCGCTCGCAACCAGCTCCCGGGCACCGTGAAGGCGGTGACCGAAGGGCAGGTCATGACCGAGGTCGTCGTGGAGGTGGCCGGCGGCAATGAGATCGTGGCGGCGATCACGGCCGAGTCGGCCAGACGGCTCGGCCTGGCACCGGGGAGGCGCGTCGTCGCCGTGGTCAAGTCGACCGAGGTGATGATCGGCGTGGATGACTGACCGTCTCGAGACGGTAACGTACCGCCCGATCGGCATCGTCCACACGCCGTTCACCGAAGTCGACGGCATGCCGATCCAACCGACGGCTGCGCTCGGCGTCCGAGGCTCGATCGACCTCACGGCCGGGTTCGAGCCCGGCCTGCTCGATCTCGACGGGTTCAGCCACCTGACCCTTCTGTATCACCTCCACGAGATCGGCAGGGCACGGCTGGTGGTCACTCCGTTCCTCGACGACGCGCCGCACGGAGTATTCGCCACGCGTTCGCCGGCACGACCCAACCCGCTCGGAATCTCCACCGTTCGTTTGGTGGCGATTCATGGCTGCACCCTCGAGATCGAGGACGTGGACATGCTCGACGGGACGCCGCTGCTCGACATCAAGCCATATGTGCCGGAATTCGACGATCGGCAGGGCGCCCGTGTCGGCTGGTTGTCGGGACGACTCGATCGCCTCACGGAGGTCCGGGCGAACCGACGTCTCAGGAGGCCCTGACTCGTCCAGCGGCAGGCTTCGGTCGCTCGTGCCCGACGACCGGCGCAGGTCCGGCATCCGCGGCAGCCTCGGCCGCCTTCTCCGCCTCGAACTCCGCGATCGCCGAGGCCGGCGTCCGGTCGCACGTCCCGTCTCCCAACGATAGAACCTCGATACGATCGCCGACTCGCACCTCGCCCGGGGCCCGCACCACCGCGAAGAGACCCTCCCGGGGCATGACGCAGTCGCCGGCCTGGTAGTAGATCGCGCACTTCGTGTGGCAGATCTTGCCGATCTGGCTGATCTCGAGCTCCGAGGAACCCCCGATCCTGACCAAGCTGCCGACCGGCAGCGAGAGGAGGTCGATTCCGGACGTGGTGATGTTCTCGGCGAAGTCGCCGGGGCCGACGCTGAGCCCTTCCGCCACCATCTTGTCGATCGATTCCTGAGCGAGCAGAGAAACCTGGCGGTGCCAGTCTCCGGCGTGGGCATCCCCCCCGAACCCCCGATCGAAGACGAGCCTGCCCGTGTCACCGCGCGTCTTGCGCACCGTCCTCCTCGCGCTCAGGTTGACCGATCGGACTACTCCCGGGTCGGGCAGCGTCATCGTCTACAGGCCCTCTTCCCAGGTCCACCGGCCCGACTTCCCACCATCTTTGAGCAGAAGGCCCAGCCCGTCGACGGTCATACCCCGGTCGACCGCCTTGCACATGTCGTACAGGGTGAGCGCGGCCACTCCCGCCGCCGTCAGCGCCTCCATCTCGACACCCGTGACGTCGTTCGTCTCCACTGTGGCGCGGATTCGTATGCCGTCACCGACGGGCTCGAAATCGACGCTCGCATGGGTGATCGCCAGCGGATGGCACAGCGGAATGAGGTCGGCCGTCTTCTTCGCCGCCATGATGCCGGCCACACGAGCCACCGCGAACGCGTCGCCCTTTGGGACTTGCCCCTCGACAATCATCGCAAGCGTCTCGCGGCGCATGTGTATTACTGCGCCGGCAACCGCGGTGCGGTGCGTGGCCGCCTTCCCCGCCACATCCACCATTCGCGCGGCGCCATTCTCATCGAGATGGGAGAGATCCTGATCGCCCACTGCCTAGCCTCCAACCTGTGACATCCGGCGAACGGTACCGATCCGCATGTTGTGAGATTCAGGTTTCGCAGCCACCGCCGCGAGGATCAGCGCGCGCAGGTCGGCCGCGGTTCCGTGGCGAAGGATTCGGCGCGCATCGAGCTCGTCGTCGGAGAAGAGGCAGGTCCGGAGCTTGCCGTCTGCCGTGAGCCGCAACCGGTTGCACTCCCCGCAGAACCGATGCGAAAGCGGCGAGATGACCCCTATCGTGGCCTGTGCGCCCCGGAATCGATAGTACCTGGCCGGCCCCCAGCCACCCGGCGTCTCGCTGCGGTCGGCCAACTCGAGCCGGCCGAGGCCGGCTGCGGCGCCCTCCACGGCCAGGCGGGCGAGCATCTCGTCGCTCGAGACGTGGCCTGCCCGCGTCCAGTCGCCGGCACTCTCGCCGGCTACGTCTCCGGCCACGTCTCCGGCCATGCCGCAATCGTCCCCGCCGCCGACGGGCATGTACTCGATGAAGCGGACGTGCAAGGGACGGTCCATCGTCAGCTTCGCGAAGGACAGCAGGTCCTGGTTCAGCGAACGCTCGACCACCACATTCACCTTGACGGGGCGCATGCCCGCGGCCAACGCCGCATCGATGCCGGCGAGGGCATCCTCGACCCTGCCGCCTCTGGTTGCCCGCGAGTAGTCGCCGGGATCGAGCGAGTCGAGAGAGATGTTGACTCGCGCCAGCCCCGCTGACGCCAGGTCCCCTGCCATCCGCGGCAGAAGCGTGCCGTTGGTCGTCATGGCGATCGCCTCGACGCCGTCTATCGCGCCGAGACGGCGAACGAGATCGACGATGCCCTTGCGAACGAGTGGCTCTCCGCCCGTCAGGCGAATCTTCGAGATCCCTTCGGCCACGGCCGCGACCGTCAGCCGTTCGATCTCCTCGAACGTGAGCAGCTCCGATCGATCCTTCCACGGCACGCCGTCGCTCGGCATGCAGTAGACGCATCTCAGGTTGCAGCGATCAGTCACGGAGATCCTGAGGTAATCGATGCGACGTCCGAACGTGTCGACGGCCATCGCCCTATTCACTGTCACGGGCAGGTGAGCCTCCTGACTTCCCGTCAGCGCCGGCATCGTCCGCCCCGTGGATCCAGCTCGACAGGTGCTTCTCGACGAGTCCGTCGAGCAACGCGTCCGCATCGTCGACGAGCGCGCCGAACGAGCCCGCAAGCAATCTGCCCTCATCGGACACGATCGAGCCTCCGCCCCCTCTGCCGCCGGTCCGTCGGTCGAGCAGGGCGAAGCCGAGATGTTCCTCGGCACGACGCAGGATCTGCCACGCCTTGCTATATGCCATGCCCATGTCGAGCGCGGCCTGGCGCAGCGATCCGGTCGACTCGACACGGACGAGCAGCTCTCGGATCCCCATCCCGAAGACGGGCTCACTCCCGTCGTGCAGCCAGATTCGGCATGCGAGGCGAATCCGTGTCGGACCCCCTGCCGCCGCGCCCGACTTCGAATCCACTTGCTTCATGACGATCAATCCAGGGCATTATTCTCGCGAGAGCATAACGGTTCCACGCTCCCCCACCGGGGGCCGTTGGTCCCCATCGCGGGGGCAGGTTGACTTGTCCTTGGCCACTCCAACGGGTCGCCGACCGGCGGCAGCGGGGCGCGGACTTCGTCGCCGCGGCGCAGATTGGCGCAGCGCCCGATCGAACCTGGGCTAGATGGACGTAAGCGAGGCCAGCTGCCTCAACTCCGCCAGCGGTGAAGCGGACGGATCTGCGGCCACGAGATTGAGCACCACCTGGTCGGCCCCCACCTCGAAGCGCTCCCGTACCTTCTCGGCGACGCGTTCGAAGTCGCCCCAGGCGACGATGGCCTCGAAGAGCGCGTCCGAACCGGGGGTCTCGAGATCGGCCTCGGACCAGCCGATACGCAGGAGGTTGTTTCGGTAGTTGGCCGCTCCCAGGTAGAAGGAGAGGTGGCGGTCTCCGATGGTCCTAGCAGAAGCCAGATCGCCGGCCAGAACCACGGGCAGATCCGCAGCGAGGAACGGTTCCGGACCGAGAATCTTCCTGACCTCCCGAACGTGGGGCGTCGTCGTGAAGTACGGATATGCCCCTGCCGTGCGCTCGCCGGCAAGCCCGACCATCTTCGGCCCGAGGGCGGCCAGCACGATCGGCGGCAACTCCGCCTCCGGCCCACGCCAGGGCGCCGCGCCGATCGCGTCGAGGTACTCGCGCATAGCGGAGTATGGACGCTCGTAGTTGTGCCCCCTGAGCGCGACCGACGGCGCATGCGCGACTCCAAGGCCAAGGATGAAGCGGCCGGGCCAGGCCTCGCCCAGGGCTCTGCCACCGTTGGCCATCGCTGCGGCGTCGCGGGCCCAGATGTTGGCTATGCCGCTGGCGATAACCAGCCGCTCAGTCGAGGCCAGATAGATCGCGCCCTGTGCGAACGCCTCTCGCGCGAACGATTCCCCGTACCAGAGCGTGCCGTAGCCAAGTCGTTCCATCTCGCGCGCAAACTCGCGCTGGATTGCGGCCGGCTGGCCGTTGAGGGGCCCGGCAAAGACGCCGATTCTTCCGGGATCGATGCCGCGCAGTCTTCTGAGGCTCATGGTAGTTGGGATTCTACGCGCGTTCCGGCGGCTCGGCGCCGGCGCGGTTCCGATGCGCCGACGGTTGGGCGACGCCCTCCGCGGCCTCAGACGTGCGAGAGTCCCGACCCACCTTGCCCGGCGGACGGTCCGAGTATCTCGGACGGCGACAAGCCCACACGACGTGGGTTTCGTCGGCGCTGATCAGAATGAGACGGTCGAACCGACGCGGTGGCGCTCGCGCCGCCGTCCGCGCCAGACCGTGACCCGGCCGCGCCCGTGGACCTGCCACACGCCGTCGCGACCCACCAGCGCCGTGTCCTCGTCGATCCCGACGACGAGCGCGCCCGCCGGCGCGGCAAGAACCAGCGGGGCCACGAGCGTCTCCGGGATGGCGTCGTAGTGGGGCACGATCACGAGACGGGGCACCAGGCCCAGAGCATCCTGCCAGCCCACGGGCAGCCCCGGGAAGCGACCACCACCGACCCGGAGCTGATGCCCGCCAAGCACCATCGCCCCGGCCGAGCAGCCCGCGATCACCGCCCCGCGGGCATGCGCCGCTCGCAGGGCGGCACCCGCCGCGCTGTCCCGGAGCATTGCCAGTAGATGGCCCGGCTTGCCGCCGGAGAGGTACACGAGGTCGGCGTCCGAGATGCCCGCGACGGCCACCGGGTCATCGGCCGACGCCCGGTCATGGATGAGGACCGGCACAGGAACGGCCCCGAGGGCGGCGAAGTGAGCCTCGCCCTGGGCGGCCCAGCGCTGAAAGACGGCTTCGCCGTCGGGCCACGAAGCTGTCGGCACGATCGCGACGCACGGCCGGCCGCGGCTGGTGGCCGCAAGCAGCGCTCGGTCCACCTCGTCCATGGCTGGAGTGAACTCGCCCGAGCCGACGAGCGCGATGACGCCGTTCATGGCGGTTGAGTCTACCGGAGCCCTGCCGCGGAGTCCGTCCGACGCTCCCGACGATGAGCACGGCGCAACGACCTCCAACGCTGGGATACAGCGCATACCGGCACCTCCCTCAGTCGCCCGACCCGCGGGCGTTCGTGGGCTGAGACAGACCCGCGGAGAGCAACGAGCGGGTCGTAGACTCAAGTGCGTTCGATACTGAAGAGGTGCCGCAATGGGAACCCCGACGCGCGAGTGGCCGTGGCCGTGGGAGGGCTACAGAACCGTCAGGCTTTGGGTTGTCGATGACATAATGCCGCCCATCCGAGACCAGATCGTCTCGCACGTCGCGGCGGTGGTGGAAGCCGCCAGGAGCGTGAACGGGCTTGAGGAAGGGGTTCGCAAGTTCCGCAACCCATACCTTCCGCCTTTCAGCGTCGATGTCGTAGCCGAGAGGAATGGGCCGGACTCGGAACAAGAACACGTCGACATAACGGTCCACGCAGGTCGGCGATAGCTGGCGTCGCCCGATCGATGCCAGGCAACCTCGGATAGCAAGATCGGCTGGCAGCCGGCTCGATGGAAGCGGAGGGGACGACCCGGATGAGCATCGAGGACCTCGGAATCGAATACCGGGCCGAGTTGCCGACGGCTGCGGAGTTCGAGCGCCTCTTTCGGTCGAGCGGCTGGACCGAGGCCGTCGAGGTGGCCGCCGACCGCCTGGCGGCAACGCTTCCCCACGCCTGGTACTCGATCTGCGCGCGACATGACGGGCAGGTCGTGGGCACCGGCTTCGTCCTCTCCGATGGCGTCCTGCACGCCCTCATCGTGAACGTGATCGTTGCACCGGAGATGCGCGGGAACGGCATCGGGACGGAGATCATGAAGCGTCTGATCGCCA
>Ga0182019_10000507_pt1 | contig 19290 bp, 16 predicted proteins | sample 812E2MmetaG_FD_120483 | JGI IMG/M metagenome (GOLD analysis project Ga0182019, IMG submission 120483) | Permafrost microbial communities from Stordalen Mire, Sweden - 812E2M metaG | ecosystem: Environmental > Terrestrial > Soil > Wetlands > Permafrost | place: Sweden: Stordalen | collected...
ATGCGACCAGGGCCAGGGGTTCCTGTTCTCGCGGCCACTCAGTGCCACGGCGGTGGGGCCGTTCCTCGCATCCACCGTTACGGCGAGGCGCACAGTGGCGAGCGTCTGAGCTAGCGCCGCGGGCTGATAGCGAACCAGGCTATCTTCAGCTCCGGGACTCGTTCGCAGACCCTGGTGACGCAGTCGAGCACCGCCAGGCGTCCGATCTCTTCGCGTTCGTCGCGCTCCATCGATACCGGTGCATCGTGGCCCGCACGGGCCATCAGCTCCGCGCCACTACGGCTGAAGGAGACATCTTCGAAGCGTTTGCCCTCGAGCCGCTCCCAGAGCAGGTCCAGTGCGTTCTCGGGGGCGCCCGAGCGGGAATGGGGTGTGATCGAGAACTTCACAACCGCAGAGCCTAAAGCTGCCCGAGACGTTAAGCAGCGTCCTCGAGCAGCTGCACGAGCCGAGCCCTGCAGAAGGCCCACTGCTTGCGGTTGCGCTCGTCCCCGGGGTGCAGCGTGTCGAGCAGCGCGAGCCCGCGAATCGTGGCTACGGACATCTCGATCAGGCGCTCGAAGTCGCCGCGATCGGCCAGCTCGGGGAACAGGCGGCGGGCGAGCTCGAGCGTCTGGCGATCGAGCTCGCGTTCCACCTCGATCAGATGGCCGCGCAGCTCGGCATCGGTGCGCGCGCAGGTCCACAGGTCGAGCGCCGCCTGGTAGAGCGGGCTGGCGTAGCTGGCCCACACGAGGTCGAGGCCCGCCGCGATGCGCTCCGGACCGTGCGGCAGCGCCGCTGCAGCCTTCAGCAGCTCTTCGCTGCGTCGCTGCGCGAGATGCTCGATCGCTGCCGCCACGAGCGCTTGGCGCGTCTGGAAGTGGTGCAGGTGCGCGCCGCGAGAGACACCGGCGCGCTCGGCCACGCGGCTCGTCGTGGTATTCGCGTAGCCGTCCTCCACGAGCGAGGCAATCGTCGCTTCGAGCAGGGCCACGCGTGTCGCGGAGCTGCGCTCGGCCTGGCTGCGACGGGGAGCGGGGGCGGTTGACGAGGCGGGCATGCGACCTCCGATGCTAGAGGAACTTGCGTTCACGAATGAATGTTATGCTGCGCGCCAGCGGCCCGATTTCGACCAAGAGGAGTCTCCCCATGGCAGCAACCGAGGCGTTGGTGTTCGACGCGATCCGCACACCCCGCGGCAAGGGCAAGGTCAATGGGTCGCTGCACGCGACCAAGCCGGTCGACCTCGTCGTAGGGCTGATGCACGAGATGCTGATCCGCAACGAGCGGATGGACCCCAACCGCGTCGATGACGTCGTGCTCGGCTGCGTCTCGCCGGTCGGCGACCAGGGCGCGGACATCGCCAAGACCGCCGCGATCAAGGCCGGTCTCCCGGACACGGTCGCCGGCGTGCAGCTCAACCGCTTCTGCGCCTCGGGCCTTGAGGCCGTCAACATCGCCGCTCAGAAGGTCGCCTCCGGCTGGGAGGACCTCGTCTTCGCCGGCGGCGTGGAGTCGATGTCGCGCGTGCCGATGGGCTCTGACGGCGGCGCCTGGGCGATGGACCCGGAGACCAACTACGACACCTCCTTCGTGCCGCAGGGCATCAGCGCCGATCTGATCGCGACGATCGAGGAGTTCAGCCGCGAGGATGTCGACGCCTACGCCACGCGCTCGCAGGAGCGCGCGAGCGCCGCCCAGGCCGAGGGGCGCTTCGCGAGCTCGGTGATCCCCGTCAAGGACCTCAACGAGAACCTCGTGCTCGACCGCGACGAGTTCATCCGTCCCGGCACCACGGTCGAGACGCTCGGCAAGCTGAAGCCCTCCTTCCAGGTGATGGGCGAGATGGGCGGCTTTGACGCCGTGGCGCTGCAGAAGTACCACTGGGTCGAGAAGATCGACCACGTTCATACGCCCGGCAACTCCTCGGGGATCGTCGATGGCGCTTCGCTGGTGGCGATCGGCAACGAGCAGACCGGCAGCGACCTCGGCCTGACGCCCCGCGCTCGGATCCTCGCCACAGCCGTCTCGGGAGCCGATCCGACGATCATGCTCACGGGCCCGGCGCCGGCATCGAAGAAGGCGCTCGCCAAGGCAGGGATCAAGGTCGAGGACCTCGACCTGGTCGAGATCAACGAGGCTTTTGCGGCCGTCGTCCTGCGCTTCGTCAGGGACATGGGCCTGGACATGGAAAAGGTCAACGTCAACGGCGGCGCGATCGCGATGGGTCATCCGCTCGGCGCGACCGGCGGCATGATCCTCGGCACGCTCGTCGACGAGCTGCACCGCACCGGCGGGCGCTATGGCCTGGCGACGCTCTGCGTCGGCGGCGGCATGGGTATCGCGACAGTCGTGGAGGCGATCTGAATGGCAGAGTCGAGCACCATCACCTACGAGCGCGGCGAGGACGGCATCGTGCTGCTCACGCTCGATGACCCCAACCAGTCGGCCAACACGATGAACGCGGCCTACATCGCCTCGATGGGCGCGACGCTCGATCGTCTGGAGGGGGAGAAGGACGAGATCAAGGGCGTCGTGATCACCTCGGCCAAGAAGACCTTCTTCGCTGGCGGCGACCTCAACGACCTGAAGACCGTCACCCGCGAGCAGGCCGGCGAGTTCGCGGCCGGCATCCGCATGGTCAAGGGACAGCTGCGCCGCCTGGAGACGCTCGGCGTGCCGGTCGTCGCCGCGATCAACGGCGCGGCGCTCGGCGGTGGCCTTGAGATCTGCCTGGCCACGCACCACCGCGTGATGCTCGACGACCCGAAGGTCAAGCTCGGCTTCCCCGAGGTCAAGCTCGGCCTGCTGCCGGGCGCCGGGGGGGTGGTGCGCACGGTGCGCATGTTCGGCATCGTCGAAGCGCTGATGCAGTTGCTGATGCAGGGCCAGGAGCTGCGTGCCGCCAAGGCTCTGGAGATGGGTCTCGTCGACGAGACCGTCTCCTCGCGTGAGCAGCTCGTGCCGAGCGCGAAGGCGTGGATCGAGGCGAAGGCGGCGAGCGGCGAGGAGGTCGCTCAGCCGTGGGATGTGAAGGGCTACAAGATCCCCGGCGGCTCACCCTCGAACCCCAAGCTCGCCCAGAACCTGCCGGCCTTCCCGGCGAACCTGCGCAAGCAGCTGAAGGGCGCCAACTACCCCGCGCCGCACCACATCATGGCCGCGGCCGTCGAGGGCGCGCAGGTCGACTTCGATAACGCGATCGAGATCGAGGGCCGTTACTTCACCGATCTGGCCACAGGGCAGGTCGCCAAGAACATGATCCAGGCGTTCTTCTTCGATCTGCAGCAGGTGAGCGGCGACCGCGGTCGTCCGGCCGGCATCGAGCGCTTCGCGCCGAAGAAGATGGTCGTGCTCGGCGCCGGCATGATGGGCGCAGCGATCGCCTACGTCTGTGCGAAGGCGGGCATCGAAGTTGTACTTAAGGATGTATCGCTGGAGGCGGCCGAGCGCGGCAAGGGCTACTCACAGGCGCTTGTCGAGAAGGCGGTCTCGCGTGGGCGCTCGAGTGAGGAGCAGGGCGCGGAGTTGCTCGCGCGGATCACGCCCAGCGCCGAGGCCGCAGATGCGGCCGGTGCAGAGCTCGTGATCGAGGCGGTCTTTGAGGACCCGGCCGTCAAGGCGCAGGTCTTCGCGGAGATCGAGCCGCACTTGACGGGGGCCCACCCACCCGCGCTGCTCGGCTCGAACACGTCGACGCTGCCGATCACGCAGCTGGCCGAGGGCGTCTCGCGCCCGGCGGATTTCATCGGGCTGCACTTCTTCAGCCCCGTGGACAAGATGCCGCTGCTCGAGATCATCAAGGGCGAGCAGACGAGCGAGGAGACGCTCTACCGGGCGCTCGACCTCGCGCGGCTGATCCGAAAGACGCCGATCGTGGTCAACGACTCACGCGGCTTCTTCACCAGCCGCGTGATCGGGACCTTCATCACCGAGGGCGTCGGCATGCTGCTGGAGGGAATCCCCGCGGCGTCGATCGAGCAGGCCTCGAGTCAAGCCGGCTACCCGGCCCCGGTGTTGCAGCTCTCAGACGAGCTGAACCTGAACCTCGCACGCAAGATCCGCGACGCCACAAAGGCCGCCGTCGAGGCCGAAGGAGGGGTCTTCGAGGACCGCGCCTCCTTCCAGGTCGTCGACAGGCTGCTCGACGCGGGCCGCGGCGGCAAGCTCGCGGGCGCCGGCTACTACGACTACGAGGACGGTAAGCGCACGGGCCTGTGGAAGGGCCTCAAAGAGCTCTTCCCGGAGATGGCCGATCCGTCGACGCTCTCGCTCAAGGATCTCGAGGAGCGGATGCTCTTCGCGGAGGCGCTTGAGAGCGTCAAGTGCCTCGATGAGGGTGTGATCGAGTCGGTAGCCGACGCGAACATCGGCTCGATCTTCGGCATCGGCTTCCCCGGCTGGACGGGCGGGGTGCTGCAGTACATCAACGGCTATGAGGGCGGGCTCCCCGGCTTCGTCGCGCGGGCCCGCGAGCTGGCGGGCACCTACGGCGAGCGCTTCGAGCCGCCTGCCTCACTCGTGGAGAAGGCGGAGCGCGGCGAGAGCTATGAGGAGGAGCCTGCGTTGCTCGCGGGGGTCTGAGTAGAAAGCCGTCGGATGTACAGCAGTGTTTGTCCGAGCCCTTGACGGCCAGGTAGAATCCGCACGAGCTATGTCACGGACGACAGCTATAACTCGGCAGTTCTCATCCGCCGCCGCGCGGTTTCTGCTTGTCTGCGGTGCGCTGCTGGGAGCGTGGCTCGTGCTCGCTGCGCAGGCGCGTGCCGCCGAAGCGCTGCTTCCGAACCTGGTCGCGGACCCGGCGAGCAACATCTCGCTTGAAACGAGCACGACCGAAGGCGGTCTGAAAAAAGAAGCTCCCGCGGAGCTGTTGCTGCGTTTCAACGGCTATGTCCACAATCTCGGTCCGGGCGCGGTCGACTTCCGCGGCTCGCGCAAATCGACGAGCGAAGCGATGAAAACGTTTCAGCGGGTCTTCAACAGCGACGGGACCTTCAAAGAAGAACCGAGCGCGGCCGAACTTATTTATGTGACTGCCGACGGGCACGAACACTGGCACCTGCAGCGTGCCGCCAAGTACTCCCTGTGGAACCTCGCCAAGAGCGCCGAAGTGGCGCCGGCGATGAAGGTCGGCTTCTGTCTCGATGACAGCGAACACGTCGAACCGGCGGTCGGCCCGTCAACAGCCGTCTACTCCGATGCCACGGGGCGCGAATTCTGCCGCCAGCATCAGCCCGAAGCGACCAACCTGTTCGAGGGCATCTCACCAGGATGGCGCGACCTCTACAGCTCGAACCTCGCCTTCCAGTGGGTCGACGCCTCGAGCGTCCTGCCCGGCGAATACTTCCTGCGTGAGGACGTCAACCCGACGGGTGCGATCAAAGAAACAGGTGGCGCGAACGCGCCCTCCTACACGACCTCGCCGATCGTGATCCCGGGGTTCAACGCGCTCGCGCAGTCGGTGAGCGCGCAGGCCGGCACAGCGCAGACGATCACGCTCACCTCCAAAGCCTTCAAAGACTCAGCGACTCCGACCTACAAAATCGTCACCGGGCCTGCGCATGGCACGCTCAGCGCGGTCAACAAAAACCAGGTCACCTACACCCCCACGGCGGGTTACACCGGAGCGGACTCCTTCACCTTCTCTGCGGCCGATCCGACCAGCCCCTTCCCACGCAGCGCCGCCACGGCGACGGTCGCGATCGAAGTCGGCGTCGCCACCGGCAAAGGCCTGCTCGCGGGCGATGCGACGAGCAGCTACGCGGTCAGCGACCAGACCACGGCCGGGCGTGAGGAATCCTTCCAGTTCACCGCCAAAGCGAGCGGCACCGTTGAAGAACTGCAGTTCCGCACCAACGGCACCGCCAACACCGGCGTGACGGGTCTGGCGCTGGGGATCTTCACCGAAAACGCGGGTAAACCGGGCGAAGTGCTCGGCGCTGCAACCGCCTCGGGCGAACCGGCGACCAACTCCTGGATCAAAGTCTCGGGTCTCTCAACGGCTCTCGTGAGCGGCACGAAATACTGGCTCGTGGCGCTGCCGCTTGGTCCCTCCTCGGCCAAACTTCACTACAACGCGGCGGTCGCCTTGGGTGGCACCGGCAACCTCGAGAGTGTCACGGGCGGCCTCACGACGCTGAGCGCGCAGTCCTCCTGGGCCACCTACAACCAGGGGCCGGTGGGCTTCCAGGCGCTTGGCTCGAGCGGTGTCGCCGAACCGGGCGTGACGATCGAAGGCGCGCCCGCGAGCATGACGGCGGGCACGAGCGTGCAGCTGAAAGCAAAAGTGCTCAACGACAGCACGACCGTGAAATGGACGGCCAGCGCAGGCACGATCAGCGCCGAAGGCCTCTACACGGCGCCCTCAGAACCGCCCGCCGGCGGCAAAGTGACGATCACCGCCACGACGGTCAAGGGCGCCAAAGCCGAAGTCGCGATCCAGATCACGACCGCCGAACCGAGCGTCACGATCGAAGGCGCGCCATCGAGCATGACGGTGAGCACGAGCGTGCAACTCAAAGACACGGTGCTCAACGACAGCCCGACGGTCAAATGGACGGCCAGCGCCGGCACGATCACCGCCGAAGGCCTCTACACGGCGCCGCCAGAACCGCCGGCCGGCGACGAAAGGGTCACGATCACCGCCACGACGGTCAAGGGCGCCAAAGCCGAAATCGTGATCCTGATCCATGCCGTGGTCACGAAAGGCCTGCTCGCGGGCGATGCGACCGCCACCTACACGGTCGCCGACCAGACGACGGCGGGGCGTGAGGAAGCGTTCCAGTTCACCGCCAAATCAAGCGGCACGATCGAAGAACTGCAGTTCCGCACGAACGCCACCGCCAATACCGGCGTGACGGGTGTGGTGCTCGGAATCTTCTCCGAAAACGCAGGTAAACCGGGTGAAGTACTGGCTGCGGCCACCGCCTCGGGGCTGCCCCCGATCAACTCCTGGATAAAAGCTGCTCCGATCTCCAAGGTGATCGTGAGCGGCACGAAATACTGGCTCGTGGCGCTGCCGCTCGGGCCATCCAGCGCCAAACTCCACTACAACGCGGCCGTGGGCTCGGGTGGCGCGGGCAACCTCGAGAGCATCACGGGCGGCCTCACGACGATGAGCGCGCAGGCCTCCTGGGAAGCCTACAACCAGGGCCCCGTCGGCTTCCAAGCGCTCGGCACGATCTCGGGCGCTGCGAGCGTCGCCGAACCGGCGCTGCGCCTCGCGACACGCTCTGCCCCGACCGCCACATCGGTCGCGGTCGCTCCCACGCCTGTCCCGAGCGTGACGATCGAAGGGGCTCCAACGAGCGTCATCGCGGGCACGAGCGTCCAGCTCGCGGCGCCTGGCGAAGAAGGTGCCGAGGCGGTCTCCTGGCAGGCGAGCGCCGGCAAGATCACGCCGCAGGGCCTCTACAGCGCACCGCCACACAGCGGCAAGGTCGTAATCCACGCGCGCCGCGCCGGCAAGAGCGATGAGCGCACGATCACGATCCTGCCCGTGCCGGTGGCGCAGGCCGCTCCCGCGGCCCAGTTCCCGGTATCCGGCGCAGGCGCCTCGAGCTCGGGCCTCGCCACGCCGCAGGCGCTGCTCGTCGGTCCGAAACTGATCCTCAGCACGCGCGCCGCGCGCGCGGGCGTGGTCTCGCTGAGCGCATACATCGGCAACCGCCGCCTCGGTGGCTGCTCGGCCAGGACATCCGCCGGCCGTGGCTTCACCTGCCGACTCTCGCTCCCCGGGCTCTCCGCCTACTCATCGATCGGCGTCCGCGCGACCCTGCGCGGCCGCGGCGTCAAGCTCACCAGCCTGCGCACCCCGGCGCTGGTCGCCGCGATGAGCATGCCCTCGACGCTGGGCGTGAGCCTCCTGTTGCACAACGGCGCCTCCACTGCGCAATTCATCTGTATCGCCGCCGCGGCTCGTAAGCCCGGCGCGGTCAGCTGAGAGCCACGCCGCTGAGCAGTGATGCTCGAGTCCAGGCATGTTGGGTCTGGGCCGAGGGTCGTGTTCGTGCACGGCAGCGTCGTCGGCGCAGAGCGGACCTGGCGCCACCAGCTCGCGCTTGCCGAGCACTGGACGCTTGTGCTCCCCGACCGTCCCGGCTTTGGGCGCAGCGCGCCGCTCGCGCGCGGGGACTTTGAGGCCGAGGCGCCCCTGATCGCAGAGCTGCTCGAGGACGGCGCGCACCTCGTGGGGCACTCATACGGCGCGGTGATCGCGCTGCAGGCGGCGGCGCTGCGCCCCGAGGCGGTGCGCTCGCTGAGCGTCTCTGAGCCCGGCTGCTTGCGCATCGCCTCCGGACATCCGCTTGTCGATGCGCAGATCGCCGGTGGCGAGATGCTCTATGCGCATGGCGCGAAGCTCGAGCCGCTGGAGTTCCTTCGTGCGTTCCGGGGCGGGGTCGGCTCGACGCACGAAACTCCCGAGGAGCTCTCCGGTGAGCTGCTCGACGGTGCGCGCATGCTGATGCGCGAACGCCCGCCGTGGGAGGCTGAGCCGCCGCTGGAGCAGCTCCGTTCCGCCGCCTTTGCCAAGCTTGTCATCTCCGGTGCGCACTCCGAGGTCTTCGAGGCGGTCTGCGACACGCTCGCCTGTGAGATCGGCGCCGAGCGCGCCGTGGTCGCCGGGCGCAATCACACGATCCCGGCGACCGGCGAGCCTTACAACGCGCGCCTGCACGCCTTTCTGCTCGGTTGCGAGCGCGCGCGCGCCGCCGGCACGGCCGAGTAGGCGCAGGCCGCGCTCAGGTGCCGACGCGCTCGGGGGCGAGCGTGGGCGCGCCGGAGGCCGTCGCGGCGAGTGCTCGCGGCTTCGGCACCAGCAGCCCCGCCAGCAGGCACAGCAGCAGAAAGCCGGTGGCCATCAGAAAGGTCTCGGTGAAACCCGTGACGGTGGGGTTGCCGTGCGCGCTGTGCGCGGCGATGAAGGTCGCCGAGAGCTGGCCGCCGAGCGCGCCTCCGAGCGTTCGCATGACCGTGTTCATGCCGCTCGCCACGCCGGTCTGGTGGTTTGAGACGGCCTGCACGATCAGGTTGCCGAGCGCCGCGAAGGCCAGGCCGATGCCGACGCCGAGCAGGGCGGCGGCGAGGAGCAGGTCGTATGGGTGGCTATGCTCGGCGCTCAACAGCGCGAAGGAGGCGGTCGTGAAGGCGGTGCCGCTCAGCAGCGCGCGGCGTGAGCCGAAGCGGGCCGAGATGCGCCCGGCGTAGATGCCCAGGAGCGTCATGCCGATCGTCGAGGGCAGCAGATACAGGCCCGAGACGACGACCGAGGCGCCGAAGCCGAAGCCGGTGCTCTTGGGCAGCTGCGCGAACTGCGGGAAGACGATGAACGAGGCATACATGCCCGCGCCGAGCAGGAAGGCGGCGAGGTTCGTGGTCCACACGCCGCGGATGCGCATCATCGTCATGTCGATCAGCGGGTTGGAGCTGCGCACCTCCACGGCGATCCACATCGCCGAGACAGCGAGGCCGGCGAGCACGAGGCCGATCGTCTTGCTCGAGCCCCAGCCCCAGCTCGTTGTCTGGCTGATCGCCAGCAGCACGGTGGAGATCCCGACCGTCATCAGCGTGGCCGCCAGCCAGTTGATTCGCCCCGGCACACGAACCGGCGACTCGGGGATGAAGCGCCAGGTGGCGAGCGCCGCCAGCAGCGTCGCAACCAAAGGGATCCAGAACAGCCAGTGATAGTTGAGGTGCTCGACGATTACGCCCGAGAGCACGATCCCGACGCCGCCGCCGACGCCGAGGATCGCCGAGAGCAGGCCGATACTTCCGGCGACCTTCTCGTGCGGGAACTCATCGCGCACGATCCCGAAGGCGAGCGGGAAGATGCCGCCGCTGGCGCCCTGGATGAAGCGTCCCGCGATGATCAGCCCGAGCGAGCTCGAGACCGCCGCAAGCAGGGTCCCCACGGCCAGGATTACGAGCGTCCAGAGCAGCATGCGCTCCTTGCCGTACATGTCGCCGAGCCGCCCGAGGATCGCCGTCCCGACCGAGGCAGAGAGCAGGTAGGCGGTCAGCAGCCAGGTGATGTCCGTCTCGTTGGTGTGCAGCGCGCGCTGCATCGTCGGCAGCGCCGGCACGACTGAGGAGCTGAGCATCGCGTAGGCGAGGCCGCCGAGCGCGAGCACGGCGAGGATCAGGTTTGGGTGGGTGCGCTCGTTCGTCGTAGCGGTCATCTGGCGAGGTTCGGCTCAGGGCGGAACCAACATTCCGCCGCGGCAGGGGACTACAGTAGCGGAATGAGCATTCCGTCCCCGACGCCTGTCGCAGACTGGTCACAGCTCGATGCCGATGACAAGCGCGAGCGGCTGCTGCGTGCCGCCGGCGAGGTCTTCGCGCGCGAGGGCCTCGACGCGCCGATGCCCGCGATCGCGGCAGCCGCGGGCGCGGGGATGGGCAGCGTCTACCGGCAGTTCCCCTCCAAGCGCGACCTGCTGGCGGCGCTCGTGGTGCAGCGTCTGGGCGAGGCCGAGCTCGGCGCCGAGGCTGCGCTTGCGAGCAGCGAGGGGCCGTGGGTCGCGCTCACGGGTCTGCTGTGGGCGCTGGCCGAGCGCCAGGCCGGCGACGATGTGCTCGGCGAGGCGATGGCCACAGTATCTGAGCATCCGGCCGTGCAGGGCGCCCTGGAGCGCACGACCGCGGCGCTCGAACGCCTGCTCGCGGCCGCGCGCAAGGAGGGGCGCCTGCGCGCCGACGCCAACAGCCTCGACCTGCGCCTGCTGTTCGCCGCGACACGCGCCGCCGGCACGCTCGAGGCGGGCGCGTGGAGGCGCATGCTCGAGCTCGGCATCGACGCTCTGCAGGTGCCCCCGCGGCGCGCGCCCAAGCCGCGCCGTTAGGCGCCCGCTCCATTCGCCGGCGCCTCGCCGCGCTCGATCCAGCGGCGCAGCCCAAGCGCACTCGGGCGCGCGAGCGCGGTGAAGCCGTAGTCCTCGGCCGCGCTCGCCGGCAGGCGTTCGCTCAGCCACTCGCTCAGGCGCTCGACGAACACCTCCTCGCCTTCGCGCGCCCAACGCTCGTGACGGTCGAGCGCTTCGCGTAGCTGGGCGAGGTGCGCGGCCGGCTCCTCCACTAGCCCGAAGTGCGGCAGCGCGAGCCTCCTGGCGCTCCAGCCTTCGAGCACCGTCAACGAATCGCGCCAGGCCGCGAGGTCGATGTCGGGGGGCGGCGTGGGCGGGATCACGACCCCGGGCGCCAGGCGCACGCCGGCCACGTCGCCCGGGTAGGCCCAGCGACTCTCCTCGTCGAGAAAGGCGATGTGGTGGTTTGCGTGCCCCGGCGTCCAAGCGGCGCGGAAGCGACCGACGCGCCGGCCGTGCTCGAGCGTGTGCAGGTTGGCCTCGGGCACCGGGATCACATCGCCCAGCAGTGAGTCGAAGCGCTCGCCAAAGACACGTCGCGCGCTCTTCACCAGACGCGAGGGGTCGATCAGATGCGGCGCGCCGCGCGGGTGCACATAGACATCCAAATCCGGCCAGCGCGCGACCAGCGCGCCGGCGGCGCCCGCGTGGTCGAAGTGAATGTGGGTGAGCAGCAGTTGACGCGGCCGGCGCTCACCGAGGGCGGCAATCAGCTCATTCACGCAGGCGCTCGGCCCGCAGTCGATCAGCGTCTCACCTGCGAGCCACGCCCCGAGCGCACCTGTGCGCCCGCCGTAGCGCAGATCGATGATCTCTGCGCTCAAGCGGCTAGAGGCGGTGCGCCTTGGCCCGCGCGAGAAGGGACAGGAAGAGGTGCTGCTGGGTGGCGGCGGGGAAGGGCACCGGCAGGCCGCTTGAGAGCAGAGAGACCTCAGCGGGGCCATAGACGAAGCCGAGGATGTCGAGGTAGAAGGGAATCCGAACGCTGCGGATGCTGATCGAGGTGGAGATACGCAGACCGATGCTGCCGCTCGTGCCTGCAGCAGGCGGGCTGCCCTCGGCAATTGAGACCGGACCGATCACCGCGCCGCGGTAGGTCGAGCCTTTGAAGAGAAGGCTCAGATAGCGCTTCAGGCAATCCTTCGTGTGGCTGCTGCGAAGCTTGGCCAGTTCGCTGGTCGCGAGCGCCGCCGACTTCGAGACAGACACGTTCGAGCTGACGTCGAACTGGGAGGCGCCGCCGGAGTGTTCGAAGTCCTTCGACCCCGCTTCGGCCAGCTGGTTGGCGCTCGAGACGCCGATGCAATGCTCGAGTTCGCGTTCGATCGCCTTCCCCGAGGATGACTGCTGTTCGGCTTTGCTGGCGGGGTGCAGGCCGGGGACATCGGCGTCACGCAGGTTGACCGCGGCAGCGAAGGCCAGCGCTCGCGCGCGCGAGAGCCCGGGTCCTACGGGCGGGCTCTGCGGCCGCTGTGTGGTCTGGCTCGGGCTCGCAACGCCGGAACTGACGGTGACCGTGACGCTGCCCTTGCCGCACGAGGAAAGCGCGATCGCGGCGAGCAGCACGCTGATGAGGGGCAGGGTTCGCCGCACGAGTCCGCCCATTGTGTCATCGCAGTGGCGAGCGCCTGTACCGAAGGGGCTCCTCTGACGCGAAATGTGAGCGCCGAGCAGGCTGGTGGCGGAGACACGCGCCCCGCCACCAGCTTCGGGCTCGGTCTGCTCAGCCGCCGATCACCGCCAGCACCGGGTAGCAGGCCGGTTTCTGCGGATGCGCCGGGTCGAGCGCGGTCAGCACGTCGGCGTCGGCGATGTGGTCGTAGGGCATCGAGAGATGCTCGCCGAGGTCGAGGAAGCACTGCTGCTGGAGGTTGACGTTCTTGACTTTCGCGCCCGACAGCCAGGCTGAGGTGTAGGGCGTCACGACCTCGTCGTAGATCGACTCGATCACCGTGTATTCGACCCCGGCCACGGTGTCCCCGCCGGAGTTGAGGCTGGTGATGAACGACGATCCCGCGGTCTGCTGTTCGCAGGCCGGGCAGAGGATGCCTAGGAAGGCCACCGCGCCTGGGAAGTAGCCCGCGAGCGTGGCCAGGCCGAGCAGCGTGGTGCCGTGGTTGGAGGGCGCTAGGCCCACGAGCGTGTGCACCTTGGCTGCGCCGCCGAGGTTCTTCAGGTAGTAGCGCGGCATCATTCCGCCCTGAGAGTGCCCGACGATGTCGACCTGGCTCGCGCCGGTCGCGCTCAGCACTTCGTTGACGAAGCTCGAAAGCTGCCCGGCGGAGGCGGCGATGTTGCCCGTGCCGTAGATCCCCAGCGAGCCGGCGCCGGCGTAGGAGCCGTAGTTGAGCGCAAAGACGCAGTAGCCGTGGTTCACGAGCAGTGGCGAGAGCGCCTGCCAGCTGTCGGCCATGTCAGCGAAGGTTCCATGCACGAGGATCACCGGTCGCGGGTGCGCGGCCGATGGTTTGCAGGCAAAGTTGTTCGCGCCCGGAGGGATCGCGGTCGAGCTGATGTGGGCGTAGCCCAGCGTCCCGTTGTAGATGACCGGCAGTTCCGCCTGCGCGGTGCCGGCGAGCATCGCGGCCCCGGTGAGTGCTGCAATCGTGAACCCCAATATGCGCTTGCGCATAGATGTTTCCTCCCCGTGTGTTTGTTGGTGGGCCGCCAGCGCTTGCGCTGCCACGACCCAGTCACGCTCCCTCACGTAACCAAGCGTTTATAACCGAATGACGCGAGCCGCATTCGCCGCGTAGCCGTTCGTACGGCAGCCGTTATGGTGTGCGCTCGAAGTTTGTCTCCAGCACGCACTCGAGATTGGAGCCGGACCGATGGCAAAGACCGGCGACCGTTTCGCGATGCCCGATGGAAGCGTCTACGCGGTTACCTCCGCTGCTGCCGAGAACGCGGGTGCTTTTGTAGAGATGCAGTTCACGCTGCCCTCCGGCGCGATTCCACCGCCTGCGCATGTGCACCCCCGACCGGTCGAGGAGTACGAGGTGATCGAGGGGACGCTTGAGTTGATGGTCGCCGGCAGCTGGAAAACGCTCGGGGTGGGCGAGTCTGCGGCCGTCGGAGCGGGGGTTCTGCACACGTTCAGGAATCGTTCAGGTGCGCCCGTTCGTGTCCGCAACATCCACCGGCCGGCCGAGCGCTTCGAGGACTACATCGAGCACATCTACGAGCTGATGCGCGCCCGCAACATCAAGAGCGCGCGCGACCCACGCGTACCGGTCTACCTCTCGATGCTGATGCTCGAGTACCCGGAGACGCTCGCGCCGGGTCGCCTGCGCGAGCGCATCGCTCTCAAGGGCCTTGCGGCTCTGGGCCGCCTGTTGCGCTTCAACACGACGATCTAAGCCAGGAGCGCAGCGAGGACCCGCTCGGGGGCTTCAAGCGGTGGCCAGTGCCCGACATCTGTCAGCGCCGTGAAGGGGGCGCCCGGTAGACGCGCGCGAATCCGCTCGGCCATGTGCGCTCCGGAGATCGGATCGAGCATCCCCCAGATGAACGCGAGCTCCACGTCGGCCTGCTCGAGCGCTGCGGTCCAGCGCGCGCCGTGCTGCTCGCGGTCGCGGATGTAGCCGATCAGCAGATGCGCGATGCGCTCACCGCCCTCACGGCTCGTCGCCTGCCAGATCTCGGCGCTGTCCTCGGCGGCGTCGTAGCCCGGCGCGAAGGAGGGCGCGAGCGCGGCCACGAACAGCTCTTCGTTGAGCAGTGCGCTGAGCTTGGGTCCCTGCTCGGGGTCGAGCAGCGCGCTCTGGGCAGGCTCTGGACGATGCAGCTCGGGATACAGCCCGCCGTTGAGGAAGTGCACGCCCTCGAGCTCGACCTTGAGAGTCCCTTCCCCCTTGCGCGCGAGCAGCTCCTGGGCTACCGAGACGCCGTAGTCGTGTGCCACCAGGCGCGTCGCACTGAGGTGCTCCCTTGCCCATAGGGCCTCGATCAGATCGGCCTGCTCGTGCAGCGAGTAGGTGTGATCGGTGGGCTTGTCCGAGGCTCCGAAGCCGAGGAAGTCAGCTGCGAGCAACGTGCGCTCCTCGGCGAGCGTCTCGGCCACACGCGCCCAGTCGTGGGAGGAGCTGGGGAAGCCATGCAGCAGCGTCATCGTCGGGCCCGCACCGATCCGACGCCGGAAGATCGAGCGCTCAACACCGCCCAGCTGCAGGGGCACCTGCTCCCCCTGCGACCACCAGCGCTCGAGGTCGTCCATCGGGCCATTATCGTGGCTGGCCATGTCAGAGCTGGACCGGACGCTGCATCGCATGCCAGGCCGCACCGGTCCCGCCACGCATCGACAGCTGACGGTCTTCGCGCGGCGCATCGCGGCGCTGGCCTCCGTGGCCGCGATCCTGCTGTTCCTCGGGGCCGTCGGGCTGGCCGTGAGCGAGGGTGACGGGCTCTGGTACTGCTTCCGCTGGGCGCTGGATACGGCCGCGACCGTCGGGGGCTTCCCGCAGCCGCACTCAACCGCCGGGCAGATCGTCCAGGTCGGGCTGACCGTGCTCGGCGTCGGTACGCTCTTCTACGCGCTGGCCACGGTCACCGAGTTCTTTGTCGCGGGGCATCTCGGTGATCTGCTCGCCGCCAGGCGCATGCAGCGCATGATCGACTCGCTCACCGACCACCACATCATCTGCGGCTTCGGCCGTGTGGGGCGCCAGGTCGCCCACGATCTGGGCGCGGCGCGCGCCAACTACGTGGTGATCGACGCCGACGATCGCAATCGCCACCGCGCCGAGGGGTTGGGGATCAGCTTCATCGAGGGCGACGCCGCCGACGACGTCGTGCTCGAGCAGGCGGGCATCGCGCGCGCCCGCTCGATCATCGCCTGTGCCGACTCCGACGCCGACAACGTCTTCATCACGCTGACCGCGCGCGAGCTGCGGGGAGACATTCCGATCGTCGCGCGCGCCGCGATCGAGGACACCGAGAAGAAGCTCAAGCGCGCCGGAGCAGACCGCGTGATCTCCCCCTACAAGTCCAGCGGCACCGAGATGGCGCGGCTGGCGCTGCATCCGCAGCTGAGCGGCGTGGTCGACGTCAACGCCGAATACCGCCTCGAGGAGATCATGGTCGACGAGGGCTGTGACGCGGTCGGGCAGACCATCGGCGACATCCGCGGTGGCTCGATGATCGTCGGTCTGCGCCGCGGCGCAGACTTTCAACCCCAGCCGCCGGCGGACACCGAGCTGTCCCCCGGCGATGTGATCCTCGCGATGGGCACGCCGACGGCGCTCGAGCGCCTCGAGGAGGTCTCCGATGCGCGCGCCACAGGCCGGCAATAGGATGCGCTGATGCGCGCCCATCACGTCCACGTCGAGCATCACTTCGCAAAGGGACCGGGGGCGATCTTCGCCCATCTCGCCGAGCACGAGAACCTCGCGGTGCTCTTCGATGCCAAGATCAGGCGCCTGCGCGACGGCGACGACGGTGAGCGCAACGGCGTCGGTTCGGTGCGCGAGCTGAGGATCGGGCCGCTACCGCCCTTTGAGGAGACCGTCACCGAGTTCCTCGCGCCCGAGCGGATCGTCTATCGCATCACTAAGGGCAGCCCCATGCGGGGACACGTCGGCATGATGACTTTCGCACCCAGCGCAGATGGCGGAACCGACTTCGCCTACGACATCCGCCTCGCATCGCCGCTCCCCGGCGTCGCCGCGATCGTGCGTGCGTCCCTGACCCGCTCGATCACCAAGGCGCTCGCAAAAGTCGAACGCGACGCCTGAGAACCTGTTGCTTCGCGCCGCGAGGCTCAGGCGCCGGTCGTGAGCACCATGCGGAAGCGAGCCTGGCCGCTCATCATCCGCTCGTAGGCCTCGCTCGCCCGCTCCAGAGGTAGCGTCTCGATCAACGGACGCACGTCGCTCAGAACGCTGAAAGCAAGCGTGTCCTCTGAGTCCTGCGAGGTCCCCGAGGCATGGCCGGCAATCGATTTGAGGCTGCCGATCAGCATCGCGGGCGGTATCTCCATCGGTTCCATCGAGGCGCCCACGATCAGCAGCTTGCCGCGCAGCCCGAGGCCCCCGAGCACGGCGGTCATCGCGGCGGCGTTGGTGACCGTCGCGAGGATCACCTTCGCGCCGCCGAGCGCGCTCAGCGCGGCCGCAGGATCTTGTGTGGTGCTGTCGATGTAGTGGCGGGCGCCGAGGCTGCGGGCGAGCTCCTCCTTCTCGCGACCTCTGGCGATCGCGACCGTGTCAAAGCCGAGCTTGGACGCGAACTGGATCCCGAGATGCCCGAGGCCGCCGACGCCCAGGACCCCCACGAGGTCACCGCCGCGGGCGCCGCTGTGGCGCAGCGCGTTGTAGGTGGTGATGCCGGCGCAGAGCAGCGGCGCGGCCTCCTCGGCGGCAAGCTCATCGGGGATCAGCGCGAGGGCGCTCGCCTTCACGAGCACGTAGTCGGCGTAGCCGCCGTCGCAGGTGATGCCCGGGATCTCCATGTGCCCGCAGGCGATCAGATCGCCGCGACGGCAGGGCTCGCAGTAGCCGCAGTTGCCACCGAACCAACCGACGCCAACGCGCTGGCCGACCTCCCAGCCCTGAACACCCTCACCGAGCGTCTCGATCGCACCGGCGATCTCGTGTCCGGGCACGAGCGGGTGCGAGACACCGGGGAAGCCGCCTTCTTTGGCGAAGGAGTCGCTGTGGCAGACCCCGCAGGCGTGCACCCTCACAAGCGCCTCGCCGCGCCCCGGGACGGGCACCTCGCGCTCTACGAGCTCAAGATCCGCGCCCGCCTGACTGACCTGCACCGCTCTCATGCTCGACATCGTCTTTGCTCCTCGATTGATGCTGGGCTGACTCAGCCCAGCCTAGCCAGCCCCCGCGGTGCTCCCCTGCATCATCCCCGCGGACGCCTATCGTGCTGAGCTCGTGTCCCCCGCGCCCTTCTCCGCCGAGCTCGCCCGCGAAGAGGCAGTCCTGCGCTTCCCCTATGACGAGGGGCTGCGCCAGCTGCTGCGTGCGATTCCCGGTCGGCGCTGGGACCCCGGCGAGCGCGCCTGGTGCGTCCCGCTCGGCCCCGAGCAGGCCGAGGCGCTCGCGCAGCTGTTCGCCGGTCTTCCGGCTGAGCCCGATGTCACCGGCGAGCTTGAGCGTGCGATCAGGCGCAGGCGCTCGCGACGCAGCCGCGAGGAGTGCCTCGTCGACCTCGCCCGTCCAGACACGGACTGGTGGCTGAGCTTCGCCACCGATGGGGCACAGGAGCCTGTGGCCGCGCTGCTTGAGCATCCCGAGGCGCGCGAGCTGCCGGCGATCGGGCGGGCGCTGATCCCGCTCGACGATCACGCCGCCGGACTGCTCGAGAGCATCGGAGAGGTGCGCGGTGGGCTGCGCCTCTCAGAGCACGCGCGCCGCGCGCTGCTCGAACGCTCACGGCAGGGGCCGGGCGACGGGCCCGTCGTGCCTGCTGCGACGGTGGCGCCCGAGCCGCGTCACGACGTGGAGTTTCGCCGTGATCGGCGCGGCGAGCACTGGGTCCTCATCGCCGGCCGTCACGCGGCTCTGGCGCGGGTGCTGGCCGCGCGGGCGGGGCTGCGGGCGCTCGAGGGGCCAGCCGGCTCGGTTGGCTTGGCGGCTGTCGAGTCCGATGCGGAGCAGCTGCGCGAGCTGCTCGCTCAGCTCGAGGACGCCGACGTCGACCCTCGTGTCTCCGCCTGGCTGTCGCGAGCGACGACGTGGCGCGGCAACATCGAGGTGCAGGGTCCCAGCGATGCGCCTGTGTTCCTGCTGCTCGGTGAGCTCATGCGCCTGCCGCGAGCGCTGCGCGAGCAGGCGGCGACGGTGCCCGGGGGCGCAACGGTGGCGCTCACGCTCCAGAACTGGCGCGTGATCGAGGCGCAGTTGGATGGCTGGATGTCGCACGGGGCCAAGCGCTGCGTGGCGGCGCTGCGAGAGGGACGGGCCGCGCCGCCTGCGGTGCTCGAACGCTCGGGCGTTCACGAGCACGAGAGCTTCGTGCTCGCTCCCGGCCATGACGAGGGGCTGCTCGAGCGCTTTGGTGCGCTGCGGGGAGCGCTTGATCCGCGCGCACAGTCCCGCCGCGGCGGGACTCGTGAGCACGCACGCCTGCCGGCGATTCGGGCGGATCCATTCTGCGTCCCGGAGCTCGACCGCTTCCTGGTCGAGGGCGGAGTGTGGGTCGACCCGGAAGCGCTGACATTGCTACAGGAGATCCGCGAGCAGCATGCCGCCGCTGCGGGACTGGTGGAGCTCTCGGCTGCGACCGACGCTCCGCTTGAGGTGCCGGGACTCGGCGGGGAGCTGAAGCCGTTCCAGCGCGCCGGCGTCAGCTATCTGCTGGCGCAACGCCGTGCCTTCCTGGCCGACGAGCAGGGTCTCGGCAAGACAATCGAGGCGCTCGCGACGCTTGAGGCAGCGCAGGCCTATCCGGCGATCGTGGTCTGCCCTGCGAGCCTCAAGCTCAACTGGCTGCG
>Ga0182019_10000509_pt1 | contig 19257 bp, 17 predicted proteins | sample 812E2MmetaG_FD_120483 | JGI IMG/M metagenome (GOLD analysis project Ga0182019, IMG submission 120483) | Permafrost microbial communities from Stordalen Mire, Sweden - 812E2M metaG | ecosystem: Environmental > Terrestrial > Soil > Wetlands > Permafrost | place: Sweden: Stordalen | collected...
ATGCACGTCCGCTGCCAACAGAGTGCGCCAGCCTTAAGTTGTTGATAGGGCACCGGCGCATGTGGACCGAGAGAATTGGCGCCGTGCAAGGATGACGGGTCGGAAGAAAATTGTTCCTCAATTCATTCTTGCAGGAAGAAAAGTGGCTAGATTTCGTTGAATACGACGTATGTTTATGCGGTCGTAAATGCCTGGTAGCCCCGGCAGGAATCGAACCTGCATAGTCAGTTTAGGAAACTGAAGTCCTATCCGTTGAACGACGGGGCCCCGCGAAATCAGGTTAGCAGGTTGCGAAACGGGTTGCCAAACTCACCGTTGGTCTGACCCAAAGACGATCCACCGCCTACGAAATGGACGATCTCGAGCCGGTCTCCATCGCGCAATGGAGTCTGCGGCCATTGTTCGCGAGGGACGATCTCGTGGTTGAGTTCGATCGCTACGCGGCCGGGCTTCATGCCGAGCTGCTCGACGAGCGCGCCCAGAGTTTCAGCAGATGAGATCTGAATTTCGCCGTTGATGGTTAGATTCATTGATTCCATTCTCAATTTTCGGAGGCTGATATCGCAAGGACGGGGCTTACCGCGGCTCGGGAGACGGGGGACGCCCCACCTCTCCACGGGTTTCTAAATGGCGGCGCGCAGTTGAAACTTTCGGGTGGCAGTTTTTCCGGCGAAACTGGCTTGCACGATTACGGAGGACTCGGAGAGCGACTTTTCATCCACCTGAACGCTCATCTCGGCATTGCCCTTGGCGTCGGTGAGAACCTGGGCATAGTAGGGCGCGGTATCTGGCCGGGCGAAGCGGAGTGTGAGGCGAGCACCTTCGACTGTGGCTCCTCCGTCGGTCACTCGGATCTGCATCATCAGGGCGCCGCTGGAATGCACGGACCTGGCATTGATCCACTCGAGATCAAGCTGTTTCACCGCCGCCAGAGTTTCCGGTGTGTCCCGCTTGTCGAGAATGGAGTCAAGTTTGCCATCGCGGATGGCGTCGAGCACCTCGCGATGCAGCTCGCGCAGCCGCTTCTCCATATCCTGATCGTTGTTCTGAAAACCTTTCCCTGCGCCGGGTCCATAGGGAACGGCGCGCTTTCCGATGCAGCGGCCGCGAACGAAGACCTGCGTCTGCAACAACTGCTCGCCTTCGCGGGCTTCGCTCTGCACGTGGTAGACGGTTTCTTCGTGTCGAATGTCGGTATTAAAGCCAAAGATCATGCGGTTTAAGGTTTCCCCGGTCCGGGCGATGTCCTGTCCATGTCTTGCCAAAACAGGTTCTGCCGGATGAAACTACTGTTAAAACTGGTACTTAGCTTGACACTTCCGCCAACCAAAACTAATCTAGAACGTTTACTGTTGTGCTTGTCGCAGATTATATATAGCTCCTCCTATGCCGGCCAATTATTTCGCTCGCTACCTGCCCCTCCTGATGCACTTCGGCATCGCCACGGCCCTGGCGAGCGTGATTGTGATCCTTTCCCAGCTTGTTGGCCAGCATAAACCGAATCGGGCGAAGATGTCGCCCTATGAGTGCGGGGTCCAACCCATCGGCGATGCTCAGGGACGGTTCTCCGTCAAGTTCTACCTGGTTGCCATGCTCTTTATATTGTTCGACGTGGAAGCCGTTTTCCTTTACCCCTGGGCGGTCATTCTGCGTGAACTGAAGATGTTTGGCTTCTGGGAGATGATGGTGTACATCGCGATCGTGCTGGTCGGCCTCTTTTATGTATGGAAAAAAGGCGTGCTCGACTGGGGCCTGACGGCCGCCAAACGGGGAGATGTGTGATGCCGCTGGCTCCCCCTATCACCGATATCGAGCAGTTGAAATCGCATCCAGCATTGGGCCAGTTGGTGGCATGGAACGCATCCGTGGTGCAGGCAGTGAAGTTCGATCGCGACGAGCTTACGATCTGGGTTGAAAAGGACGCAATTCGAGAAGCTTGCGCCATTTTGCGCAACTCCCCGGATTGCCCGTTCAATTATTTATGCGACCTCACCTGCGTGGATTGGTTTCCTTCGGAGCCGCGGTTTGAGGTGGTCTATCATCTGCTTTCGATTCTGAAAAAAGAGCGCGTGCGTTTGAAAGCCCGCCTTGATGGTTCCAGCCCGGCGATCGAATCGGTCACGTCGGTTTGGCCGGCGGCCAACCACTATGAGCGTGAGGTGTTCGATCTGTTTGGCGTGCGCTTCACCGGACATCCCAACCTGCAACGCATCATGATGCCCGATGACTGGGAAGGCCATCCTCTGCGGAAGGACTACCCGGTGGAAGGTTACCGGTAGGCCATGACGCAATTTCCCGCAGCTGTCGCCGAGCCCGGCCAGGACCGCACCCTCGTTCTGAACATGGGGCCGCAACACCCTTCGACGCACGGGGTGCTGCGGTTGGTACTCGAAATTGATGGGGAAACTGTGGTGCGGGTTAAGCCGGAGATCGGCTTTCTGCATACGGGCATCGAGAAGACCTGCGAAGCGAAGTTCTACCAGCAAGTTGTGCCGCTGACGGATCGCATCGATTATCTCTGCCCCATGACGAACAATCTCGCCTACTGCCTGGCAGTGGAGAAGTTGCTGGGGCTGGAGATTCCTCCGAAAGCGCAATGGATGCGGGTTCTGATGAACGAGTTGACCCGCATCAATTCGCACCTGGTATGGCTGGGAACGCATGCCATGGACCTGGGCGCGATGACGGTCTTCCTCTATTGCTTCCGCGAGCGCGAAGACGTTCTGCGCTTCTTCGAGATGGTTAGCGGGCAGCGGATGATGACGTCATACTTCCGCATTGGTGGGTTGGCGCTCGAACCGCCGCTCGGATTCTTCGAGAAGGTCAAGAAGTTCGCTGACCGCTTTCCCGGGAACGTGGATGAGTATGAAGGCTTGCTGACCGGGAATCCGATTTTCGTGATGCGCACCAAGGGCGTCGCCTACTTGAGCGCGGACGACGCGATTGCTCTAGGCGCGTGCGGCCCAACGTTGCGCGGCAGCGGAGTTGATATTGACCTCCGGCGTGATGCTCCCTACACGGGCTACGAGAACTTCAAGTTTAATGTGCCGGTGCGTACGGAAGGTGACGTGTTCGCACGATATCTTTGTCGCGTTGCCGAGTTGCGGGAATCGATTGGCATGGTGCAGCAGGCGTTGGCGGGAATGCCGGAAGGACCCATAAAAGCCGACTCGCCTAAGGTCGTGCTGCCTGACCGCGAGAAGATGAAAACCCAGATGGAAGCCCTCATCTACCATTTCAAGATCATCACCGAGGGCTTCGCGGTTCCGGCGGGAGAGGTTTACCAGGCGATCGAATCGCCGCGCGGCGAGATGGGATACTACATCGTCAGCGACGGAACAGCCAAGCCGTATCGCGTGCACATGCGCGGTCCATCCTATGCGAATCTGCAGGCACTGGCGAAAATGTGCGAAGGGCAGCTTATTGCCGATGTGGTCGCAGCGATTGGAAGTATCGATGTGGTGCTGGGCGACATCGACCGGTAGGAATTTTTCAGACTATTTATGAAGTTTTCTGACGAGTTCGAGACGCGGTTTGCCGAGATGCTGACCCATTATCCGACGAGACGTTCGGCGCTCGTGCCGACGCTGCTCTATGCGCAGGATGAGGTGGGCAGTCTGAGCGCTGAAGTGATCCAGGAACTGGCGCTGCGACTGGAACTGACCGAACTCGAAGTCCGCAACGTGATCAGTTACTACTCGATGCTGACGACCAAGCCTCGCGGGAAGTACAACGTGCAAGTATGCACGAACATCGCTTGCATGCTCCGCGGTGGCGAGGAACTGCTTGACCACTGTAAGAAGAGGCTGGGTATCGGCCACAAGGGCACTACGCAAGACGGCTTGTTCTCGCTGGAAGAGGTCGAGTGTATTGGTGCGTGCAGTTGGGCTCCGGCAGTGCAGGTGAACTATGACTTCCATGAAAACCTGACGAGCGCGAAGATGGATCAGATTCTGGACGAGTACAAGAAGAAGGGAACGCAGTAAGAAGAATGGCTTCTCTCGTTTCCCATCCCGACGAGGTAAAGGTGATCTCGAAGCGCTTTGGACAGGGCGCTACGGATATCGAGCGCTATGTCCAACTGGACGGCTACAAGGCCGTGCAGAAGGCTTTGGGCATGGGCACGGACGCCCTCATCAATGAGGTAAAGAACTCCGGGTTGCGCGGGCGGGGCGGCGCCGGGTTCAGTACGGGGATGAAGTGGTCGTTTGTTCCGAAGCAATCGGCCAAACCGAAATACGTGCTCTGCAACGGTGACGAGAGCGAACCCGGCACCTGCAAGGACCGGCTGATTTTCGAACACGATCCGCACTCGGTCATTGAAGGCGTCATGATCGCCGCGCTCGCCGTCGGTTCGCATACCGGATACATCTACATCCGCGGTGAGTATCGCTATCTATCGGTGATCATGCAGAAGGCGCTCAAAGATGCTTATGCCAAAGGTTTTCTCGGCAAGAACATCTTCGGCAGCGGCTACGATCTGGATATTTATTGGCACGGTGGAGCGGGCGCTTACGAAGTTGGCGAAGAATCGGCGCTGATGGAGTCGCTTGAGGGCAAGCGTGGGATTCCCCGCATCCGTCCGCCCTTCCCCGCCGTGGTTGGGCTGTGGGGCGGGCCGACGGTCATTAATAATGCGGAGACTCTCGCTGCCGTACCGCACATTATTCTGGGCGGCGCGGATTGGTACTCGAAGCTGGGCACTCCGAAAAATGGCGGAACGCGTTTGTTTTGCCTGGCGGGAAATCTCAACAATCCGGGCGTTTACGAACTGCCAATGGGCTACAACCTTAAGAAGATGATTTATGAGGTTGGCGGCGGAATTCCTGGCGGGCGCGAACTGAAAGCGGTGGTTCCGGGCGGATCGTCAACGCCGATACTACTGCCTGCGGAAATCGACATTCCGATGGATTTCGATTCGGTAGCGAAAGCGGGGTCGATGCTAGGATCTGGCGGCGTGGTGGTTCTCGATGACACCAACTGTATTGTTAAATTTGCGCTGCGCACCATCAAGTTCTACCAGCATGAAAGCTGCGGCTGGTGCATCCCGTGCCGCGAAGGCACCGACTGGCTGAAGAAGACGCTCACGCGGTTTCATGCGGGCGCGGGGCTGAAGAAGGATATCGACAATATTTACTACCTCGCGGAAAACATGTTGGGGAAGACATTCTGTCCGCTCGGAGACGCGGCGGCGATGCCCACCATGGCATTTGTAAAAAAGTTCAGGAAAGAATTCGAAGATCATTTGGACGGCAAGCCTTGCCCCTTTGAGAAAGCGGGCGTGGCGGAGCCAGTACCCGCATAGAGAGCCCAATGCCTGATGTCACCCTCACAGTCGATGGAAAGAAGGTCACGGCTCCCGCTGGGTCGCTGCTGATCGAGGCCTGCAAGAGCGTGGGCATTGAAGTGCCCTCTTTTTGCTATTATCCCGGACTCTCGCTGCAGGGCGCTTGCCGCATGTGCGTTGTTAAAGTCGAGAAAATGCCCAAGCTTCAGACGGCCTGCACGACGACGGTGACCGAGGGCATGATCGTTGCGACCGACAGCGATGAGGTGCGTCAGGCTCGCAAGGCGATGGTGGAGATGCTGCTTGGCAACCATCCGCTGGATTGCCCGGTGTGCGATGCCGGCGGCGAATGCGAATTGCAGGACATGACGTTCTCCTACGGCGCCGCCGAGTCGAAGTTCATGGAGGCCAAGAACCACAAGGAAGAGCAGCAATGGTCTCCAGTGGTGTATTTCGATCGTCCGCGCTGCATCCTGTGCTATCGCTGTGTTCGGGTTTGCGGAGAAGGCATGGACGTTTGGGCCCTGGGAGTCCAGAACCGCGGTGTGAGTTCGATCATCGCGCCCAATCAGCAAGATCATCTCGACTGCGAAGAATGCGGCATGTGTATCGACATCTGCCCGGTCGGCGCGCTCACTTCGGGCGCCTACCGCTACAAGACGCGCCCGTGGGAGATGAATCATGTGAGCACGATCTGCACCCATTGCGGTGACGGATGCAAGACCACGCTCGGTGTACGCCGCTGCGACACCGGCGCGGAGATCGTCCGCGGGGATAACCGTGACAAGAGCGGAATCAACGGCGACTTCCTATGCGTTAAGGGACGCTACGCTTTCGATTTTGCGCATAATAAGAAGCGCCTCACGCAGCCGCTGGTTCGCAAGAACGGCAAGCTGACGCCCGCGACCTGGGAACAAGCTTTTGAACTGATCGGCAAACGGTTTTGCGAAGTTCGCGATCACGATGGCGGAAGCGCGATCGGCGTCATCGGGTCCAATCGCACGACCAACGAAGAAAATTATCTTTTGTCAAAATTCGCGCGCGTTGTGCTGAAGACAAATAACGTCGATCATCATCGGACAGCGGACTTCCCTGCGCTGGCGGCGGCGCTCCACGGCAAGCCGGGAAAAACGGCTTCGATGCGCGACGTGCTGACGGCGCCTGCGATTCTGCTGATCGGCAACGACCCGACGAATCAGCATCCGCTGCTGGCGTGGCAGATCCGGACGAATGTGCGGTTGCGGCGGGCGAAGCTCTACGTGATCAACTCCGCGCCCATCAAGCTGCGGCGGCAGGCGGCGGGATTCGGACTGATACCGGCGGGCTCAGAAGCGAAGGCAGTCGCATTTCTCGGCGGCGACGATTCCCTGCTAGATTCGCTTGCTGATCCCCAAATTGCCGACGGTCTGACGCGGGATGCCTGGGTTGCGCTGCGCGAGACAGTCCGCGCCGAACAGAACATGGTCATCGCTTTCGGTTCTGAATTGCGCGCACATGACATCGAGAAATTGGCGAATTTTGCATGGACGTTGACCGGAGCGAAGCTGATCTGTCTGGGCGATTACGCGAATTCGCGTGGCGCCAGCGAGATGGGACTTTATCCCGATCTTCTGCCGGGGTATGAGCCGGCCGCAGGCGCAGAAAAGTTCCGGCACGAATGGGGCAGCCTGCCAGCCGAAAAAGGCTTGAGCCTGCCGGAGATGGTGGAAGCGGCGAAGAGTGGGAAACTGAAAGCGCTGTACGTTATCGGTTCCAATCCGGTCGGTCGTTTGGGCATCGATCCCTTTGCGTTCTCGAAGAGTTTTGTGGTGGTTCAGGACATGTTCATGACCGAAACCGCGAACCTCGCCGACGTCGTTTTGCCAGCGGCAAACGTGTACGAAAAGACGGGTACTTATACGAACACCTGCGGCGATCTGCAACTGGTGAAGAAAGCGGGCGAGGTCTCGAACACGAAGGCGGACTTCGAGCTGATCGTTCGCATCGCGGACGCCATGGGCTCCGATGTAAGCGGATTGGTGCCCTTTGGGAGCGGGACGCGTTCCGACATGGGGCAAACTCGCGGCGCACAATCGGGCGAGGCGGATCGTCATGCGGTGTGGCTTGAAGCGCACGATTTGGAACCTAAGATGACGCCGTTCGACCCTATGGCGATTCTCGATGAGATCCAGCGGGTGGTCGCCGGGTACGATGTTTCGCGGGTCAATCTGCTCGCTGGCAATGATCAGCATCTTGAGATTGCCGAAAGCGGGGCGAGTTTGATCCAGCCGCCGGAGCTCATCGTCCCAGCTCATGACGATTTATTCAGCTCGGGAACGCTTGGACGGTATTCCAAGACTTTGAACTCGGTTTTCGAAAATAAAGCGGCTGTGCCGGAAGTTGCGGCGGACTAGGGCGAACTCGCGATCCGACAAGTCACGAGCAAGAACGATCAAAGCAAGAACAAGAACAGGATCAAAAGCAAGATCAAGAGCTAGCGGGCAGGAGTGCCCGCGCTACACGAACTAACTCGATGAGTATAACGGCGTTCGTTATCATTTCGATTATTAAGTCTGCTGCCGTGGTTGGCGTTTTGCTGACGGCGGTGGCTTACAGCGTCTGGCTGGAGCGCAAGGTGTCGGCGCACATACAGAACCGCTGGGGCCCCACGCGGGTTGGGCCTTTCGGCCTGCTGCAGCCGCTCGCCGACGGCGTCAAATTCATCTTCAAAGAAGACTTGACCCAGCCGCATGTTTACAAGCCGCTCTACATCGCGGCGCCGATCATTGCGGTGGTATTTGCCATTTCTTCCATCGCGGTGATCCCATTTGGCAATTTTGTCGAGATTGGCCCCTGGGGCACGTACCTGCAGATTACCGACTTGAACATCGGACTTCTGGTTGTTCTTGGTATCACGTCGATGGGCGTGTACGGCGTGGCGCTTGCCGGCTGGTCATCGAACAGCAAGTACGCTTTGCTCGGCGGACTGCGCGCTAGCGCCCAGATGATCAGCTACGAAGTATCGCTCGGCCTCTCGCTGGTGGGAGTGGTGATCATGGCGGGGAGCCTCAGCCTGCGCCAAATCGTGGACGCGCAAGGCGGAGTGTTTTGGCATTTCATCCCGCGCTGGAATATTTTTCACGGGCAAACGATCGCCTTCTTTATTTATATGATTTCCGCCTATGCGGAGACTAATCGCACGCCTTTTGATCTGCCGGAAGCCGAGTCGGAACTGGTGGCCGGGTATCACACTGAGTACAGCGCGATGAAGTTCGCGATGTTCTTCATGGCCGAGTATGCCAACATGGTGACGGTCGCCTGTCTGGCAACGCTGCTGTTTCTCGGCGGATGGCATGGGCCGATCTTTGGTCCGCCGATCCTGCAAGCGGTGATGCCGGTGTTCTGGTTCTGTCTGAAGGTTTTCTTTTTCATGTTTCTGTACGTCTGGGTGCGCTGGACCTTGCCGCGCTTTCGTTATGACCAGCTCATGGCGTTCGGGTGGAAGTTCCTGCTACCCCTGGCGGTTGCCAACATTGTTTATACGGCGCTGGTTGTGGCACTACGAGCTCAGTACCCTGGCATCTTCTGAGATTTATTGAGAACTGAAGCAGAATGTTGCACTTAATTCTATTTCTTTTTTTCGGAGCGATCTGCGTGGCGGGGGCGGTAAACCTGCTGGCGCAGAGCCATCCCATCAACAGCGCACTGTCGCTGGTGGTGGTCATGGCCTCGCTCGCCGCTGAGTATCTTCTGTTGGGCGCGGAATTTGTGGCCGCTGTACAGGTGATCGTCTATGCGGGCGCGATCATGGTTTTGTTTCTGATTACCATCATGCTGCTGAACGCCGGCGCAGAAGAGCGAACCAACGGCAGTCGGATCGCGATCCGGATCGGCGTTCCCGGCGTGGCGACCGGCGGAGTACTCATTGCGTGGACGCTGCTGCATCGGGCCGACCGGCAGGCGTTTGCTATCGGCGCGTTAAAGGGCGATCCCAGCGATATCGCCCGGCTTCTCTTCCACGATTTCCTGCTGCCTTTTGAAGTCACGTCGGTGCTGATCCTGATTGCGATCATGGGCGCGGTCGTGCTCGCCAACCGGCCCGAAGGCGTGGCCCGCGGCCCGAGAAAGGACGGGTGATGGTCCCTCTATCCTGCTATCTGGTGCTGAGCGGAATTCTCTTCGTGTGCGGTGTGCTCGGGTTCCTTATCAAGCGCAACATCATCACAATCTTCATGTCGATCGAGTTGATGCTGAACGGCGTGAACCTCTCCTTTGTGGCTTTCGCGGCGCAATGGCATGCGCTCAGCGGACAAGTCTTCGTGTTCTTCGTGATGGTAGTGGCCGCCGCTGAAGCCGCGGTGGGCCTGGCGATCATCATTGCCGTCTATCGCACGCGTGAAACTTTGAATGTGGACCGGGTGAACCTGCTCAAGCTATGACGCCGCAGAATCTTAGTCCGTTACTCTGCACGATTCCGCTTCTCCCGCTTGCCGGGGCGGCGATCAATGGCTTCTTTGGCCGCCAATCGTCAAAGAAGGCGATCTCCGCGGTGGCGCTGGCGTTTTGCGGCTTGGCGTTCTTCGTGGCGGTACTGATCGCGGCGAATTTCTCATCCGCATCGGCGCCCTATTCTTTCCCTCTCGCACACTGGATTCGTTCGGGGAGTTTTAGCGTCGATTTCGATTTTTATCTCGATCAGTTATCGCTTGTCATGCTGCTTGTGGTCACGGGCGTCGGCTTCCTCATCCATATCTACTCGGTCGGCTACATGTGGGACGACGATGGTTACTACCGTTTCATGTCGTACCTGAACCTGTTCATGTTCTTCATGCTGACGCTGGTGCTGGCCAAAAACTACCTGGTCATGTTCATCGGCTGGGAGGGCGTGGGCCTAGCGTCGTATCTGCTGATTGGCTTCTGGTTCACAAAAGACTCGGCCGCGGCTGCGGGCAAGAAGGCATTCATTGTTAATCGAATTGGCGACTTTGGATTCCTGATTGCTCTCTTCCTGATGATCAAGCATTTCGGATCGCTCGACTTCACGCATGTGTTTGCGGCGGTTGGGGTGCTCTCGCCGGAGCCTGGAGGCGCCGGGACGCTCACGGCAATCGGCTTGCTGTTGATGGTCGGCGCGGCGGGCAAGTCAGCGCAGATCCCTCTTTATGTGTGGCTGCCGGACGCGATGGAAGGTCCCACTCCCGTCTCCGCGTTGATCCATGCGGCTACCATGGTAACGGCGGGCGTTTATATGGTGGCACGATCGTCGGCGATCTTCGAACGCGCGCCGATGGCGCTGATGGTGGTCGCGATCATTGGCACGCTGACTGCTCTGTTTGCAGCGACCATCGGCATTGCGCAGACCGACATTAAGAAAGTGCTCGCCTACTCCACTATCTCGCAGCTTGGATATATGTTCATGGCTTGTGGGGTGGGCGCGTTCTCCGCGGGCATCTTCCACCTGATGACGCATGCGTTCTTTAAGGGGCTGCTATTCCTGGCGGCAGGTTCTGTTATTCATGGCGTCGGCGGCGAACAGGATATGCGAAAGATGGGCGGCCTGCGCACGTATATGCCCTGGACGTTCGCTACGATGGGGATTGCGACGCTGGCCATTGCGGGCATTCCGCCGTTTGCGGGCTTCTGGTCCAAGGACGAAATTCTCTGGAAGGCCTATGGCGCAAGCCCGGTGTATTGGCTGATCGGCGTGGTTACTGCGTTCATCACCTCCTTTTACATGTTCCGGCTGATGTACATGACATTCGGCGGTGAGTATCGCGGCGCCGCTGGGCAGGAAGCGCATGGCCATGATGCGCATGGCCACGATGATCACGGTCATGGGCACGGGACGCCGCATGAAAGCCCTTGGGTGATGCTGGGGCCGCTCGTCGTCCTGGCTGCGCTATCGGTTGTTGGGGGATTCGTCGGATACGGAAATCATTTCGAGCATTTCCTCGCTCCGGTCTTTCACGTAGGGGACGTAATCGCGCCGGAAACTTCTCCCGAGGCCGCCGACAGGATGCTCGAGCATCTGCTCATGGGGGTTTCCATTAGCGTAGCTGGGCTTGGATGGTTGCTGGCATACCTGCTCTACAGCCGCCGCCCACAACTGCCCGCGCGCATCGCGGCCGGCCTCGGTGGGCTGTATCAGGCGGTCGTCAACAAGTACTACGTAGACGAGCTTTATGCTCTCCTGTTTATTCAGCCGGTGATCGACGGTTCGACCACGATTCTGTGGCACGGTGTCGACCAGGGAGTGATCGATGCTTCGGTCAACGAGTCGGCCCATGCCGCGCGCGAAGTATCCGACTCCGTGCGTCACATGCAGTCGGGAAATCTACGCTCGTATGCGGGGTGGGTGGCCGCCGGAGGGGCTGTCGTGATCGCCTACATGGTCTGGATGGGAGTGCGATGAACATGGGTTCGGTGAACATGGAAAGCCTCAGTCCCATCATTCTTTCGCTGGTGACTTTCATACCTGCTGTGGGCGGGCTGCTGATTTTGCTGATCCCGCGCCGCGATCGTGACATCAAGCTATTTGCCTTTGCCATCTCCATGCTGGCATTTGTCGCTTCGCTGCATTTGCCGGTACACCTGCACCGCGAATCCGGCCTCTTCAAGTTCGAGATCGACAAAGTGTGGATCGCGACCCCCAATATCCATTACCACATGGGCATTGACGGAATCTCCGTCTGGCTGGTGGTGCTGACCACGTTCCTCACGCCGCTCTGCGTGCTGATTTCATGGACTTCGATTCACGAGCGGGTGAAGGAATTCTTCATTCTGCTGCTGATCCTGGAGACGGCTCTGATTGGCGTTTTCACCTCGCTCGACTTGTTTCTGTTTTACTTCTTCTGGGAAGCGACGCTGATCCCGATGGCGCTGCTGATTGGCATGTACGGCCACGGACGCCGCGTCTACGCCGCGGTGAAGTATTTCCTCTTCACCATCATCGGCTCGATGTTCATGCTGGCGGCGATTCTGTGGCTTTACGCCAAGACTGGCAGCTTTGATTTTGTCGTGATTCAGAACGCAATTCGCAGCGGGGGCGTGCCAGGTTTCGAAACCGCCTCGCTTTGGCTCTTCCTTGGCTTCTTCATCGCCTTTGCGGTAAAGGTTCCACTCTTCCCTCTTCACACCTGGCTGCCCGACGCGCACGTGGAGGCGCCAACTGCTGGATCGGTGCTGCTGGCGGGAGTGCTTCTGAAGATGGGCACGTACGGCCTCTTGCGCTTCGATGTGGGCCTCTTTCCCGAGCAGGCGCACCGTAATGCGCCGTGGATCATGGTGCTGGCTTTGATCGGTATCATCTACGGCGCGCTGGTCTCGCTGGTGCAACCGAATATGAAGAAGCTGATCGCCTACTCCTCGGTCAGCCACCTAGGATTTGTCGTTCTCGGGATCTTCAGTTTCACCACGGCCGGACTGAACGGAGCGGTCTTCGTCATGCTGGCGCACGGAGTGGCCACGGGCGGCCTCTTCATGCTGTGTGGCATCCTCTACGAGCGCCGTCACACTTATGAGATCTCTGAGTTTGGCGGCTTAGCAACGCCGATGCCCAAGTATGCCACCTTCTTTCTGGTCACCGTGCTGGCGTCAGTCGGACTGCCGCTGCTGAACGGTTTTATCGGCGAGTTCCTGGTGCTGAGCGGAGCCTTCCAGGCGCGTCCGATCTATGGGATCCTCGCGGCGACCGGTGTGATCTGGAGCGCCGGCTACCTGCTGTGGATGTATCAGCGCGTTTTCTTCGGCCAGGTGAAGAACGAGGTCAATAACACGCTGCCCGACATCAACCTGCGCGAGAAGGCTGCACTTTGGCCAATTGCAGTTGCTGCTTTGGTGATGGGAGTTGCGCCCCTGGTGTGGCTCAACGCGATTGATCCGGTGGTGCAACGATACGCGCTCGCCCCCTTCACACAATTGGCCAGCAAGGTGGTGGGCCAGTGATGATGACGGCGTTCTTGCATTCCTTGCCAACGCTGCTGGCGCAGGCGGCAATTTCCATCCCAAAAACCGCGGACTACATGCGCATCCTGCCGGAACTGGTGCTCTCCATCTTCGGCATGCTGATTATGGTCGTCGATCCGCTGCTCGACGAAGAAAGCAGCCACCAGTCGCTAGGCACGATCGCACTGATCGGTACTCTTGCCGCGCTGGCGTCGACGTTCTGCATGGCGCGCTATCCGGGCACCGCTTTCTACAACATGGTTCGGGTGGAGGGCTTCAGCGTCTTTTTTCACTTCCTCGTCATCGCGATTGCGGGGGTGGCTGTCCTCAGTTCTTTTGAGTATTTAAAGGTGCAGCATATCCGCGCCGGGGAATATTACGGGCTCATCCTGTTTTGCACGGTTGGCATGTGTCTGATGTCGTCCGCCATCGAACTTGTACTCATATTCATTGCCCTGGAGATCTCGTCGATCTCAACCTACGTGCTGGCGGGCTTCCGGCGGCGCGACGCATCGAGCAGTGAAGCATCGCTGAAGTACTTTCTGCTGGGATCGTTCGCCACGGCTTTCTTCCTTTATGGCGTCGCGCTCATGTTCGGCGCGACCGGATCCACCAACATTGACGCGATCAGCCAAGTGCTGCGCTCCGGCAACGTACCGGTTCTGGCCTATGTTGCGACGGCGCTCATGTTTGTGGGCTTGGGCTTCAAGGTCTCGTCTGCGCCCTTCCATATATGGGCTCCCGACGTTTACGAAGGGGCACCGGCGCCGGTCGTCGGGTTGATGTCAACCGGGCCCAAGGCGGCAGCGTTCGCGGTTTTGCTGCGCGTGATGTTCGAAGCGAACGCACCCGGACGCTTCTGGCTGATCTGGGTCTCAGCCGCGCTCTCCATGACGCTGGGAAATCTGGGGGCCTTGGTGCAGGACAACGTCAAGCGCCTGCTTGCGTATTCTTCAATCGCCCACGCCGGATATCTGCTCGCCGCGTTTGCGGCACAGCCGGAACTGGGTGCGTCCGCGGCGATGTTCTATACCGCCGCCTATGCGGCGATGAACGTTGGAGCGTTTGCCGTTGTCAGCCACTTTGCGAACGCCGGTGAAAAATATGTCACCCTCGAAGATTACGCGGGCCTGGGCCGGCGGTCCCCCGTGCTGGCCGCGACTTTCACCTTTTTCCTGATGTCTTTGATCGGTATCCCGATCACGGGCGGCTTCTTCGCGAAGTTCTACGTGTTGACGGCCGCGCTGAATTCAAATCTGGTCGGGCTGGCAATCATTCTGGTACTGAATAGTGCCGTGGGCGCTTATTATTACCTGCGTATTATCGTCATGATGTATATGCGGGAGCCACGGGGCGAGGTGCCAGTTACTCCTGTGCCCACCGCGACAGGGCTTGCCATCGCAGTTTGCGTGCTGCTTACCCTGTATCTCGGAGTACTGCCGGGACGCGTGCTCGATTACGCCGCCCATTCCGCCCACCAACTCGTGAGCGATCGATCGACCCCGACCGCAGCGGCGGGTTTCTCCACAATAGTGCGATAGCTCCTGTTTGCCAAACACTTTGCCAGCATCAGGAGATGCGCTGGCACGGTCCGGCCTGGGACCTCTTAACAAAACGCAAGGAACATGATTGTGATAGCCTTGTAAAGCTTGCTGATGGCTCAGTCTCTGTCTCCAGCCGCGAGAACCGGCACTGAAAAAAACTGCACCTGCTGCAATTGACAATCGCCGTCCGAGTCGGCATTATTAGCTACGCAAGTTTTGCCCGCAAAACTATTCCCGGGGCCGGAGGATTTATGGTTCAGTTGCTTCGTAATCTTTGCACGGACGAGCAAGGACAGGATATTGCTGAATATGCGGTCATGCTCGCCGTCATTCTGGTGTTGGTGATCGGCACAGTACGGCTGATCGGGGGCAACGCCAATAACGTGTTCTCCGGTGTTGCCAGTAACATGGCGCAGTGATTTCGGCTTCGCCAGTTATAGAAGACATCGGTAAAACAACCGTTACGGGTTCAGTATCTCGGTTCAACCTCCTCTATGACACGATTTAGCAGCTTCCGGCTGTTCGGCCGCTATTGGTTTCCATTCGCGGCGGAGATGCAGAGTCGGGGCCAGTCACCAAGGCAATAGAGACAGCTCAAGGATTCCGCCAAAGCCGCGATAGAATCGCGGCTTTTGTTATTGGCGGCAAAGGGAAAGGTCATCGCCATGATTGTGAACATGTCCGACAGCGCGACTGAACAACAGATCGAACACATCATTCAACGGATCCGCGAAGCCGGATTCCAGCCTCACGTCACGCGCGGCACCGAGCGCACCATCGTGGCAGCGGTCGGCAGCGGCGGGCGCCGCCATGAGATCGAGGCGCTTTCGGTCGCGCCCGGCGTGGACAATGTGGTCGCGATCGCTCAGCCCTTTAAACTCGTTAGCCTGCAAACGCGGCCGCAGCGGTCGGTGGTCGACGTTGGCGGCGTAAAGATCGGCGGCCCTGAGGTGGTCGTCATTGCCGGTCCCTGCTCGGTTGAGTCACGCGAGCAATTACTGGAGACCGCGCAAGGGGTGAAACGCGCCGGCGCTGCCATGCTGCGCGGCGGAGCTTACAAACCGCGCACCTCACCGTATGAGTTCCAAGGTCTGGGAATTGAAGCACTAAAGATTCTGCGCGAAGCTCGCGAACTGACTGGCCTCCCGGTGGTCACCGAGGTCATGAGTACGGAAGACGTGGACCTGATCTGCGAGTATGCCGATATGCTTCAGGTGGGGGCGCGCAACATGCAGAACTATGCGTTGCTGCGCCGGCTCGCGACCGCTAAAAAACCGATCCTGCTAAAGCGTGGACCTTCAGCCTCGGTGAAAGAGTGGCTGCTGGCGGCGGAGTACCTGCTTTCCGGAGGGAACGATCAGGTTGCTCTTTGCGAGCGTGGCATCAAGACCTTTGAAACCGGCATGCGCAATACATTTGACCTTGCCGCCGTCGCTCTCGCCAAGGAACTCTCGCACCTGCCTGTCGTGGCCGATCCATCGCATGGCACCGGCAAGCAGAGCTTGATTGGCGCGGTATCGCGCGCGGCGATCGCCGTCGGAGCGGATGCCATTATCGTCGAGGTGCATCCTTGTCCGGAGCGCGCACTCTCCGACGGGCCACAATCTCTCGACCTCCCTCAGTTCGAGCGCGTGATGCGTGGATTGAGCGAGCCTTTACGCCCCGTGCTCGCTCCCGGCCTCGCTTTACATCGCGCATAACCAGAGCGGTTGCTTATTTAACCCCACTACTTGCCCTTGCCTGACATTGGTGCTTGTTGCGGGCTGCTGAGGTCGTTGTCGCTGACAAAGAGAGTGCCGGTGGTTGAACCGGTTTCATCCGGCGTGAACTCGACTTGGACCGCGCAACTCTTTCCTGGGCCCAAGGTCGCGGGGCAATTATTGGCGGCGACGATAAAGTCGTCCGTAGCCGTCACTGCGCCGACCAGAATCGCAGCCGAATTGCGGTTGGTGATGGTGAGGGTCATCGGAGGGCTGGTGGTGCCGACGGCTTGCGAACTGAAAACCAGTTTTGCGGGACTCAACACGACACCCAGGCCCTGGCCCACCAGGTCGACACGCTCCGGACTAGCGAGATCGCTACTGACAACGCTAAGCGCACCTGGGCGCGGCCCCGAGGAAGCCGGGGCAAAGGTCACGTTGATGGTACAGGTCCCGTTCGGTGCAACAGACGATCCGCAATTATTGGAAGTCGCGTAGTCGGTATTGGCGTGAATGGAAGTGATGCTCACTGTCGCGGGGCCAACGTTGGTCAGCGTCAACGGGAGGGTTGCCATGGATCCAAGGGCCACCCCGCCAAAATCCAGCAGAGCGGGCGACAGCTGAACGAGAGTACCAAGGCCGAAAAGCGCGGTTGTCTGCGGACTACTGCTGTCATCGTCAGTGACGGTGAGTTTGCCGGTTCTTGCTCCGGGGCCGCTGGGGCTGAACGTCACGCACATGCTACACGCCGCAGTGCAACTTCCGTCCGCGCTCTGCGGATTCAACACGGTGCCGGCGGCGCAGTAGTTCGCCTGGCCTGTGGAACAGTCCGTTACCGGCGTGCAACTCTGTCCAGTTACCGAGAACTGCGAATTGCTGCTGGCAATGGAGTTGATGGTGAGCGATGCAAGCCGGGAGTTATAAACATCCAAGCGGCGCGTAACCGCGGTGCTGGCCACTCCCTTGACCGCGGTGCCCATGGGTAACGTTGACGCGGAAACCAGTGGGCACTGGCGCGGCGTGAGGATGAGCGGCGCAAGTGGCCTCTGGTTGAAATTGAAGCTGTCGGTCATGTCGTTCGCATTCGCGTCCCGGGTGCCGAGCGCGGGAAGTCCAAAGCGCTCTTCGATAAACTTCAACACCGACGAAAATTCATACTGCGTGGTGGAGATGTGCCCCTTTCTGGCATAGGGCGAGATGATCAGGAGCGGAACGCGTGGGCCAAACCCGAGAGTGTCCGGCTGTGGCGGTACGACGTGGTCGTAGTCGCCCCCGAAATCGTCCCAAACCAAAAAGACCGCAGTAGAGGCCCAAAGAGACGGGTTATTCATCAGTGCATTCAATTCGGTAACGGTGGCGTTCTCGCCTTCGCATGTACTGGCATCTGGGTGCTCGCTCTGCCACCACGGGGTGATGATCCAACTCACGGAGGGTAACTGATTGGCCTGCACATCGAGGATGAAATTGGAGGGAGCCACGACCTTGTTCCAGTCCGGGCCATTCCTTACCTCGCTAATCGCATTGAAAGTCGACCAGATATAGCCAGGATCGGTGCTCGGCGGCGCGTAGTATTTCCAACTCACACCGGCGTTGTCGAGGGTTTGCGCCATGGTGGTGACGCCGGTGAAACACGGGAACTGAACATCAATGATGCCGTTCGGCTGGAGAATGCGTACTTTCTCCTGATCCTCCTCGGTGTTCGGACCGTCGCAGCCCCAACTGTGGGTGGTAAGAAGATGAAAGGGATTGTCGAGGACACCAAAGTCTTCAGCGGCGATGGTGTAGAGGTGATTGGGAAAGCTGGGCCCATGCAGCGAAGAAAACATGCTCGCGCCCAGCGCAAAGTTGTGAGCATAGGCGAAGTAGTTTGGGATATCGGAGGAAGTGAACTGGCGGCAGGTGAGCAGATCGCCGTTGTCATCACCGCTGCCGCCGCTGCCCAGTCCAATCAGATCGAACTGATCCATCTTTCCGCCATCCATGCCCAGGAGCGCAGCGGCCCACCCGTGGTTGATATCGTGTTCGTAGCGGTCGGGGGCCCGGCCCTGGTGTACTACCTGTCCGGTAGAAAGGGTACAGGTCTTCGTGCCGTACTTGGCATTGAAAGCACCAAACATGTTGTCGTATGTACGGTTCTCTTTAATAAGGAAGACAACATGACTGATCTTCTGGATCCCGGCAGGGGCATTCTGCTGCTGCCCCAGCGCGAGCGGTACGAGGGCGAACGATAATGCCAGCAAAAAAAGGCTGACTGAAGATCCGGTTCTGCCGGGACTTTGCATGGAACGCCTCCTGGCCAAACTAAAGGTAGCAGTAGGATAGATGCAATCCTGGCTCGAGTGCGGGCGCGAGTCAAACGAAAACCAGGCTATCCGCACCCTTACTTCGCGGAAGCCCGCACAGGACGACCCGGGGCAGTCACGAGGGTCTCGATTCGCCCTGATCGCCCCTGGTCGGGACGCCGCGCGGGGTCCTTTTTCGGCACGAGCTCATCTTGGCGGTACGGTAGTTGAGCGTTCCCGCCAAGGCCGAATCGGGTCACTTTGTCCCAAAACAGGCTCCCCGAACCGCCCGGCCTTTGTTTCAAATGAGTTACGGACTCAGACACGGCACGGAGCCTGGTTGTTGGGACAAGTTGTCCCTTCGCGCCGAGCCGCTGATTCCACGCAAGCCATTGTAAGAAAACGACTTACCAAGGCTTGGATTGGCCTCGCGATTGCCCATTAAAGGCCAGGCAACGAAGGACGCGCTGTACGTCTTTTCGAAACGCCGCCAGCAAAACTTATGAATAACAACGGCAAAT
>Ga0182019_10000510_pt1 | contig 19222 bp, 17 predicted proteins | sample 812E2MmetaG_FD_120483 | JGI IMG/M metagenome (GOLD analysis project Ga0182019, IMG submission 120483) | Permafrost microbial communities from Stordalen Mire, Sweden - 812E2M metaG | ecosystem: Environmental > Terrestrial > Soil > Wetlands > Permafrost | place: Sweden: Stordalen | collected...
CGATGGAATGTCATCACCACACTGGCGAGGCCTGCCTGCCGCTGGATGGGGACATCCTGATGCATGTGGCGCCGGCCAGCGGCACGAAAGAGATCCCGCTGGACAAGATCGAAGTATTCCGCGTACCGAAAGGAACGCTGGTGGTTTTACGCCCGGGTGTCTGGCACTGCGCGCCCTTCGCCGAAAAAACAGATTTCGTCGATTGCATGGTAGTGCTGCCCGAGAGGACCTACAACAACGACATTTTCTTCTACCGCATGACCAAAGAAGAACAGCTTCGTATCGTCTAATTTTTTTGGAGGAAGGCTTTGTACAGAGATTACAAGATCACAATCGGTCTGGCGCCCACCCGGCGCGATAAATTCCCCGCCCCGGCAGAAGCGGTCAAGAACAAGAAATTCTTCATGCCCAAACTTTTAAAGATATTAAAGAGTTTTCACGATGTTAAGATCGTTGATATCGATTGGCTGAACGAAGACGGTATGCTCTACGAAACCGAAGATGTGGCCAAAGTGGAAGCCCACTTCCGGAAAGAAGGCGTAGATGCGGTATTCATGCCGCACTGCAATTTCGGCCAGGAAGAAGTGGTCGGCAAGCTGGGAAAAGCGATGGGCAAGCCGTTTTTGCTGTGGGTCCCGCGAGACCCCGCTCCGCCTCCGAATTACGCCTGGCGGTTGACCGATACGCAATGTGGTCTATTTGCCAGCGGCAAGGCACTGGCCAGATTCGGCGTACCGTTCACCTACATCGAGAACTGCTGGGTGGACGCTCCGATTTTGAAAACAGAACTGGAAAAATTCATCCGTGTCGTCTCAATTACAAAAGACTTATCCGGTTTGCGCATCGGGCAAATATCTTTACGCCCCCGGCAATTCCTCAGTGTCATTTACAACGAGGATGAACTGCTGGAAAAGTTCGGAATCGAAGTGGTACCGATCAATGAAACCGAGATCATCGGGACATTCAATGAAGTTTACGCCAAACAGAAAGACCAGATCAAAGCACTGATAAAAGAAACCACCGACGCGATGGACACCAGATCAGTGAAAAAAGAAGAACTGAGCAAGATCGCAGCTTTAGAACTGAGCATGATGGAACTGGGCCACAAATACGGGCTGAAAGCGATGGCCAGCGAATGCTGGTCGATCTTCCGGACGAACCTCGGCTTCCCGCCCTGTTTTGTGCTGGGCGACGTGACGGAAAAAGGCCTGCCGGTAGCCTGCGAAACAGATGTACACGGCGCAGTTACATCTGTAATCCTGGCAGCTGCCGCGCGCGGCGAAACCCCGAACTTCCTCGCCGATGTGACAATCAGACACCCCAAGAACGACAATGCCGAGCTGCTCTGGCACTGCGGCCCGTTCCCGAAATCGCTGGCCAAAGACGCAAAGAAAAGGGTTTTACTGGAAGGCCACGGACAGTGGGAATTAAAGGGCGGCGATATCACGGTAGCCAGATTTGATGCCATCGGCGGCAAGTATTCATTGTTCGCCGGTGAAGCACGCGGTACCGACGGGCCGAGCACCGAAGGTAATTATATCTGGATCGAGACCGACGATTGGCCGAAGTGGGAAAGAAAACTGGTATGCGGCCCTTATGTTCACCATGTCGCCGCAGTACACGGGAAATTCCTGCCGGTACTGGATGAAGCAGTCAAGTATATGCGCTATGTCGAAAAGGATTTTGTTTAGTTAAAAATATTAATTAATAAACAACAATAAAGGGAGCAGGACAACATGGCATTCGAAAAAGTGAGCACAATTCTAAAGGACGCAGACGCCAGAAAAACGGCGGTGCTAGCCTACGACTGCTTTAACTACGAGAGCATCGCATGGCTGGTGGAAGCAGGCGAGGAGCTGAGCATCCCGGTCATCATCATGCTTTATCCCACGATGATGGAGACCATCCCGGCCAGTGTATTTGCCGCCATCACAAAAAAGATGGCCAAGACGGTAAAAATCCCGGTTGGTTTACATCTTGACCACTGCGATTCGTACGAAACGATCCTGGGGGCGATCAGAGACGGCTTTACTTCGGTAATGATCGACGGCTCTAAACTCGAATACAACGAGAATGTACGTGTCACCTGTGAAATAGTGAAGGCCGCCCATGCGCTCGGCATTGATGTCGAAGCGGAATTGGGTAAAGTCGGCATCGCCGCTAATAAAGGCGACTTCAAAAATGAAGACATGTATACAACTGCAGAACAAGCGGCTGATTTTGTCGCGAAAACCAACGTCGATTCGCTGGCGATTGCCATCGGCAGCGCCCACGGCTGGTATGTCGAGACGCCGAAGCTGAGCATGCCGCGCCTGAAGGAAATCAATAAAGCCATCGATACTCCCCTGGTCCTGCACGGCGGCACCGGTATCCCGGAAGACCAGCTGAGAGAGTCATTCAAACTGGGCATCAACAAGCTCAATGTCGGCACGGAATACTTTGCCTTATTCTATTCCACCACTAAAGATTATCAGCAGGTCAAGGACAAGAAGGACAGCCTGTTCGCAATGCAGGGCTATCAGAAAAAAGTGATCAAAGATTACCTGCTGAATAAATTGAAATGGACGATCCCGGAAAAAAAGGCATCCCGGTAAGCAAGGGTTATTAAACGTTTTTAATTTGGGCGTATTGACATCTGTTCCAATGCCGACAGAATGTTGATACGCCCATTGAACTATCTACGATAAAATATAAACAAAAACAGAGGTTTGATGATGGGAATAGATATCATCGGAATTGAAAACCCGGTCATGGATTTTAATATCCTGACCAACAAAATGCCGGAAGCCGGAGGATTCGCGCGGCTGCAGGAATACAGCTGGCAGGGCGGCGGCAATGTCGGCAGCGCGCTAGTGGCGGCAGCCAGACTGGGCGCCAATTGCGGCATAGTGGGTATCGTCGGCGACGACCCCTACGGACAATTTTGCATCGATGATTTTAAACGCCATAACATCGATGTTTCGCATCTGCTGCAGGATAAAGGAAATGCCACCTCTTTCTGCATTTGCCTGGCAGAAACGGATACCATGGCCAGAAGCTTTATTGCCAAAGGCGGCACACGCAGGCAGCCGAACGATGCGGAACTGGATAAAAAGTATATCGGCTCCGCTAAATACCTGCATCTGGGACCGATCGGACCGGCACAGGTAACCGCGGCCAAATGGGCCAGGGAAATGGGCGTGACCGTGGTGGACGATGCCGGTTACTTCAACCCGGATACCGAAGCGAACACCGGTTTAGTGGACGTTTTTGTCGGCTCCGAGCACTATTACGACGGGTTGTTTAAAGACACCAATTATGAAAAGAACTGCAAGGCCGTACAGAAAAGAGGCCCGAAGATCGTGGTCTTCACGCTGGGCGGCAAGGGCTGCGTCGGTTTAAACAACGACGGCGAGTTTTTTGCCATTCCCGCCTATAAAGGACTTTCGATCGTAGACACCACCGGCGCCGGAGATGTGTTCCACGGAGCATTTATCTACGGTTTGCTGCAGGGTTGGGATGTTAAAAAGACCTCACAATTCTCCAGCGCGGTTTCGGCGATCAAATGCACCCGGTTAGGCGGGCGCGCTTCGATCCCGGATTTAAAAACGGTAACGAATTTCATGAAGACCGGCAAGATCGATTATACCGAGATCGACAAACGCGTGGAGTATTACCACGAGGGCATGCTGAATCAGGTGAAATGCGCCAAGTAAATAAACGAATTTTCCAACGGTTCAAGCAAGGGCGGGCTCTAAAAAGACCCGCCCTTTTAATTCCAATTCCCTTGCCCATTTTCATACCGCAGGGGCGACCGGCCGGTCGCCCGTACAATTAATCCGTTGCCGTTATAATTTTTATATTATCGTTCGCGCTTATAACGTTTGTGGAGCATTACAACGAAGGGATGCTGATAAAGTCTGCTTCCCCAATAAAAATCCTTCTGTATCGGAGACTGTTCGAAAATGACTATTTGGAATTATTTATATGGATTCCTCCCGCACTTTCTTTTGGAAATTAGTAGAAGTGTGGGATCGATGACGATCAAGTCGTGAATATTCTATTCCAGCAAAGCTGGAATAGAATATTCGTTTTTTTCATTGGCGGGCTTGATCCGACAGTTCAGAATATTTCGAACAGGCTCAGAGAAACTATTCCCTAAAAGGCACTACTTCAGCAGTCTCCAAACGGGTAAGAGTCGAAAAGCGTGGATGAACAATCTCATCTTTTAAGGTATAATATTGACCATTGAGACACCTTATCGGACGTAAAAATAATTGAAAATTGTGAGGCAATAAGATGAGAATGCGTTTTCTGGGGAAATCGGGAATAAAAGTATCGGAATTGTGCCTAGGGACAATGACTTTCGGGCCGAATTCCCGCATGAAATCACTGGGCGCGGTCGACCAGACAGGAGCAGACACGATCGTCAGTATGGCATTGGAAGGGGGCATTAATTTCTTTGACACTGCGGATCTTTATTCCGAAGGGCAATCGGAGGAAACATTGGGAAAGGCGCTGGGGAAACGACGGAAAGAGGTTGTCCTGGCGACCAAATTCCGCAACCGCGTCGGGACAGGCCCGAACGATGTTGGTTTTTCCCGCCACCATATCATCGAAGCCTGCGAAGCGAGTCTAAAACGGCTGGGCACCGACTACCTTGACCTCTACATCGTCCATCGTTTTGATTCCAGCCGGCCGCTGGAAGAATGTATGCATACATTAGATGATTTAGTACGGCAGGGTAAAGTACGTTATATCGGCGCTTCCAACTTTACCGGCTGGCAATTGATGAAAGCGCTGGCAATTTCCGACAGCCATAACTGGGAACGGTTCATCTGTTTCCAGGGTCTCTATTCGCTAATGGCAAGGGATATTGAATACGAACTGTCGCCGTTATGTATCGACCAGGGGCTGGGCATCACCACATGGAGTCCGCTAGCCGGTGGTTTCCTCTCCGGCAAATTCCGCCGCGGCATGCCGAAACCGCAGGGTGCCAGGATGAGCGACAGGCCACCTACTTTCGACGAGCAGAAAGCCTACGACGTTGTGGATGAACTGGACAGGATCGCGGCAGCACATCACGGTTCAGTCACGCAGGCAGCCCTCAATTGGCTGTTGTGCAAACCGGGGGTCTCTTCAGCGGTCTGCGGCATCCGAACACCGGAACAGCTGGCTGACAACCTGAAAACGACCATGTGGGAAATGCTGCCGGAAGAAGTAGCGAGACTGGACACGCTGACCAAACCAGCGCCGGTCTATCCGTACGATTTTCAGTCGCATTATCCGCCGGAATAAACGGAACGCAAAATCAACATGGGATTTAATTTGAAAATCGGCAGGTTTATAGTCGGAGTATTGTTAACTGCAGCGATGCTGGGGTTTTCCGGCTGCGCTTCATCGACAACCGTCCGGGCAACAACCAACGCGACAGCAGCGAATTCCGGCTATTTCACAATCGCGGTGCTGCCCGACACCCAGTATTACTCGCAAAAATATCCGGAGATTTTTACGCAACAAACGCAATGGATCGTTGATAATGCAAAGACACAAAACATTGTTTTTGTCAGCCAGGAAGGCGACCTGGTGGACAATTATTCCAGCGACCAGGATTATGAGTGGAAAAATGCGCAGAAAGCGATGGGCATCATCCGCAATGCGGGAATCCCCTATTCGGTAGTGCCCGGTAATCACGATGTTAATTTTGAGGCGGGGGATACTACTTATTTCGATAAATATTTCCCGTTCACAGATTTTGCGCGGTATCCGTGGTACGGCAGCGGCAAATACCCACCGCCAAGCGGCGTGCCGCAACCTAATTATCCCGCCAATAGTAATGCCAGTAACTACGAGACCTTTTCGGCGCTGGGACAAAACTTCGTGGTACTGAATCTGGCCTGCACGCCGAAGGTGCTGGTAAACGCAGAGCTATATACATGGGCCGACAGCGTGCTGCAATACTACAGCAATGACAAGGCCATCGTGGTAACCCACGGTTATATCGATACCAAAGGCAATTACACAGATTCCTCAAACGTTTCCGGTATCGAAATCTGGCAGAATGTGGTAAAACCAAATAGCAATGTAGTGGCAGTTTTTTGCGGCCATATTCACGGTGAGTACAACGCAACGGCGACAGCGGCACACGGCAATACAGTAGAGAATCTGTTATTTGACACCCAGGACGACCCGCACGGCGGCGACGGCTGGCTAAGACTGTATAAATTTTATCCGCAACAGAACAAGGTCTCAGCCGTCACTTATTCGCCGTATCTGAATGAATACGACTCCAGCGCAACCGGCGCATTTGATTTTAAGTTGACGATGACAAAATAACAGGTAAAAATATGGTCAACCCACTTGAGCCATTATCCCCTCTTGACAGAGGCTAAACGCGAAGTAATATTAAGATATAGCCTCAGATGTATATCTTGCATAAATAAATTTTGTGGAACGGTGGGTGGACTCAAATGACCATGGAAGCCAACGGACAATCTTATTATTCAATGGATTACTACGATAATCCCGAGTGGTGGGACAGGTGGTTGCGGAGGAACCTGAAGAAAAAGGTGAGAGCCTTTTCCAAGAGGTTGAAAGAAGAGGAAAACTAAACCCCTCCAGGAGAGATTCACCCACCTGAGACGGAGTCGCAATGGCGATTTCGAACGCACAGGCAGGGACGCCTGTGCCTCTTTACAAGCGGGATAAAGCGGCACGGCGGGTTGGACCTATCATGCATTTCAACAAATTCTACAATATGCGGTTCACATTGAGCGCGATACGTAAAAGGCCGATCGGACCGCCCTGATAAACAACGTAGACATCACGCCATTGCGGTTCAAACTTGATTTTGTACTGTTTAATGCCCTTCGCATGCAGGAACCAGTCCAGCCGCTCAAATATCTGATTGACGGCTTTTTCCGTGAGTGTAGAGCCAGGTTTATTACCGACACCGACAAACGGCGCGACCGCAAAATTGAACGTGCGGAAACCTTCGTTTTTCTGGATGAGCATCATCTGCGCGAAGAGGTAGTCCATCGTGCCCCAGTGAGTGCCGGGTAAATGACGCATCAGGTCGAAGGCGGCTTCACCAGAACGATAGGACGGGACTTCATTGATAAACGCCACCATTTCACCTTTGGCGTTGCGCAGCACACATAAAGTACATTTTTCTATGTAGCCTCTTTCAAAACGACCCTGAAAAAAACCGTACTCCCGGTGATGCGGTAAGGTCAGCCACCGCCGCGAGATCTGCAGGGCTTCGTCCTGAACCTGACGGGGTACCGGCGGCTTATACCGCTCAATACGGTAACCGTCCTTTTCGAACTTTTTGCGTACACGTTTAAAATGGTAAGTTTCGTTGGTATGTGCAGCGAAATGTTCCAAATCGATCACTGCTTCTTCGCCGACTCTAAATATTGACAGTCCGTACCGGTTGTATCCGGTATGGTCATCCGGCATCATAAACGCGGCCAACCACCCATTCTGCGTGCAGAATTGCAGAAAGGACTTAATTACAAGCTCCCTATCCCCATCCGGCCCGACCGGGTCGGCCAAACAAAAAGCGACGCCGCCGACCATGCGATAGGAGATAAAAGATTCGCGGCTGGGGGAAAAATAGAATGATTTATCCGGCCAGATTTTAAAATAATCGAAAGTTGATTTGCCATATTTCTCAATAATCGCCGCGGCGCGGGCGCGTTCCTGCGGCAATTGAATAAAGCGAAAGACGATAGGACGAAAAAGGCTGTACATAGCGAAACCGGCAGCAACAATACCCAGAATATCCAGCGACTGCAAGAACCAGCCTGCCTGGCGGGTAGCCGGGACAAGATCGGAATTGCCCAATAAAAGGAACTGACGCAAACTCCTGACCAGACCGTCCTGTAAAGAAAAAGTGATGCCAAAGTCGCGTTGTGATAACTTCCAGAAGCCGAATGTGCCGTAAAGAAGGGAGACAAGCAGGCTGCCAAAAAGCAGCAATAAGCCCAAGCGTATATTGCGTGATTCACTGCGCACGGAAAACCGGCCGCGGAAAACGAGCAGAAGTGTAAATGTGGTAGCTTGCGGTAAAGCGGTATACCAGGTACCAAGGTGGACGGCATGGCCGATTACTTCGATTGCGGCGGCGAAAACAGCCACCCACCAGGCCGCCCGGCGGCGCTGAAACAGATGGAATGAAAGATAAAGCAGGATAAATCCCAGTACCAATGTAAGCGAACGCGTCCAGTGAAAGACGCCGAATGGCAGAAAGTATTGCACACGTTGAGGCAAACGTGTTAATAATAAGCTGGAAATGCTCCAGGCTCCGTTCAGGAGTGTGACGAAACTGACCAGCCACACAGGCCAGCCCTGTCGAAAAGAATCAGAATGGATTGCCAGATACTGCCGGCTGCGCGTTATCAGGTTTGACACTATTTCTTCATGACCCGCATGTAGACGAATGCGAAGGTAGTAATGCCGCCGATGGTTGCAACAACATCACAAAACCACCAGGGCAGGAAATTCCATCCGCTTCGATTTCTAAAGACTACCGATTCAAAAATCATCGACAGCATCGCCCAAAAATGGTAATAGCGATTCCGGCAACAACCAGACTCCAGACTTTCATTCGGCCGATCCCCCCTTCACCTTAAACAATAGCTAAATCATGTTTTAAACGACGATATTATCACTATTCAACCTGAATTGATTATATTCCGTCTGTGAAGGAGTTATCAACCGCAACAAATTTAGAGTCAAAAACAACAATAAAACCCGGACTAGATAAAAAGATACATTGACAAGAAATACAGGCCGTGCGAAAATGTTGTCTGGTACTAAAGTACTAGCATCTTGTTTTTTGAATTAATAAAAGAGAATCAGCCATATGACATCCAGATATGTTCCGTTTGTGAAGACTCTGTTGACGGCAGTAGTTTGTATGGCACTGCCGCTCAGCTTACTGGGCTGCCAAAAAACGCCGCAAAGTAATGCTGTTAAAACAACCGACGACCCGACCGGCAAAGTGGCGTCATCGCCGTTAACGGTGCTTTCGATCGCGGGTGGAGACGTGCTGGTGCTCAAACCGGGGGCGAAAGACTGGGTCAAGGGTGAAGAAGGTATGACACTGGGGGTTGATTATAAAGTCAAAACCGCAAACGGTAACGCGACCCTGACTTTCTTTGAAGGCAGCACGATCGAATTAGAGGCTGATACGGAAATCGGGCTGGCGGAACTGAGCGCCGCAGGTACCGTCAATAACATCAAACTCAAAGAAACGATCGGGCAAACGATCAGCCGGGTAAAGAAATTAACGGACTCCGCCTCCACTTATGAAATCGAGACACAGGCAGCGGTGGCAGCGGTGCGGGGCACCACAATGTATGTTGCGGTGGCCCAGAACGGGATAACGACGGTAGGCAACATAGAAGGTTCTGCTTTCGTGATTGTGCAGGGAATCGAGACGTTTATCACGCCGGGCTTTCATTTGACGGTGGAACCGGGCAAACCGGCCGGATGACAGCAGCCGGGCGCAATTCCGGGAGCTACCACGACAGCCACAACAACAAGCCAACCGGTAATTACAGCTGCAACTACGGCATCCACCACGCGGACGACTACGACGACAACTACCACGGCTACGACTGCTGCGCCAACAGCACAAACGACAACAGCAGCCGTGCCGCCGAGCATTGCGGTCAGCAGTACAGTAAATCCGCAGACGGTGTTCTGGGGTGATACGGCTACGTTCAATTTTACGGTCACGAATAACGGCACAATACCGGTATCCGGCGTCAACGTGAGCGATCAGTACGCCGGGGCAGCCAGTTATACCGGCGGCGATAAAAATAGCAACAATATTCTGGACGCAGGTGAAGTCTGGACTTTCAAGGCCAATTATATCGTACCGGGCGGGGCGCCTAATGTATTGAACTCCACCGCGACGGTATCCGGGAAAGACCCGAATAACCAACCGGCACAAGCAACTGTCTCAACGCGGATTAATATCACGCCGCTGACAGTATTGATCACCAGCCCGGGGCCGAATACCCAATTAACTGCTAATATAACACTGGCGGGCACGGTGAACGACCCGACAATCACACAAGTGACGGTTAATCAGAACGGCTCTACGAGTACTGTGAGAGTAGTGAACGGTAATTTCAGCACAACGATTACACTGGTAATGGGTACTAACACGATTACAGTGACGGCAACAAAAGCCGGCGGTATCAGCGTAAGCACGAGTATAGCAATAGACCAAACGCAATAAGCTTATTGAAAATAATCAAGATCCAATATTCAATAATCAAATAAATTCGAAATACAAAATGGGAATAGAACGATCAGCTTTCATTTGGCTGTATCCAACCGGAATCACCTCATTAATAAAACAAAACGACTTCTGAACCGCAAGAAGTTTCTTCGCTCCGTTCAGAACTGTAGCTTCTGTGGGTAAGTTCCGACTTCCGTTGGAATAGAGACAGACACCAAAATGACTAGCCTGGTCGGGACTAATTAACTATTCCCGTCAAGCACTGCGCATGCCCACAATAGTATCTGATGAAGATACCTGGGAATATGCGCATGTCAATAATATCCGTAATTTTTGTCTCGGGGTGTGTGCTGATAAACACGCCGGTGATGTTCAATAGTGCCTCCGGAGTTATATCCGGTAAAACAGCTGAACCAGTGCTGACGGCAAACAGAGCTGTACCAGGCAGCGAGACAAACGACCCTTTGCTGGATAAACAATGGGCGCCGGACAAAATCCACATATCATCACTGCAGAACTTTGCCGGGAATAATAAAGAACCGTTGGTCGCGATTCTGGATACCGGTATCGACCGGAATCACCCCGATCTGGCAGGCGAGGTTATAGCGGAAGTCAATTTTACGGACAGTCCAACGGTGAACGATCGGAACGGTCACGGCACACACGTCGCCGGAATCATCGCGGCCAAAGATAATAATGGGATCGGTATCGCGGGGATAGCGCCGGAAAGCAGATTAATGAATGTCAAAGTGGCAAACGATGACGGTACCTGCCGGGCAGCGGTGGTCTCCCGCGGAATTATCTGGGCAGCGGATCACGGCGCGAAAATAATCAATATCAGTCTGGAAATGGGTCCATCCGCAGAGCTGGAAAATGCGGTGGATTACGCCTGGAACAAGGGGGCGGTAATCATTGCGGCCGCCGGCAACAGCGGGTGGGATAAGCCAGTATATCCCGCGGCTTATATGAATTGCATCGCAGTGGCAGGAACCACCCAGGACGATGAACTGGCGCCACTGTCTAATTATGGAGATTGGGTAGATGTGGCGGCTCCCGGGTTTCTGATTTATTCGACATTGCCGGGGGATAAATACGGCTACGAAAACGGCACGTCGTCTGCCGCTGCCTATGTCAGCGGCATGGCTGCTTTGCTGATGAATGCAGTATCTGATACCAACGGGAACGGACGGGTGAATGACGAAGTGCGCGGCATCATCGAAAGCAGTTGTCAGAAGACGAATGATGACGGGATGGGGGAAAGGCAGAATTGATGCCGCAATTTGTGCTGCGAAATCAGGATATTAGAAGTAATTGGTTTTGAGTATCATAAAAATTGTCAAACCATGGTAAAGAGAGAAAACTATTGGGACACTCTCATACATTTGCCGGCGCAAAGTACCTTGTCCCGTATTATATTTCGGCGATTATTTCATTACGGCGGAACGGACCAAGAATCCACGGCGGATTATATTGAGCCGAAACAAACCCGGATTTAGCTTCTAGTTTATTAGCCTTCAACCACATCTGCAGTTCCTGGATTTTCTTCACGGTGTTTTTTTCGTTCATGTAGCCGGAAAACTTCAGGACGGCGGCTTTGTAGGGTTCCACTTTATACACCGAGATCGCTGTATTGACCGGCTCGGGCAGATTATCCAGTGTGTATTTGGCAGGCATGGTAAATGAAATCTCGTGCTTTTTACCATCACCGGCTTGTTTAGCGGTGACCGGCGCGGTCATTTCGATCTTTTGATTTTTCACGGCTTGCCCGGTCACGGGAGCAGTCATCGCAATGCTGGTCTTCGCCCGGTTATTACCGAAAATATAATCAGCCAGGATACCGAATCCTTCCCCCAATGCGTGGTTATAATCGGTCTCGACTTCAACCGAAGCGCTGATATACCCTTCGTATTTTCTGATTTCGAATTTGCCATCTTTTTGCAATAAAGTAAATTTAGGAGTCTCGATTGCCATTTTCATCTCCTCCTGAATTACTATCTATATAGCACCGGCCAGAGAAATGCATCGAGCATTGTAGTGTGCAGAGCAAAATAACCGGCGCCAACAACTGCTACCCAATATGGACCGGGAGGTGTTTTATCATGCAGGCTGAGCAGCGCCCAGACCAGCGCACAGGAGGACAAAGCCACCAGGAAAAGGACGACCCTTATCATTAACCAGGTGCCTTTGTTCGGTTTATCGACATAACTGTAGGTAAAGGGCATCCAAAGTGAAGAAAATAAAAGCATGCCGGTGATGGCGGCAAAGAACACTTCAAATCCGAGTGTATTGGTTACCAATGCAGTTGCAGCATCCACGCGGAATAACAAATAATAAGCGAAGGCGAAGTATCCCAGCGCGGAAAGCAGCATCGAAATGAAATAGATCGTACGGAATGGCCCGGATATTTTTCCCCAGAGGACTTTTATGCTGCCAGGATGGGATATCAACCCCTGCGCATAGCTGCCGATAACCCCCAACCCTCCCATCAACATAACCACCAAAAGCATCACCTGCGGTGTCGACATATGTCTACCCTCCCTTCCAGATTGCTTCCTGTTTTTCTGCGATTTGAGCTATTTTAGGGTGAGCACAGGGAAGAAAACCTGCCAGGCCAGTAAAGCTTTGGCGGTGAGACTGAGGATGATGTAGACCTTTTCTCCGAACAGGTAATCCCGCCATGGGCCGATTTTTTTATACTGCAATATCATATTGACCGCGAAGCAGTTGAAGAAGACAAAGAGGGAAGCAATGATGCCGTAGACAAAACCGGGAGGAGAAACTTTTAACCCGGGCGCGATGACGTAGATCAGAATGGCAATCCAGGGGATGATGCCTGCGAAGCTGCCCATCCAGAACGGCAGCAGATTTGGCTTGCCCGGTTTCTCGTATTTTTCCTGCAGCGCACCGAAGAGGATCATGGAGGCATTAACACCGAAGATCGCCATCAAGGCGGCGATATCGCTGATGCCGGTGATCTGAGAAATCAAAACGATCATGATCGATGAACTGAAGAAGTATTCGATCCAGCGTCCATAGTTACGGTTCTGGAGCAAATTGCGCTTGTACCAGGGGAAAACCCGGGGAGATGCGATCACCAGCAGCGCAATAGCCGAGATAGCGAGAAAGGTAAACACACCCCAACCGGTACGGATATTAAATAAGTGATGCAGAGTGGGAGCAGTACCGGGCGGTCCTTCCATAAATGTTGCCGTCACCGGGAGTGAAAACTTGTTAGTGAGGACGGCGATCATTATGGCCTGCACAGCAAGGATGATGCCAACAATGATATTCCAGGTACGCAGTTGCGAAAGACGGCGTTCGACGGAATTTTCTGTGGTCATACTGTTCCTCCTTGTCCTCTGTTATGTCAATTTACCCACATATTACTCGATGGTTTGGTTAAAGTCAAGGATATTTTTCTTTGCCGAAAAATTCGTGTGGGATAAGAAAGCATTTACAATATATAGTTCCAGATAAATAGTGAAAGAAAAATAACACTCTCTTTAAAAATTACAAAACCATAACATTTTAGTGGACAGTAATATCAAGGATCAATATCAGGGAAGCTGCTTGCGCAAGACAACAGCCTGCTGTTTATACCACCCGGCGAGGATAGCGATATCGCTGCTCAGCGAAAAATGGCGAACACCCATGTCGATGAACGGTTTCGCCGCCTCGATATTGGGGATCTCAACACGCGGAGCAACGTTCATTTTCAGCGCTAATTTGATCATGTCTTCCTGTATTGTGCGGATTTCGGGGGTGTGTCCCTGGTCCGGTTTGCCGATGCTGACAGTGTAATCGTTGGGGCCAAATTGAACCATATCGACACCTTTGACGGAGAGAATTTCTTCCATATTTTCGACGGCACTCTTTTTCTCGATCATGAACACCAGGACTGCGTTATTCATGGCTTGTACCCATTCCCCAGTATTGGAACCAATATGGACGCGGCGGCTGCCGGCGCCGTGAATACCGCCCGCTTCCGGAGTTTCCGGACGCACCAGACGAATGCATTCCCGGACGTCTTTGGCATCGCGGCAATCGCTGAAGAGCACATTCTGGATACCGGCATCCAATGCGCGTTGCGCAATAAAGCCCCTTGTCTGTTCTTCGATTTTAATCATCGAAGACATATTGGGGAAAAGCTCGATCGCCCGTCCGAAGTTTTCCAGCTGTTCGATGTCGTAGGTAGAATACTCACTGACGTACTCTATGTAATCGATGGTATTGGTATGCCCGATGATTTCCACCAGCCGGGGCCAGGGAATGATAACCCGCGTTCCCAGCGATGGTCTACCGGCATTCAGGAGCTCTCTGAGTTTATTCGGTTTCCTTTTGTCCTTCCTTGTCGAGGCTCATATATTCTTTTCAATAAATGAGCCTCTTCATTATGTCAACCTGGCAATAAGCTACGGCACTTTGGGCCGGAGAAATAGTTAAATGATCCAAGGAACATTTTGTATTTATAATGGTAAGGTAATCACAACCCCAAATCTCTTTAAGCCTTGCTTAAGACCGCTTTCACATCGCATAACAAATCGTTGGTTAACCATCTACCTGTTTATTTCCGTTAGATATCAATGTCCCAACGACTTCTTTAATTTTTGATCGATCCAGAAGCGCGCCATATAGAAGGAAAAGCTGGGCGGGCTCCAACAGATCGAGCCGAACTGACCGTGATAGCCCTTGAGCCACGGCTGCACGAGCGAGTACTGCACCGGCTGCGGCAGGGATACGGCGAAATGCTGCCGAGCAGCATATTCGTTAGCATCCCGGAAAATCTGCTTCACTTCATCGACACTGGTAGCAGCAATAGCTTTGGTGAAAAACCCATCAAACACCGGATCGCTGACCATCGAGTGAGGATTGGAAGAAGTGCCGGTTTGAAACATCGTCAGCTGCCGAAGCGGCTCATGGGCGCGGTGCAGAGAACCACCCATGCGGAAAACCAGCGCATCATGTTTCTTTTCTGTCTCAACAAATGGAATAAAGGCAGCAGAATCCAATGTCCGGATGTCCATATCGATACCAACCGCGGCAAAATAGGTCTTGATAACTTGCAACAACCCCAGGTCAGCAGCCGCATCTGCCACAACATTCGTCTTGAAACCGCGGGGATAACCAGCTTCAGCCAGCAATTTTTTGGCCATCTCCGGACTATAGGCATACTCATCCTTCAGGTCTTGCGGCCATTCATCATAGGGGAAGCCCCAACCTTTGCCCCATTTACTCATATGCCGCGAGCTGATCGATGAAGGATAAGGATCAGCTGTACCGTTGTAGTAGGTTTTGGCGACGGCAGGCAGGTTGAGGGCTTGCTGCAGCGCACGGCGGACGCGGATATCATTGTATGGCGCCCGATCATTACGAGGGTCGATGCTGCCGCCAGAAGGAATGGGGATCTGCACAATTTCCGGGTTTGTTTTCAGCATTTCCCGCGCATTTTTCGACGAAACACCGTCTACTGCATCGATTTTACCCGCGCGCATGTATGCCAGGGCTTCGGCTTCATCTTTGATGACCACCATCCTGAGCTTATCGACGTAGGGGAGCCTATTCTGCGGGTAGCGCTCATCGTGTCCCCAGTAATCCGGATTTTTCACCATATCAGCCGCAACGCCGGGGGTAAAATTTGTTATCATAAAAGGACCGGTACCGACAGCATGATGCCAATCGCCAAGATCGCCCCATTTTTCCACCACTTCACGAGGTCCGATGGCCAGGGTCGGATTATGATTGGTGACCATCGTTTCCAGGATAAACTCGGGATTAGGGGTACTCCATTTAAAAACAGCGGTGTACCTGTCAACAGCAGTGACAGATTTCAATTCCCGGAAGGAGGCAACGGTGGCATGATAAGGAGCCGGTTTGGTAAAACCACTGCCCAACCCTAATAACCTGTGAAAGTGGAAAACAATATCATCAGCGGTAAATTCACGTCCATTGACGGGCGGCAAATTCTGCCAATGGATCCCTTTCCGAACGTGGATAACAAACGTACGCGGGTCGGTAAATTCCCAGCTTTCTGCCAACAGTCCTTTCATATATTGATTCGGGGCCATCGTCTGATAATCAAAAACGGCGGGGTCCAGCGTCCAATCTTCCGAAAACGGTCTTTCCAACCAGGCAGTATACAGCTGGGTAAGATGCGCACCGTTATAAGGGTCAAAATTCAGGATGTCCCGGACGCTGCGCACAACAATTTCACCGCCGTATTGCGGTTTTCCAAGCTTATCCCACCATTTGGCGACTTGATTTTCCATTCACTCTCCTTATCTTCCCGCGAACAGACTACGTTCACTCACTGACACTTGTCGAGCGGTCAGTTTTACCGGGAACTGATTTTTTAATAATACAATATCCGGCGGAAATAAACCGCAATTTTAACACTGATTATATACCAATATGCTAAAATCAATTAAAAATCCGGAAGGTAATAATTCTCTTACTCAAGGAATAAAGCAGAATGACAAATGAATCGGAATCCTATTTTGATTTATGGCTATTGATCGGGAAAGTAAACCACCTGATAATGCTAATCAGGCAGCGCGAATTAAATCAATATCATATTCCGGTACAGCAAACGCATGTTTTGCGCACGATAAATGAGCTCGGGGAAAACGCGACATTAGCGGAACTGGCGAAGGAAGTGGAGCGTGAAATTCACGTAATTTCCAGGCAGGCGGTCGGCATGGAAAAGGAAGGGCTGATAAAAAGAGCAAAAAAATCGCCGAAATCCAAACTGTTGAGATTGGAATTGACGGAAAAAGGTCTGGAGATGGCCAGAGTCAGCCGGCAGAGTGAAGCCATCGACGCGATATTTTCATCACTTTCAGCGCAACAACGCCAGCAACTGGAATCGATTTTAAATACAATCACAGCGAAGATAGAAGAATATAACAAATAGCTTTCAGATCAATATATAACTCTCTCTCCCGTTCGTTCCTTCGGGACTATAAGCCTGATAAGGAGAGAGGATGGCCATTTTTCAGCGACGAATTTTCGCCTCCCGGGGATTACGTCAGGCACGACGGCGACATCTCTTTGTCAAACATTTAATATTTGACGACTTTAATAGATGACCTTTTTCTCCGCTAACCGCGTTATCTCATCATCTGTCATACCGAGTAGTGTTTTAAAGACATAGTCGTTGTGCTGACCCAGCATGGGCGCAGGCGGATTAGTCGCGGTCAAAGCTGATGTCCAGGGAGAACGGAAGACAATGGATTTACCGGCTTCCGGGTGGTTTTGCTCGATGTAGACACCGCGTTCTTTAACATGCGGATCATTGATCAATTCTTCGACGTTTAAAGAAGCACCTGCAGCTACGCCCGCTTTTTGCAGCTTATGCATCACTTCGTACGGGGTAAAACCCTTTGTCCAACCGGCAATCAGTTTATTTAGCTCATCCTGGTTTTGCCAGCGGGTGAAGCGGTCGGAGAACCGTTCATCTTTCAATAATTCAGATTTTCCCATGACCTTGCAGAGAGTTTCCCATTCAGCATCGGTACCGACGGCGATCGCGACCCATTTGTCTTTCCCTTTACAGGGATAAACCGAATGCGGCGCCATAATTTCATCAATATTTCCCATACGCGGGCGGATCCTGTTGTTCATGGTGTACTCCAGGATAACCTCCGGGATAAAGGTGGTAATTCCTTCACTTTGCGCAATATCAACATGCTGCCCGATCCCCGTTCTGGCGCGATAGCTCAGCGCCGCGAGTACAGATAACACACCGTACATGCCTCCGGCAGGATCAGCGGGATTAACTCCCGCCAGAATCGGTTCTTCACCCGGATGACCGTGTGACCAGGTCAAACCGCTGGCAGCCTGAATTGTGGGCCCGTACGCGACATAGTCATGGTCCGGGCCGGTGCTGCCGAAACCGGGTAATGAGACCAGAATAATACCGGGATTGACTGCCTTTAATACTTCATAACCGAGGCCCCAGCCGGGCATTACCCTCGGAGTGTAATTTGTAATCACAACATCGCTGATCTTGACTAACTTTTTAAATATTTCCACCGACTCCGGTTTTTTCATGTTGAGTGTGCAGCTTTTCGTACCGCGGTTGGTGAAATTAAACTCACCGGAATTGACGCCGGTTTCACCGCGCTTAAAATGACCGCGGTTGTTATCCAGTTTTTGATTCGATTCCATTTTAATTACTTCTGCGCCGAGGTCCGACAATACCGACCCGGCCCAGGAACCGGCCCAACCCCATGTGCAAGCAATAACCCTGATTCCTTTAAGATAAGCGGTACCCATTATGCATTCCTGCCTTAATTCAGATTTTTAAATAATTCCGGATTCTTCCATTTTCACCAGGTCGCGTTTGGAATAACCGAGCCGCGAATAAATTTCTTCGTTATGCTGACCCAGCAGCGGCGCTGCGGTAGGCTTATCCTGCGAAATCTCCGAGAAACGGTAGGGGACGCCCGGATACTTGATTTTGCCGACCTGCGGGTGGTCTACCTCGACGAAAAATCCGCGCGCCGCCATTTGCCTGTCCTGTAACACCTGTGCAGACGTGTAAACTGCGCCGATGGGGATCCTTTTTTCCTGGCTTTCCCGGTAAATTTCGTCGACGGTACGCTGCATTGTCCATTCCACCAGCAAAGGCCGGAGTTCATCCCAATGCTGCGCCCGGCTGAGATAATCCTTGAAGATTTCCTTATCCGCCCAATCAGGATGCCCCATGACATCATTAACAAATTGCCGCCAGTGCGATTCCCGCACGAATCCGTTATGAATATAACCGTCTTTGCAAGGTAACAGATGAGTGGGAGCAGCGGTTAAAACGCCGGCCCGGGAAGCGTTATGGCCGGTATAGGAATAATTGTAAACCGGGTTCATCACGTCGATGAGGGTACTCTCCTGTTCGGAGATATCCAATTGCTCGCCCGAACCGGTTCCCCGGTGATAAAACAAAGCTGCCATGGTGGCGACGGCCGCGCACAAACCGGCCTGGTAACTGAA
>Ga0182019_10000513_pt1 | contig 19192 bp, 18 predicted proteins | sample 812E2MmetaG_FD_120483 | JGI IMG/M metagenome (GOLD analysis project Ga0182019, IMG submission 120483) | Permafrost microbial communities from Stordalen Mire, Sweden - 812E2M metaG | ecosystem: Environmental > Terrestrial > Soil > Wetlands > Permafrost | place: Sweden: Stordalen | collected...
CTTGGGGCGTGCGCGTTAGCTTTTCGGCATAGCGGAGCGCGGCTTGCTCGGCCTCGCCAAATCCCCGGTAGTGTCCTTCCTTCAGAGTTGTCATCTGCTCCGGTGTGAGTCCGGCGCGTTTGGAGCCCTGGATGTGGTGCTGCGTGCAGTAATGGCATCCATTGATGAGGGAGACGCGCAAGTACACGGCCTCGTACAGCTTGCGGTCGAGCGAACGTCCCACGCTGGGATAGAATCCGAGAAAGTTACCGAGTATTGCGGGACGATGCGCCAGCGCTTTCTGGATGCTTCCGGGCTGGCCTTTCAACTTGCCATCGTAGATTTCCTTAACTTCCGGGCTGGCTTGGGCTGGCTCAATCAGACTAATTCGGGCCATGAAATTCCTCCTATGTCACACCCTTATAATAAACAGATTCGGTGAAGGACGCTGGCGTCGCGGGAGATCGGAACTACATGAAATTGGAGTCGCACAAAAGAGTCTGCATCATCGGCGCTGGCCTCGCCGGATCGGAAGCAGCGTGGCAGTGTGCGCGGCGTGGCATCGCCGTCGAACTGTTTGAAATGCGGCCGGTGCGCACGACTCCCGCTCACCAGACGGACGACTTCGCGGAACTGGTCTGTTCCAATTCGCTGAAATCCGACAGCGAGAACACAGCGCCCTGGCTGCTGAAGGAAGAGATGCGGCGAGCGGGTTCTCACCTGCTGGAGATCGCGCGGGAAACTGCGGTACCCGCTGGGCACGCCCTGGCTGTGGACCGGGCCGAGTTCTCTCGAAAGGTGACGGAGGCGATTTCGCGCGAACCGCTCATTACGATTCGCCGTGAAGAGGTCACGCAAGTTGAAAACGACCCGCTCACGATCACCATCATTGCAACGGGTCCGCTTACTTCGGACGCGCTCTCGCGGGACATTGCGCGATTGAGTTCTTCTCCCGCATCAACGGGCCAATCCAGCACTGACCTTTCGCGGGCGGGGGCACCCGCGCCACACAATCTTTGTTTTTACGATTCGATCAGCCCTATTGTTGAGGCCGATTCCATCGATATGAGCAAGGTGTACCTGGCGGCCCGCTACGACAAAGGGTCGGCCGACTACATCAATTGTCCAATGTCGAAAGACGAGTACGACAAGTTCTACGACGCACTGCTCGCGGCACAATCCGTTGAGCAGAAAGACTGGGAGAAGCTGAACTACTTTGAGAGTTGCCTGCCCATCGAAGAGATTGCCCGGCGCGGACGCGACACCCTGCGCTTCGGGCCCATGAAGCCGGTCGGACTCAAAGACCCGCGCACCGGCAGAATCCCGTATGCCGCCGTGCAATTGCGGCAGGAAAATCTGCGCGCCGATTCCTACAATCTTGTCGGCTTCCAGAACCACCTGAAATTTGGCGACCAGGCGCGCGTACTGAGTTTGATTCCCGGCCTGGAAGGCGCGCGGTTTCTGCGCTACGGACAGATTCACCGCAACACGTATATCAACTCACCGACGCTGCTGAACCCGACGTTGCAAATGAAGTCGCATCCCCATGTGCTGTTCGCGGGACAAATCTGCGGCGTCGAAGGCTATGTCGAATCGATCGCGACCGGCCTGGTGGCGGGAGTGAATGCGGCCGCGCTCGCCACCGGCGGCGACCCGGCGCCTCCTCCGCGCGCCACGGCATTCGGCTCGCTCGTCCACTACATCACGCAGGCAGAGAGCAAGAGCTTTCAGCCGGCCAACATCACTTTCGATCTACTACCCGCCCTCGACCGGAAGGTCCGCGACCGCAAGGAGCGCCATCGACTGCAATGTGAGCTTGCCCTGCGGGAGTTCGAGGGTTGGCTCCAGCAAAACGCCCTTCGATCCGCCTCAGCAGAACCGTAAGTTGTCCCAATCCGTGCCATGGTGGAGCGACGGGCGCCCTCGCCCGTCCCCCGGTGAGTCACGCAGGGTGGAGACGCGGCAAGCCTTGTCTCTACTGGGGATGGAACTATGCACCAGCATTCCACGTACATCAAAGCAGGGAGCACGGCTGCGCTTTCATTTCCTGGCGAGCCGCGTCGAACCTTCAGATGTCATTTCGCGATCTCATCCAGGACGTCTTTCGAACTCTTTGGGCGCACCGCGTCCGGACTATGCTGACCATGTTCGGGATTGCCTGGGGAGTGGTCTCAATCGTGTTGATGGTCGCGGCTGGCGAGGGCCTTCGCGTCGGGCAGGCCAAGCAAGCCGAAACCCTGGGCCGCGACCTGATGATCGTTTTCCATGGCCGCACCAGTCTGCAGGCTGGCGGTGCGCGGGCCGGCCGCCTGGTGCACTGGACGGATTCCGATATTCCCCATCTTCAGGAAGAAGCGGTCGATTGCCAGTACGCCATCCCGGAGCTCGAGCAAAACACGGTGCGTTCGCACACTGCTTACAACGCCGCCGCGTTCACGGTAACCGGCTCAACGCCGGAGTTTGCCGAGATTCGCAGCCTCGGAGTCGGCGAGGGCCGCTTCTACGATCAGGACGACATCCGCGAAAACCGGCGCGTGGCATTCCTCGGCTCCGACGCAAAAAAGCAGTTGTTCGGCAGCCGTCCCGCCGTAGGGCAGTTCGTCTATCTCAACGGCATTCCCTTCACCGTTGTCGGCGTGATGTCATCCAAGAAACAGAACTCCAGTTACGACGGGTGGGATGTCAACAAGATATTCATCCCCTTCCCGGCCATGCGGCGCGATTTTCCCGATAAGCCGCCGGGGACGCCCGAAACTTTCGACCAGTTGCTGGTCGTGCCGCGCTCCGTCGAGCATCACGAAGCTTGCAAGGGAGAGATCCGTCATGTCTTGGGAAGACTGCACGACTTCGATCCCAGTGATAAAGAAGCCTGCCCCATCTGGGACACCATCAAGGAGGCAGAAGCCTTCCGCACCATGACGGATGGCATGAAATATTTTCTCGGCGCTGTCGGCATCGTAACTTTGTTCCTCGGCGGACTCGGTGTCATGAACGTGATGCTGGTGGCGGTTCGCGAACGCACACGCGAGATCGGAGTTCGCAAAGCCATCGGAGCCCCGGCCAACAGCATCCTGCGGCAGTTCTTCCTCGAAGCGCTGATTGTTGCGCTGATCAGCGGCGGCACCGGTCTCGTCATCGCGTTCGGTCTCTGCGCGTTGGTAAACCTGCTGCCGATGCCGGACTTCTTCGCCGGGCTGTTGCCGACATGGCAGACGGGAACGCTGGCCCTGGCAGTTCTCGGAACCATCGCCATCCTATCGGCCCTGTATCCGGCTCGCCGGGCCGCCGCCATCGATCCCATCGAAGCGCTACGCCACGAGGCAGGCGGCTAGCATGAGCATGATTTATCAGATCCTAAACGAAGCCTGGATGGCGTTGCGGCGCAACCGTACCCGCAGCGCACTCACCATGCTCGGCATCGTGTGGGGGATCGCCACCGTCACACTGCTGATCGCCTACGGCGGCAGCTTCCGCGAAATTCTGGTGAGTGGCTTCGACGCCTTCGGCAAAGGCGCCGTCATCGCCTGGCCACAGCAGACGAGTGAACAACCCGGCGGCCAGCGCGCCGGCAAGAAAGTCGTCCTCGAGCAAGCCGACCTGGACATGATCAAGGAGACGGCCAACTACGTGCGACACGCGTGTCTCGAGACCGTGCGCCGTCCTGGCATCGCCTACGGAGACCGCCTGGTTGGCACTGCGCCGGTCCGCGGCGTTTGCCCGGAATACGGCGATATGCGCAACGAACAACCCTCGGAGGGCCGCTGGATCAACTCTCTCGACGAACTCGAGCGCCGCCGCGTCGTGTTCCTGGGCGCGCGCGTGAGGGAGCAGTTATTCGGCGGACGCCCCGCCGTTGGCGAAACGGTCGTCATTGCCGGAGTGCGGTTTACTGTGATCGGCACCATGGACCGCAAGATCCAGTTGAGCAATTATTTTTCGAGCGACGACGAGTCGACGTGGATTCCCTACTCCGCGGCGAGTGATCTTTGGAACGCGAAGTACGGCGACGTCCTGGTGTTTGAACCCATCGCACCGCAGTTTGAGGCGCGCGCGGAGGCTCAGGTTCTCGCCGCCATCGCCACCCGCCAGCAATTCTCGCCCACCGACAAGAAAGCCATTCAGATGTTCGGCCGCGAAGAGTTCCGGCCCGTCATCAACGGCATCACCATCGGTCTGCAGGTGCTCCTGATCTTTATCGGAATCCTCACACTCGGAATCGGCGGCGTCGGCGTTATGAATATCATGCTCGTCTCGGTCGATGAGCGCATTCGGGAAATCGGATTGCGGCGCGCTCTGGGCGCTCGGAAATGGCACATCAAGGCTCAATTCCTTGCCGAGACGCTGTTCATCATGCTGCTTGGCGGCGCGATCGGGATCGTGGTGTCCTACGTGGTTGCGGTGGGCGTAGGAACGCTTCCGCTGATGGGCCCGCTCTTCGAAGATGACTCCGGAAAAGCGGACATCCACCTCAGAATTTCATTCTTCACCGTGATGATTTCAACGATTGTATTGCTGTTCGTCGGCGTGCTGAGCGCAGTGATTCCCGCGTCACGGGCTGCAAACCTGGATCCTGTCGACGCGCTGCGCTACGAATGACCTGCAGAGCTTCTCTTCCGGATTGACGGCGCAAGTCTCCACGCGATACCTTGGCGGCGTAGTGCGAGGTGATTCAATTGCCCGTTTCCGCCGTTGATTGCATACAGCCTGCGATTCAGCACACCCGCCAGCAACTGTTCACCCGCTTCCGTTTCGGACAATGGTCGCGCCTGGCGCTGGTTGGAATTCTGGCGGCGGAACTGCATGTCGGCGGATGCAGTTTCGGAAACTTCGGGCAATTCGCGTCGCGGCCACGCAAGAACGATAGCGAGTTCCTCCCGTCCGGCATGACCTCGATTCTGTCTCCCTTCGACTCCGCGCACATTCCCGCACAAATATCCGAGCACATCGCGCAGTTTATCGGGTTGATCGTGGTTGGGATCTTTACCTTTATGGTGCTGGCGTTCGTCTTCCTGTTCATCAGCAGCGTGTTCCGCTTCATTCTGTTCGACTCGGTGCTGCGGCGGGAATGTTCGATAGGTGAGGGTTGGCGGAAATGGCGTCGTGCTGGCGGCCGGTTCTTTCTGTGGCAGATTGTCTTTCAGATTGCAGTCTGGCTGTTTCTTTTGGTCCTGGTTGGCGTGCCGCTGGCACTGGCTGTGGCTGCGGGGTGGGCAACCGATGTACGTCAACACGTCGGGCGGCTGATTGTAGGAGTGATTCTGCTTGTAGGGGCGATCGTAGTGTTCGCACTGGCTGCCGCTGTGATTCAGGCTCTCGCTAAAGATTTTCTGGTGCCGCTCATGGCTCTCGAAGACCTTGATTTTGCCGACGCCTGGCACCGCCTGCTCGCGTTGATGCGGCCGGAAAAGGGACGCTTTGCCGTTTACCTGCTGCTTAAGCTGGTGCTCTCCATTGCAGCGGCCATCCTGTTCAGCATCATTGCGATCATCCCGGCGCTGTTCGTTGCGATTCCAGGTATTGTTGCCGTGGTGGCGGGCAAAACTGCAGGGTTAGGATGGAACGTGACGACCATCAGTCTGGCAATCATTTTTGGAAGTTTGCTGCTGCTCCTTTTGATTTATCTTGTCGCGCTGGTGTGCGTGCCCGCCACGGTCTTCTTCCCGGCGTATGCGATGCACTTTTTTGCTTCTCGATACCCGAATCTAGACGCGCTGCTCAATCCCGCGCCGCCCGCTGCACCTCCGGCACCAGAAATGCCGCCGGTTCCAGAGCCTCCGCCATCATTCGAGGCGCCTCCAATGCCGCCATCACCGGAGCCCATCGGCTAATGGAGAACCGGGTGTCCCCGGACGGGCGAGGGCGCCCGTCGCTCCACTACTTCTGCGCGGTGCTCGGCTTGTGTCCCCAACTGAAGCGCCGTCCGATGATGCACTTTACGATCAAGTGATCGCCCGAGTTCGACACATCCACCCCCGCACCGAAATTAAATTCCCAGGTCGGCGAAAGATTGAGATCAATCGTGGGAAAGATCTGTTGCGACTGTTCGGAAATAAGATCGAAGTTTGAGACCGGCCCCAAAGCTCCGTAGTATTCGAACCCGCCTGTGATCTTCTTGGTGAAATCAAAACCGACTTTCACGTTCGGAGAAAATTCCCAGCCTCTGCCTGTGTTGAGCCCATGCAGTGCCCGGTCAAACGCCGGATTAAACGCGAAGTACCACGGCCCCAGTTTCTTGTCGATGATGGGACGCAGCTCATAGTTCCAGCTATCCTCGGAAAACTTCCGCCGCTGATAGCCAATTTCCTGCGAGAGGCTCAGGCCCACCGGCAAGTGCCACGACTCCGGAGCCGTGAAGCGCGGTCGAATGTGATCGCCCACCCAGTTCCAGCCCCCGCCGCCCGCACCGCCAGGCTGAATGCTCGAAAACACATAGAAGCCGGTTTCGAACCAATCGGTCCAGCCGTGCGTGATCTCTAAGGTTTCGTGCATGGCGTGATTGGTTGGGACAACGCCATTGATCACGGTCTTTGAGCCGTCGACGGTGAAGTTGGAATGGATTTCCACCATGGTGACGTTCCTCGGAGTCGCTTCCGAGGAATAGACCTGGATTTCGTAGTTGTCCTGGGCGTGCGCCGGCAGAGTGAGCGGGAACAGATTGAGCGTGAGAAAGAGAGTACCCAGTGCTGTGCGTGAGAGAAGCTTCAAAATCACCCTTGATCGATCCGGATGGAATAGGCAGCGCACTGCATGAATATTCGATTCTACCGGGTTCTGCCGAGGAGCAGGAAATTCGTGAACGAATTAACAATAAGCTGTCTCGTGAATGGGTTGGGGAAGGGCACGGCTTCAGCCGTGCCGCCCAGGGTTAAGAAAGACGCGGGCTTTAGCCCCTGAGGGCCCTTGGCAATTTACCGCTTAGGTTCATGTATGAAATCGCCTCAAGCGCCGCGCCGTGGAACTCTCAGCGCCGCCCAGGTGTCCAATGATTCAGACACGCGCGTGCCTGAGAGAGGAAATCTGAATGGGGTTCTCAGGCGGTGGTTCGTTTTCGACAGGTCCAAAGATGAACGTCACTCCCTTGATTGACGTTCTGCTGGTGCTCATCATTGTTTTCATGGTGGTGGTGATCGAGCAGCGGCCAACCGGTTTACAGACAGAGCTTCCACAACAGCCCAAGTCCACGGATCCCACGATCCCGCCGCCACAGGCGACGATCGTGATTCAGATCCATCACACGAAGCCGGGAACGGATCGTTCTCTGGCGGAGCATCCGCAGGTGATGGTGAATAAAGAAGCGGTGGAATGGGACCACCTGCGCGAACGGCTGCGGGATATTTTCGCCATTCGCGTGGAGCGGATCGCCTACGTCGAAGCCGATGACGATATCGATTTTCAGGATGTAGCGGACGTGATTGCGATTGCTCGAACTGCGGGCGTTGATCGTGTAGGCCTGCTCACTGAGGATGGGAAGCATTTGCCGATGGCGGGGTAGGCGCGATCCGATAAAGCGGCTTGGGCAGGGCACGGCTTCAGCCGTGCCGTCAGAGCCAATAACGACGCGAGCTTTAGCCCCCGAGGGATACGCGGCGTCGGAAAACGCTGCTACGAAGCTTGCCGCAGGTGCCGTACAATTCCGGAGTGGCGCGAGAAGCCTCTAACAATTCGTTACCACGGGCGGGTGCCAGGGGTGGTCGCCACCGCTGGAGCTATCCCTCTTACCTTTACAACCGCTCGTTGCAGGCCTCCATGGCTACAGAGCGCAGGAAGACCCAAAGAAATCATTCCTTCTCAATGCACAGGCAGCCGAATCAGGAATGCGTGATGCGGTCCTCGCTATGGGGTGGTTTTACCTCAATGGCGTGGGCGTTGAGCCGAACCTGGAGGAAGCGAAACGCTGGTACAGGAAATCGGCGCGCCAGGGAGACCCCAGGGCAATGTTCAGCGTAGGGCAGATGGCATATGACGAGCGGGATCACGCGGATGCGTTGGTATGGTTCCGACGAGCAGCCGAAAAAGGGCACGCCAGATCTTTGTTCTGGATCGGCAAGTTGTCGTGGCGCGGGCTTGGCGTTCCCACGGACAAGAAGCAGGCAATGACGCTCTTCCAGAAGGCCGCGACCGCGAAGGTTCCAGAGGCTCGACGCGCAGTTAGATTTCTGTCGCGACATACAATGCGACCCAAACACTGAATCAGGGCCTAGTCCCGCGCGCGGTTCTTTATCCAAATAGGCGAGCCCATAAATCCGAACGCCTCCCGAATCTGGTTCTCCAGGAAGCGCTGATAGGAAAAGTGCAGCTTCACGGCCCGGTCGGTGAAGAGTACGAACGTGGGCGGCGCGACTCCCGCCTGCGTCATGTACTTGATTTTCACGCGCTTGCTCACGGGAACCGAGGCGCGTTCAAAGTCCACCGTCCGCAGGAAACGGTTCATCTCTCCGGTGGTGACGCGCTTGCGGCGCTCGGCGGCCACTTTCTCGATCAGCGGAAGAATTTTTTCCGTCCCCTTGCCGTTGTGCGCCGAGATAAACAAGACGGGCGCGTAGCTCAGGAACTTAAGCCCATAGCGCAGGCGCTCTTCGTACTGCGCACGGTCTTGCGGGCGCTTGGCGTCCTGGATGCGCGCCGTCTTCGACTGGCTGACGGCGCGCTTCTCGCCGCTCGCCACAAGATCCCATTTATTGACCAGGATAATCACCGAGCGTCCGCTCTCGTGAGCATAGCCTGCGATGTTCGCGTCGAGGCCGCTGGCCCCTTCGGTGGCATCCACCATGAAGAGCACGATGTCGGCGTCTTCGATATTCTTGCGCGCCATGACCACCGACAGCTTCTCGGCCATCAGGTGCGTCTTGCCTTTGCGGCGGATGCCGGCCGTGTCGATGAACCGAATCTTGCGGCCTTTGTACTGGATGACCTCGTCGATGGAATCCCGCGTGGTGCCGGCGATAGGCGAGACGATGGCGCGATCGATTCCGGTGAGTTGATTCAGCAGCGTGGATTTGCCGACATTAGGATGACCGATGATGGCCACCCTGATTTCATGCGGCTCCTCGGGAGTTGGTGAGGGTTCCCCCGTGCCGTCCCCCGTGTCCTCAGTGCCCCCCGTGGTTGCGCCTTTGACCCTGGGAATCACCTTGAGGATGGCATCGAGCAGGTCGTCGACCCCGCGTCCATGCTCGGCCGAAATTGGAAACATATTCCGCATTCCGAGCACATGAAACTCGTCTAGCAATCCATCCTGCTTGTCCGAGTCCATCTTGTTGACGGCAAGAAAGAGCGGCTTGCCGGTGCGCGCCAGCAGTCGCGCCAACTCGCGATCGGGCCCTGCAATCTCTGTACGAGCATCGACGACCATGACAATGGCCGCCGCTTCTTCGAACGCGACCTTGGCCTGACGGAAGATCTCTGCCGGTATAAAGTCCTTGTCGTCGGGAACGATGCCACCGGTATCCACCACTCGAAATTCATGGCCGAGCCATTCGACCTCGCCGTAGAGGCGGTCGCGTGTGATGCCCGGCTCGTCGCCGACGATGGCGCGCCGCGATCCGGTCAGATGGTTAAAAAGCGTCGATTTGCCGACGTTCGGGCGGCCGACGATAGCGACGAGTGGGGATGGCTTCTTCTTGCTCAATGGGTATCGTTTCTGACCCGAATCGATGAAGGTTTTACTGAGAACTGAGAACCGGGAACTAAGAACTGAGAACTGTTAGCTATTATAGAGACTCCGTGCCTTCCTCATCCCACCCCGTGTCCCCTCCAGAAACTCGGCCTGCAGGATTCTCGCTGTACCAGTTCTTCGCGCCGGGAGGCTTGCTCTCCAAGACGCATCCTGCCTACGAGTTTCGCCGCGGGCAATTGCAGATGGCGCAGGCGGTGGAAGAGGCGCTCGAAGAGAAGCGGCACCTCATCGTCGAGGCGGGCACGGGTACTGGCAAAACTTTGGCTTATCTGCTGCCGGTGATCCGCTCGGGCAAGCGCGTCATCATCTCAACCGGCACGAAGAACCTGCAGGAACAGCTCTTTTTAAAAGACGTTCCAGCGCTGGAGCGAGCGCTGTTTCCCGAAGGAGACCGCAAGCTGAGCGTCTGTTACATGAAGGGGCGCAACAACTATCTTTGCCGCAAAAAGCTTTTCGATCTCACCGACCAGCCGATGCTCAGCGGGCTGGAAGAGATCGAGCATTACCGCGCCATCGCCGCGTGGGAAAAGACGACGCAGACCGGCGACCGCGCGGAACTCGCGGAACTGCCCGAGGCCAGCGCTCTCTGGCACAAACTCGACGCCCGGGCCGATACCTGTCTGGGACAGAAATGCAAAGAATACGACCGCTGCTTCATCACCGAGATGCGGCGGCGCGCGGCGGAGAGCGACATCATCATCGTCAATCACCATCTTTTTTTCGCCGACCTCTCCATCAAACTCGAAGCCGAGGGCGCGCCTGATGCCGGAGTGCTTCCCGAGTGCGGGGCAGTGATCTTCGACGAAGCGCATGAACTGGAAGACATTGCCGGCAACTATTTTGGAATTTCGGTCAGCAACCTGCGGATGGACGAACTGACGCGCGACGTCGAACACTTGCTACAGCGCGAGAAACTCTACACGCCGCAGATGTCGGGAGCCATTCAGTCGGTGCGGGAACGATCGCAGCTCTTCTTTTCGCTGCTGCCTGCGAACGAAGGGCGCTTTGCTTTCGACTCGCGCCGCGAGTTTCTTGAAGAAAACGGCGAAGAGTTTCTCGCCCTCAATCAATCGCTGTACCGGCTGGGCGCGGAACTGGAGCAGTTGCCGCAGAAGCCGGAAGAGGTCTTCACGCTGGTGCGTCGAGCGCAACAGTTGCAGGTGCAACTGCGCTTTGTGATGGAGAACGAAGACCCCAACACCGTCTTCTGGATCGAGCGCAGAGGATTCCGTGGAGCGCCGGGCGCCCCCGCCCGGCAGAAGTCACCAGAACGGACGGGCGGGCGCACGAATGTTTATCTCCAGGCGACTCCCATCGAAGTTGGGCAGATACTGCGCGAGTGCCTGTGGTCGAAGCTGGAGGCTTCGGTGCTGACCTCGGCAACGCTGGCCGTCGGCGGTGGTTTTGAGTACATACGGCAGCGGCTGGGGCTCGATCACGCGCGCGAATTGATCGTCCCCTCGCACTTCGACTACGAGCGCCAGGCGATTCTTTACGTCCCGCCCAATCTGCCCGATCCGCGCACGCCGCAATTCGCCGCCGAGGCTGCTGGCGTTGTCAGGCGGTTGCTGGAGATTACACGCGGCAGGGCGTTCGTGCTCTTCACCAGCTACGCGCAGATGAACGATATTTACGAGCGGCTGCTTGGGCTATTGGAATATCCGATGCTCAAGCAGGGCGACGCTCCGAAATCGGCGCTGCTTGAGGAGTTCCGGCTCACGCCCCACGCCGTGCTGTTTGGAACATCTTCATTCTGGCAGGGCGTGGACGTGCAAGGCGAACAGTTGAGCTGCGTAATCATCGATCGCCTGCCGTTTGCCGTGCCAAGCGATCCGGTGGTGGCGGCTCGCGTAAAGGCCATCGACTCTGGCGGCGGCAACGCCTTCTTCGAATACCAGGTGCCGAGCGCGGTCATCACGCTGAAGCAGGGGTTCGGGAGACTGATTCGATCGCTGCACGATCGCGGGTTGCTGGCGTTGCTCGACAACCGAATTTTGAAGAAGCAGTACGGACGCGTGTTTGTGGAGAGTTTGCCAAGCTACAGCCGCACCACAGACCTGAGAAAAGTAGAGGAGTTTTTCGGAGCGGACGTTGGATGATGTTTGATGGAGCGCCGGGCGTCTCGCCCGGCAGGACGGGCGAGACGCCCGTCCCTCCACGGGTCGGCGAAACCAAAACTATTCTGCTGCGGCCGCTTCTTTATCTACAACGACCTTCAAGTGCGTGGTCACGTCCTTGTGCAGTTTGATGGGGATGATGAACTCGCCAACCGTCTTGAGCGGCTCATGCAACTGGATCTTGCGGCGATCGATGTGGAAGCTCTTCTTCTCGAGCGCTTCGGCAATGTCGCCAGCCGTCACCGATCCGAATAAGTGATCGCCTTCGCCGGACTTGCGCAGGAACTTCACTTCGAGCCCGTCAAACTGCTTGGCCAGCGCTTCGGCTTCCGTCTTTTCCTTGGCGGAGCGGCGCACCGATGCCGCCTTCATCTGCTCGATAACCGTCTTGTTCCCAACCGTGGCTTCAATGGCCAACTTCTTGGGCAGCAGAAAATTCCGCCCGTATCCCTCGGCGACTTTCACCACCTCGCCGCGGTTGCCCAGCTTGGGCACGTCTTCTTTCAGGATGACTTCCATGCATGACTCCGTTTTCTGGGGACTTCCTCTGTGGCCCCCTGTGCACTCTGCGGTCGACGAAACCTCTAACCATCAAGGGCACTAAGGTACACGAAGGAAAGTCCTGGATCTTCTGCGTTGTTACTGCGCTCGTCCGGCGAAGGGCAGCAGGGCGATGTTGCGCGCCTGCTTGATGGCCCGCGACAGACGGCGCTGGTGCGGCGTGCATACGCCGGTCAGGCGGCGCGGAGTGATCTTGCCGCTCTCGGCGACGAACTGCGCCAGCAGACGCACATCTTTGTAATTGACCGCTTCGATTTTTTCGACGCAGAACTTGCAAACCTTCTTGCGCCGAAAGAACTTGCGCCCACCTTCGCGGGGACCACCGGGGCCTCCCCCGGGACGCGGACCGCGGGGCCCGCTGCGATCGCCGCCACTCCGCTCCGGACGATCGCCGTGACTTGATCCCGTATGCGCCGCTGGTGCTTTTGTTTCTTCTGCCATAGTGCTCCTGCTTTCTACGAATTCGTTAGTGGACGAGCTTAACGCCCGGCCGTCAGGGGCTAAAGCCCCTTCTCTATTGCGGGTCTTGCGGCACGGCTACGGCCGGGCCCTACCCAGGAACTAAACGGGCGCCGGGGCCGGATTTTCCGGGGCGGTTTCCGGCGCGGCTGCTGTGGCCGGTATTGCCGGCGTTACCGGAGCGGCGGCAGCGGCTGGTTGTGCGCTGACTTTCTTCTTTGCGTCGCGGAGTTTCTTGATTTTGTCCAGCCGTTTCATTTCTTCGTCCGTGCGTACGGTGAGGAACTTGATCACCGGCTCGGTCACGCGCAGGCGGCGTTCGACTTCGTGCACGACGGCGCCGATGGCTTCAATCAGCATCAGCACAAATATGCCGTCGTTGAATTTGCCGACCCTGTACGCGAGACGGCGCTTGCCCCAAACTTCGCTCTTGGTGGTCCCACCCGAGGTGGTCACGGTAGACTCGAGCGTCGAAATCAGCTTGTTCAGATCCTCGTCCACCATGTCGGGGCGGACGATGAACATCAATTCATAGTTACGATTCATTCGTTATCTCCAAACTCTCTGCTGCAAAAAAGCTTTGTTCCGCGAAATTCTGTCCCGCGAAATGCGGATATGCTTACGTCGCCTGCGGTTCTTCACCCGGTTCGTTCTTACGATTGAACCGGTTCATCGCCGCCGCCGGTCCTTCTTTCAAGATCACCTCAACCGCCTGCACTGCCGTGTCGAGGATTTCGTCCACCACTTTTTCCTGCGCTTTGCGAAAGGGCGTCAGCACATATTTCACGCTGTCCGCGACTTTACGATCGGGCGCAATTCCCAGTCGAATCCGCAAGAATTCGTCTGTACCCAGAGCCCCGAGGATGGATTCCATCCCGTTATGCCCCGCCGAACTGCCCCGCTGCCTTATCCGAATCGTGCCCAGCGGCAGGTCGAGTTCGTCGTAAACCACAATCAGGTCCCGCAACACATCGACCTGATGCTCCGCCACCAACTCCCGCACCGAAAGCCCACTCAGGTTCATGTAGGTTTCCGGTTTAGCCAGTACCGCCGCCTCACCGACGATTGTTGCGCGCGCGGTCAGCGCTCGGCACTGACGATTTCTGACTTCAATTCCGAGGCCGTTGGCGATCCGATCGATCGTCAAGAACCCGAGATTATGCGGCGTGAACTGGTACTCGATTCCTGGGTTGCCTAAACCGACGATCAGTTTCACGCAAATTCGCTCTTGGCTCTTAGCTGTTGGCTCTTAGCTTGTAGCCAAAAGCCCACAGCACGGAACTATTTCTTCTCTTTCTTCTCGGCCTTTTCGGGCTTGGCCTTGGCCTTGGCATCGCCTTCGGCCTCGCCTTCACCCTCGGCATCCTGCTTGCCCTTCTTAATGACTTCTGGTTCAGCCGGAGTTGCCGTCGCATCCGCCACCACTTCCGGTGCCGCCACCACTTCTTCTTTCACCGTAGTGATGTGCGCGATCATCTGGTTTTCTTCGGTCAGGAACTTCAGCTTCTCGCTGTGCGGTAGATCTTTCACGCGCACTTCCACGCCAAACACCAGGTGGCTGATGTCCACTTCGATATTTTTCGGAATGTCGGCCGGCAGGCATTCAACCTCGATCGCACGCAGCAACTGTTCGAGAATTCCACCTTCCGTCTTGACGCCGGCGGCCTCGCCTTTGAGGACGACTGGAACCGTGACCGTCAGCTTCTTGTCCATGGCGATGCGCTGCAGGTCGACGTGGAGCAGCGTTCCCTTGATCGGCTCGAACTGCCAGTCCACGATCATCGCCTTAACCCGATCGCTGTCAAGCGCCAGGTCAAAAATCGTATTGTGTCCGCTCTCCGATCGCAGGATGCGCAGAACCTGCCGCGGATCGACCGCGACGGAAGCCGCTTCTTTGCCCGCGCCATAAACCACGGCTGGAATTTTTCCGCCGACGCGCACGCGCCGGGCGGCGTTCTTGGTGCCTGGTTCGCGCTTCTGCGCTTCCAGAATGCTGACATCCGTTGCAGTCGCCATAATTCCGTTTCCGTCCTTCGTTGATCAAAAACCGGATCCAATAGTCAGATAAAAAGTCTACTGACCGACGTTTCTTCGTGAATGGACTGAATTGCCCGTCCAATCAGCCCCGCGATCGAAAGCACCTTGATCTTGGAGACTTGCTTTGCCGCTTCGGACAGCGGGATGGTGTTGGTCACGACCACCTCGGTGATCGGTGAGTTCAAAAGATTTTCCACCGCCGGCCCTGAAAGTACCGGGTGCGAACAGCAGGCATAAACCGTGCTGGCGCCGTTTTGAACCAGGGCCTGGGCCACCTTCACCAGCGTGCCCGCGGTATCAATGAGATCGTCAATGATCAGACAGGTGCGGCCATTGACGTCGCCAATCACGTGCATCACTTCCGCCACGTTCATCTCCACGCGGCGTTTATCCACGATCGCCAGCGCTGCGTCCACCTTCTTCGCGAAAAAACGCGCGCGTTCCACGCCACCCGCGTCCGGCGAAACCACCGTCAGGTTCGGCAGGTTCAGTTTCCTGAAATGATCCACCAGCACCGGCGAAGCAAACAGGTGGTCCACCGGAATATTAAAAAAACCCTGCAACTGCGGCGCGTGTAAATCGACAACCAGCGCGCGATCCGCGCCCGCGGTGGTCAGTAAGTCGGCCACCAGTTTCGACGAAATCGGCACGCGCGGCTTATCTTTACGATCCTGGCGCGCGTAGCCGTAGTACGGAATCACCGCCGTGATGCGGCGCGCCGAGGCCCGCTTGAGCGCGTCCATCATCAACAGCAGTTCCATCAGATGCATGTCCACCGGGTGGCAGGTGGGCTGCATCACGAACACGTCGGCCCCGCGCACGTTCTCCTGAATCTGCACGTACGCCTCGCCGTCGGCAAACCGCGTCACCAGAGCCTGGCCGCGTGTCAGGCCCAGGAAGTGACAGACCTCATCGCAGAGCGGCTCGTTGGCAGTTCCACAGAAGACCTTGAATCTGTCGTCGACCCGGGCGCGTTGTGGCTTGCGCTCCGGTTTCTCGTCCGTGATCGGCTTTTTTTCCGCGGTCGTTTTTTCGGCGGTCGTCTTTTCTGCGGTGGTCGCGACTGTGGCCATAGTTTCGGTTCTCAGTTCCCGGTTCTCAGCTCTCAGAGTTGGGGCTCCAGCGTCTCTACTGAGAACTGAGAACTGAGAACTGGCAACTGAGAACTGGTTATCTGGCTGGGCCGCTAGGATTCGAACCTAGACAAAGTGCTCCAAAGGCACTTGACCTACCATTAGTCGACGGCCCAGTAATTTAACTGACTGGCTGATTGCGCTTCAATTGTCGTCGAACAATTGTCGTTTAACAACTGTCTTTTCCCTGGCAAAAAACACCGGGCAACAATTGAATCAATCAAAAATGCTTTTCCAATATTTCTGGCGCGTCAACGTACTGGTCTCGATCGCCTTCAGCCCCTGCTTTCGCAGACGGCTTGCCGCTTTCGCGGCGTCGGCCGGCGACCGGAACAACCCGTACAGGGTTGACCCTGAACCGGAAAGCGAAGCGTAACGCGAACCCGCGCGCTCCAACTCACCTTTTATGTCTCGCAATTCGGGATATTTAGGAAAGACGACTTTCTCGAAGTCGTTTTCAATCCCGGTACGGACAAGGTCGGAAAGCAAGTTTCCGGCCCGGCTCCCGCCTTTTGCAGGAGCACCGGTGTTGGGTAAACCAGTCAGCCACGCCGATAGCACGCAGCCAACCTCAAACAGTCTATCGGAGGCTAAGGGCCGCGTCAATTGCTCTCGACCAGCAACCGCTCGCGTAGGGGCGGACGCATTCGTCCGCCCAGCCGAGCGCCGCGAGGCGCCTGTGCTCGTGTGGGGACGGGCGCCCTCGCCCGTCCAAGCCGAGCGCAGCTCGGCCCCTTTGTCCCCCTGCACCAGCGCATCCCAATCGGCAAATGCCTTAGGCGTAGACACTCCGACCTCGGGTGTCACGACGACCATTGCCGTAGCCGCCACATCCGGCAGCGGATAAACTTCCTCGCCGCGCCCCACTCCCAGCACCGTCCCGCCAATGACAAACAGCGGCAGGTCCGACCCAACCTCACTCGCGATCCGCAACCGCGCCGCCCCCGCTAGTGACTTCCCCAGCGCCCGTTCAAGCGCAAACATTGCAGCCACCGCATTCGAAGACGCCGCGCCCAGGCCTCCCTGCACCGGAAGGCGCTTGTCGATTTCGATACGAACTCTACCTTTCGCGCCGAGTTCTTCCATGACGCGTTCGGCGATGCGATAGCAGGTGTTCGACGAATCCAGCGGAACCCGTGGGTCTTTACAAAGAATCTCAATTCCTGTGCCCCGCCCGGCGGTCACCCGGATCACGTCATGCAGCGCAATCGTCTGGTACACCGTGCGCAGATCGTGATATCCGTCCGCGCGCGCGGCGCCAATGTAGAGCCCGAGATTGATCTTCGCAAAAGAACGAACACAGACTGTCATGGAAGGGGAATTGTAAGCGATTTTCCGCAGTTCGCTTTCGATTGCTAAGTCCGATTCGTCCTTCATCCCGTTTGTGCGGACCCAGTGCCCTGGTCTGCCTGGAGTTTAGCGAACTTGTGGTAGGCGAACGCCCCGCGCAGGGCATTGCCATAAGCCGCGAGAAATACACCACCCACAATGGCACGAGGAAGGCTGCCAACCGTGAAACCTGTAGTCTGGATCGAGACCAGCAATTCCAGCAGACATACGCCAAAACCAATGGCCGCCCAGGCACGAGACAGGCGACCGATCTGCCAAGCGATTACAGTAAAAAGAAAAGCGTCGAGCAAAATGAGTTCGTCTCGTCCGGCGATGGGCTTGTGAGAGACACGACTCACAATGCCTATCACTCCATCGACAGCGGCAATCAGGTAACTAACCCACACGGCCGTCGTCGTGGCATATCTAGCCGAGTCCTTATCGCCAATTTCATTCCAGTACCAGGACATGCTTGGCGCCTCCTGCGGGCAGCTTGTTTGCAGCACAGGTATTCTCACGCGGGTTCTTGGGAGTGCGCAACGGGTTTTCCGCAGCCTGATTGGTGCTTTATTTCTTCACCAGCGTCGCATCCAGCGTCAGCTCCGACCCCACCGTAATCGTCATCACTTTTGTCCAGGGCGCGTAACCCGGCTTCTCGACGCGGAAGCTGTGTTTCCCCGGCCCGAGCGCGATCTTCGCCGGCGTGTATCCCATGGAATCGCCGTCCACGAACACTTCCGAAAGAAACGGCGTGGAGCGCACCGTCACCAGGCCCGTCGAGGGCGCGGCAGGCGGTGGCGGAGTCGGTTCGGGCGCAACGGCTTTGTTTTCTCCAGCCTTCGAAAAGCCGACCATCGACTGTGGTGCGGCATCCAGTTCTGACAGCTGCTTTTTCTCTTCCGCAGTGACGGGCTGCATCGGGCCCGCGGCCTTTTTCTGCGTGATATGCAACCGCAGGCTGCCGGTTGCCGACCGCAAATACAGAGAATCGCCGCTGACCTCGAGCTGCACCGCGTAACCGGAGATCCATTCTTGCGGCGGCTCCGACTGGGTAGCGGAAACTTCGTAGTTTCCGACAATAACTCTGTCCTGCACATGAACCGAGATCGTGTACAGCGTCCGTTCTTCGTCAAGCGGAGTGTTGACAACCCAGGCTTTCGTGGTAGTCGTAACGGATTTCTTGACAGACTCGATCCGCCCATATTGCCAAACAGACTCGGCGGCGAAACTGCCGCCAGCAGTCAGCACAAGGCCAATCAGCACGAAAACGATGAACAGAACGCGCTTCATTCTGTCTTTCAGTTTACAGGGTCGCGGGCTCCAACACCTGCACGGATTTTCAGGCCGGGTGCCCCACCTTTTGCGCTTTCCGAAAGGTGGGATTCCACAGCCGTGTCCCCCTCGGGATTTGCCAACTCTGATCTGGTATCGCTCCCGGACAGGAAGACCAGGTTCCACCCGTCTTTTTTCATCACATTTTTCTTGTACCGCCATCACCGACTCCCACCCGATACCTGCGTATATTCTTCAAGAGTGCGGCATCGAGGAGTATGCCCCTCTCCCAGGAGACAGCCCTGGGGCTGCCGGACCCTTAGCCGTTTGTTCTTTGATAATCGTTCTTGAGGCAGTCAGAGGCCCTTCGAGAGTCGACAAAACTTCCCATTTTGGGAGCGTTGGAGCGAGCGGACCTCGTAAGTCCTTATTCCGGAATACTTTGACATAAGTCCTTTCGATTCAAAGACCGAACCGAAAAATTCCTCCTAACCCCATGATTCCTATAGACAGGGGGGAGGGGGGTAGGGGTACTAAGTAGTAATATCCTCCGGTCTTACTGAGAACTGGCAACTGAGAACTGAGAACGCGGCTGCGGTACACTTCCTCCACATGCCCGTCGTCACCTA
>Ga0182019_10000516_pt1 | contig 19129 bp, 17 predicted proteins | sample 812E2MmetaG_FD_120483 | JGI IMG/M metagenome (GOLD analysis project Ga0182019, IMG submission 120483) | Permafrost microbial communities from Stordalen Mire, Sweden - 812E2M metaG | ecosystem: Environmental > Terrestrial > Soil > Wetlands > Permafrost | place: Sweden: Stordalen | collected...
GAGGTTCATCTCCCGGAGGCGCGGAATCTGCAGCTCGCGGATCCGGTAGGTCATGTCCGCGTCCTCCGCGGAGTACATGGCCACCGACTCGAGGGGTACCTCCGTGATGTGCCGCGCCTGTTTTCCCTTCCCCACGAGATCGTCGTACGGCACCATGCTGTAATTCAGGTATTCCTTCGCCAGCGCGTCGAGGTTGTGCTGTCCGTCTGCCCGGAGGATGTAGCTTGCCACCATCGTATCGAAGGCGATGCCGTTCACCTCCAGGCCGTTGTTCAGGAGAACGAGCATGTCGTACTTGATGTTCTGTCCGGCCTTCAGTATGTCGTGCGACGCGAACATGGGGGCGAGCTTCGCGAGAACCGTCTTGCGCGGGAGCGCCCCGGCGGTCGTGTTGACGTCCCTCCCGTGGCCCCCCGCGAACAGGCCGTTGCCGCTCCCCTCCCGCGCTTCCCACCGGACGGGGACGTACCACGCCCGCCGTGCTCCGGCGCAGAGGGAGATCCCGACAAGATCGGCCCGGAGGGGATCCTTGGACGTCGTCTCCGTGTCGAACACGATGAGGGGGCTCTGCATGAGCTCCCCGACGAGCTCGTCGAGAGCGCCGGCGGTTGTAACGCAAGTGTATTCGTGAACGTCGGTCCCGATGTCCGACGGGAGCAGTTCCGCGGCGGCCGGGGATGCAGGAGGCGGCTCTGCAGCAGGAGTGCCCGGCGTGTCATCGAATTTCTCGCTGTCCCTCAGCCGCGCGGCGAGCGATTTGAACTCCAGATTGCCGAACATGCGGATCAGCCGGGCCGTGTCCCGCTTCGTCGCGCGGAGCGAGTGAAAATCAATGTCGAGCGGCACGGCGGTGTCGATCGTGACCAGGTGCTTCGAAAGGAACGCGGTCTCCCTGTTGGCGATGAGCTTCTCGCGGAGCCCTTTCTGCGGGATCTCTTCCGCATGTTCGTAGACCGCCTCCATGGAGCCGTACTTCTGTATGAGGGGGATGGCCGTCTTCTCTCCCACCCCCGGGACGCCGGGGACGTTGTCGGATTTGTCGCCGATCAGGCCGAGGACGTCGATGACCCTGTCGGGCGTGACGCCGAATTTCTCCATGACCCCCTCTTCTTCCACGATCTCCGGGTCCCCGCCGGACTTTCCGGGCTTGTACATCTTGATCATGGGGGAAATCAGCTGCATGAAATCCTTGTCTCCCGTCACCATCATCGTCATGACCCCCTCTTTCTCGGCGCGCCGCGCAAGCGTGCCGATGATATCGTCCGCTTCGAAACCGGGAAGTTCGAGAAGGGGAGTGTTGAACGCGCGGACCACCTCTTTCAGTTTTTCCATCTGTGCGGCCATGTCTTCCGGCATCTTCTGCCGGGTGGCTTTGTAGGGGGCGAAGAGCTTGTGGCGGAACGTCGGCTCCTTCGTGTCGAACACGACCGCGATGTGATCAGGCTTCTCGTCGTCGAGGATCTTCATGAGCGCGGTGATGAAGCCGTAGATCGCGCTCGTATTCTCCCCCTTGCTGTTGATCAGAGGGCGGGCGATGAACGAGAAGTAGGCCCGGTAGGCGAGCGCCATGCCGTCGAGGAGGAAGAGCCGTTCTGTTGTGCGCATGTGGTGCGGTGCGGAGAAAGTGGACGTAGCCGCCGCCGGACCGGCGGCGGATGTGAAACATAGGGAAAGCCCGCGGGAGTGTCAATTCCAGCATGGGAACGCGCGGAAGGCCGGATCTGTTCGTTGATTGTAAAGCGTGAATTGGCTACATTCATTCCGTGAAAATCAACGAAGGATGAAGATTTACACAAAGACCGGAGACAGCGGGGACACGTCCCTCTTCGGCGGTCAGAGGGTTCCGAAGGACGCCCTCCGCATCGAAGCGTACGGGACCGTGGACGAGCTGAATTCTGTTCTTGGCGTCGCCCTTGCCGACGGGCCGGATGACGAGGTCCGGCGGCTCCTCCTCGAGATCCAGCACCGCCTGTTCGACCTGGGGGCCGACTTGGCCACGCCTCGTTCGGTCCCGCGGAAAACGATCCGGCGCATCGAGCCCCGGGATTCCCACGTGCTCGAACGGGAGATCGACAGGGTCGACGCGCTCCTGAAACCGCTCCACAGCTTCATTCTCCCCGGGGGATCCCCGCTGGCCGCGCGTCTCCACTTTGCCAGGACAATCTGCCGCAGGGCTGAACGCGTCGTTGTCCGCCTGTCCCGCAACGAGGATATCGGCGAGGGGGTGACGATGTTCCTCAACCGTCTTTCGGATCTTCTCTTCGTTCTCGCCCGGTACGCCAACCAGTGCGCGGAAATCCCGGAAACCCGTTGGAAATCGTAATGCGCATGCCGGCCGCCCCCCGCACAGGCGTGCGCCGCGGCGCCTCCCCCGATTCGGCGAAGAACGCGGTCTACACGTGGTACGCGTTCCCGGATACGCCCCTTGTCGTGCCGGTGACTCTGAAGCTCCGGGATTCGCAGAGTGTCAGGGAGACGGTCGAAATCACGTACGACAGCCTGGAGTATCCGCTTTCGCTCGACAGGGACATGACGTACTTTTTGAAACGGACAATCGTGGATGCGGGCGCGGCGATCCGCGCACGGGAAGGGAGGAATCAATGACGGAATCCGGGGAGATCGTGCTGCAGGTGGATGACCTCGTCAAGCGGTACGGCGGCGTGACGGCGGTGGACGGGGTGAGTTTCAGCGTGCATGCCCGGGAGATCTTCGGCATCCTGGGTCCGAACGGCGCCGGGAAGACGACCACGCTTGAATGCATCGAGACCCTGAGGACCGTCGACGCCGGGACGATCCTGCTGGGGGGCCTGGATGTCCGGAGGCAGGCTCAGGAGGTGAAGCGGATCATCGGCGTCCAGCTCCAGTCCTCCTCGTTTTTCGACAAGCTCAGCCTCGCGGAGCTTCTCGTCCTTTTCGGCGGGATGTACGGGCGGCATGTCGATCCGCTCGCGCTCCTCGACGAGGTGGAGCTGCGCGACAGGGCCCGTTCGCAGGTGGTCCAGCTCTCCGGGGGGCAGAAACAGCGCTTCTCCATCGCCGCGGCGCTCGTGAACGATCCCGTCGTCATTTTTCTCGACGAGCCGACGACCGGGCTCGATCCGCAGGCGCGCCGCCATCTCTGGGGGGTCATAAAGCGGATCCGCTCGGAAGGGAAAACGATCGTGATCACGACACATTACATGGACGAGGCGGAGGAGCTCTGTGACCGCGTCGCGATCATGGACGCGGGAAAGATCATCGCGATGGCTCCGCCCCACGAGATGATCGATGCGCTCGTGGCGGGCGGGTTCCGGAAGGAGAAGGTCGAACGGCTCGCGAGTCTCGAGGACGTTTTCCTGAGCCTCACGGGACACACGATCCGCGACGAGTGAAGGAGAAGCGATGATGATTGCAGGCGATGAATGTCCGTCCACTTCCACCGGGGCCCCATGCGCATAAAATGGATGCTTACGATCGCGTCGATGAAGATGTTCTTCCGTCAGCGCGAGGCGATACTCTGGACCCTCCTGTTTCCACTCCTTGTCGTCGTCCTCTTCGGCTTCGTGAAGTTCAACGGCCTGGGGAAGATCGACATGGGTGTTGTCAACGAAGCCGGCCCGCAGGGAGAGGAACTCCTCTCCCGCATCAGGGCGGTCACCACGTTCGACGTTTCAGTGGGCGCGCGCGACGAGGAAATGGCGCGGCTTGCCAGGGGGGAGCGGGATCTTGTTCTCGTCATTCCATCCGTGTATGCGGGCTCCGCCGCGGCAAGCCTGACGGCCTACGGCGATGTCGAAGCGAAGCCGCAGGTGACGCAGCTCGGCGGCCTCGTCCTCCAGCGTGTCCTTGACGAATCCGCGTTTGCCGGAGCACCCGGGATCAGGAGGACGATTGTCACAACGCTCCCGTTCAAATCGCGGAACCTCACCTACATCGATTTCCTCCTCCCCGGAATCCTCTCGATGTCCATTATGCAGGCGGGGATATTCGGCGTTGCATTCGGATTTGTGACGCTCAAGAAGCGGGGGATCCTCCGCCGGCTCTGGGTCACACCCATACGTCCGAACGATTTCATCATCGCGCAGGTGGCGATGCGGCTCCTCGTCGTCGTGATGCAGATGGCGATCATGGTGGGGGTCGGCGTCCTCTTCCTCAACCTTCATTTCATAGGGAACATGGCCCTGATCTTCCTGCTAGGGGTTCTCGGGGCTGTGGTGTTCCTGGGGTTCGGTTTCTCGCTGGCAGGTATATCGAAGAGCGAAGATCAGGTCGCGCCCCTCGCCAATATCATCACGCTCCCCATGCTCGCCCTTTCCGGCGTTTTTTTCAGCCGCTCGAATCTCCCCGGGTTCGTCCGGTCGGTGACGGCGTTCTTCCCGCTGACCTACCTCGCGGACGGGCTCCGGAGCGTGGCGATCGACGGCGCCACGCTCCTGCAGGTGATGCCGCAGATACTGGGGCTCGCGGTGTGGGGAGTGGTCTCATGCGTCCTGGCGGTCAGGCTCTTCCGGTGGGAATGACCGGTCGCCCGGTTGCGCCGGTGAAGTTTCTGTTCGAACGGAGGTTTGACAATCTTTCCCGTACTCCGTATATTGATGCGCTCTGGTTCCCGGAAGACCCGCGGTGACGTTCCCGCCCTTCGGGCTTCACACACACCTATCGTGCGTAGCGAGGATCCTCTTTCATGATTACCGAATTCGGCCGGGTGCTGATCTTTCTGATCGTGGGGGGAGTGTTTGTGGCGGGAGGCCTTCTGTTCGCCTGGCTCCTCCGCCCGAACCGTCCGTACCCCAGCAAGCTCACCACGTACGAATGCGGAGAGGTCCCGGTCGGCGACACCCGCGTGAGATTCAACATCCGCTTTTACGTTGTAGCCCTCATCTTCCTGATTTTCGACGTCGAAGTCGTTTTCCTTTTCCCCTGGGCGGTCGTCTATAAGAACCTGGGCTGGTTCGCGTTCATCGAGATGCTCGTGTTCCTCGGGATACTTCTCGTCGGGTACGCCTATGTCTGGAGGAAAGGGGATCTCGACTGGGACAAGCCCTCGCCGAAGGTCCCCTCCTACGAAAAGGGGATCGGGGTGCGGGAAACCCATCTGACCGAAGAAGAAACCGCTGTTTGAGGGGCGCTCACGGAGCACTCAAGGAAACGTGAATGGGACTATTAGACCAGAAATTCGAGAACAGCAACATCGTCATCACGTCGATGGACAACCTCCTGAACTGGGCGCGACTGTCGTCGCTCTGGGGGATGCAGTTCGGCCTTGCGTGCTGCGCGATCGAGATGATGGCGACCGGGGCGAGCCACTACGATCTGGACAGGTTCGGGACTTTTTTCCGCGGTACGCCCCGGCAGTCGGACGTGATGATCGTGGCGGGGACCGTGACGCTGAAGATGGCGTCGAGGATCAGGGTCCTGTACGATCAGATGTCCGAGCCCCGCTACGTGATCTCCATGGGAAGCTGTTCGAACTGCGGCGGCCCCTACTGGGAGCACGGCTATCACGTCCTGAAGGGGGTCGACAGGATCATCCCCGTCGACGTCTACGTCCCGGGCTGTCCGCCGCGTCCGGAGGCGCTCATGGAAGGGCTCCTGAAGCTCCAGGAGAAGATCCGGACGGAGAGCCTTGTAAGAAAGAAATCCGCGTGATCCCGCTCCCGAACCCTCACCCGCGCTCCCGATGACTCCACAGCAGATTTTCGAATCGCTCAAATCCCGCTTCGGCGAGGCCGTCCTGGAGGCGAAGATCGACGCCTTCCCCGATCCCTGGATCAGGGTCGCCCCTGCTAAGCTACGGGAGATCTGCCTGTATCTTCGCGACGACGGAGAGATGCTCTTTGACGTCCTCATGTGCCTGAGCGGGATGGACTACCGCGCCGGGAAGCTCGGCGTCGTGTACCACTGCGATTCGACGGCAAAGCACCACAGGATCGTTCTGAAAACGGAATTCACGGACGCGGATCCGCATGTCGCTTCCGTGGAATCCGTCTGGAAGACCGCAAACTGGCACGAGCGTGAAGCGTTTGACCTGTACGGGATCGTGTTCGACGGCCACCCGGACCTCCGGAGGATACTGATGCCGGACGACTGGCGGGGATTCCCGATGCGCAAGGACTACCAGGTCCCCGAGTTTTACAACGGTATGAAGGTGCCGTACTGATGGAAGAGACGATGACACAGCCGAGGCAGGTCGCCGGGTTCGGCCGCGACCTGAAATCCGAGGAGATGGTGATAAGCATGGGCCCGCAGCACCCGTCGACGCACGGCGTCCTCCGGCTCGAGCTTGTCGTTGACGGCGAGGTCGTCGTAGACGTGATCCCGCACATCGGGTACCTGCACAGGTGCTTCGAGAAGCACTGCGAGCACATGACGAATTATCAGCAGGTGATCCCGTACGCCGACCGGATGGACTACGTCGCGGCGATGAGCAACGAATTCGGGTACGTCGTTGCGTGCGAGAAACTCCTGAAGATCAAGGTCCCGGAGCGCGTCGAATACATCCGCGTGATCATGGCGGAATTCTCCCGGATCGTCAGCCATCTCATCGCGATCGGGACGTACGGGATGGACATCGGCGCCTTCACCCCGTTTCTGTATTGCATGCGCGACAGGGAGCGTGTGCTCGACATATTCGAGCAGACCTGCGGCGCGAGGCTTCTGTACAACTACATGTGGATCGGCGGCCTCTCGCACGACGTCCCCGCCGGCTTCACGGAGAAGGTGAAGGATTTCTGCAGATATTTCCGCTCCAAGATCAAAGAGCTGAACGATCTGCTCTCCTACAACAAGATCTTCATCAAGAGGACCGCCAACGTCGGTGTTCTCCCGGCGGCGGTCGCGCTCAACTACGCAGTCAGCGGGCCCGTCCTTCGCGGTTCGGGCGTCAAATGGGATCTGCGGAAAAACGACCCCTACTCGGTCTACGACAGGTTCGATTTCGAGATCCCCGTCGGGCAGGGGCTCAAAGGGACCGTGGGGGACTGCTGGGACAGGTACATGGTCCGCATTCATGAAATGGAACAGAGCGTAAACATCATCGAGCAGGCCGTGGACGGGCTCCCCGCGGGGGACATTGCCTCCGCGATCCCGAAGCGCATTCGGCCTGACGCCGGCGACGTATACGTCCGCACCGAAACGCCAAAGGGGGAGCTGGGGTACTACATCGTCTCCGACGGGACAGCGACGCCGTTCCGCGTGAAAGTGAAGTCCCCCTGTTTCGTAAACCTCTCCGCGTTGCCGGCGATGAGCCGGGGGGCGATGATCGCCGACATCGTGGCGATCCTGGGGAGCATTGACATCGTGCTCGGGGAGGTCGACCGATGAAAGAATTCCTGATCGATCTCCTGCACAACGAGGCCCTCGTCTACACCCTGATGGCATTCGTTCCGCTCGTCTGGGTCGTCCCGTTTGCGCTTTTTGCAGTCTGGTGGGAGAGGAAGATTTCCGCGCACATGCAGGACAGGCTCGGCCCGATGCGCACCGGCGGCTACCACGGGTGGGCGCAGACCGTCGCGGACATTTTGAAGCTGATCCAGAAGGAGGACATCATCCCCTCCGCGGCCGACAGGAAGCTCTTCATCCTCGCCCCGTATCTCGTGTTCGCGGGCTCGTACGCGGCCTACGCGGCGATCCCGTTCAGCGCCGCCTATGTCGGCAGCGGGATCAACATCGGGCTGTTTTACGTCATTTCCATCTCCTCCATCGTCGTGGTCGGGCTCCTGATGGCCGGCTGGGCCTCGAACAACAAATGGTCGATGTTCGGCGCGCTCCGCTCCGCGGCCCAGATCGTGAGCTACGAGATTCCCGTGGCCCTCGCGATTCTTGCCGTCGTGATGGTGGCGGGGACGTTCGATCTCCAGGAGATCAACCGCCTCCAGACCGGCTGGTTCTGGAACTGGTTCCTGTTCCAGAAGTTCCCGTTCCTCTTTGTGGGCTCGATCATCTACTTTGTCGCCTCTCTTGCCGAAGTGAACCGGACGCCGTTCGACATCCCGGAGGCCGAGTCGGAGCTTGTCGCGGGGTATCACACGGAGTACGGAGGGATGCGCTTCGCGCTCCTCTTCCTTTCGGAGTACGCGAACATGTTCGCCGTGTCGGCCATCGCCACGACGTTGTTCCTTGGCGGATGGAACAGTCCGTTCGGGGAGTTCCTCTCCGGACCGTTCTGGGGACTCTTTTGGTTCCTCGGGAAAGGGATGATGTTCATTTTCGTGCAGATGTGGCTCCGCTGGACGCTCCCGCGGCTCCGCGTGGACCAGTTGATGTACGTGGGGTGGAAGGTCCTGATTCCGTTCGCGTTCGCCGTCGTCATCGGCGTCGGGTTCTGGGTCATGGCAGTTCGCTGAGAAAGGGATCGTGATGCTGACATACTTCAGGGATGTCTGGGACGGCGTCGTGACCGTGCTCATCGGGATGAGGGTTACCTGGCGGCATCTGTTCACGCCGGCGGTGACAATCCAGTATCCGGACGTCAAGCTGAAGCTCCCCGAGCGGGCGCGCAACCGGCTCTACGTGAACATGGACGATTGCATCGGGTGCGATCAGTGTTCGATGGCGTGCCCGGTCGACTGCATCACGATCGAGACCGTCAAGTCGACTCCCGACGTCGACCTCGGCCTCACGTCGGTGGGGACCAAGAAGCGGCTCTACGTCCCGGTGTTCGACATCGACATCGCAAAGTGCTGTTACTGCGGTCTCTGCGTCTACCCCTGTCCGACCGAGTGCATCAAGATGACCGACGTCTACGAGTTCTCGGAATTCGACAGGGAGAACCTGATCTACAGGTTTGCGACGATGACGCCGGCGGAGGCCGAAACCGCAAAAACGCGCCTCTCCTCGTACGAAAAGGAGAAAGTCGAAGCCGCTGCGCTCTCTGCAGCGGCGAAGATGGCGCCTTCTGTGGCGCCACTGAAGCCGCAGGCGCCATCGAACGCGCCTTCAGTGGCGCCATCGCCACCGAAGCCGCCTGCGGCGCCTGCTACACCGCCGCCGGGATCCGACGCTCCCGGCACAAAGGGATAGACACAATGCAACTGTTCGACATCGTCTTCTACGTCTTCGCGCTCATCACGCTCGTTTCGGGGGGCATTGTGGTGTTCTCACGCAACATCGTCTATGCCGCGTTCGCTCTCCTGTTTACGTTCTTCGGCGTGGCTGCCCTTTACGTCCTCCTCCATGCGGACTTTCTTGCAGTGACGCAGGTCCTGATCTACGTGGGAGGCATACTTGTTCTCCTCCTCTTCGGGGTGATGCTCACGAACAACGTCATCAGCGTCGAGATACGGACCGGGACGGTCCAGACGATTCCCGCCCTCATTATCGTCGCGATCGTCGCGGGGACCCTTGCGGGACTCTCGTACGCGACGTGGAAGGGCGTTGGCGCTCCTGCCGCCGCGGGCCCGCAGACGACGACGGGGACGCTGGGACAGATGCTCATGACGTCGTACGTCATCCCGTTTGAAATCGCCTCGGTGGTCCTTCTCGTCGCCCTGATCGGCGCCGCGATGACCGCCCGGCGCCACCGGAACTCTTGAAAGCACCGTAATCCCATGGGTTCATTCGACGGTTTCTGGAACGAATTCTCGGCCTGGCTCCCGCACGTGCAGCTTGCGCATTTTCTCGTCGTGAGCGCGATCCTCTTTTCCTTCGGGATTTATGCGATCGCCTCCCGGCGAAACGGCATCATGGTGCTGATGGGCGTCGAGCTCGTCCTGAATGCGGCGAACATCAATTTCATCGCGTTCTCGCGTTACAGCCCCGACATGAATTTTGACGGCCAGGTTGCAGCGATCTTCGTGATCATCCTTGCGGCCGCCGAGGCTGCGATAGGGCTGGCGATCGTCCTCAACATTTATCACCGCTTCCAGACTGTCAACGTCGACGAAGTGAGCTCACTCAAAGAATAAGGCCATGGCTCAGGACACACTGCTCACGCTTTCCCTCGCGATCCTGCTCCTCCCGCTGGCGGCGTTCACCGTGATGATATTCACGGGGAAGCGGCTCCCGCGGCAGGGGGACTGGCTGTCGACGTCGGCGATCGGGGCGGCGCTTGTGCTTGCCTGCACGGTCCTGTACGCCAAGCTGACGCTCTACGGCGCGGAGACGCTGTCGTTCAACTTCACGTGGGTTGATTTCCATGGCGTACCCGGGATCGGACCCCTCCGGATTGTTCTGGGGATCGCCGTCGACAATCTGACCGCGATCATGCTCGTGGTCGTGACGCTCATAAGCACGCTCGTGCACCTTTTCTCCATCGGGTACATGAAGGGTGATGTGCGCTATGCGCGGTATTTCGCTTTCCTGGGGCTCTTCTCGTTCTCCATGCTTGTCATCGTCCTTGCGAACAACCTCTTTCTCCTCTACGTGGGGTGGGAGCTCGTCGGGATCTGTTCATATCTTCTGATCGGCCACTGGTACGAAAAGAAAAGCGCGTCCGATGCGGCGATCAAGGCGTTTGTTGTCAACAGGGTGGGGGATCTCGGGTTTTTCATCGGCATCGCGATCCTGTACATGACCTTCCACACGTTTTCGCTCCCGGAGATTTTTGACGGGATCAAATCCGGCGTCCTGCCGTTCGGGAGCCAGTGGTGGCTCACCGCTGCGGGAGTCCTGCTTTTCTGCGGAGCCGTCGGCAAGTCCGCGCAGTTTCCCCTCCACGTCTGGCTCCCCGACGCGATGGAGGGCCCGACGCCGGTCAGCGCCCTGATCCACGCCGCCACGATGGTCGCGGCAGGCGTCTATCTCGTGGCGCGGCTCTTTCCGCTCATGACCGCCCATGCGCTCCTCGTTATCGCCTACATCGGGGCGGTGACGGCGTTCATCGCGGCAACGATAGCGATCGCACAGAACGATATCAAGAAGGTCCTCGCGTATTCGACGATAAGCCAGCTCGGGTACATGATCATGGCGCTCGGCGTCGGGGCCTATTCGGCGGGGTTCTTCCATCTCGTCACGCACGCGATGTTCAAGGCCGGGCTCTTTCTCGGATCGGGATCCGTCATCCACGCGATGCACAACGCGCTCCATCACGCGAACGATCATGGCACGGACGCGCAGGACATACGGAACATGGGAGGGCTCAGAAGGAGAATGCCCGTCACGTTCTGGACGTTTGTCGTCTACACGCTGGCGATCTCCGGCGTTCCGTTCACCTCCGGGTTCCTGAGCAAGGACGAGATCCTCGCCGGGACGCTGGCGTTCGGAACGCTCACGGGACACTTCATAATCCCGGTGATCGGTTTCCTCGTCGCCGGACTGACGGCGTTCTATATGTTCCGCCTTGTCATACTGACGTTCATGGGAGAGCACAGGGACGCGGGTCGGTTGGACAATGTGCACGAGTCCCCCCTGGTGATGACGATACCGCTCGTGGTCCTTGCCGTCTTCTCGATCTTCGTTTTCTATGCGGTAAATCCCTTCGACGGTGCCTCGGGCTGGATCCCGCGCGCGGTCGAGCGGCCGGAAAGCGTCGTCCCGCCGGCGCTCGCCGCCCCTTCGGCTGGAGTATTCGAGAATGTCCTCGGCGGCGTCAGCCTGACGGCGATGCTCATATCGCTCACCGTCGCCGGTCTGGGAATACTCGCGGCGTTTGCCACATACCACTGGAAGAAGATCAGCGCGGATGCCGTCGCCCGCGCACTTGCGCCCGTCCACACGTTCCTTCTGAACAAGTGGTATTTTGACGAGCTCTACCAGGCCGTGGTCGTCAACGGCGTTCTCGGCCTGGCGTCGGTTCTCCGCTGGGTCGACACCTGGATCGTCGACGGCGCCGTAAACGGGGCGGGGAGCCTGACGCGCGTCGTCTCGTTTGTGAGCGGGAAGTTCGACACGTATGTCGTCGACGGTCTCGTCAATTTTTCCGCGTACATCTCCGGGTTCTTCGGGCTCGTGCTCAGGAAGTTCCAGACGGGGAAGGTTCAGACGTACGTCCTGTTTGCCGTGTTCGGGGTCATGGCGTTTTATTTCATATTCAGGCTTGTGTGAGCCGCGCGCTCACCCGCCACGCTCATCTTCAGGAGGGTTGAAGGTCAATGGATATTGCCGGAATCGGGATTCTCTCGTGGATAACGTTCCTGCCCGTCGTGGGAATGATTATCGTCCTCATGCTGCCGAAGGAGAGGAAGGACTGGGTCCGGTGGACCGCTCTCGTCGTGGCCGCCCTCCAGGTCGTCCTTGCCGTCGTCATCTACATGCGCTTCGACAGGAGCCTGGGCGGGATCAACTCCGCGGCCGGGATGCAGTTCCTGGAGAGGTTTTCCTGGATCGACGTGAAGAGCGTGAGCTGGTTCGGCAGGCTCCATATTGAGTACTTCCTCGGAATAGACGGCATCAGCGTCGTGATGGTCCTTCTCACCGCGCTCATCAGTTTCATCGCGGTGATCTCCTCCTGGAACATTGAAAAATCGCTGAAGGGATATTTCGCGCTCTTCCTGCTCCTCGACACCGGGATGATGGGCGTGTTCGTGTCGCTCGACTTTTTCCTGTTCTACGTCTTCTGGGAAGTGATGCTGCTGCCGATGTATTTTCTCATCGGCGTCTGGGGAGGTCCGCGGCGGGAATATGCGGCGATCAAGTTCTTCCTGTACACGCTCCTGGGGAGCGTGCTTATGCTTCTGGCGATGATCGCGCTCTACTTCAGCGTCAACGTGTACATCGATCCCGCGGGCGGGCTCCACTCGCTGGCGGAGGCGGCGCGCGGGATGGGTCAGGGTTGGGAGAAGATCTACACGTTCAACATGCTCGCAATGATGGACCCCGGGAATTTTGTGCCGGGATCCCTCCTTGCGGGCGTCGATACGTCGATGCGCTTCGTTGCCTACGGGGCGCTGTTCATCGCATTCGCGATCAAGGTGCCGATATTCCCCTTCCACACGTGGCTCCCGGACGCGCACGTCGAGGCGCCGACCCCGATCAGCGTGATTCTCGCAGGCGTCCTTCTGAAAATGGGGACGTACGGTCTCCTGCGCATCAGCTTTCCGATCTTTCCCGACGCGATGCGCCACTTCAGCTGGGAGCTTGCCCTCCTGGGGGTCATCAGCATGGTCTACGGCGCTCTGGTGGCGATGGCGCAGACGGATTTCAAGAAGCTCATTGCGTACTCGAGCGTCTCCCACATGGGGATCGTCGTCCTGGGGATGTCCTCGATGAACACGCTGGGGATGACCGGAGCGGTGTTCCAGATGTTCAACCACGGCACGATCACCGCCATGCTCTTCCTTATCGTCGGCGTGATTTACGACCGTGCCCACACGCGCGGCCTGAACGAATTCGGCGGGCTCATGAACCAGATGCCGCGCTACGCCGGGGCGATGACGGTCGCGTTCTTCGCAGCCCTGGGCCTTCCCGGACTGAGCGGTTTCATAAGCGAGGCATTCTCGCTCCTGGGCGCGTTCCAGACGTTCCGGACCCTGACGATCATTGGCGCGGTCACGATCGTCCTGACCGCGGCCTACATGCTCTGGGTGCTCCAGCGGGTCTTCCTGGGCACGCTCCCCGAGAAGTGGAAGAACCTCACCGACATGAACGGGAGGGAGACGTTCATGCTTGCGACGCTCGGCGTTATTGTGATATTCTTCGGCGTCTATCCGTCGCCGATCCTGAACCTCATGAGCAGCTCTCTCAACACGCTCGCGGCCCTGCTCCGGCAGGGCGCACCCGCTGTGATGATGAGCGGGATGTAAGGACCCACAGACATGAGCGAGCACCTGCTGAACGACCTGTCACTTTTCGCGCCCGAGACGGCGATGACCGCGACGCTTATCGCCGCGATCCTGGCGGACCTCATCTTCCGCCGGACCCCCCTCGTGGTCTCCGCTCTTGTTCTCGCCGGATTTGTTGTCACCGGGATCCTCCTTCTCGGCGAAGCGGGCGCCGGCGCATCGATTTTCAGCGGGATGATTGCCGTCGACTCCTTTGCGGTGTACTTCAAGGCGATCGTGGTCCTTGCCGGGATTCTCGTCGTCGTCTTTTCAATGGAATCGGGGGAACTCAATTCCCCGGGGCGCAAACTCGGGGAGTATTATATGCTTCTCTGCGCCGCCGCGCTCGGCATGATGCTGATGGCCGGTGCCAACAATCTGCTGATGATGTATATCGCCCTCGAGCTCTCCTCGCTCAGTTCCTACCTGCTCACCGGGTACACGCGTGAGGCGCAGGACTCGAGCGAAGCGTCGCTCAAGTACCTGATCTACGGTGCGGTCTCCTCCGGGCTGATGCTCTACGGCATTTCGCTCATGTACGGACTGACCGGATCGCTCGACCTCGCCGCGATCAACCGCGCCCTCCCGCACGTTTTCGCAGCAGGAAGCGCCGCCTCGCTCACGCTCCTGATCGCAGGGATACTCGCGCTGGCCGGGTTCGGCTACAAGATTTCCGCCGTCCCCTTCCACTACTGGACGCCGGACGTGTACGAGGGGGCTCCCGTTACGATCACGGCGTTTCTCTCCGTTGCGTCGAAGGCGGGTGGCTTTGCCATGATGATCCGGTTCTTCAAGGTGACGTTCATCGACGCGGGGGCCGTGGCTCTTCCGGCTGGAACGTGGGCGATGCTGCAGGGATTGCACTGGGTCGATCTCATCGCGATACTCGCCGTCCTCTCGATGACGATCGGCAACCTGGTGGCGGTGTGGCAGAACAATCTGAAACGGCTCCTGGCTTACTCGAGTATCGCGCATGCCGGATACATGCTGACAGGCGTCGTGGTGCTGAGCAACGAGGGGCTCGCGGCGATCATGGTCTACTTCGCCATCTACCTCTTCATGAACCTGGGAGCATTCTACTGCGTGATGCTCATCGCGGATAAGACCGGAAGCGAGGATATCGATGAGTACAGGGGGATCGGCGCCCGGTCCCCGTATCTTGCGGTGGCGCTTGCGGTGTTTCTCATTTCACTGACAGGGCTCCCGCCGACGGCGGGGTTCATCGGAAAGCTCTACCTGTTTGCGGCGCTCATCAACGGCGGGTGGACGTGGCTTGCGATCGTGGCGGCGCTCAATAGCGTCATCGCGCTCTATTACTACGTCCGTGTCTTCAGGAACATGTTTCTCCGTGCCGAGGAATCCTCTTCTCCGCCCATCACGCTGAACCGGATCCAGGGCGCGGTTCTCCTCGTCCTCCTCGTCCCGACGCTTCTGCTCGGGCTCTATTTCACACCCCTGGTCCAGCTCGCCCAGGCCTCAGTCAGGCTTTTCGGGACTCCCTGATGCCTGTGCCTGTGCCTGGGCCTGTGGCGCCTGTGGCGCCTGTGGCGCCTGTGGCGCCTTCTTTGGCGCCACCTTCTTTGGCGCCACCTTCTTTGGCGCCACCTCTTTTGGCGCCAGCGCGCTCTTTCGCGCCAGCGCCATCTGCAACCCCTTTCCGCTTTACCCTCTCGTAGATAAGCCGGACCCCGTCGAGAACGAGCGAGGGTTCGCAGGCCTCGATTACCGTCGTCCGTTCCGCGACAAGCGCGGAAAGCCCCCCGGTCGCAATCACTCTCGGCTTGCCCCCCAGTTCGGCGGCGATCCGCCGCACGGTTCCCTCGACTGCGTCGACGGCGCCGAACATCACGCCGGACTGCATGCTGGCTTCCGTCTCTTTCCCGATGACCGAAGCGGGGAAACGGAGCTCGATTTTCGGCAACCGGGCCGCACGGCGGTGGAGCTCCCCTGCGGTGGATTCGAGCCCCAGCGTGATGACTCCCCCCAAATAGTCCCCGGTGGCGGATATCACGTCGAACGTCGTTGCAGTCCCGAAATCAATCACAATGAGCGGACCGCCGTATTTCCTGAACCCGGCGATGGCGTTGCAGAGACGGTCCGCCCCCACGGCGGATGGATCCGTGTAGAGGACTCTGATGCCGAGGTCGAGCGAGGCGGTGACGGTGACGGGTTCCACTCCGAAGTATTTGCGGGCAAGCGACTCGAACACGCCTGTGAGGTCGGGGACGACGGACGATATGCCGACGCCGTCGATTGCGCTTACAGGGATCCCCCTGTCGGCGCAGAAGCTCTTTATCGTGAGCCAGTTCTCGTCCACCGTGCGGTGGGTCAGGCTGGCCATCCGCCAGTCCGCAACGGGTTTCTCCCCGTCGTAGACGCCGATTACCGTGTGCGTGTTACCGACATCGATGGCAAGAAGCATTGACGATTTCAGGATCCGAGTATTGTGACGTCGCCTGCGAAGAGCGTTTTCTCCGTCCCCCCCGCGTCGAGTATAAGCGCCCCTTCCGGGCTGAGTCCCCTGACGATTCCGGATATCACTGCCCCGTCCTGCGTGACCGAAATCTCCTTGTTGATCATCGTCGTGCGGGAGAGCCAGAGGGGGAGAAGATTGTGGAATCCCTTTTTCATGATCGCCGCGTAGTGGATCTCGAGTGTCCTCAGTATCTCGCGGAGGAGCCTTATCCTGTCGATGTCCCGGCCACCCTGCACCTTGAGAGACGTTGCCCTGGGGGAGATGTCCTCCGGGAACGTCGTCTGGTTGACGTTGACGCCGATGCCGAGAACGACGTAGTCGAGCCCCTCTTCTTTCAGCGAGCCTTCAAGGAGTATCCCGGCGGTCTTCTTCCCGCCGATCAGCAGGTCATTTGGCCACTTGCATTCGACGGAGAGGCCTGATTCGTGTTCGATCGCCTCGGCGACGGCGACCGCCGCATAGAGGGGGAGAAGATTGAGTGCCTCGGGGGGGAGCGTGGGCCTGAGAATGATCGAAAACGTGAGGTTTTCATAGGGGTTGGCCAGCCAGGTCCGTCCGAGCCTCCCCCTGCCGGCCGTCTGCCTCTCTGCCAGGACGAGCGTCCCCTCTTCCGCCCAGCACCCCGCCAGCGCCCTGGCGCAGTTGTTTGTCGAATCGATGGTCTCGAATGAATATATCTTCGATCCGAACTTACGCCCGTTCAGCTTCTTCTTGAGCGCAGCCGTGTCGAGGAGTGAGGCAGGAGAGTTCACTGTGGAATCTTCCGGGAAGAACCTCCGATGATAGACAATCGACCGGCAAAAGTCAAGGTTGATGAATCCTGCTGACAGAATGCCAGTGACACAGTAGTTCTATGAATTATTGTCAGAAAGACCGCGCCAGTCTGTCACATATCTTCCGCGGTTCAGAAGAGCAGATTGAGCACCATATGCAATCTATTGTGGTGAAACGACTTACAGGCGCGTCTGATTCATGGGTTTGTGGCATATGAATTGGTTCTCTTCTCAGCATGAACTGAATGCAAGCACGTCCATAATGAGGAGAGTAGAGTAATGGGTAAAATCATAGGAATAGATCTGGGGACTACGAACTCCGTTGTTGCGGTAATGGAGGGGAGTGACCCCGTAGTGATCGCAAACAGCGAAGGAGGAAGGACCACCCCCTCCGTCGTGGCATTTGCCAAGAACGGGGAACGCCTCGTCGGGCAGGCCGCCAAACGGCAGGCTGTCACGAACTCCCAGAATACAGTTTTTTCAATCAAGAGGTTTATGGGGAGGTTCTACGACGAAGTGAGCGAGGAGATGAAGCTTGTCCCCTATAAGGTGGTGAAGGGGGACAATAACACGGCGCGCGTACAGGTAGGGGACCGGGTCTATTCCCCTCCCGAGATCAGTGCGATGGTGCTTCAGAAGATGAAGCAGACGGCCGAGGATTACCTGGGGCAGAAAGTCACCGAGGCGGTGATCACCGTCCCGGCATATTTCAATGACGCCCAGAGGCAAGCGACGAAAGAGGCGGGTGAGATCGCTGGGCTCCAGGTCAAGCGCATCATCAATGAGCCGACCGCTGCCGCGCTTGCCTACGGCCTCGACAAGAAGAATAAGGACATGAAGGTCGCGATATACGATCTCGGCGGCGGGACATTTGATGTCTCGATTCTCGAGCTCGGCGACGGAGTCTTCGAGGTGAAATCCACGAACGGCGACACGCACCTCGGCGGTGACAATTTTGACCAGCGGGTCCTCGACTATATCGCGGAAGAGTTCAAGAAGCAGGAGGGGATCGACGTGCGGAAAGACCCGATGGCGCTCCAGAGGGTGCGCGAGGCGGCGGAAAAGGCCAAGATGGAGCTTTCCACGCTGATGCAGACGGAGATTAACCTCCCCTTCATCACCGCGACGGCGGACGGGCCCAAGCATCTGAACATGACGCTCACCCGTGCGAAGTTCGAACAGCTCGTTGACGACCTGATCAAGCGGACGCTCGGACCGACCGAACGGGCGCTGAAAGACGCAGGCCTTTCCCCCTCGCAGGTCGACGAGGTGATACTTGTCGGCGGGATGACGCGTGTGCCGCGAGTCCAGCAGATTGTCCGCGAGGTCTTCGGCAGGGAGCCCCATAAAGGGGTGAATCCCGACGAAGTCGTTGCGGTGGGTGCGGCAATACAGGGAGGCGTGCTTTCAGGCGACGTGACGGACGTGCTCCTTCTCGATGTGACGCCTCTGTCTCTCGGCATCGAAACGCTCGGGGGCGTGATGACGCGGCTCATCGAGTCGAACACGACGATACCGACGAAGAAGAGTGAGATCTTCTCGACGGCCTCCGAAAGCCAGCCGTCGGTCGAGATTCACGTTCTTCAGGGCGAACGCCAGATGGCGGCGGATAACCGCACGCTGGGCAGGTTCCATCTCGATGGAATTCCGCCGGCGCCGCGGGGGATCCCGCAGATCGAAGTCACGTTCGACATCGACGCCAACGGCATGCTCCACGTCTCCGCCAAGGACAAGGGGACGAGCAAGGAGCAGTCGATACGGATCACCTCCTCCAGCGGTCTCAGCAAGGAAGAGGTGGACAAGATGAAGACCGATGCGACCTCCCACGCCCAGGAAGACAGGAAGAAGAGGGAGGAGATCGATATAAGGAACCAGGCGGATAACCTCGTCTTCCAGACGGAGAAACAGCTCAAGGAGTTCGGCGAGAAAGTCAGCGCCGCGGAGCGCGCCAAAGTGGAAAGCGCGAACGAGAAGCTGAGGGAGGCTCTGAAGAGCGGCAATAACGGCTCCATCAAGAGCGCGATGGAAGCGCTGAACGCGGCATGGAACGAAGCGTCGACCCAGATGTACCAGCAGGCGACACAGGCGGGCGCCGCCCCCGGGGCGGGACCCCAGGGAGGTCCCTCCGCAGGTCCACAGCAGGAAGGGAGCGGCGAAAAGAAGGTCGAAGACGCGCAGTATGAGGTTGTCGACGACAAGGACAA
>Ga0182019_10000518_pt1 | contig 19102 bp, 16 predicted proteins | sample 812E2MmetaG_FD_120483 | JGI IMG/M metagenome (GOLD analysis project Ga0182019, IMG submission 120483) | Permafrost microbial communities from Stordalen Mire, Sweden - 812E2M metaG | ecosystem: Environmental > Terrestrial > Soil > Wetlands > Permafrost | place: Sweden: Stordalen | collected...
ACTGGGCCTGCCTGCGGCTGCCGGTCACAACACGGCGATCCTCAACGGCACGCTGAAGCAGGCGAGCGCCGAAGCAGTCAAAGCAAGCGAATAGACACTTGGCTTTGTCTCGATAAGAACTAGCGGTCGGGGCTCGCCGAGGGATCGGCGAGCCCCGACCGCGTGTGCGCGTCCCGCTAGGCTGGTTTGTCGTGCCTCTTGCCAGCTTTAGCCCGCTCGTAGCTGAGTGGTTCGAGCGCGCCTTTGCCGAGGCGACACCGGCACAGGCGCAGGCTTGGCCCGCGATCGCTGCGGGTGAGCACGTGCTTTTGTCGGCTCCGACCGGTTCGGGTAAGACGCTTGCGGCCTTCCTGTGGGCACTGGACCGGCTGAGTAGAGACTGCGGGGAGGGATCGTCGGGCACACGCGTCGTCTACGTGAGCCCGCTGAAGGCGCTGGCCTATGACATCGAGCGCAACCTCCGTGCTCCCTTGCGCGGCATCGGCGCCGAGCACGTCAGGGTCGGCATACGCACAGGCGACACTCCGCAAAAGGAGCGCGCCGCGATGTTGCGCCACCCGCCTGACATCCTCGTTACCACCCCCGAGTCGCTCTACTTGATGCTCACTTCTCGCGCGCGCGACACGTTGAGCGACGTGGAGGCGGTGATCGTCGATGAGATTCACGCGGTCGCCCACTCAAAGCGGGGATCGCATCTTGCGCTCACGCTGGAGCGACTGGAGGCAGAGACCCAACGTGATGGGGCAGGAGACTCGACGCGTGCGCGTCGTGAGATTCAGCGGATCGGCCTGAGCGCCACACAGAACCCGCTCGAGGAGATCGGTCGTTTCCTGGTCGGCCCCAAGCGGGACGTGAAGATCATCGATGTCGGTGCATCGAAGACGCTCGATCTGCGCATCGAAGTCCCCGTCGAGTCGTTGGCCGAGCCGGGCCGGCGAGTACCAGAGGGGGCGGTGGGCATTGATCTCGACGCGCTTGCCGGCGGCGAGTCGACGCGTAATTCGATCTGGCCTGCGATCTACCCCGAGCTGCTGCGGCTCGTGCGCGAGCACAGCTCTACGATCGTGTTCGTCAACAATCGCCGCGCGGCCGAGCGCGTTGCTCTGCGCCTGAATGAGCTCGCATCGCGCGAGCAGGCGGATCTGGGAGGTGAGGCGGCGCCTGGGCAGGAGATCGCGCGTGCTCACCACGGTTCGCTCGCCCGCGAGGAGCGGACCAAGGTCGAGGAGCTGCTGAAGGCGGGAGAGCTGCCCTGCCTGGTCGCCACCAGCTCGCTCGAGTTGGGCATCGACATGGGAGCTGTCGACCTCGTCATCCAGATCGAGTCGCCAAAGTCGGTCGCGCGGGGCCTGCAACGGGTCGGACGCGCCGGTCATGGCGTCGGCGAGGTCAGCCAGGGGCGTATCTTTCCCAAGTTCCGCGGCGACCTGCTCGAGTGCGCCGTCGTTGCTCGTCGCATGCACGAAGGGCTGATCGAGCCGACCGTCGTGCCCCGTAACGCACTCGACGTGCTTGCGCAGCAGATCGTTGCGATTGCCGTCTCTGCCGAGCCCCGGGGCACAGACGACGAAACGGACGATCGAGGCGTCTCCGTTGAGGAGCTACATGCGCTTGTATGCCGTACCCACTCCTACTCCGAGCTTTCCCGCGAGCTGCTGGAGAACGTGCTCGACATGCTCGACGGCCGCTATCCCTCAAAGGAGTTCGGTGAGCTGCGCGCCCGCATCGTTTGGGACCGAGTCGCGGGAGTGATCCGGGCACGCAAGGGCTCGCGCCAGCTGGCCGTCGCCAATGCGGGCACGATCCCCGACCGCGGCCTCTACACCGTCACTCTCCCCGATGGCCGCCGCGTCGGCGAGCTCGACGAGGAGATGGTCTACGAGGCCCGTCCTGGGCAGGCCTTCCTGCTCGGCGCCTCCACCTGGCGCATCGAGGAGATCACGCGGGACCGAGTGATCGTCACCCCCGCTCCCGGCGCACCCGGTGCCGTGCCCTTCTGGAAGGGCGACACGATCGGGCGGCCCAGGGAGCTCGGCGAGGCGATCGGTGCGTTCTCGCGGTGGGCTGTTGAGCAGGACGCCGAGACCTTGGAGCGTGACTACGATCTCGAGGCTCGCGCTGCCCGCAACCTGCTCGACTACCTGCACGAGCAGCAGGCGGCCACGCGCGTCATTCCCAGCGACCGCACGATCGTCCTCGAGCGCTTTCGCGATGAGATCGGCGACTGGCGGATCTGTGTCCTCTCTCCATATGGCGGGCGCGTCCATGCTGCCTGGGGGCTCGCCATCTCCTCACGCATCCACGAGCGCTTCGGCCTGGAGGCGGACGCGATCTGGTCCGACGACGGGATTGTTCTGCACCTTCCCGACCTCGATGCCGACGAGGCCGAGTCGCTGCCCTCGGCTGCCGAGCTGATCCTGTTGGAGCCCGAGGAGGTGGAGCGGATCGTCACCGCCGAGCTCGGCGGATCTGCGCTCTTCGGGGCGCGCTTTCGCGAGAACGCCTCGCGCGCTCTGTTGATCCCTCGTGCCTACCCTGGGAGGCGCACACCGTTGTGGCAACAGCGGTTGAAGGCCCAGAACCTGCTTGAGGTCGCCCGCCGCTACGCCGACTTCCCGATCGTGCTCGAGACATACCGGGAGTGTCTGCGCGACGTGCTCGACGTTCCCGGGCTGGAATCCCTCCTGCGTGGCCTGCATACGCGCGAGATCTCACTGGTCGAGGTCGAGACCAAGACAGCTTCCCCTTTCGCTTCCTCGTTGCTGTTCGACTACGTCGCGACCTATATGTACGAGGGGGACACGCCGAGCGCCGAGCGCCGCGCCGCCGCGCTCTCCCTCGATCGCGATCTGCTGCGCGAGCTGCTCGGCCAAGAGGAGCTGCGCGAGCTGATCGATCCGGGCGCATTGGCTCGCGTGGAAGCCGACCTGCAGCGTCGCTCGGAGATGACCCGCGCGACCGGTCGCGACGGATTGCACGACGTGCTGCGCCACGTCGGCGATCTGACCGCAGCCGAGCTGGGCGAACGGGTCTTCGAGGGTATCGACGCGAACGCCATGCTTGACGAGCTCGTGCGCGAACGTCGAGCGCTCCGCCTCCGTGTAGGCAACGAGGAGCGCTTGGTCGCCGCAGACGAGGCCGGCCTCTATCGCGACGCCCTCGGCGCGGTGCCGCCAGGCGGTCTGCCGGAGGCCTTCCTCGCGGACGTGCCCGACGGGCTCAATCAGCTCGTCGCTCGGTATGCCCGTACGCACGGTCCTTTCACGACAGAGGATCTCCGTACCCGCTACGGACTCGACGCCGGGGCGGTACTGCGCGAGCTCGAGCGCGCGGGTGAGGTTGTGCGCGGCGAGCTGCGCCCCGGCGGTACCGAGCGCGAATGGTGCGACGTCGAGGTGCTGCGCCGACTCAGACGCGCCTCGCTGGCGGCCCTGCGAAAAGAGATCGAGCCGGCCGATCAAAGGCGCCTGGCGGGCTTTCTGCCCTCCTGGCAGGACGTGGATCGCCATTCCTCGGCCGGCGCCGGCGTGGACCGCCTGCGCGAGGTTCTCGCGCCTCTCCAGGGCCTCGCGCTCCCGGTCGAGATCTGGGAGCGCGACGTCTTGCCAAGGCGCACGGGCGCCTACTCACAGTCTTGGCTGGACGCTCTCTGTGCGAGCGGCGAGCTCGTTTGGATCGGTGCCGGGCCGCTTGGGCGCTCCGGCCGTGTAGCTCTCTACTTCCGCGAGGACGCCGCCCTGATCGGCCCGCCCCCTGCAAGCCCCGCGACTCGCGCAAGCTACGAGCCCCCGAGCAATCCCGAGCACGAGCTGCTGCGCTTGCGCCTGGGCGAAGCCCCGCGCTTCTTCACAGACCTGCTCGCCGAGCTCGACGCTCCCGCCGAGGCGCTGCGCGAGGCGCTCTGGGATCTCGTATGGGCGGGTGAGGTCACCAACGATGCTTGGGCGCCATTGCGCGCCCCATCCGCGACGACCGGGTCGCACCTGGCGCTGGCGCGCTCAGAACGCTCCATGTCCGCCGAGAGCGCTGGTGGACCCCAAGGCCGCAGGTCGATCAGCGGCGGGCGTGCTCGTTTCGGCGGGCGCCGTCGCACGGGCGCGCAATCTCGGGTGCAGGGCCGGTGGTCGCTGACCGCCCCGGTCTTCGGGGACTCCGAGGATGGACTTGCGGGTGCGCTCGAGCGGCGGCGCGCGCTCGCCGAGTTGCTGCTCGAGCGCTACGGCATCGTTACCCGCGAGCAGGTGCTTGCTGAGGGGATTCGCGGTGGCTTCGCGATGCTCTACGACACGTTCTCCCAGCTCGAGACGCTTGGCGTCTGCCGTCGCGGCTACTTCATCGAGGGCATGGGCGGCGCCCAGTTCGCGCTCCCCGGCGCGGTCGAGCGCTTGCGCACGAGGGACGAGCGTCCGCGCACGCTGGTGCTCGCAGCGGCCGATCCGGCCCAGCCCTATGGGGCGGCGCTGCCGTGGCCCAGGCGGGATGACCTTCCGCGTCGCCCGGCGCGCGTCGCAGGGGCCTATGTGGTCCTTGTCGAGGGCGCCCCCGCCCTTTACATCGAGCGTGGAGGCCGCGGTCTCGTGACGCTCGCCGGCGGCCCTGCCGCGGGGGGCGCGCCGAGTGCCTCCAGCGGCGTCGATCACGACCCTCTGCGTGATGCTCTAGAGGCGCTCGCAGGGGCTGTGCGCGCCGGAAAGGTGCCAAAGCTCTCGCTCGAGCGCATCGACGGCAAGCCCGCGATCGCCTCAGCGTTTGCAGATCATCTGATCGATATGGGTTTTCAGGCCGGCCCGCGTCGGCTGACGCTGTCCGCCTGACCTTCGGCATTTGCCCTGCAAGCGGCGAGGTTCCGAAGGACCGAATCCGCAATCTCCGGACGTTTGCTCCCGATGCCGCGAATCCCATTGTCTGTCGGACGATTGACCTGGACGGAGACACGGGTGGAATCGTTCGAAGGGGATTGGTATCAAACACTTGCACTCGACTTTCAACTGATCTATCTTCTGGAACCGTGGGGATGAACAGAACTAGGACTCAACCAGCACCGCTCTACCGCAGGTTGCCGCACGGACCGAACGGCATGGGCCGTGAGGAAGTGGCCCGCAACCAGCGTGCTCGCCTCTATGGCGCGATGATCGAGTCGATCGACCAGCGTGGCTACCGGGCAACGACCGTCGCGCATGTGATCTCTCTGGCCGGTGTCTCACGGCGGGCCTTCTATGAGCTCTTCTCCAACAAGGAGGAGTGTTTCCTGGGCACCTACGACATCGTTGTGGCGAGTGCCCGCAAGCGCATGCTCGAGGCCTGGTCCGGGGAGCGTGGCTGGGCCAATCGAGTACACGCCGCCTGTAAGACGCTGCTCGACGACGCCGCCGAGTCTCCGAAGGGGCCGCACCTCGTACTCGTAGATGCGCTGGGGATCGGACCGAAGTCTCGCGAGCGTATGCAGCTGGCGGGCTTCACCTTCGAGCGGCTCGTCACGACTGCCTTCAAGGCGGCGCCGCAGGAGGTTGGATTCCCGCAGCTGACGCCTCGCGCGGTTGTCGGCGGGGTGCGCCATGTGGTCTTCATCCGCCTGCTTGAGAAGCGCGAGAAAGAGCTCTTCATGCTGACCGACGAAGTGCTCGATTGGATCGAGTCCTATCGGACGCCGGCGGCAGTGCAGCTCGGCAGGACGGCGATGATCAAGGCTCCTCATGTGCCGCCGAGCCCGGCCGCCTTCCTGGCACGGGACGATCGTCGCGCGAAGCTGCTTGGCTCGGTCGTGCACCTCACGCTCGACTCGGGCTATCTCAGCCTCACCGACCCGCAGATCGCTCAGTTCGCGGGCGTATCGACAGAGGCCTTCCACAAGCAGTTCGCCAACAAGGAAGAGTGCTTTCTGGCGGTGCTCGATGAATTCGTCAACGAAGCCGTTGAGACGGTCAGGCCACGGATGGAGGCTTCCAGCACCTGGCCCGAGGCGGTCTACAAGGGCGTGGGCGCCTTCGTCGAGTATCTCGTCGCCCACCAGGCGCTCCTGCGGATCGCCTTCATCGATCTCTTCGAAGTCGGTCCGGGGATGATCGGGAAGATGACTCGCTCGGTTGAGGGTTTCACCAAGCTCCTGACCGAGAACGGTCCCGAGCCACAGCGCGGCCCGGCGGTGGCGCGCGAAGCGATCACGGGCGCCCTCTGGGGGATCATCGCCACCTATGTGGCCAACGACCGGCTCTCACGCCTGCCCTCGCTCGTCGACCAGCTTGCCTTCATTGTGCTCGCGCCCTATGTGGGGCCGAAGGCGGCGGTCGAGACGATCGCGGCGGGACGCAAACCGCTGCGCTCGGTCTGACACGCAGACGCCGCAAGGCGTGGCCTGAGATGATGCGCTGATGAAACTTCTCGTCTGTGGTGGCGCCGGGTTCATCGGCTCGACCTTCGCGCGCCAGCGCCTGCGCGAGCACGGCGACGAGGTTACGGTGCTCGACAAGCTGACCTACGCCGGTCGTGAGGAGAACCTGCAGGACCTCACCGAGGACCCAGGGTTCCGTTTCCTGCGTGGCGCGATCGAGGACCGTGAGGCCGTCATCGCGGCAATCGAGCAGGCGGCGCCGGATGCGATCGTCAACTTCGCCGCTGAGACACATGTCGATCGCTCGATCGCCGATCCCGACGCGTTCGTCGCGACGCATGCGCTTGGCACGTACGTGCTGCTCGATGTCGCGCGCGAGCGCGAGCTGCGCTATCTGCAGGTCTCCACCGATGAGGTCTACGGCTCGATCGAGGAGGGCACCTTCACTGAGGAGAGCCCGCTCGCTCCTTCTTCTCCCTATTCGGCCACCAAGGCCGGGGCTGACCTACTCGTGCAGAGCTACTTCCATACCTACGGGATGCCTGTCTCGATCTGTCGCGGCTCGAACAACTACGGCCCCTACCAGTATCCCGAGAAGCTGATTCCCCTGATGATCCTCAACGCGCTGCACGGAGACACCCTGCCGGTCTACGGCGATGGCATGCAGGTGCGCAACTGGATCCACGCAAGCGACTTCGCCGCCGCGATCGGCCACGTGCTCGAGCACGGCCGGCCCGGCGAGGTCTACAACGCCGGCGGTCCTGATGAGGAGGCCAACATGACCGTTGTCCGACGCATCATCGAGCTGACCGGTGCCTCAGAGGATCAAATTGAGCACGTCGCCGACCGTCCTGGGCACGATCTGCGCTACTCGCTCTCCTCGGCGAAGGTTCGTGCGCTTGGCTGGAGCCCGCGAGTGCGCTTCGAGGAGGGCCTGCAGGAAACGGTCGCCTGGTACCGCGAGAACAGCTGGTGGTGGGAGCCGATCCGCTCCGGCGAGTACCGCGCCTATTACGAGCGCCAGTACGGCCAGGCGTTGCAAGACTGATACCGGACGGTGTTCTTGCCCCTCGATTGGGCTGCCCTGAACGCTGTCGCCTCCGGCACGTCTCGCTGAGGCGGAGCTCCGGCCCGCTTTCGATCGACGCGAACAGGAGGGGCAGGCCCTGCGGCCGCCCCTCCTGCAACTACCGGGTTCTCAACTGCAGGCGCAAGTAAGTACTATCGGAATTCACCGCTTACACCTATTGTGATTTCCTGATTCCCTTCGATTGCCGACTGCGCAAATCCTTCGCCATTGAGGTTCAGTTCTAGCGTATTTTTTTCTTTTTTGCCGGTCGCCGGGTTGAGTGCTTCAATCGGTGCTTGTATGCCGCCGCTCTCCGTTTTGGAGTATTTGAATGCGCTTTTTAGTATGCCTTCCTGTCCCGCTGTCACCTGCGTAAGGATACTGCCCCTGATCTGCTCGTTGATCGTGCTACATTTGAATCCTGATTCGCCGGGGATTTCGCTCTTGAGGCGTAGGTTTTCTAGTTTTTTTCCAGAGCCTGCTTTTTCGGCCACAATGCTGGTCTTCACGGCTTTGATAATAATTTCTTCTTCTTTGCCTTCGGCCGACCTACATTTCTGGCCAAGCGAGTTTTTACATTCCTTATACGTTTCGTCACCTTCCTCAAATACCGTGCCTTTTGCACCCGTTCCCTTGATTTCTCCAGATATGGTCAAAGTTTTGCAGGTGAACTTCGTGCCTTTGACGTCTTCAAAGGCAGACCCAGTCGAGGCTTTACCTTCGAATTTCGTACCCGCCAGGTTTTTGCCTTCTTTGCCTACGAATTCGCCGGTCCGTTCAACTGCAAACGCCTGTCCGACGGTCACACCGAACACTCCGAGAGCCGCCAGTGCCGCCACGGCAAGAACTCTGAAACGTGTCATATTGTCCGCTTTCGGTTGGGTTCAGCTACGAGATAGCTGCAGTCTGCGGGCGTTCGTGTACGAACAGCATCCTCGTGCGCTGCCAGCTCGGACTTTCTAACATAACTCCGCTACTTCTCGTTAGGATTGTTGACGATAGGCGCGGGGCGTGACTGTTTGCCCGCTCGAACTCCTGCGAGCTGCAGGTGAAAGATCACCAAGCGATGATCCGATGGGTAAGACACACTGCTGTCCCGTTCAGTGAGCCCCCGCTGTGAGCCCCGCACTCAGCTGTAGCGCGCGACCAACTCAGCAGGTGGCAGCTGGGCCGGAAGTAGGAGTACCGCGAGAGGGCGGTCGAGGCTATCCGGTCTTGGCGGCCACCAGCTACGCCAACAGGGCCCGGTATGGATCGAACGCACAGGTTGATCCACGCAGGTGAGGAGATAGCACGGTCGGTTGGTCGGAGGGGTCCTCGGCACCCGCGCCGGGACTCTGCGATCGTGCACGCCATGAACGAGCCAACGCTCAGACGTCCCCGCCGCGTGGGCCACAAGGGCGCGCATCACATCGAGCCGGGCAACACGCTTGCCTCCTTTGACGCGGCGCTGGCCCACGACGTCGACATGATCGAGCTCGACGTTCTCTCTGAGCACACCGACGGCAGCGGACGGCTGCTGGTGGCCCACGACTATGAGGACATGCGTTCGCGAACCCCCCTGAGCTTCGAGGAGGCGCTCGACCACCTCGCCGGCGAGGCCTTCGCGGGGCTGGAATTCGATGTCGACGTGAAGATCCCCGGCTACGAGTTGCGCGTTCTTGAGACGCTGCGCGAGCGCGAGCTGATCGCCCGCACGCTGATCAGCGGCACCTATACCGCGAGCCTCGATGAGATCCGGGCGGCCGAGCCGACCCTGCGCCTCGGCTGGTCGGTGCCGCGAGCGCGCCGCGACTACACAACGGACATGCTCACCGCGATCCCGGCCCTGGCCTTCCTCACCGGCTACCGCGCGATGCTCCCCCGCCGGGTGCGGGAGGCGCTGCAGTCAGGGCGCTTCGACGCGATCATGGCCCACTGGCGCGTCGTCACCCCGGCGCTCGTACGGGCGGTGACAGCGGGCGGGGGCGAGCTCTACGTGTGGACGGTCGACGACGCGCGCATGATCGCGAAGCTGACCGCGATGGGGGTCGACGGCATCATTACCAACGATCCGCGGCTGTTCAGCCGATCAGGCAGCTCGCCGCGCTGAAGCCGGCGGGATCGGCGCCCGCGAGCGCCGGATGTTCGGCCGTGCTCGGCCGCGAGATCTTGAACAGCACGGTCTTGCCGTGGCGCCACTGGAAGTCGACCACGCCTCGCAGCTGCGAGGCAGGCTTGCCCGCGACCGGCACGAGCTGGAAGCTGCGCCCGCCCTGGCGCGCCGTGGCGGAGCTGCCGACCGCAACGTAGTTGGGGCTGGCGCCCGCGACGAGGTCGACCCAGTGTTTGGTCGCAGACATGATCTGCAGGCGAAAGCTCATGTACATCTTGTCCTGAGCCCTGCCGTCCCCCGGCATCGAGCCGCGGATGCCGACCGTGTTGGGCTGGTCTTTGGGGTTGCACACGTCGATCGTCGCCCACAGTTCATGGGAGGCGCGCAGCACACGGTTGCCGGCCCGCGTCGAGGCGCCCGCAGCGTTAGTCGGCGTGGCTATGCAGGCCGAGGCAATGAGAACGCCCAGAACCATGAACAGCGGGGCTCCTTTGAGGGGTCGCATGAGTCTGACCATAGCGCCGCGGAGGGTCTCGATGTGCCGATCGGCAGCGCTTGAGAGCGTTGTGATATTCCGTGAGTGATGGGGACCACGCGCTCAGCCGAGGTCGTGGAGCTGCTCGGGCGGGTCCCGGCCTTCTCGACGCTCGAGCAGAGCGATCTCGAGCGGATCGCCGAGGTCGCCGTCCCCCGCGCCTTTGAGCCCGGGCAGGCCGTCTTTCGCGAGGGCGACGCCTCGGACACCTGTTACGTCGTTCGCGAGGGCCAGGCGCGCGCGATCCGCACCCACGGCGATGGGCGCACGATCACGCTCGCGACCTTCGGCCCAGGAGACATCTTCGGTGAGCTCGCGATGTTCGAGGACGAGTTGCGCTCGGCGACGGTAGAGGCGATCGAGGCGACGAGCGTCGTCGGCGTGCTCGGGCCGGACATGCGCCGCCTGATGAACGAGCACCCCTCGATCGCCCCCCGCCTCGTGATTGCCCTCGGCCGCCGCCTGCGCGAGATGAACGAGCGCCTCTCGCGCCAGTCATTTCAGACCGTCCAGAGCCGCGTCGCGGTCGTCCTCAGCGAGCTCGTCGAGCAGGAGATCGCCGCCGGCAAGGGCGAGAAAGACGTGCTCGTTACGGCCACACAGGCCGATCTCGCGCAGCTGGCGGGCTCGTCGCGTGAGTCGGCCAGCCGCTTTCTCGCGGTGCTCGAGCGTGCCGGGGTCATCTCTCAGGGCCGCGGGCGCCTCGTCGTCCACGACCCGGAGGCGCTCAAGCAGTATGTCTTCTAGATCCTCCCGCTCCAAGCGCTCGCGCGGCGGCGGGCGCAAGGCGCAGGCGCGCGAGTTCTCCGCAGGCGGTGTGGTTGTGCGCGACGGGCAGGTCGTCGTGATCGTGCCCACGCGTCGGGCCGCCGACGGCTCGCGCGTGCTTGCCTTGCCCAAGGGCCACGTCGACCCGGGCGAGACCCCGATCGAGGCGGCCGAGCGGGAGGTGCGCGAGGAGACCGGGATCGTCGCCGAACCGATCGTCGAGCTGGGGGAGTCGCGCTACTGGTATCGCCGCGACGGGCGCACGATCGGCAAGCGGGTCTCCTTCTTCCTGTTCGCCTTCCTTGAAGGCGACTTCGCCGATCACGACGACGAGGTCGAGGAGGTCCGCTGGCTCGCACTCGAGCATGCCGAGACCGAGCTCACCCACACCGCCGAGCGCGAGATGGTCACGCTGGCGCTCGCCTATCTCGATAAAGACCGGTAGCCTGCCCTCGCGATGCAGGTCCTGAACTTCTACTCCACGATCTTCGCCGATGAGCTCAAGCGCGGGCGCAAGACCGCCACGATCCGCCTTGGCGACAAGTCGGGCAAGTACCGCAAGAACCAGGCCGTGCTCGTCACGATCGGCTTTCAGTACTCGCCGCGCGAACGGATCTTCGAAGCAGTGATCGACAACGTCGAGGTGATGAAGCTCGGCGAGCTCTCGCCGCGCGACATCAAGCACGACAACCCAGAGTTCCGCCGCCGCGAGGAGCTGATCAACTTCCTCGAACAGATCTACGGCCGCTCCGTATCCCCCGAGGACACGGTCACGGTCGTGCGCTTCTCGCAGATCCTCGAGAACCCCAGCGGCATGACCGAGGCCATGAAGGGCTTCGGCGGCGCCCAGAACTAGCCGCGCGCCGCGACACCAGCCGCCTCAGAGCAGCCGCGACGCCCCAAAGCCCCGTGTTGCAGGCCGCCGGCGTTGGCAGTCTCGATGAGAGAGTGCCAATTTGCCCTTGAACCGCACTCGATCTTCTATATATTGGGGGAGTAGTTGGCACTCTCCCGGTGAGAGTGCCAAAAGAGGCGGTCCGCCAGTCGATAGAGGGCAGCGGGCAGCCGGTCGCATTCTCAGAAGACGGAGGTTTTTCAATGAAGCTCAAGCCCCTGGGCGATCGTTTGATCGTGCAGGCGATCGAGGAGGAGCTGACGACTGCCAGTGGCATCGTCCTTCCCGAGACCGCCAAGGAGAAGCCGCAGAAGGGCAAGGTCCTCGCAGTCGGCGACGGAAAGCTCGACGAGGACGGCAAGCGCATCCCGCTGGATGTCAAGAAGGGCGACGAGGTCCTCTACAGCAAGTACGGCGGGACCGAGATCAAGGTCGACGGGGAGGATCTGCTCGTGCTACGCGAGTCCGATGTCCTCGCCCGCGTCGAGTCTTAAGGAGACTGAGGAAACATGGCTCACAAGGAACTGAAGTATGGCTCAGAGGCACGCAAGTCACTCGAGGCCGGTGTCGACGCGGTCGCCAACGCCGTCAAGGTCACGCTCGGCCCGAAGGGCCGCTACGTGGTGCTCGACAAGAAGTTCGGCGCACCCACGATCACCAACGACGGTGTCACGATCGCTCGTGAGATCGAGGTCGAGGACGTCTTCGAGAACCAGGGCGCCCAGCTCGTCCGCGAGGTGGCCACCGCCACCAACGACGTTGCCGGCGACGGCACAACCACCGCCACCGTTCTTGCCCAGGCGATCGTTCGCCAGGGCCTGAAGAACGTCGCGGCCGGTGCCAACCCGCTCGCACTGAAGCGCGGCATCGAGAAAGCTGTGGACGAGGTCGTCAAGAACATCGCCTCACAGTCCAAGGAAGTCTCCGGCAAGGACCAGATCGCCCGCGTGGCGACGATCTCAGCCGGCGATGAGGAGATCGGCGACGTCATCGCCGACGCGATCGAGAAGGTCGGCAAGGACGGCGTCGTCAACGTCGAGGAGGGTCAGACCTTCGGCATGGACCTCGAGTTCACCGAGGGCATGCAGTTCGACAAGGGCTACATCTCGCCCTACATGGTCACCGACCAGGACCGCATGGAGGCGACCCTCGAGGACCCCTACATCCTGATCGCCAACTCGAAGATCGGCTCGGTTCGCGACGTGCTGCCGGTGCTCGAGGCCGTGATCCAGTCGGGCAAGCCGATCCTGATCATCGCCGAGGACGTCGAGGGCGAGTCGCTGGCGACGCTGGTCGTCAACAAGCTCCGCGGCACCTTCACCGGTGTGGCCGTCAAGGCTCCGGGCTTCGGCGACCGCCGCAAGCGGATGCTCGAGGACATCGCGATCCTCACGAACGCCGAGGTGATCACCGAGGAGATGGGCCTGAAGCTGGAGAACACCCAGCTCTCCCAGCTCGGACGTGCACGTCGTGTCGTCGTCGCGAAGGACACGACGACGATCGTCGACGGCGCCGGCGATGCGACCGCGATCAAGGGCCGCATCAACCAGATCAAAGCCGAAATCGAGAACACCGACTCGGACTTCGACCGTGAGAAGCTCCAGGAGCGCCTGGCAAAGCTCTCCGGCGGCGTCGCGGTGGTCAAGGTCGGTGCTGCGACCGAGACCGAGATGAAGGAGAAGAAGCACCGCGTCGAGGACGCGCTGCAGGCAACTCGCGCAGCGCTCGAGGAGGGCATCGTGCCCGGTGGTGGCGTAGCGCTGCTGCAGGCCTCCAACTCCGTCTCGATCGGCGAGAACGGCGCATCGGCAGACGGATCCGACGATGAGCGTACCGGCGCACGCATTGTGCTCCGCGCGCTTGAGGAGCCGCTTCGTCAGCTCGCTGAGAACGCGGGCCTCGAGGGCTCGGTCGTCGTCAACGACGTCCGCAAGGCCAAGAAAGGCCATGGCCTGAACGCCGGCACCAACGAGATCGTCGATCTCGTCGCCGCGGGCATCATCGACCCGGCGATGGTCACGCGCTCTGCGCTGCAGAACGCGGCCTCGATCGCCAAGAACATCCTCACCACCGAGGCGATCGTCGCCGAGGTTCCTGAGAAGGAAGGCGCCGGCGGTCCCGGCGGCGGGATGCCGGACATGTCGGGGATGATGTAGTCAGTCGTTCCGGCTGCCACAGCGCAGCTGCCGAAGTTGATGCGAGGGCCCGGCGATCGCCGGGCCCTCGGTCTATCCATGGCGTGGCTCGGCGGGAGGCCTTTGCGCTCATATAAGGTCCGGCGCCGCATGTTCGCGGTGTTTATCGTCGGCAACTCCTGGGGGCCTCAATTGCGTCGCATCAGTCCCGTCCTGCTCATCCTGTTGCTCGTGTTGAGCGGCTGTGGCAGCAGTAGCGGTGGCTCCGAACCAGACACGAGCGCCTTCAAGACGGCCTTTGCTGCTCAGAAGAAGACGCTGAGCGCTCTGGGCAAGGACGTGGGTGCCGCGGTCGAAGGCGCCAACCAGCTCAACGACGCTGAACTGGTGAAGCAGTTTGAAGGTCTCGCGACACGGGCGACCACGCTCGCCGGCACCCTGGCCCAGCTCGAAGTGCCGAAGAAGTTCAAGGTGGAGCTCTCCGAACTCCAGTCAAGCCTCACGCAAGTCGCGGGTACGCTGCACTCGATCGAGGCCGCCGCTGCGGCGCATGATGCTGTTGCCGCCAAGGTCGGCGGTGAGGCGATCGTCGTCAACGCCCGCCAGGTCAAGACGGTCGATGACCGGCTCAGCGCCCGCCTCGGCCTGCCGAGCAGCCCCTAGCCGACCTCCGCTACCGACCGCGGCCCCTCGCCCACATACTTCGCCGTCGGGCGGATCAGCTTGGCCTCACGCTTCTGCTCGAGGATGTGCGCCGACCAGCCGGCCACGCGCGCGCAGGTGAACATCGGCGTGAAGAGGTCCGGTGGGACTTCCGCGAGGTCAAGGATCACCGCAGACCAGAACTCGACGTTCGTAGCGAGCACGCGGTCTGGCCGGCGTGCGTGGAGCTCCGCGAGCGCTGCCTTCTCGAGAGCCTCCGCGGCCTCGAAGCGGGGCGAGCCGAGTTCGCCGGCGGTCCTGCGCAGCACGCGTGCGCGGGGGTCTTCGGCGCGATAGATGCGATGGCCGAAGCCCATCAGTCGCTCGCCGCGGTCGAGCGCGTCTGAGACCCACTTCTCTGCGTTGCCGGTCTGTTCGACCTCCTCGAGCATCTTCAACACGCGCGAGGGTGCGCCACCGTGCAGCGGGCCCGAGAGAGCACCAACCGCGGCGGAGAGCGCCGCAGCAACATCCGCACCGGTGGACGCGACGACGCGGGCCGTGAAGGTGGATGCGTTCATGCCGTGCTCGGCCGCGGAGACCCAGTAGGCGTCGATCGCCTTCACGTGGTCCGGGTTGGCCTCTCCGCGCCAGCGGATCAGGAAACGCTCGGGGATCGTCGCGCCCTTGTCGACCTCGGTTTGAGGGACCGGGGGCTGGCCGGCTTCGCGCGCGGACTGCGCCACGAAGGAGAGGGCCATGACCGAGGCACGGGCGAGATCTTCGCGCGCCTGCTCGTCTGTGATGTCGATCAGCTGGCCGAAGCCCCACTCGGGGGCCAACATCGCCAGTGCCGATTGCACGTCGACGCGGTGATCGCCCGAGCGCACCGTGAGCGCGTGGGGTTCGGCCGGGGGCAGGCCCGGTTGGAAGTGCCCGTCGACGAGCAGGCCCCAGACCTGCTCGTAGGGGACCGCCCCGACCAGGTTCTCGATGTCGACGCCGCGATAGCGAAGCGCGCCACCCTCTTTGTCGGGCTCCGCGATCTCGGTCGCGAAGGCAACGACTCCTTCAAGGCCCGACTGGACCTCCGGTGCTGACTGAACCGCGCTCATGGCACTCGCTTTCTGAGCTTGATGCTTGACGGGGGAGCTGCCTTGTGGGCAGATCTACATCGTCGCAGGAATGCGCCCGCGGGTAGGCTCCAGGGCGCAGAGCAGCCCGCCCCACGTCCGTCCGGCACACAGTCTTCACGAGGAGGAGCAATGTCCGACAGCGATCTGATGTTTCGTTCTGCGATCGAGCTCGCCGGCATGGTGCGCTCCGGGGAGGTCTCATCGCGTGAGCTGGTCGAGACCTCACTCGCGCGGATCGAGGAGCTCAACCCTTCGCTCAACGCCTTCGTCGAGGTCGACGACGAGCGCGCGCTGCAGAGGGCCGACTCGATCGGTCCCGGCGATCAGCGTCCCTTCGCGGGCGTGCCGATCGCGATCAAGAACAACCGCCCCGTGCAGGGCCTGCGCCTGACCTACGGCTGCTCGCTGATGGCCGAGAACATGTGCGACTACGACCACAACATCACCCGCCGTCTCAAGGACGCCGGCTTCGTGATCGTCGGCACCACAACACTGCCCGAGTATGGGATCCTGCCGGTCAGCGAGGCGCGCCTGTTCGGCCCCACCCGCAACCCCTGGGATCTCGAGCGCACCCCCGGCGGCTCCTCCGGCGGCGCTGCCGCGGCCGTCGCCAGCGGCATGTTGCCCGTGGCTCACGGCAACGACGGTGGTGGCTCGGTGCGCATCCCGGCCGCCTGCTGCGGTCTGGTCGGTCTGAAGCCCACCCGCGGACGCATCTCGGCCGCGCCCGAACTCGGTGACTCCTCGCTCGGCATCGACGGCATGCTCACGCGCACGGTCGCCGATACCGCCGCGATCCTCGATGTGCTCGCCGGCTATGAGCCGGGCGATGCGACCTGGGCGCCCGACCCCGCCGAGCCCTTTGCGCAAAGCGCCGCGCGCGAGCCCGCAAAGCTGCGGATCGCGGCCACCACGTTGCCGCCGATCCCCGGCACGCCGGTCGATCCGATGTGCGCCCGCGCCGTCGATGATGCGAGTGAGCTCTTGCGCTCGTTCGGGCATGAGGTCGAGGAGGTCGATCCGCCCTGGCAGATCCCGGGCCTGCAGGAGCTCTTCGGCGCGGTCTTCTCGAGCCAGATCGCGCTCTCGATCGCCTACTCGGGGATGGTCGCAGGACGCACGCCGACCGCCGATGACATGGAGCCGATGAGCTGGGCGATCTACTCGATGATCCAGAAATTGAACGCAATCGATGGTCTCGGTGCGGCGGTGCGGCTGCAGGGCTTCGCGCGCCAGCTTGTCTCCTTCCTGCTGCCCTACGACGCGCTCCTCACCCCTGCCCTGGCCGAGCGCCCGCTGCCGCTGGGGACGCTCGACACCGCTGCTCCCGAACCGATGGCGACCTTCACGCGCTCGGGCGTCTTCACGCCGTTCACGCCGATCTTCAACGCCTCCGGGCAGCCCGGGATCTCGGTGCCGCTGTTCGAGGGCGAGGATGGCCTGCCGCTGGGCGTGCAGCTCGTTGGGCACCCTGCGGGCGAGGGTGCGTTGCTTGCGCTTGCAGCTCAGCTGGAAGCGGCACAGCCCTGGGCTGGGCGGCGGCCGGCGATGGCAGTGCTCGCTGATTGATCGGACGGCGGCGATCAGACAGCGGGCCGGCTCAGCGCGCGCCGAGCACCGCGGCCATCCGCTGTGGCGTGACCCCGAGCGCTTCCACGTCGGCAGCGCCGCGGGCGGAGGTCATCGAGACCTCCATCAGCTCCGCCTCGTCCCAGGTCGCAAACGCGCTCGGCCCAGCGAGGCGCTCGAGCAGCCGCAGGCTGCGCGAAACGATCGGCGTTGGAACACGAACGAGCGCCCGCTTGCGCCCCAACGAGCGCAGCAGCGTGCGCACGATGTCTGCGTGGCTCAGGGTCTCCGGTCCGGCCAGCTCGATCCGCTCGTGTGGGCCGGTACCGCCCTCACGGAGGTTCGCGATGATGCCGTCGGCCACGTCCTCGGCCCAGATTGGCTGAAAGACCGCGCGCCCGCGCCCGGAGACCGGCATCACGGGTAGCAGCGCGAGGCGTTCGAGCAGCGTCAACCAGGGATCACCGGGGGCATAGATGATCGAGGGGGCGAAGACCGTCGAGCGTAGCTCTGCTTCCTCGACCGCCTGCTCGGCGAGCGCCTTGGCGCGCAGGCAGCGCGTACGGTGGTGGGCAGAGGCCCCGAGCGCGCTGAAGAACACGAAGCGCTCGACGCCCTCGCGCTGCGCGGCCTGCACCATGCGCCAGGTGGCGATGCCGTTGAGCTCCTCGATCGAGCCGCGGCGCTGATCGCGAATCGCCGCCGCCAGATGCACAACCGTCTCGACACCGCGCAGCGCGTTGCGGAAGGAAGGCGGATCGGTTAGGTCGCCGAGCGCGATCTGCACGCGTACGCGCAGCGGTCCGAGCCGCCGCGGATCGCGCACGAGGCAGCGCACGGGGATGCCTTCGGCGAGGAGCCTGCGCAGCACCGTCGAGCCCACGAGGCCGGTCGCGCCCGTTAGCAGGAGCATGGTTCGTACAATATGCCTCTCCCGAGGGGAGCCCCCGCAAATCGACCCAAAGAAAGAAGCGAATGGCCTACGTAATCGCCGAGCCGTGCATTGGCACCAAGGACAACTCCTGTGTCGAGGTGTGCCCCGTGGACTGCATCCACCCGACGCCCGACGAGCCCGGATACGACGCGGCCGAGATGCTCTACATCGATCCTGAGGAGTGCATCGACTGCGACGCCTGCGTTGAGGCCTGTCCGGTGGACGCCTGCTTCGCCGAGGACCAGCTCCCCGAGGAGTGGGGCAAGTTCACGCAGATCAACGCCGACTACTTCGCCAACGCCAAGTAGCGCCTGAGCGCGCGGGCCCAGGCAGGGCTCAAAGACACAAGCGTCGCCTGGGAGAATGTCTGGGAGGCCCGCGCCTGCGCGATGAGCAAACGGGCGCCTGGGCCGCTCAGACATGGCTCCGACAGGCATTCTTCGCACCGAGCTCGAAACGCGCCTGGCCGCGCGTACGCTCGAGCTGATCGACATCGCCTCGGTGTCGGGAGCCGAGAGAAACATCGCCGCGCATGTGCTGAGCGTGCTGGGAGATGCGCGAGCCCCGGTGCGCGACGGCGGCGACACCTGCGTGCTCGCTGGAGTCACGCAGCGCGCTGAGCGCCCCTTCCTGTTGCTCGCCGGTCACCTCGACACCGTTCCGCGGCAGGGCAACCTCCCCGGCCGGCTCGGCGAGGAGCACGTCGAGGGCCTCGGCGCGAGCGACATGAAGGGCGGCGTCGCTGTGATGCTCGAGCTGGCTTTGGCCGGTGTCGGCAGCGCGGTCGACGTCGGTTACGTGTTCTTCGGCCGTGAGGAGATCCCCTCCGCCGAAGGGGCGCTCACGCCTTTGCTCGAGCGTGAGCCGGGTCTGCGCGGCGCCGACCTCGCGATCATGCTCGAGCCGACCGCGAACGTCGTGCAGGCGGGCTGCCTCGGCAACCTCGATGCGACATGGACGTTTCGCGGGCGCGCCGGGCACTCAGCGCGCCCCTGG
>Ga0182019_10000520_pt1 | contig 19055 bp, 18 predicted proteins | sample 812E2MmetaG_FD_120483 | JGI IMG/M metagenome (GOLD analysis project Ga0182019, IMG submission 120483) | Permafrost microbial communities from Stordalen Mire, Sweden - 812E2M metaG | ecosystem: Environmental > Terrestrial > Soil > Wetlands > Permafrost | place: Sweden: Stordalen | collected...
GCGCGGCGACCGCCTTGCCGATGAGGAACTCGTCGCCCCGGACAGGCGTCGTGAGCGCCGGCTCAAGGGTGCCCTGCTGACGCTCTCCGGCGACGGAATACGCCGCGACGAACACCGGCACGAGTGTCGGAATGCCGAGCATGTAGAGCAGCACGTGCTCGTGAGCCAGGCCCTCGGATGCCCCGCTCGAGAGCCGAAGCACCGCAATGAGGGGCTGGATGGCGAAGACCAGCGGAAGGATTGCCATGCCGTAGATCACGGACCGGTTGCGACGGTACTCTCGGACTTCCTTGCGGACGATGGCCCAGATCCGGCGCCTGCTCATGCCTCTCTCCGGGATGCTTCGGGGTCTTCGGCGATCAACTCGAGGTACACGTCTTCGAGCGAATGATGCGACTCGGCGATCGAGAGCACGTCGGCGCCGGCAGCCACCAGCGCCCGGGTCGCGGCCGGAGCCGCGGTCGACGGATCGGACACCGCGAGAACGTAACTGCCGGTTGTCCCCTCCTGGCGCCAGCTGTCGACGGCCTTTAGCCCCGTGAACACCTTGCGCGGATCGGCGAGCGGGTTCAGCGTCGAGACGAGGATGGTCCTGGCGAAGAGCTGGTCTCGGAGCTCGCCCGGGCGGCCGATCGTGCGTAGCGTCGTGTTGAGGATCGCGACTCGATCGCACAGCCGCTCCGCCTCCTCCAGTCGATGTGTCGTGAGAAAGATCGTCACGCCCTGCTTGCGGAGCCCATCGATCAGCTCGTGTACCTCGCGGGCTGCGACGGGATCCAGCCCGGCCGTAGGCTCGTCGAGGAAGAGGACCTCTGGATCGCTGAGGAGCGCGCGAGCCAGAGCGACGCGTTGGCGCAAGCCTTTCGACAACGTCCCGCACGTGTCGTGGCTTCGATCGATGAGGTTTACCGCCCGAAGCGCGGCCGCGATGCGATCACCCGGATCGCGAACTTCATACAGGTCGGCAAAGCATTCGAGGTTCTCGACAACGGTCAGCTTCAGGTAGAGGCCCGGAGCCTCGGGCATGATCGCGATTCGGCGCCGAATCTCGACCGCGTTCTCGGGAGTCAGCTGGAACCCCGCCACCGTCGCCGAACCCGATGTCGGCACGAGCAGCGTCCCAAGCGTCCGGACGGTCGTGGTCTTGCCGGCGCCATTGGGGCCGAGGAAGCCGAAGACCTCGCCGCGGCCGATCTCGAACGAGAGGTCCTGGAACGCGACTCGGTCGCCGAACCGCTTACTCAGACCTCGGACGGCCAGTGCGGGACCCGGTCGTCCCGCCGACCCCGCTTCGAGTGCACCCATGTGATCGAGCACCGACCGCCTCTATCTACCCGCGCCGTCCAGCGCGGTTCTCTCGGCGGCAATGTAAGCACAGTGCGTTGGTCAGTGGAGAGCCGAGATGCGCCGTTGCCATATGACTCGTATGGGCCTCGGTCGCCCGAGACGCAGCATGGCTGTCGCCCCGGTCCTTCTGGTTCCCCGGTGCCCTTGGCGATAGCCGTGGCGGCGGCTCCACCCGTCTTCTGTCGGTGCTAATCCTCTCCCCGTGGCCGGGGCGCCCCTGAATGACCTAACGTCCGGCCAGCCAGGCCGCCGGAAGGGCGTGCATGCTGGCGCTGTCCCAGCGCCGCCCGACGGCCAGCAGCCCACCCGGGGTCTCGACCTCTCCAACCAGCTCGTTGTTGATGTCGCTGAAAGCCGGCTGGTCGGCGACGCGGCCCCACGTTGCACCGGCGTCGGTGGAGACCCACACCATCGCGTTCGCGATGCCGTTGACCAGGTGGTCGCCGGCCGCGATTAGCACGCCTCCGGCGATGAAGATTCTATTGAGCGACTCTTCATTCCCCAGCGGAATCGCTGCCGCCCGCGGCGCGTTCCCGTTGGTGAAGCGCAAGACCTGGGTCAAATCGCTGATCGAGCCGCTCGGCAGCAGCCCGGACAGCTGGACCACCGCGAGAAAGCTGTGGCCGTCGCTCGTGACCGCCGTGGGCCGCGCGTCGTGGGCGATCGTCTCTGGCCCAGTCCAGCTGGTCCCATCCGCGCTGCGCCAAACGACCATATCTGTGGTCGGGCTCTTGTCGGTCCTTGGGGCGCCGGGCACCGCGCCTAATGCCATTGCCGTCCCGTCGGGCGCAGCTGCGAGACCTCGCAGGTCTGCCGCAAAAGTGGCGGAGACGTTCGTCCAGGTCAGTCCGTCCGTGGAGGTGACGAACTGCGAGGACGTGACTGAGCTCGATGAGTCCTGCGTGACGACTGCACCAATGAAGCCCCGTGAGCCGACCGCCACGTAGGACGGGGCCGGGCCGTGGGCACGGGTCCAGGCTCTGCCATCGGACGAGACCCAGACGGCCGGCACGGTAGCTTCTGGATCGCTGGGAATCGGAGCTGGGTAGCTGCCGATAGCGATCAGTCGCTTCCCATCGGTCACCAGGCCAGAAAGGGAGGCGTGCTCGAGGGCAGGAATGTGACCGTTCATGGACCAGGAGTGCCCGTCGCTCGACGTCCAGACAACACCCCGGTTCACTGCCGGGTCGCCGGCTGCGCAGCACGATGCCCAGATGGTGCCGGTCGCAAGGAAGGCGCCATGGAACGCGACCACTCCGGTCGGTGTCCCGCCCCCCTCGACTCCGGGCGCGGGATCGGGCATGTCAATCCGGGACCAGACCCGGAACGCAGCGGCCACCCGCGCGCTGGGGCTGCTGGCCGGAACGGTTGGAGCGGAAGACGACGCGTCGGTGGAAGTGGCCACCGGCTGGGAAGACGGACTCGGCCTTGGGCTCGCTGTTGGGGCTGAGCTGCTGACGGTCGGTGATGCATTGCTGCCCTGGGACTGGGCGAGCCAGACGGGCAGGCCGGCCACAACTACGGCGATTGCCACAGCCGCAGCGAAAAGGCCGAGCATCGCCGCCGAACGCGGCCACCGTCCGAAGCGAGCTCCACCCGCGATGCCTCGGACCCTGGCGGTGGATGCCAAAGATTCCGTCTGTCCTCGCAACTCAAGAGGCGCCGCCGGCAGCTCGGCGCGGCGGAATGCCTCGCGAAGGTCGCGTTCGAGTGCATCCGGTTCGGACTTGGGTCGGCTCATCGGGAAGCCACCTTTCCGCTGACTTGAAGCCTCTGCTCATCGCGCATCGCCTCAAGCGCCCGATGCAGGCGCGTCTTGACGGTTCCAACCGGCCAACCCAGTCGCTCGGCGACTTCGGTGAGCGGGAGGTCCGCCCAGTAGTGAAGGACTACGACGGCGCGTTCATCTGTAGACAGGTGGCGGATGAGGCGGAGGGCTTCGTCACGGTCGAGAAGGGCTTTGAAAGGATCCGCAACGCGGCGGTCGTCGTTCGCGGGAAGCTCGACGAAACGGACCCGGCGGTTTCGTCTAATCCGGTCCCGACAGGCGTTTACGACGATCCGATCGAACCAGGCCTCGAATGCAGCCGGGTCGCGCAACGATCCCGCCGACTGCCAGGCTCGGACTGCCGCATCGTGGGCCACATCCTCTGCGTCGGCAGCTTGACCAACGATTAGGCCGGCGAGTCGGTAGGCCCTGTCGAGGCCACCGGAGACCTGACGGGCGAAACGCTCGTCGGCCTCGCTCTTGGTCCTCAGCATCGCCCCCTCCGTCGCCTGCCAGAATCCGCCAGAGTCGTCGACCACCGTAGCATCGTCCATCGCCATCCAAGACGAGCAGGCAGTCGAAACGGTTTTCGGGCATAGTCGCTACTAGCCCCGTCGCTCGATCGGAAACGCGCTTCCTCCGCCGGTGGCGACTGGCTCCGCAGTCGAGCAAGCGCCCGATCAGACCCTATCGCACGCCATCATCAAGGTTCCGTCATGTCGAGCGAGACGAAACGCTCGCGGTTGAGGTTGATGTCGGCCGGCAGGTCGGCGACCTTCTGCAGCCCGACCGGAAGGCACGACCAAGGTCAGAGCCTGGGCTCAGCGGGTAGCCAACCGGCCGCGGCCTCGAAGGATCGGGCCTCTTATGGGAGGAGAGCTGCAATGGCCGTTCTCGGTCTCCGCCGAAAGCCTGGGCTGATCGCCCTGACGGTCTTTCGGACCATGCCCCTGGCATATCGAATGCACCTCGGCCGGCTCTTTGGGCACACATTCCTCAACTTGACCCATCGCGAGCGGAGGAGCGGGCGGCTCTACACGACGGCCCTCAAGACGGTCGCGTGGGACCGGGCTACCGGCGAGGTGGTCGTCTTCTCGATGTACGGCATGAACGCCGCCCGCCGGCGACCATCCACCGACTTGCTCACACGAGAGCGCCAGTGGGACATTCTGGTCTGCCAAGGGCGGCGCGACGCTCGTTAGGTCAGAGCCGGCTCAGCTTGCCTGAGCACGTCGCCCACGGGGATACCGAGCGCTTCGGCCACGCCCTGGCCGTATGCGGGATCTGCCTTCAGGCAGTTGCCTATGTGGCGGAGCTTGACTTCTGTCGGCGCATCGCCCATGGCCCGGGCGGTGTTCTCGAACAGCAGCTGCTGCTTCTCCGGAGCCAGGAGTCGGAACAGTTTCCCGGGCTGCGAGTAGTAGTCGTCGTCCACGCGATGGTTCCAGTGGTCTGCCGCTCCCTCGATTGACAGCGGCGGTTCCGCGAAGCCCGGCTGCTCCTGCCATTCCCCGTAACTGTTGGGCTCGTAGCCGAGAGTGCTGCCGTGGTTCCCGTCGACGCGCATCTGACCGTCGCGGTGGAACGCGTTCACTGCGCAACGCGGCGCATTCACCGCGATGCTGGAGTGGTTGACGCCGAGCCGATAGCGCTGTGCGTCGCCATACGAGAAGAGCCGCCCCTGCAGCATCTTGTCCGGTGAAAAGCCGATACCGGGCACGATGCTCGCGGGATTGAAGGCCGCCTGCTCGACGTCGGCGAAGTAGTTCTCGGGATTCCTGTTCAGTTCTACGACGCCCACCTCCATAAGCGGGTAGTCGCCGTGAAACCAGACCTTTGTCAGGTCGAATGGATTGTGGCCATAGGTGGCTGCATCCTGCTCGGGCATCACCTGGATGAACATCTTCCAGCGCGGGAAATCGCCCGTCTCGATGGCGCCGAAGAGATCACGCTGGGAGCTCTCGCGATCCCGGCCGATCAGCTCGGCAGCCTCCGCATCGGTCATGGTCTTGATGCCCTGCTGAGTCAGGAAGTGGAACTTCACCCAGGAGCGCTCATTGCGCGCGTTGAGCAGGCTGAACGTGTGGCTGCCAAATCCATGCATATGGCGATACGAGTACGGAATGCCACGGTCGCTCATGTCGATGGTGAGCTGGTGCAGTGCCTCGGGCAACGAAGTCAGGAAGTCCCAGTTGTTCCGCTTGCTGCGCATATTGGTGTGCGGGTCCCGCTTCACGGCATGGTTCAGGTCCGGGAACTTGAGCGGGTCGCGCAGGTAGAACACCGGCGTGTTGTTGCCGACCAGATCCCAGTTCCCCTCCTCGGTGTAGAACTTCAGAGCGAAACCACGGATGTCCCGCTCGGCGTCGGCCGCGCCACGCTCGCCCGCCACGATCGAAAAACGCGCAAACATGTCGGTCTTCTTGCCGACGGCCGAGAAGAGGCTGGCCTTCGTGTACGCCGTGATGTCGTGCGTTACGGTGAAGGTCCCGAACGCGCCGGAGCCCTTGGCGTGCATGCGCCTCTCGGGGATCACCTCGCGATCGAAGTGGGCGAGCTTCTCCAGGAACCACACATCCTGGAGCAGCATCGGGCCGCGCGGGCCGGCGGTCATCGCATTCTGGTTATCGGGAACCGGGGCACCCCCGGCCGTGGTCAGCGTCGTCTTTCGCACCATGACTCGCTTCCTACCTGCCGCGCGGCTTGGAGGACTCCGGCCAGCCGCCCAGCCGGCGAGGAACCTCAGTGGGCTTTCAGGTATCTCGCCGCCGGATGCGCGAAACCCAAACCTGCTGCGAGGTCAGGAGCGTGTAGACAGCCGTGCCGCACGCATTCTCCGCATGATGGGCATTCGAGGTCTGGCCCCGCGAGGATGGAAACCCGGCCGTCCCGCCGGAAGACCGGCGCTCGGCCTCTTCTCGCGCCAGAGAATCTCCATACGGGCTGCGCGACGGCGATCGGCTCCGGTAACATTACCGGTGCTATGTGACGGACGGCGCGCAGGAAAGGCGGAGACGTGGGAACTTCGCGCAAGCCAAGGAGTTCGCGCAAGCCACGGAGTTGGGCCGCCACGGGCATTGTGGCCCGGCTGGCGTGTCTGCTAACTGCGACGGTACTGACTTCGGCGGCGTGCGCCGGCCAGGCCGCCACGGCTCCGACGGCGACTCCGGGCGCGGACGCCGCGGGCATCGTCTGGTTGTGCCTGCCGGGCAAGGCGGACAACCCGTGCGAGGCTACGTTGACCACGACGGTGATCGACGCATCGGGGAAACGCACCGTCGAAACCATGACACCGGTGGCCAATGCCCCGATCGACTGCTTCTACCTCTACCCGACCACAAGCTTGCAGACGACTATGAACGCCGACCTGTCGATCGATCCGGAACTGGTGACGATCGCCACATGGCAGGCCGCTCCGTTCTCCAAGGTTTGCAAGGTCTACGCGCCCGTCTATCCGCAGCTGACGATCCCGGCCTTGGGCCGCGGCGGGGACAAGACATCCGGGCTGCTGACGGCCTATTCCGGAGCCCTGGCCGCCTTCGACGACTACCTGGCCAACTACAACAAGGGCAGGGGAATCGTGTTCATCGGCCATTCCCAGGGCGCGATGCTCCTGATCAATTTGCTCGAGGACAGGGTCGACACGGCGCCTGAAGTTCGCAAGGTCCTCGTGTCGGCGCTGCTGCTCGGCGGAAGCGCCACTACGGCCCCGGGAAAGACGACCGGCGGGGACTTCAGCGAGATCCCAACCTGCGCTTCGATCACGCAGACGGGCTGTGTTTTCGGATATTCGAGCTTCGACGAGACTCCGCCCACGGACGCGATGTTCGGCAGAACGGCGACCGCCGCGGGCATGCTTCGACGCCCACAGCGCGGCGAGCAGCTGATGTGCGTGAATCCGGTGGCGCCGGGTGGTTCGGGCACCATGAAACCCTTGATTGCCACATCCGACATGCCCCGGCTGACCGCGCAGCCACCCAACCCTCTCCCCAAGACCACGTTCGTCACATATTCGAACGCGTACACGGCCGAGTGCCAGACGAACTCCGACGGCGCCTGGCTGCAGATCAGCCGGCTCGATCCGGCGGCGGCCGCGCCCATACTGGTAGGAACCGAGGGCCGATCGTGGGGCCTCCACGACTTCGATGTCAGCCTGCCGCTCGGCAACCTGCTCGACCTGGTGGCCTCGGAATCGACGGCCTACAAGGGGTAGGCCCGGGGGCGACTTGGCATCGATGACTAGCGACGACGCAAACACCAAGACCCGGGCCGGCTCGGTCCCGGCGGCATCCCGGATCGACTCCCGCGGAACAACAGTTGCCGCTCGCGCTGCGGCACTTCCCGGCCGAAGCCCAACCCGGCGGGGCCTCCGACCCCAGACCGTCCGCGCGTGAAGGCACTCCGTGTCGTCTACCTCGCGCTCGGCGCCTCGACCGCATCGCTCAGTGTCTTCATCGCAGTCATCCTGCAAGAACGAGGCCTGAGTTCGCAGGTCATCGGGCTCATTAGCGGTATCGGCGCGTTGGCGCTGTTCGGCGCCATCGCCTTCTGGGGCCACATCGGCGACCGAGTCCTGGGCAGACGGACCACCCTTCAGCTGGTGGTTGTCATCGCCATCGCGATCGCCGTGTGCATCGGCCTGTCACCTCCACCGATCCTCCTCGCGCTCCTCGTGATTGCTTTCACCTGCACCCACGGCGGAGCCCTGGCTCTGTCAGACGCCCTGGCCGTGAACGCGCTCCAGAACCCCGCCCGGCAGTACGGGAAGATCCGTCTGATGGCCAGTCTGTCGTTCGCGGTGGCGACGATCGGAGTCGGCTTCGCGTGCGATCGCTTCGGCTACCCCGTAACGAGCCTGTTCTACCTGTTCTTCGGCACTTGCCTCGTGTCGGCGGCCTTTGCGTCGCCGCCTGATCGAGATGCGGCCACCAGGTCTCGCGAGACACCCGCGTCGGCGACGCCCTCCCGGTTCGGGTCAACTGGGACCGCGGTCAGAACGCAGCCTCGCCTGCTGCCGGTCCTCGCCACCGTCGCCGTCGTTGCTGCCGCCATGACGGCCGGCTCGACCTTCCTGAGCCTGCGTCTCATCGCCCTTGGCGGTCAAGCATCCGACGTCGCCATGTCGTTCGGTATCTCCGCCTTCGCCGAGATCCCCGGCATGTTCCTGGCGGCCCGTCTATCGCGCCGATTCGGGCTTCGGGGCGTGTTCTGCCTGAGTGCGGTCGCCTACGCCGCGGCATTCGCCTCGTGGGCCGTACTGACGTCGCCCTCGGCTATCGTGGCAACGCGCCTCCTGACAGGCCTCGCCTTCGCAGGAATCACGTATTCCATGGTGCTCACGATTGGCCAACTCCTTCCGCGGGCGCTCCAGGCCACCGGCCAGGCGCTCTATCAAGGCACCGCTACAGGTATCGCTTCGGCCGGTGGGAACACGATCGGAGGCGTGCTGTACGGCGCGCTCGGCGCGCCGATGCTCTTCCTCATCTGCGCCGGACTGTGCGTGGTCGGGGGGTTCATCGCCCTCGGTACTCTCCCCGGCCGCGTGTTAATCCCGATGGGCGCACTCGAGGAGACCACGGGAGAGGAAGTCGCGAGCGTCTGACACGGGCGGGCGGGTCGGATAGGTTGCCAGTGGCGGTTCGACTCCCGACTCTCGACCATCCGAAGATGTCCCGCCGTGCCACCAAGTGCGACGTGGCTGCCGCCGCAACCTGCCCGGGACTAGGGTTGTTAGGTGGATGGAAGCCTGTTCCAGACGGGCGTCGACTCGTGGCATGACTTCTACATCGCGGTCGGATCGGCCTCTGCCGCGCTTCTCGGGCTGCTGTTCGTCGGCGTGTCGATCAACCTCTCATCGATTTCCCTGGCGAAGCGAGCCGACGTCCGGACGAGGGCCGATCTCGCCTTCTCGAACCTGCTCTACCTGCTTTGCGTGTCTCTGATAATTCTCATTCCCAGCGCGGACGCCGACTCCCTCGCCATCAGCTTGACCGCGGTCGCACTGGTCGGTCTCATCCGTATCGGCCTCCGAGTCGTCCGCCTCATCGGCCGTAAGGATGGGTCGTGGAAGGGTCGCGGCACGATCCGTGGGCTTTCGTGGACCCTCGCCGCCGATGGAGTGCTCCTTTACGTAGCGGCATCGCTGGCGGCCAGGAATGACGCCGTGCCGCTCTACTACGCCACTTTCGTCGTCTTTGTCCTGCTCATTGGCGCAGCGGATGTGGCCTGGGGTCTGCTCGTGGAAGAAACCGAGGACGCGCCTCCGGCGCGCTGATCTGGTTCGTACCCACCCGATTGAGGTCTCGGCTACGCGACTCAAGGTGCGTGGCGTGGCTGAAGGGCCCGCCCAATCTTCGATAGGAGAGCGCGATGAGCAACGAACAGGTGGCGCCTGAGACGAAGGGTGTTACGACGGCGTTGCTTACGACTGTCGACCTTGGCCCTGAGATTGCGGGCATGGAACGGCGCCAACTTCGAATGCGGATGGTGACCATCGAGCCCGGCGGGGTTTTCGGTCCTATTCACGACCACAAAGACAGACCGGGGACCGTGTACGTCTTGCAGGGAACGATCACTGACCATCGAAACGGGATCGACACGGACTATGGGCCGGGCGTGGGCTGGCCCGAGGATCGGAGCACGATCCACTGGCTCGAGAACAGGGGAACGATTCCGGCGGTGGAGATCTCGGTCGATATCGTCAGGCAAGAGTGAAATGGAGGCCCTGCTGCCGGCGACACCACGGCACGAGGAGGCTAGTCTCGTCTGGTGAGGTTGAGCGTGACCATCGGGTGCTCGAAGCCTCGGAAAGGCCCGTGTAGATTCGGACAAGTGCGCCGATTCCTTGGGGGACGCGCCAGAGCGTCAGGGTGTCGTCGCGTCCGTGCGAACCGACGGCAAACGCACCGGAGTCAGAGATGAGCTCCCACAACACGAAGCCCAGACCCCGCGAGATGGAGGGCCCGCCGGCAACCGCAGACGGACGACTGGCGGCCGTGTTCGACGGGCTCGAAGACGGCATCGTCATCGACAGTGCAATTCGCGACCAGGACGGCCGGATCGTCGACTTCGTCGTCGAGTACGCGAACACTGCTGCCTGCCGCCTGGCTGGACTCAAGCACGACGAGATTGTGGGGCACCGCGCGCTTGATCTCTTCCCCGGCCGGCGCGAAAACGGCCGGTTCGACGCCTGTGTCCGAGTCGTCGAGACCGGCGAGCCGCTCGTTCGCACCCCGGTAAGCGGCCATGAGGTGCCGGCGCCGAGCGACGCCCAGGACCACGAGCGCAACTACGAGTTGAGCGTCACCAAGTTAGGGGACGGTTACGTTGCCACGCTTCACAACATCGGCGTTCGTAAGCGCGCCGAGGTTGAGCTGGCTCGCTCGCAGCAGTTCCTCAGGCTCGTCCTTGACACGATTCCCCTGCGCGTCTTCTGGAAGGATCGCACCGGCGTCTACCTTGGTTGCAACCTGATGTTCGCCCGCGAGGCCGGCCTGACCGACCCGGACGAGATCGTCGGCAAGACCGACTACGACCTGGACTGGAGTGAGTCAGCGGAGCAGTTCAGAGCGGAGGACCGAACTGTCATCGATGGCGGCAAACCCGAAATAGGCGTCGAGAAGCCGGAGATCTACAAGGACGGCCGCCCAACCACGTGGGCGCGCTTCAACAAAGTGCCGCTCCTGGACGCCGATGGGAGCGTAGTCGGACTGCTGGGCACCATCGAGGACTTCACCGATCGCGCCCGGGCCGAAAAGGCCCTCAAGGACAGCGAAGCGTTCCTATCGAGCATCCTCGAGAACATTCCGTCGATGGTGTACGTCAAGGATGCGAAAACTCTGACCTTCGTGCGTGTCAACCGGGCGACCGAACTCACGCTCGGCTACGGCAGCGACGAGCTGGTGTCTCCGGACAGTCGGAGCCTTGGCCCGCCCGACGAGTCCGACTACTACGCCAGGATGGACCAGCAGGTTATCGACACCGGCCGGCTGCTGGAGTTCCCGCTGGAAGTCGTTACGCCGCCTCATGGCGGGACGCGATACTTGCGCACCAAGAAAGTGCCGCTCTTCGACGACCAGGGCAAGCCACAGTATGTCCTGGGCATCTCGGAGGACATCACCGACCTAAAGCTGGCCGAGGACGCCCGTCTGGAGATCGACCAGCGCTACCACCGCATCGTGGAGACGATCTCGGATTACGTGGTCAGCGTGGAGGTCGAGGACCGGCGCATAGTCGAAATCAGCCACGGGGCCGGCAGCGTCGGGGTCACGGGCTACACGCCCGAGGAGCTGACCGCCGACCGCGAATTGTGGATGAGCCTGGTCGTCGCCGACGATCGCAAAGCCGTGCAAGAGCAGATAGGGCGGATCCTCGCCGGGGATCCCACGGAGCCCGTCGAGTTCCGCATCGTGCGTCGCGACGGGGCCATACGATGGGTCCGCCACACTCCGGTCGTGCGAACCGGCACCGACGGATCCCCGATCGCCTATGACGGCGTCATCGAGGACATCACGGAACGTCACGCCCTCTACGAACAACTCCTCCAGGCCCAGAAGATGGAGGGCATCGGGCGATTGGCGGGCGGCGTCGCGCACGACTTCAACAACCTGCTCACGGCGATCCTGGGCAACGTGGAGATGTGCAAGGTCGACCTCCCGCCCGAGCTGCCACGCGACCATCCGGCCCGGCTCGACCTGCAGGAGGTCGCGATTGCCGGGGAGCGGGCGGCGACGCTGACTCGCCAGCTCCTCGCTTTTGCCAGCAGGCAGATCGTCGCCCCGGTGCGCCTCGATCTAAACGCCCTCGTCGCCGACTCGCTCAAGATGCTCCGGAGGCTCCTGGGGGATGACATAGAGATCGAGACCACGCTGGACGTCGAAGCCGGCACGGTGGAGGCGGACCCCGGTCAGATCCAACAGCTGCTCATGAACCTGACTCTCAACGCTCGCGACGCCATGCCCAACGGGGGGCGCTTGCACATCGAGACTGCCGACGAGACGATCGGCCCGGACTCTGCCGGGGCTCATCCCGGCGCACTGCCGGGACCGTACGTGCTTCTGGCGGTGACGGACACCGGCGTAGGGATGAGCGACGAGGTGCGGTCGCATCTCTTCGAGCCGTTCTTCACGACGAAGGGCTTCGGTAAGGGCACCGGCCTGGGTCTGGCGACGAGCCATGGCATCGTCAGGCAGATGGGCGGCCACATCCTCGTGTACTCGGAGCCGGGCCAGGGAACGACTTTCCGCATCTACCTGCCCCGAAAGGACGGGCCCGTCGAGCCGGTTCCACTCGTTGAGCAACACAAGCCCAAGCCGAACGGGATTGAGACCGTCCTCGTCGTCGAGGACGAGCCTCGCGTCCGCCGGCTAGCCGTGCTTGGCCTGCGGGCCCACGGCTACTCCGTGCTCGAGGCCGGGGATGGCGCAGAGGCGATCGAACTCGCCGGTCGCGTGGGGCCCTCCATCGACCTCATCGTCAGCGACGTCATGATGCCGGGCATGAGCGGGCCCGAGGTCCTGAGGCAGCTGGCCGTCATCGCTCCTAGAGCGCGCGCATTACTGATGTCGGGCCACGCCGAGTCCACCGTGCTCTCCCCGGAAACCGCGGCCCGGCATGACTTCCTGCCCAAGCCATTCACGCCCGAGCGTCTCGCTCGGAAGGTTCGCGAGGTCCTCGACGGAGGTTCGCCGGTCTGAGGCGCGGGTTCTACCCGTCGGCCTCGCCCGGCATTCGCACGAGATCGGCGGCCTCTCCGGATCCTGAGGTCGCGCCTGCAGCCGCGCTTGGTGACCGGATCAGGCTTCGGGAAGAGCGGCAAAGGCCTTCTTTGTGTTCATGTACCACTTCATTCCCGACACGGGATGCCTCCACCTGTCCTGCATGCTCTTCCGGGCGCTCTTGTGCGTCTCGTCACCCGTTGCGACCATTTCTTTCAGATGGCTGTCTTGGGCCTTTATGACCTCGTCAGCCGTATTCCCGTGGAACGCGGCTTCACATGGTCCACCCATTTGCTTGCATGTCATCGTCTTCATTTTCAGCTCCTCATACCAGTGCGGGATCTAATGCCGAGCTCAGTCCTCAGCTCGCCGCCTTCTTCACCAGCGCGGCGATCCGTGCCTCGCCGGCCGCGGTCAAGTCCGTCAGAGCGAAGGAGGTCGGCCACATGGCGCCTTCGTCGAGGTTCGCCTTGTCGCTGAAGCCGAGCGTCGCGTACCTCGCCTTGAACTTGGCGGCATCCTGGAAGAAGCAGACGACGTTGCCATCCTTGGCGTAGGCGGGCATGCCGTACCAGGTTCTCGGCGAGAGGTCCGGCGCAGTGGCTTTGACGATGGCATGGACGCGTTCGGCCATGACACGATCCGGTTCCGCCATCTCGGCGATCTTCGCGAGCACGTCGCTTTCGCCGTCCGCCTTGCCCGAGCGCGGGCCGCGGCGCGAAGCCGCCTTCAGCTCCCTGGCACGCTCCTTCATCGCGGCTCGTTCCTCGGCCGTGAACCCCTCGACCGTTTTGGCGATCGCGGCGGTGCTCCCGACGGACTTGTGCATGTCTGTCATTGGAGTTCTGGGGCGACTTTCGCCGGCTGGAGGATACGGATGGCATTTCCGAATGGGTCGCGGACGCCCATGTCGATGCCGTAGAAGTGCTCGGTCGGCTCCTGGGTAAAGTCGGCGACGCCGCGCGCCTTCAACGTCTCGTACAGACCCCGAACGTCGTCCGCCAGGAAGACGAGGGAACCCATGGCACCCTTGGTGATGAGCTCGCGGAGCTGCGCAGCGGTGGCTTCATCGTGCACCGGCGGGCCCGGCTCCTCCAGGAAGATCTCGATGCCGGGGTCGCCGGGGACGCGCACCGTCAGCCAGCGGAAGGAACCCTGCTTGATGTCCCGGCCCACTTCCAGCCCGAGCTTGTTGACGTAGAAGTCGAGGGCCTCGTTCTGGTCGAGGACCCTGACGGAGGTTACGTTGAGCTTGGTGATCATCGGTTGTGTTCGCCTCTGCGAGATTCGGTGGGGACGAACCTGATGCTAGGGGGCCGTCACCGCGGCGGCTTCTCCAAAACTGCTCGATCGCGTGGCCGCTCCAGCGGCCCCCGCCGCCTCCGCCGCCACCACCGGCCGCGTGGCCGTCATCTGGAAGCAGTTGGGCGCGACCATCGGCTCGTGCCCCCCGCGGTAGTCCGACGGCGTCTCGCCGACGATCTGTCGGAACGTGCGGCTGAAGGTCCCCAGGCTGTTGAAACCGACGTCGAGGCAGATATCGGTGACGCTGCGATCGGTCTCGCGCAGCAGGAACATCGAGCGCTCCACACGGCGCCGCTGCAGATAACGGTGCGGCGTCTCGCCGAAGACGGCACGGAAGGTGCGGCTGAAGTGCGCCTCTGAGACGTAGGCCACGGCGGCGACGGCCCGGATGTCGAGCGGCTCGGCGTAGGCGCGGTCCATCGCGTCGCGGGCGCGCAGCAGGCGCCGGTTGAGATCCTCGACTTGTCGGCTCACGGTGAAACGCTACGCTATCGGGGGCGTATCCTCGGCCCGGCTCGCGGATTGTTCCATTACCCGGAGCCGGGGCGACCGGCCCGGCGACCCTAGCCGGCGGTGGGGACCGGGCCCTCGCGCACGCCGATCACGTTGCCCGCGGGGTCCTTGAACCACGCCCCGCGCGCAGGGCCGACCTGGGCAATGAAGTTGACCGTCTTCGGCGTCTCGTATTCCTCGAAGACGACCCCGCGGGAGGTGAGGTCGCGGATGACGGCCTCGATATCGTCGACTTCGAAGTGCGCCACAGTCTGGCCTCCGGCGCCGGGTTGGCCGCGCCGGATCGTCAGTTGCGATCCCTTGCCGGCACCGAACCGGAAGCTGAACGGGTTCTCGTCGAGGAGCTTCAGGCCGAGCTGCTCCTGGTAGAAACGTTTGGCCTGGTCGAGGTCCGTGACCACGAGGGTCGTGACAACGAGCGAATCAACAAGCATCTTCGTAACCTCAGTCGTGGGCAGTAAAGGGGGCGCTGCGAGAGCCTCACGCCTCGGGTGCGCCGCGCAGCCGTCGTCCGGCGGCCGCGGTCCTCGATCTACGCGGGCGGGCCTGCCGGGATGGCGCCCAGCTGTTGCATCATCGCCAGGGCGTCGATGACACCCCAGTGCTCGCGCACGAGGCCATCGTCGCCGAAGAGGAACATGTCGATGAGCGAGACGTCGACTTTCTTGCCAGTGGCCGGCATGCCCATGAACTCGCCCTTGTGGGTCCCTGTGAACCTCACGCGCGCGACGGCCTTGGCACCGCTCGAGAAGACGTCTTCCACGCTCATACGCAGGTCCGGGAACGCCGAGAGTTGCATTCGGAAGAACTCGCCGACGCCGGCTTTGGTCGGCGCCAGGCCAGGTGTCACCTCGTGCTCGACGAAATCGTTTGCCAGATGGTCGCTGAACCCGCCGATGTTTCCGGCGTTGATCAACTCGTACAGGCGTCGCGCAGTTGCTGCGTGATCAGTTGACATGTAGAAGCGCCCGTGACCTTTCTGGGCGCACGCCGCGCCCGCCAGGACGGCCCGGTCTCGCCCATGGCCCTGCGCGACGGTCTAGGCGACCGTGTGGGGACGCCGCGCTGGCGGGAACCTCAAGACTCCCTGCCTACCTGCCGTATCGGCCGAGCATGGGGGCCCCCTCACTGAGTATCCAGCGAAGTCCCGGCGGGTGAGCCACCGCCATCGGCATTTATGCAACACCTGCTCGACAAGCTCGCCCGATCCGAGATGATGGCCCACGCTCCACGCAGAGCCCCGCAGGTGAAGGAGAGTCTCCGTGCTCTCGCGACCCGAGCCGGCCTGTCTGCTGATCGCCGACATCTCCGGCTACACGAGCTACCTGGCCGGTTCCGAGCTCGATCACGCCCAGGACATCCTCGCCGACCTGATGACGACGGTCGTCGGATCGATGCGGCCGGGCTTCCGTCTGGCGAAGCTCGAGGGCGACGCTGCGTTCGCGTACGTGCTGACTGATCGGATCGACGGCTCGCAACTCCTCGACACCGTGGAGCGGACCTACTTCGCGTTCCGGCGGCGCCTCCGCGACATCGCCCAGGCGACCGCGTGCGAGTGCAACGCGTGCGTCCTCATGCCCCGGCTCGATCTCAAGATCGTCGCCCACCACGGCTCCATCATTCGCCACCGGATCGCCGGCCGCGAGGAGCTCGTCGGCTCGGACGTGATCATCGCCCACCGGCTCCTCAAGAATCACGTCGTCGATCGATTGCGCATCCCGGCCCACGCGCTCTTCAGCAGCCAGTGCGTCGCCGCGATGGGGATCGATCCTGTAGCGCTCGGAATGTCCGAATACAAGGACGACTACGAGGGCATCGGCGAGGTCGTCGGCTGGGTCCACGACCTCGGGGCGGCCTGGACGGCGGAGCTGGAGCGGCGCCGGGTGATCGTCACCGAAAAGGACGCCGGTTTCGTGCTCGAGGCCACACACCCGGCTCCGCGAGACATCGTCTGGTCGTTCATGACCGACCCGGCGATCCGTCCGCTCTGGCAGGCCGACGTCCAGGCGGTCGACGAGAAGCCCACGGCGCCTCGGCGTGGCGTCGGGACCACGAACCACTGCATGCACGGGAAGGACGTCATGATCGAGGAGATCCTCGACTGGCGGCCGACCGAATACGTGACCCACCGCACGACCCTGCCGAATGGGATGAAGATCGTCTCGAGCTTCACCTACGAGGACGTTCCCGAAGGTACCCGAGTCCGGCTCCTGTTCACATGGGGCAAGAGCCGACGCGAGCGCGAGGAGTCCACCGGGTTGAACGACCTTCTGGCGGATCTGGTCGGCCGCGGCCAGGCGACGCTGGGTCGCGTGCTCGCGGAGGAGATGGCCCGCCGCGCGACCCTGGCTGCCGATGCCCCGCCCGAGCCCGTCGCTCCCGGGTCGATGGACCGCGAGCTTCGCGAGCCGGTGAGGCTCTAGCCAATCGGTCGGCCGACGCGGGCGGAGCTGACCTATGGGCTCGCCTGCCCTGTCACGACCATCGTTCCAGGAGCCGGGACGATCCTCGTATGCCGTTGAGGGGATGATCCCCGCTGGGTCGCGGCGAGAACTTCACTACATACAACGTGTCAGCGGAACCGGAAGCAGCCCCGGCACCACCGCAGCGCCCGATTGGCAAGGCCCGGCAGCAAATCGACGGCTGGGTCGTCATGCGCTGTTCCAGAGGTACTCGCAACCATGATCACGTACGGTCGGATTCGTATGTCCGCTTTAGGCGGCATCATCGTCAGCCTCGCCCTACTGGCAAACCCCCTGGCAGCATTTGCGGCCAGCGGTTGGTCTCCAGAGGTCGTCATTTCGGCGTCCCAGCCATCGCCCGCACCCAACGCGTTTGCGATCAACCCATCCGGAAACGAGTTGTGGATAATGGCGCCCGGCGTCGTAGGCGGCTACATGGTCGAAGCTTCCCAACGTTCGTTTGGAGGCGCATGGAGCCCCCTGACGCCGATCGTGTCCATCCACACCGGTTTCCTCACCACACCGCAGAGCCTTTCTGCTTCGATCAGCACGAGCGGCAATGAAGTCGCGCCTGGCTGGTCGGCGGTGTACAGATCGCGCTCCGCTCGCCCTCTGGCGTCTGGCAGACACCGGTGAAGGTCGCCACGATAGGCAGCCCGGCCAACCTGCAGGCGAAGCTCGACGCGCAGGGCAATGGTATTGCCGTGTGGTCCGATATGACGGCGACCGGGTCTGTGGTCGAGGCGGTGGCCTGGACCGCCGGCGGCGCTTTCGGCAACGTCGTGCAGCTCTCGCAACCGGACCCGAGCGAGTTCGCGCCCGATCTGGCGGTCAACGAAGCCGGCACCGGCATCGTTGTCTGGTCGGCGGCAACTTCGTCCGGCAGCACCTCTCGTCAGATCGAGTCGTCGACACGACCTGCCGGCGGCAACTGGAGCGCGATGACCGCGGTTTCGCCACTCCTGCCGCTGACTTCGTCGGCTCGAGTCGCACTCGATGGGTCCGGCGGCGCAACGGCCGTCTGGCAGCAGGGCGCGACCTACGGCATGTACGCCGCTACGCGGCCGGCCGGTGGCGCGTGGAGCAGCGCGACTGAAATCGAGACTGCCAACCCGTCCTTCGCTGGGCAAATCTCCGTGGCCACCGACGCAGCGGGCAACGCCACCGCGACATGGGCCGCGCAAGACGCAAGCGGAATGTCCGTCCGTACGGCCACTCGTCCGGCCGGTTCCTCGTGGGGAGCCCCCGCCACTCTGGGGCCGTGCGCCTCGACCTGCATCCCTCATCTGGCCGTTGCTCGCGACGGTTCGATAGCCGTCGTCGGCTGGGCTCCCAATGGTCCGACGGCCAACGCCGCCGTCCGGTTGGGCAAGGGGACGTGGGTCCCCGCGGTTGTCGGCAGCGGCAACGCCCTGGTTACCTATGTCGTGGCGACGAACAATGCCGGCGCATCGGCCGTCTGGCCGGTCGGCATCCACGTGGCCTACCACCTGGCCCTCAAGCAGAGCGACTATCGATAACGATTGACGGCGGAGGGCCCTGGTAGGCACGGCCGACCAGGGCCTTCTTGCCGTTACGAGGTTCAGGACGGCCGCATTGATACTCAGGTCGTCCCGTTGGCGGGCCCCGATCAGCGATTTCGGTCGGCGCGGACGAACATCCAGGTGCCGATTACCGTGAATACGACGAACAGGGCGACCGTGACTCCCAGATCGAGCCAGGCGGGGTTCAGTACCGCCGTGGCGTACTCAGGCTTGCCCGCGTAGAAGATGTTTCGGGCGAGGTCGATGCTGTAGGTCATCGGCATGAGCTTGGCGAGGATGCCGAGGATCCCGGTCGAGCCGCTCACGGGAATGAGCGCGCCCGAGAGGAACATCTGCGGGAAGACGAGCAGCGCCACGCCCAAGCCGGCGACCTTGGGATCCTGGACGAAGCCGATGAAGA
>Ga0182019_10000523_pt1 | contig 19018 bp, 14 predicted proteins | sample 812E2MmetaG_FD_120483 | JGI IMG/M metagenome (GOLD analysis project Ga0182019, IMG submission 120483) | Permafrost microbial communities from Stordalen Mire, Sweden - 812E2M metaG | ecosystem: Environmental > Terrestrial > Soil > Wetlands > Permafrost | place: Sweden: Stordalen | collected...
AGCAGATTATGTTCTCCCGCCACGGCCACTTCAACGGCGCGGCGCAGAGCGTGCTGGCCCTTGACTTCGGAGAAGTCAGCGCCCGTCTCCTGATCCGGGGCCGAACCGGCGCGATAGGCGGCCAGGCCGCCGGGCTGCGGCGCGACGGTGGCCTCGCCGGTGAAGAACCGAAAGGCTTCGTCAAGCGACCGAACGGGGTAGACCGCCAGGCCTTCGACCAGCGCCGCCTCCGCGGCGGATTGGGGCGGAATCAGCAGGCCCCTCTTCCCGAGATCGCGCGCAAGCAGCGCCATGGCCAGAGCTCCGCGCAATGGTCGGGTGGCGCCGGAAAGGCTGAGTTCGCCGGCCACCAGATAGTCGCCCAGGTTGGCGACTGTGAGCTGGCCGGTGGCTTGCAGCACCCCGAGGGCGATGGGCAGATCGTAGATCGATCCTTCCTTGCGCAGATCACCCGGCGCAAGATTGATGGTCGTGCGGGTGCGCGGCATATGAAAGCCGCTGTTACTGAGGGCCGAGGAAACGCGATCCTCCGATTCCTTCACGGCGGCATCCGGAAGGCCGACCAGAATGAGGTCGGGCGCGCCGGCTTCACCCGTGTTGACTTCGACGAGCACGAGCTCCGCGGTGATGCCCTGGAGCGCGGCGGAATGAATGGTCGCCAGCATGTTCCGGAAAAATTCCGGAAACAGGAAAACACCCTTTTAGCAGACTGGCAAGCCCGGCGAACGGGAATTGCGCCGCCCGGGGAATCTGGAGGATGATGCGGGGGGATCCTTCGGCGCGTCGGCGAGCATGAGCGCCCGGGCGATGTTTTGCTCGACCGCCAGGATGTAAGGATTGGAGCCGTCCGGATAGGGATCGGCGAGGAAGCGATGGACGCCGCCAAAATCGAGCGTGATCTTGGGCAGGACGACCTTCTCCCAGAACCCGGGAGTCTTGGCGACGAGGTCGTGAGTGCTCCGAAAAAGGCGGCGGTCTCGCGGCGTGTGACAGAAGTCGTCGGCCTCCTCAAACTCAGCGAACAGGAACGGGAGTTCGTCGACGTAGTCGGGCGCCGCCATCTGGCCGAGATAATCAGCGGTTGCGAGGGTGCAGCCAAGGAGATGCCCCAGCTCGTCGGCGAGGCCGAGTTCGAGAACGTTGCTGCGGGGGCCGGTGCAGCGAATCGCAATAACCACGGCATCGATCTCCGGCGCGGTGAAACCGATGGTCGGCAGGTAACTGGCGGCAAAAGCGCAGCTGCGGATGACGTGGACGAGAGTGTATTTTGCGCCGGTGCCCTCGCCGTCGGACCGGAGCTTAAGGTAGCCGGTGTCGTGCAGGAGCACTGAGGCGATCGCGAGTTCGAATTCCCGCGCGCTCAGAACCGGCGTGGCCTTGGCGCGGTACCGGCCATCCAGCAATCGAACGAGGCAAAGGGCGGCCTGAAGGGTGTGCTCGAAATCATGGTAGCGCATGTCGAGCTGGAGATAATCGAGGTACCGGCCTTGAAAGATGTCCTCGATGTCCGCGAACAACCGGTCAATAACCTGCGTATCCGCCGCCGGATGGTATCGCAGGAATGTGGCCCGGGCCGCTGCGGCCACGGCGAGGACATTCTTTGTATCGACTTGGGGAAACATGGGACAGAGAGGAAGGCGGTTGATAAGCAGCGTTAACGCCAATAATCTGCGTTTGATTGATGAAGGTTATACCCTAGTCAAAGGCAAGCTGAATTTCGAGGCTTTCAATGGAGCCACCAAAGCGGTAATGCTTTACGGATGATTCTCGGACTGACAGGCGGGATGGGATGCGGGAAGACCACCGCAGCGGGAATGCTTGCTGCGCATGGCTTTGCTCCATTGGATTCCGATGCAATCATACGAACTGTGGTGCTGACGGACAAAGCAGTGATCACCGCGATTCGGGACCATTTTGGCGCAGACGTGCTTACAGAGGCCGGGGAGGTGGATCGCGGTCGCCTGGCCCGCCGCATCTTTCCCGATGATGCGGCACTTCGCTGGCTGGAGGATCTCTTGCACCCCCGACTATTTGCGTATTGGCGGACGGCATTTGCGCGCGACCAAGCGAGGTCGTGGGTTGTGGAAGTCCCTCTCCTGTTTGAAAAAAGCCTCCAGAATTGGTTTGATTTCACCGTCTGTATTGCCTCTGATCCTACAGTACAGCTTGCCCGGCTGGAGCAGCGCGGAATTCCTCCCCCGCTCGCCCGACAGCGAATTTCCAAGCAACTGCCTTTGACGCAGAAGATTAAGTTGGTTGATTTTGTCTTACTTAACGATGGTTCGCCTGACTTTCTGCGCGATCAGGTAGGTGCGCTGGTTCGTTCGCTTTCGGCCCTTTGACCGGTCCCCATTTCGTTGGGGAGTCTTTCGTTCATCCCAGGCGGGTCTGCTCTCTACGTCTACATGGATCATACTCTACATTCTGGTGACGACCAGCCGCCCGTTGAATCGGGCGGAAGCGGCGCTTCGGAGGAATCCCCGGCGACAGACGCTGGGGCGAAACAGCCCGCGCGTCGCCGTTCACGCTTCTACCGGACGAAAGCCGCGACGGTTGTGGCGCCGCCGCCGGAGCCACCGAAGCCGGAACCTGCGCCTGCGGCGATGGACAGAGGAGATGGCACCGCGGGGCAGCCTGCTCCCGCACCGGCACCCCCGGCCGGGCCGGAACCGCAGCCTGGGCCGGAGCTGGCGCCAGCGGAGGGAGGAACCCCCCAGAATGAGATGGGCGACTCCGAGAGGCCGGAGTCGGTCGAGGGAAATGACCAAGGCGGCGGTTCGCAGTATCAGGGCGGTGGCTACGATTCGTATTACTTCAAGAAGGGAAAACGTCACAAGAGGAAGCGGGGCAAACACTGGTTGGGCGGCCCCGGCGGTGGTCCGGGCGGTCCCGGCGGCAGTCAATATCCGCCGCAGCCTCCTCCGCCCGAATTTGCGCCAGTCTTTGGCGACCTGCCCGATCCGGCGCGTTTCGCCGATCTGGCGGCCCTCGATGCCATAGCTGCCGAGCTCGCATCCGGCGGAGGCGTCCCGGTCAATCTTGAGGCGCTCTACGAGTTGGGGCTCGCCGATCTGACCGCCGAGGCGAAGAAGCTCGGTGTCAACATCGACAGCGCGCCCAACCGCAAGGAATTGCTTGCCTCGATCTTCAAGCTTGCGGGCGCGGCGAAATGCCCGGTCGTCGACCACGGCTGGCTTGATCTCACCGACCGCGGTCATGGATTCCTGGTGCACAAGGCGGTCAACTACCGTCTCTACCCGGAAGATGGCTACGTGCCGGAGAGCCTGGTCAGGCGCTATGGATTGAAGCGGGGGCACGAAATGCACGTGCAGATGCGTGCCCCGGAGGGCGGGGAGCGCTGTCCGTCGGTCGTGAAGATCGACAAGGTGATGGGCATCAATCCCGAGGAGATCTCCAAGATCACGCCGTTCGAGGAACTGGTCCCGTATTATCCGCTTAAGCGGATCCTGCTGGAGGTGCCGGAGCAAAAGGATGTTTCGATGCGGGCGGTGGACATTCTCACGCCCGTGGGCTTTGGCCAGCGCGGCCTGATTGTTGCGCCTCCCCGCACCGGCAAGACCGTGTTGCTGCACAACATGGCCAACGCGATTTCGACCAACAGTCCGGAGGCCTGCCTGATCATCCTGCTGGTCGATGAGCGACCCGAGGAGGTGACCGATTTTCGCCGTCATACCCGGGGCGAGGTGGTGAGCTCGACATTCGATGAGACGCCCCAGAGCCATACCCATGCCGCGGAGATGGTCATCGAGAAGGCGCGCCGGCTGGTCGAGATGGGCCAGCACGTGGTCATCCTGCTCGATTCGATTACGCGGCTGGCGCGGGCCTACAACGCGCTGGCCTCGAACAGCGGCAAGATCATGACTGGCGGCATGGAGGCCACCGCGTTGCAGAAGCCGAAACGCTTCTTCGGCTCGGCGCGCAACATCGAGGGCGGGGGCAGCATCACGATCATGGGCACCGCGCTCATCGACACGGGCAGCAAGATGGACGAGGTCATCTTTGAGGAATTCAAGGGCACCGGAAACATGGAGCTTCACCTTGACCGCGACCTCGTGAACAAGCGGATTTTCCCCTCCCTGAACATGGAACGCAGCGGCACCCGCAAGGAGGAGCTGATCTACCATCCCGACGAACTGCAGCGGATCTACTCGCTGCGCCGCGCCATGCAGGGCATTCCGCCGGTCGAGGCGATGGAAATGCTGATTTCCCGACTGAAGAAGACCCGCTCAAACGCCGAATTCCTACTCAGCCTTAACCGCTAGCGACGGCGCGTTCCCGCGCCCCGCCCCCGGCCGTCCACGCCACATCCCCCGTGCGCACCGCCGATGATGATGCTCTGAAACTCGCCCTTGAAAAAGGGCTGTTGACTCCGACGCAGCTGTCCGCAGCGCGCCGACAGCTCAAGCACGATAATCCTCCGGCCGGGCGGCCGCCGCTACTGGACTGGCTGATCGAGCAGGGCGCGATCGACGCCTGGGCGATCGCCCGTTTGCTGGGGGAGAAGCACGGCCTGCCGATCGTGGACCTTCGGCTGATCCAGGTGACCCCGGCCGCACTGGTCGCACTGCCGCAACCGTGGGCGGAGCATTACAACGTGTTTCCATTTGCCCGGGAGGGCGCAACTCTGCGGGTCGCCGTCAGCGATCCGTTCGACACCGAGGCCCTTGACAGCATCGGCCAGGTGACCGGGCTAACGGTCGAGGCCGCGATCGCGCCGGCGGAGGATATCCGGCAGGCCATCGATCGTCATTATGATGATCGGGCCGGCGGAGCGCCGCCCGATGCAACTGGTGGCGGGCGCGTGGCGTCCGGCCCGGGCACCGCGGATGACGAGGCGCCGGTCATCCGGCTCGTCGAGACCGTCCTCCGGCAGGCGGTCGCCCGCCGGGCGTCGGACATTCATTTCGAACCGCACGAGCAGCGGTTCCGCATTCGCTACCGCGTCGATGGCGTTCTGCAGGAGGGCGAGGATCCTCCCCGCCGTCTGCAGCGTGCCGTGATCTCCCGGCTCAAGATCATGGCGAACATGAACATCGCCGAAAAACGGTTGCCGCAGGATGGGCGCTCCCGGATTGCGCTGGAAGGCCGGACCGTTGATCTGCGGGTATCCTCGCTGCCAACCGTGCACGGAGAGGCCGTGGTGCTGCGCTTGTTGGAGCAGGAGCAGGTGCGGCGGGGATTGGCGGAGCTAGGACTGGACCGGGAAACACAACAAAGCCTTGAGCGGCTGCTGGTCCTGCCCGACGGCATCGTTTTGGTGACGGGGCCCACCGGTTCGGGCAAGACCACGACACTCTACGCCTGCCTGCACCATCTCAACCGGTCCGACCGCAAGATCATCACGGTCGAGGATCCGGTGGAGTATGAGATTGTCGGGATCAACCAGGTGCCGGTGCGGGCTGCGGTGGGCATGACGTTCGCCGCGGCGTTGCGCGCCATGCTGCGGCAGGCGCCAAATATCATCATGGTCGGGGAGATTCGCGACCGGGAGACGGCCGAGATCGCCATCACGGCGGCGCTCACCGGTCATCTGGTGTTCAGCACGCTGCACACCAACGACGCGCCGGGGGCAGTCACGCGTCTGCTTGACCTCGGGGTGGAGCCTTTCCTGGTGGCGGCGGCGCTGCGGGCGGTGGTGGCGCAACGGCTGGTGCGCCGGATCTGCCCTCACTGCGGCGGGCCGGAAGAACCGGGGCGCCGCGCTCCGGGCGGCAGGATTTTGGACGCAGTCGGCGGGTTCCGGGGGGCGGCGACGCCGTGCGCGGCCTGTGCCGGCACCGGCTACCACGGACGCGTGGGCATCTTCGAATTGCTGCTGGTCGACGGGAAGATGCAGGAGCTGATTCATGCCGGCGCCGCGGCGGCCCGCCTCCGCGGACAGGCCCGGGCCGGGGGCATGCGCACGCTGCGGGAGGATGGTCTGCGCAAGGCCCGGGAGGGAGCGACCACCATCGCAGAGGTGCTCGCGGAAACCGTCGCTGATGCGAACTGATTATGAAACCGGAGCGGTGGAGTTTTTTAGAATGACGCCGGCCAAAACCCCGCTAGGCTCGCCACCGCACCCTAGATCAGCCCTGGAGCTTGCCCCTAATCATAGGACAGACTCCCAACCGGAGAATACCCATGAGCTACGACATGAATGATCTGCTTGAGATCGTGGTCGAGCAGCACGCTTCCGACCTTCATCTCCAAGTCGGCCAGCCGCCGACGTTGCGGCTCAGCGGAAGCATGACTCCCGTGGACGGGCCGGCCATCACGCCGCAGGACGCGGAGAACCTCATGCTCTCAATCACGCCAGATGCGCACGTCCAGAACGTGAAGCTCAACGGCGGCACGGACTTTGGCTTTGCGTACCTCGACAAGGCGCGTTTTCGCGTGAGCGTGCTCAAGTCCAAGGGCAACTACGGCATGGTCCTGCGGCAGATTCCCAACAAGATGTTCGGCCTGCGGGAAATCGGCCTGCCCGACAAGGTCAAGGAGCTGCTGTTTCGTCCGCGCGGACTCATTGTAGTGACGGGACCGACGGGCTCGGGCAAGAGCACTACGCTCGCCTCGATGGTCAATTACATCAACGAGAACCGCGAGGGCCACATCATCACCATCGAGGATCCCATCGAGTATTATCACGACCACAAGCGCTCCATCGTGACCCAGCGCGAGATCGGGGTGGATGTTCCCAGTTTCTCGGAGGCCATTCGCCGGGCGCTGCGGCAGGATCCGGATGTGATTCTGGTCGGTGAAATGCGGGACCTCGAGACGATCGAGGCGGCGATCAGCGCCGCCGAGACGGGCCACCTGGTCTTCGCCACGCTGCACACCAACGGAGCCGCCAAGACCATTGATCGCATCGTCGATGCCTTTCCGGCGAACATGAAGGACATGATCCGCACGCAGCTCGCCAGCTCGATCCAGGCGGTCATCTCCCAGGTGCTCGTCAAGAAGATCGGCGGCGGACGCATTGCCGGATTCGAGATCATGATCAACACGACCTCGATCGCGTCACTGATCCGCGAGAACAAGACTTTCCGCATCAATTCCGACATCCAGACCGGAGCTTCACTCGGCATGATCACGCTGGACACCCACCTCATGAGCCTCGTCAACCGCGAGCTTGTCGCGGCGGACGAGGCCCTGGAGGTGGCGCAGGATCCTGTGGTGATGCGCGAGAAGCTCACCCAGATGGGTTACCGGCTGCGGGAACTGTAGCGTTCACCGCGGTCGCGCGCCCTTCGGCTGACCGGGCGCTTGGGCGATTTTCCACAGTCACATCCCCTATGTTCGAAGGCCATGATCAGGCCCTCGCCGTGCTTTTGCGCGAAGCGGGCCTTTTGTCACCGGCGGCGCTCGCGCGCCTGGGCGACGAATGCCGCGCCACGAATGAATCGCTCGCGGACGCCGCGGTTGAGCGCGGACTGGTTGGCCGGGTCGAACTGCTTCGAACGGTGGCGGCGCAGCTCGGCCTGCGCTGGGTCGAGGAGCTGCCGCCCGCGATTCCCGAGACGATCGCCGCCTCGTTGCCCGGAAATTTGGCGCAGCGGTACGGGGTTGTGCCATGGCGGGCCGATCACCGCTCGGTCATATTGCTGGCGGCCGATCCTTTCGCCGGCGGGCTGGCCGGTGATCTTTCCTTCGCGCTGGGCCGGGAGGTGGAACTCGCGGTGGCCGATCCCGCCCGGATCGCGAAGCTGCTCTCCGATCACTACGGCGCAGATGCAACGGGGGCGAGCGGGGCGGGCACCGGCGGCAGGCGCGCACTGTCGGCGGATGAAAACGGAGCGGAATTCACCGCGGCTGATCTTGAACGGCAGGCCGCCGAAACGCCGGTGGTGCGTTTTGTCAACCGGATCCTGCGCCAGGCGGTTCGCGATCATGCCAGCGAGGTTCATTTTGAGCCGTTCGAAGGCGACTTCAAGGTGCGGTGCCGGGTCGACGGCACGTTGCGCGACGAATCGCCGCCGCCCTCGCGATACGCCTTGCCCGTGATTTCCCGGCTGAAGGTCCTGGCCGGCCTCAATATTGCCGAGCGCCGAGTGCCGCAGGATGGACGGATCCGCTTTCCGGTCGACGGCCGGTGCGTGGATCTGCGCATGTCCACGCTGCCCACGCAGGCCGGCGAAAGCGTGGTGCTGCGCGTGCTCGATCAAACCTCCGCGCCCCTGATGCTGTCGGAGTTGGGGTTGTCCGGACTCGTGGAAGCCGGCGTCCGGGAGATCGTGCACCGGCCCAACGGGATCCTGCTGGTCACGGGGCCAACGGGCTCCGGGAAAACCACGACGCTCTACGGATGCTTGCGGATCATCAATACGTCGGAACTGAAGATCCTCACCGCCGAGGACCCGGTGGAATATGAGATTGAGGGCATTCTGCAGCTGCCCGTGAATCCCGCCATCGGGCTCACCTTCGCCTCAGCGCTGCGCGCGTTCCTGCGCCAGGATCCGGACGTGCTCATGGTCGGGGAGATTCGCGACCTCGAAACCGGCCGGATTGCGATCCAAGCGGCGCTCACCGGCCACCTTGTGCTGAGCACGCTGCACACCAACGACGCGGTTGGCGCCGTCACCCGGCTCATCGATATGGGGGTGGAGCCCTTTTTGCTCAGCGCAACGCTGGAAGGGGTGCTGGCCCAGCGCCTCGTGCGGCGAATCTGCCCGGATTGCCGCGAACCCGTCGAACCGGCGGCGGCGGCCCTGCCGGCGGGAAGCGGCTTCGAACCAGCGCAAATCGAGGGACACCGTTTTTTCCGCGGACGCGGTTGCACCGCCTGCCGTGAGACGGGCTACAAGGGGCGCATCGGGCTCTTTGAATGGCTGCGCATGGATGAGGCGATTCGTGAACTTGTCCTGCAGCGCGCACCGGCCCCGGCGATCCAACGGCTGGCGGTCGCGAGCGGCATGGAGACGCTCCGGGCGGCCGGGCTGCGTGTGGTTTTCGACGGCCTCACCACGCTCGAGGAAGTCAGGAGATACGTCTGAGCAAATCGCACGGCCGATTTTCCGCTGAACCCCGAGATTATCCCCAAAACACTTACCCACCATGCCAACTTTCACCTATGCCGCGATCGACGCCGCCACCGGGCGGGAGAGAACTGGGATGCTGGACAGTGCAGGCGAGGAGGCAGCAATCGCCGACCTGAAGGCGCGCGGGCTCTACCCGACCGTGCTCGCAGCAGTCAAAGCAACCGGTGCGACGAAAACCGGTGCCGTCGTGCCGACCGGACGAGGCAAGATCTCCGCGGGTGGGCATTTCCGGCGGTTCGGGAGAAATGTCCGGAGAAATGACCTGATGGTTTTCACCCGCCAGCTGGCGGCCCTGATCGGGGCCGGCATGCCGGTGGTGCGCGGCTTGGATCTCCTGGCGCGTCAGGAGCAGAATCCGGCCTGGCGGGCGGTGATCGTCAGCCTCGCGGATGGCATCCGCTCCGGCGGAACCATCGCTGAGGGATTGGCGCGGCACCCGAGAATATTCGACCGCCTTTATGTCGGCATGATCAAGGCCGCCGAGAGCGGCGGGATGCTCGCGGTCGTCTTGGAACGCCTGGCTCGGCACCTGGAGAAGAGTTCGCAGATCAAGGCACGCGTGCAGTCTGCCATGACCTATCCCGTGGTGATCATGGTCGTGGCGGTTTCCATCGTGGCGGCGCTCCTGGCCTTCGTCGTACCGAAGTTCGAGAAGATCTTCACCGAAGTCCTCAAGGGTGCGCCTCTGCCGGCTTTGACCCAGGGCGTGCTGGCGACCAGTCGCTCCATCCAGGGACACTGGCTGGTGATTTTCGGAACCATCGCACTGGCGGGAGCGGGCTGGCGCTGGCTGCGGATGACCGGCACCGGCTCCCGCGCGTTTGATTGGCTGCTGATCCGGCTGCCACTGCTTGGAGATCTTTTCCTCAAGACGGCAGTGGCGCGCTTCAGCCGGACGCTGGGCACGATGCTCGTGAGCGGCGTGCCGATCCTGCAAGCCTTGCAGCTGACGCGCGATGCCACCGGCAACCGGGCGGTGGCGGACGGGATCGAGACCATTTACCGGCGGGTGCGGGAAGGCGAAAGTGTGGCCCGGCCGCTGGCGGAAACCGGCGTTTTCCCGCCCGTGGTGGCGGGCATGGTGGAAGTGGGGGAGGAGACCGGCACGCTGCCGGCGATGCTTGGGCGGCTGGCCGACATGTATGACGATGAGGTGGACGCTGCGGTGGCCAGCCTGACCAGTCTGATCGAACCGATGATGATCGTGGTCATGGCCGTGATTGTCGGCACCATTGTAATCGCCCTGTTCCTGCCGATTGTCCGGATCATCCAGCTGATGACATGACCGTCGTCGGAGGCGTTAGTCTCCCTGACCCGGCAAAGTGAGTGAAAGGGCCTCCAGGACTTCCTCAACGCTGATTGCGTCGACGGCTGGCCCGTGATGGATCACGCGCACGTTCCCGCCGGGCGGGGCCCACATCGCCGGATCTGTCGGCCCAAACAAGAGCACGGACGGCGTGCCGACCGCAGCCGCGAGATGGCTCACGCCACTGTCATGACCGATGAACCGACGGCAACCGGCGAGGGCGTTGGCGAGCTCAGGCAGGGGAAGATTGGCGGCAATCTCGATCCGGTGGCCGCCCATTTTTTGGTCCCAGCTCTCACGCGTGAAGTGTCCGCCGCCGGCAGTGCGAAGACGCGCCAAGAGCGATGCGTTCCAGGTCCCCAGCTCGGCTTCACCGAGCACCAGCAAGATGGGCTGATCAAGCCGGGCGACGAGTTCCAACCAGCGCTCGGCCGGCCAGTTCTTGGCGGCCGAGCCGCTGCCTGGATGGATGGCGATGGGGTAGGAGGGCCCATCCTCAAGCCGCCGCCGGCGTTGCGGCGCGTCAGAAACCCGGCCTTCGCGCGAGGCTTCGGCGGGCAGGTCAACGCGCCCTGCCTCCAGCCGGCTGCGGAAATCGGTGGTGGCGAGACCGAGTGCCCTTAACGGCTCGCAAAAGTGGCGGGCGGCGGGCGCGAGCGCCGGCACCGCGGTCCCGGCGACCAGTGTCTGTCCAGGGCGAACTGGAAACCGCCGGACCAGCGTTCCATCCGGATCGGCCCAGTAATTGACGACGAGATCAAACTCTCCCAGCCAGGCTGCCATGGCAGGAGGGAGCGCGGAGTCACGGTAGAGCGCGCTCCACCGCGCCTCATGCTGCGAATGCGCGGCGTCCAGGAATCCCCCGAGCATCCCCAACTCCGCCGCGCGGGCGTTGCCGACCAGTTCGATACGGGCGGCGGGCCACTTCGCGCGGAGCAGGCCAAGGGCCGGCAGGGTCACAAGGAAATCGCCGAGGGCGCCGCCGCGCAGGACAAGGATCCGCATATCCATGCGTCCGTGGGCGCCGCGCCATTACGGGGATTTCGGGGAGGCCGGCGTGGCCGGCTTCTTGTAGTCCGTCAGTAGCAGGGTGGCGGAACCGAAGGCGAGCTTGAGCTGCATCTTGACCGGCAGTTTCTGACCGGATTGCGAGATCCACACCTTGAACTGCCCGCCCTGCTTGAAGATTCCCTTGGGGTTCTTTTCCATCCGGGGCACGATCAGGAGAGTCTGGTAGGTGCCCAGCGGCGTCGCCACCTCCTCGAAGGCCTCGGCACAAAGGGCGATCGGGAAAAACTCATTGCCGAAATTGACGAGCACCTCCCGCTTCTCCCCTGGTTTTAGATTCCAGTCGCGGGTTCCGACCAGGGCGCTGATGAGATCGACCGGGTCTCCGGCCGGGATCGGCACATCCTGGGTGCGCCCGGGATGCGCCCGATCGACATAGTGGGCCGTCATCCGGGCGTAGTCGAAGGTCGTTTCGTTATCCGTGAAGTGCCGGCCGTCGGAGCCTTTTTCTCGCACGAGGAGGAGCCGGCCCGTCGCCTGGTCAATGAGGCCCTCCGCCCGGTTGTTGTAAGCGTAGAAACCGCGCACGATTCCGCGCGTGGCCGTGTCGGTCGCGATGCGAATGGCCTTGTGCCCATCCGCGGTTGTCTCCTCATGGGCGGAGATGACGATCGCGCCGGCGTGGAAAAAGATGCCCCACGAAACCCGGTAGGTAAACGTCTCGCCGTCGCCAAAGGCGCGGAACGGACCCGGGTTGGCGGAAATGGCAGGGCCAGCGGAGATGGCGAGAGTTGCGCAGCAGAGGCTGGTAAGGGAGGATAAACGCATTGATGGTAGCGGTAGAGACCGCAGAACGGCTCGCAGGTGCGAGCGGCTGAAAATGTTTTCAGCCGAAGTTAAGGCAAGGAACTTCCGCGCTAATGCGGAACTAAGCTCTGGTTGTCACACAGAGAGACACCGAGGCACCGAGGGAGTCAATCTGAGCGATGCACCGCGCTGCGCGCGCTGCATCGGGCTGAATCGAGATAGACCGGGAGATTTCTTCTCCCGAACGCCTGCTTTGTGCCTTCGCGGTTCAATGATGCCTTGCCGGCTTGGCATGGAGCCCGTCGCGCGAGGTCGACCCGTTTGATCAGCAGCGTCGTGACATGGGTCTGCCGACCCATGATTCGATTCTCACGGGTCTGGAGACCCGTGCCACCTCACGGCGACAGCCCGAATTCCAGCTGGTTGTCCGTTCCGAGTGCCCAAGCCTCGAGGCCGCGGGCGCGCAGGGTCCGGGCAAACTCGCGGGCGAAGCCGTGGATGGTATAGACGAGCCGCGGCTGCACGCGGTCGACAAAGGCCAGCAGATCGGGAAAATCGGCGTGATCCGACAGCGGAAAGACCGCGTCGCACTGGTAACGGTACACCGCGCCGGGATCGACGGCCCAGCCGGTGAGCGCGGCGGTGCGGCGGCGCGGAAGACCCTGCAGAAACGTCGACCGTTTCGACTGCGGAGGACAGATGACCACGGAGCCCGCGGCCGCCGAGGCAGCAAACGCGCGGTACGGCGGGAAAGTGACACCCAATTCCTCGTAAACCTGCGTCAGCTTGAAGGTCTGCGGATGGAGCATGAAGGGCAGCCCGGAGGCGGCCAGGCCCTGCAGAATCTCCTGACTCTTGCCGAGACTGTAGCCGAAAAGGACTGGCGTAACTCCGTCGGCGAGCGCGGCCCGGCAGAAGTCCCCGACGGCCGCCAGCACCTGCTCGACCGGCGGAAAGACATATCGCGGCAAGCCGAAGGTGGTTTCCATGATCAGCACCCCGGCCCGCGGCGGGGCGCACGGCTCGGCGGCCGGCGCCGGGCGCAGATTGAAATCACCGGTATAGAGCAGCGTGCCGTGGCGGTCGTGCGCGAGCAGGCATTGCGCCGAGCCGAGAATATGGCCGGCGGGATAAAGGGTCACCGCCGTGTCGCCGGTCAGCCGCTCAGTGTGGTCAAATGGCAGGACATGCTCGATCCGGCGCCCGGGCAGGCGCGCCCGCATCAGGCGGGCCGTGCCGGCGGAGCAAAGGAGCTCCCGGTGGGCGGCGATATGATCGGAATGTGCGTGCGAGACGAATGAACGGGCGACCGGGAATTGCGCGTCGAGCCACCAGCCGATCTGCGGCAACCAGATGCCATGGCGAGAATGGACGTCCCAGGTCATGGATTAGCGGACGCGGGCAGGGCGCGTTATCATGGTCGCGGCACAGGATGTAGAACGCGGTATTCCGCCGTTATCATCGCGAGGAGCGAAGCGCCGAAGCAATCCATCCGGCTGGATCGCCACGCCCTCGTTCCTCGGGCTCGCGATGACAGAAGCGAGTATGGAATAACAGGCTGGACTTGGGAACGCCGCTCAGGCCGGGTTGAAATATTTCCGCTTGGCCAGGCGCCAGGCGGTCACGAAGAACGCCGTCAGGGGGATGGCGAAAACCATGCCGAGAATCCCACCGAGCGCCGTGCCCCAAAAGAAGATGCCGAAAATGATCGCGACCGGATGAAGACCGGTGCGGTCGCCCATGATCTTGGGCGTCAAAACCCAGCCCTCGACGGCCTGCACCAGAATCTTCACGAGCAGCACGAGCCCGACCAGCGCCCAACCGCCATCCGGTTGAAAGAAAGCCAGGGGCAGCGCAACCGCCAGCCCGACGATGGTGCCGAGATAAGGCACAATATTGAGTATGCCGAGCGCGAGTCCGATGAAGAGTCCAAATCTGAGCCCGACCAGGGAGAACCCCAACGCGAGAAGCACGCCCATGATGAGCCCGATGAGGATCTGCCCGCGGAAGAACGAAACCACGATGCCGACGAATTCCCGGACGAGGAAAACCACATCAGCCCGCACGTCCGGACTGAGGAAGGTAAGGTGCCCGCCCAATTTCGAGGTCGCCTCTCCGCGCGAAAGCAGGAAAAAGAACAGGTAGATCGGAATGATCGCGATGGCGGTGCCGAAGGAGAAAGCCGCCAGCAAACCCTCGCCCGCCGCCCGCAGGGAGGGCAGGGCGTTGGCCATCAACCCCTGCAACTCGCGGCTCAGCGCATCCAGCGTGTTTTGGACGGCGGGATTGCCGGCATAGCGCCGCGCCAGCGCGATCCAGTCGGGATAGTGTTGCTGCACGTAGCCAGCGACCCGCTCCCAAAACGAGGGAAGATAGGATGCGAAATCCAGAACCTGCCGGACGAGAGGAGGGACGACCAGCAGGCCCAGTCCGCTGGCGGCAACCAGAAACAGGCTGTAAAGCACGATCACGGCGGTGAGCCGGCGCTGGTGGAGGCGCTGTTCGAGCAGATCCACCGCTGGTCGCAGAATGAGCGCGACGATGCCCGCCGTGGCCAGAGGCCAGAGCACGCCGCCAAAGCGTCCCACCAGCCAGGCCAGCGCCCACACAACGGAAACGAGCAACGCAACGCTCGCCAGCAGTGCGAATAGAGCGATCGCAAAGCCCGCGAGTTTGCGCTGTCCGTCGGTCAGAAGCGGCGAGTCAGTAGCCATGGGAGCGGGAGAACTTTCGGGCGATTCCGGCTCAACGCAAAAACAAACGCGGCGCGCCCACCGGTCGGGCGAACGGCGGTTCACGTTTCATCGTCATGGTCGCCCAACCCCAGGCGCAGGCGGATGTCCGGCCGCTCCGCAAGTTCATCGAGCAGTTCATCCACGCTGAAGTCAGACACCACGAAATCGCCATAGACAAAAGTGGGGACGTTGCCCTGCTCGCTCGATTCGATGAGCCGCTTGAGAGCGGCGCGGTTTTTCGACACATCCCGGACTTCGACCGCCACGCCATGAGTGGAAAAGAAAGCCGCCGCCTGGCGGCAATAGGGGCACCCGCGCTTGATGTACAAGATCGGGCCAGCGTTCATGACCACAGCCTAGGCGCCGGGCGGCGACTGACAAGAACGGAGACGCGGATTCAGCCGGGAATCCTATCTGGGGCTGGGTGGAAAAGGAGCCGTTGTTGCGCCCTTTTTCCCATGATGCCGGTAAAGCCAGCGGGCCATCGCGGGCAGCAAGAGGAGTGCCCCAATCATGTTGACCAGGAACATGAATGTCAGCAGCAGGCCCATGTCGGCCTGAAACTTGAGGTCGGAGAAGACCCACAGGCTTACGCCGATAGCCAGGGTCAGCCCGGTGAAGAGGATGGAACTGCCCGTTTCCTTGAACGCCACGAACATGGCATCCTCGAAATACTCGCCGTCCTGCAGAGCCCGTTGCAGGCGGGCAAAAAGATAGATACCGTAGTCCACCCCGATTCCCACCCCGAGTGCAACGACGGGCAGGGTGGAAGTCTTCAGGCCGATGTTCAGATAGACCATGAGCGCATAGCCGAGGTAGCTGACAATGGCTAGCGGCAGGACAATGCAGAGGGTGGCCCGCAACGAGCGGAAGGTCAGCAGGCAGAGGGCGATCACGGCGCCGAAGACCCAAATGATGATCGGAAACTGCGCCGCCTGGACCACTTCGTTGGTGGCGGCCATCACGCCGGCCGTGCCGCTGGCGAGCAGGAATCTGGCCTTGGGGGACGGATGGGCGGCGGCGAACGCTTTCACTGCATCGGTCACCGAGCGGAGCGTCTCGGCCTTGTGGTCGGTGAGGAAAATCATGACCGGCATGACGCTGCCGTCGGCGTTAAGCAGGCCGGTGGCCGTGTCGATCGGGGTCACTGCCTGGGCCATGGCCTGCTGGTTGCGCGGCAAGACGCGCCATTTGAGCGAACCTTCATTCCAGCCGGAATTGACGATCTTGGCCACCGAGGAGAGGGAGAGGACGGATTGGACGCCGGGGACCGCGCGCATGTGCAGCTCGAATTGATCCATCAGCGCGACGACGTCGTGGTCGACGCAGGCGTTGGGGACCGATTCGACGATGACGGAGAGAATGTCCACGCCGATGCTGAACTTGGAGGTGATGATCCGCGTGTCCTGATTGTAGCGGGAATCCTGGCGCAGCTCCGGCACGCCGGCAAAGAGGTCGCCGATCCTGACCTGCTGGGATTTGAACCAGCCCCAGAGCCCGAGGGCGAAACAGATCGCGATGACGATCAGCGAGGGTTTGGGTTTCATCTCGGTGGAGATGCGCCCCCAGATCCGGTCCGTGCCCGCGCGCCGCGCGGCCACCCAGGCGCCGTAGGCCCGCGGCAGCCGCAGGGAGGACAAGATGATCGGCAGGAGAAACAGATTGGTGATGATGATCACGCAGACGCCGAGGCTGGCGGAGATCGCCAGTTCCCGGATGGACTGAATCTTGATCTCGAGAATCGTCAGAAAGCCGATCGTGTCGGCGATCAGCGCCACGCCGCCGGGCACGAGCAGCTGCCGGAAGGCACTGCGGGCCGCGTCGAGGCTGTTGTCGCAGCCGGCGAACACCGCGGAGCGGAAGGCGCGCATCATCTGCACGCCATGGCTCACGCCGATGGCGAAAACCAAGAACGGCACGAGGATGGAGAGCGGATCGATGCCATAACCGAGGGCGGTGAGCAGGCCGAGCTGCCAGATTACCGCGATGAGTGAACAAAGGATGGGGGCCCCGGCCAGCTTCCAGCGGCCGGCATAGTACCAGACCAGCAGCGTGGTGATGACGATGGACAGCCCGAACAGCGTGAGCACGCCGCGGGCGCCATCGCCGACCGCACCCATCACTTTCGCAAAACCGATGATATGAACGCGGACGCCTCCGCTGCTTTCCTGTTCGACCCGCGCGCGGAGGGCCTCGAGCGCCTTGGCCACGCGCAGGTAGTCGAGCTTCTTCCCGGTGGTGGGATCGACTTCCAGGAGCTGCGCACTGACAATCGCCCCGGTGAAATCGTTGGCAACGAGCTGACCGATCTTGCCGGACTTGATCACGTTTTGCCGGACCCGGGCCAGCCCCTCAGGGGTCGGCTGAAAGTCGGGCGGAATGACGTTGCCGCCAGAAAAGCCGTCCTCGACCACTTCGGTATAGCGCACATTGGGGGTGAAGAGCGACTGCACCTGGGCCCGATCGACCCCGGGCAGGAAAAAGACCTCGTCGGTGGCCTCTTTGAGCAGCTTGAAGAACTCGGGGGTGAAGATATCGCCGGATTGCGCCATCAGGGCGATGATCACGCGATTGGCCCCGCCGAATTCGCTCTGGTATTTCGTGAACGTGCGGATGTAGGGATGGTCGAGCGGCAGGCCTTTGTTGAAACTGGCGTCGACCCGCAGGTGCCCGGCGTACCAACCCATGATCACCGTCAGCAGGCTGAACCCGATCACCAGCCAGAGGCGGTGGCCGAAAACCCAGGTGGTGAATCGCTCGATGGTGGCTTTCATCTCAAGGAGCCGGGAGGTGGGTGATGCCCTGTTCGCCAAACGCCAGCAGCGTGCCATCCGGAGCCTCGACCAGCTCAGCCACCGGAGTGGTCAGACCCGGGGCCCACGAGGAAAAACTCCGGCCGTCATCGCGGCTCACCGCAAACGAGCGCGCCTGTCCGGCCGCCACAATGATGCCGCTGCGCAGTCGAACCGCCGTCGCGAACAGGACCCGCTGGTCCTGAGGCACGACCTGCCAGGTGTCGCCATCATCCGCTGATCGGTAGAGGCTGCCCCGCAGGCCATGCGCGAGCAGCGTTTTCGGACCGAGCGGCAGGATGCCGTAGAACGAGCCGTCGTAGGGCGTACGGATCGGGGTCCAGGTGGCGCCGCGGTCGCGGGAGCGCAGCAGCGTGCCGTGCTCGCCGGCGAGGTACAGGGTGCCGTCGGACCCACGGCTGACGCGGTTGAGAAAAAAATCCTCGGTGATAACCGGGCGCTGCGTCCAGGTGCGGCCGCCGTCACTGGTGGCAAGAAACTGGCCGTAGGCGCCGGCGACGAAACCGGTCTGCGCATCGAGGAAACAGACGTCGAGGAACGACACCTGGAGGTCCGGGCCCTGATACTGCTTGGTCCACCTAAGCCCGCCGTCCTCCGAATGGAGGATGACGGCATCGTGGCCAACGGCCCATCCGTGCAGTTCGTCGGGAAAGTAAACGCCGGTGAGCGTCGCGATGGTAGGCACGCGGGCCAGTTGCCAGGTATTGCCGCCGTCGGTCGAGCGCAGGATGTGGCCCCCGGCGCCGACGGCGACAACCGTGCGACCAAAGGCCTGGGCATCGAGCAGGAGCGTGCGAGTGGCGAGGTCCGTTGCGGGGTCAGCGGCCGGACAGGAGGCGATGGAGAACCATCCCGCGAGCAAGCCAAGCATGAGACTATGGATCGGAATCGCCCGACGCGCGGGAAAGCCCGGATCTCCGCGCGGGGCGCTTGGCTCTGGGAGGCGGATCATCGGCCGGCAATTCCGTGGAGGGGAACCCGGCGCGGGCCAGGGGCGGACCCGCGCCGTCGGGAAGATCCTACCTCATGCCCTCGCGGCGGAGGTTGTCCGGATTGTTGTAGTCGGAAACGGTGCGCTTGATCGAGAAGTCGTACGTCGGCCCTTCGTTGGTCAGCCCAAAGGCCAGGTAGCGCCCGGCCAGCAGGTCGGTGTGCACCTCGAGCGTGCTCCAGAACGTCGGCTCTTCGTAGTAGTTGATGCAGTGCGCCTCGGAGGCGCGCCAGAGCTGGCCGCGGGAGTCGTATTGATCAACGACCAGCGCCTGCCACGAGTCCTCGTCGAGGTAGAACGTCCGGCGCGGATAAATATGG
>Ga0182019_10000524_pt1 | contig 18977 bp, 10 predicted proteins | sample 812E2MmetaG_FD_120483 | JGI IMG/M metagenome (GOLD analysis project Ga0182019, IMG submission 120483) | Permafrost microbial communities from Stordalen Mire, Sweden - 812E2M metaG | ecosystem: Environmental > Terrestrial > Soil > Wetlands > Permafrost | place: Sweden: Stordalen | collected...
ATCATTCCTGGCAATATCGGCGCCGGAATGAGTTTCAGAATTGGAAAGATCAAATGGTATTTCTGATACTTTTGCCGAAGAGTTGAGATCAAATGCTGCTCCTAAACCGGCCCTGGCATAAGTGGTGAATTTCCCAAATTTTAAAAAGTCGTAGGTCACTGTTACCGGTATCTCAATCCGCTGCTGGGTCTCGGTATAATTAACCGTACCGATCGTAAGAAAATCTTCCTTATTTGTAAACTTTATCTGAGAAAATCCCAATTCGATATTTGCATCCAGCTTCGGTGTGATCGCAATTTTAGCTTCAAGCGACCCGAAGAAGTTCAGCTTATCACTGCTGTTTTTCGAGGGTATCGGTTCCGAGGAAAGAGTGACAGGATTGACAAATGTCAGGAATGGCATATTCGTCCCCAGATGAATTGATAATTTTATTACCGGCTTAACTTTAAAGGAGTTAAAGAGGAATACAAAGCTGGAATGATCTGTAGGGCTTACCTGGTATTCCGGGTAGCTTTTAAGAAAATCCAGCATGGTTGAATCGGCCTGCTCAAGCTTGTCTTCGAAAAGGTAAGACTGGATAAGCAGTTTGTACGCAGCAATCTGTTCCTCTCTCTTGAATCCTGATCGCATGCACTCTCTCAGAATTCCCGGGACCATTTCAACCTGTCCCTTATCGAAAAGTGACTGGGCATTTTTCAGGTTACCGGCACATGTACTGGCCTCCTGGGAAAACATGAGAAGCGGAAGCGAGCATAACGCTGCAACTCCCAGCAACCTTAGTAAATTTGAATTTCCGGTTTTCATACCTATTTAACTACATTGGCTTTAATATTATAGCTCTTCGGCTGACATGTCTCCTCAATCGCAATATCCTTTCCCACATAAGTGTTCCATTCATCCCGGGTCATATTCCTGGATACCAGGGTACAGATATCATTGACAAGGTTATTTACATGTGTCGGACGGCTTACGAGATTACGGGCACCCTCGTAGTTTCCAGAAACTATGAGCTGGCCGTCTGGACTGAACTGCATTACCATTACAAATCCTTCATTGTCGGAAAGAGTAATAGGCGGTTCTGTAAGATCGTCAAGATTGTTGAATATCTTCATAGTCTTGTCATTGCTTGCAGTGGCCATCTGTTTCAGAATCGGGTTAAACTGAATATCGTTGACCGGTGCATTATGAGCCTTAACCTCTGATATCTTTTTCCTTGCACTTATATCCCAGAGTTCCACATTGCCGTTTACATCACCAATTGCGAGTATGTTTTCATCGGGTTTAAAGCGGATTACCTTAATCTCCCTCCCCGCCGTTTCTATCCTGAAATTGTCTGAACTGTTCACAAAATCAGAGACAACTACTTTGCCGTCGCTGCTAAGACCAGCCAGATAATTTCCATTCGACGAAATATCGATTGAAGTGATCTGCGGAGCGCCCATATTGATACTTGTGCTTGTTCTGGACGCCATATCCCATTTGAGCACTTTCCCGTCAAGTGAAGCTGAATAAAGATATTTCCCGTCGTAGGAGAATATGAGCGATTTGATCATGCCCTTGTGTCCGTTGAGATCGTATCTCATGCCATTCCCCTTAAGCGGAATTAAATGGATGGTTGAGTTACTGCTGCCACAGGCCAGCATGGAGGCGTCAGGACTTATTGCGAGCACCTCAATAATATCGGTGCCCGAGTAAATAACCTGGAAGGTTTTCGCATCCCCGTCGAGATTCCATTTCAGCACCTGGCTATCCTCTCCCGATGTATAGAATTCTCTTTTGCCGGGTACGAAAACAATACTCTTTATTGCCTTGCCGACATGTCCTATATAAGATTTAACATTTACATTCCCATTCTGACGTGCTACGTTATAAAGACCATTATAGATATCGGCATCATTTTCAAGTCCGCCGTTTTTCTTATTGAACAGGTAAGCCTGGTAAGCCAGGAGAGTCTGAAGGTCTCTCTGTCCCTCTTGTACCTGCAGCGATTTAATTGACATCGATTTCCCGATTGAGAGCATCCTGAGCCTCAGCGCCTCATTTTTTTGAATTGTCGCCAGCTCCTCCTGCTGTTTCGCCCTTATGCTTGCGCGCTTTGCAGAATCAGCCTGCTGCTCAGCAATGCTTTTCTGCACCTGGGCTTCATTAGCATTTTTAACAGCCAGTGTGCGCTGTACAGTGGCTATATTTTTCTGTAAAACAGCCTCCTGCTCTTTTTGCCTTGCGACGATAAAGCTGGAATCAGCAATATTCTTCTGTATAACAGCCACTTTTGTGGAAGAATCAGCCCTAACTCTCTGTATTTGTTCAGCCCGGGCATTGTCATCGGCCTGTATTTTTGCCCTGTCGGCAGCAATTTTCTGAACAAATGCAAAGAGCATAAATCCTACAGATATTATGGCTGCGGTTCCAAGAATCACAGCAATGACCTTTGTTCTGCGGATTTTTCTTTTCTGAAGGCGTATTTTGCTTTCTTCCTCAGCAAGAAAGGCTTTCTCGCTGGTCCGCAGATATACCATAGCTCTTTCAAAGGCCGGGTCATATCGCTGAGCCCATGCCAGAGTTGGTTTATACAGATCGCGCCAGTTTATTGCAAGCTGAAGGTCAGGAGGCCGCCAAAGGCTGGTTTTCCCCTGCTGGTACATTGCCGAGGCTTCAGAAAGGCGCATGTACATCTGCACCGATGAAGCTTCTTCATCGACCCACTCACGCAAACGGTTCCATAATCTCATAAGACTCTCATGAGAAAGGTCAATAATGGAATCTTCAGAAAGGGGGACATCCTGCCTTGGCGTGACAAACGAACGTGAAGGTATCCTGAACCTTTCCACAACCTTAAACAATTCCTCACTTGTGCACTGAACGATGGTTTTTATTGTTTTAACACTCGAAGGATGCCGGATACCTTTATTATCGGAGCCCTTTTCTGTGATTGTCTTGAACATCTTCTCACAGATCTCCCTGCTCCTAGGATCGAGTTCTTCAAAAGCTTCATTAGCGTGCCTTGACATAGCATCGCTCATTGTTCCGACAGCATCATAATCGGTAAAACCCAATGGCCGTGCGGGTTCGTCAAGCTCCTGCCAGTAGGTCCATGTTCTCATCAGGGCATGCTGAAGAACAGGAAGCTGATCGGTACTGTCACCTATATCATCGAGAATAGTTTCAACAAGTGCCGGGTCAATTGAAGCTCCGGCATATTTTATCGGGCCTTCGATCGCCTGCCTGTAATTTTCCCGGTCCATATGAGGAACGAGGTAGTTGCTATTATTAATTAATTGTGTAAGTCCCTGGTAATGTGCACATTCTCCAATAAAATCGGAGCGCATTGTAATAATGGTATAAATTGCTGATCCGGGATGATTTACAGCCTTTACCAGCTTATCGACAAATTCGGCTGCATGGGTTCCCTTTGGCCCGCCATCGGCGAGAGTACTATAACGGAAGAGTTCTTCGAACTGATCAATGACTATCAGCATTTTTTCATTTCCCCTGATGAGGAATTTACTGAGTGCAGAGGTAATTCCGTCCTGGTTCAGGTGCATTTCCAGAAGGATATTGTCAATTCCGGCCTTAGGCAGTCCGCTTTCAATGACGTTTTCGGCTATCGCCTCTCCAAGGTTTCCAAAAGGGTCATTCCCCGGTCTGAACATTATCATCTTCCATGCTGTAGAATCCTTTGATCCCATTTCGCGGATCTTCGGCAGTACCCCGCAATAGATAAGTGATGATTTACCGGTGCCTGAAGCGCCGATAACCGTTATGAACTGATTCCGGAGAAGCTTTCCCATAACCTCACGGCTCTCCATCTCACGCCCGAAGAAGAGGTCGCTTTCTTCGGGTGCAAATGGCCTCAGCCCTGGAAAAGGATTGAAACGGAAGGTTTCTTTTGTAGATCCCATAGTCAGAATTATAATAGCTTACTATATTTTTATACCTATAACAAGGATATCATCAACCTGGTCATTATCACCCTTCCACTCAAGCAACTTTGTCCTCAGGAATTCCTGCTGAGCGTCCATAGGCTGGTCATGGATTTCCAGGAGAAACTCTTCTAATTTTTTGTATCTCAGCTTTTTATTGTCAGGGCCGCCGAACTGATCAGCATAACCATCAGAGAAAAGGTAATAGCAATCTCCGGGAAATATATCGATTTCATTATTTACAAATAGCTGAGGTTTGGTCCCTTCAAATGCACCAATCGGAAACCTGTCGCCCTTATATTTTATAAGTTCGTTATTCCTGATGAGATAGAGAGGATTGTTGGCACCAGCGAATTCAGCTTTCCCCGATTTAAAGTCAAAGACGCAAAGTGACATATCCATGCCATCTTTTATAGAGTCATCCATTTTGTTTTCATTGAGTGTTGAAATGACTCCCTTGTTAAGCTCATCCAGGATTTTACCTGCCGACCTTGCTTTCTTATCGGTCACGGCATAATTAAGCTGGTTGAATCCCACGATCGACATGAACGCTCCAGGCACGCCATGTCCTGTGCAGTCGACGGCAGCAATCATGAAGTAGTCGCCCGCTTCATGCACCCAGTAGAAATCGCCGCTGACAATATCCTTGGGCATGTATAGGATAAAATAATGCTTGAGATGCTTTTCTATGAAATTGAATGAAGGAAGTATTGCGTTCTGAATCCGGCGCGCATAATATATGCTGTCCATGATATGCTTCTTCTGCTCCTCTATCTCTTCCTTCTGCTTTTCAATTTTTATCGTCCGGTCTTTGACTTTTTGCTCAAGTTCATAATAATAGCTCTCGAGCTGGGCGATCATCATATTGAATTTGTCTGAAAGCTTTGTGATTTCATTGTTGCCTGAGACCTCAGCTCTTTCCCTGAGGTTCCCGTCAGTAATTCTGTCCACGTTCTCCACAAGCTTTCTTATTGGCAGTGTTATCGCACGTATCTTCCTATAGATCAGGAATGCCACAACCAGCATTGTTATACCGAACATCAGGATGAAGCGTAAAGCCGCATCCCTGAAGAGCGCTTTCTGTGCCGTAACATCTGAAATGATCCTGATCACCGAACCCTTGTACAGGTTGGATGCAGATCTCTCGACATAGATGTACTGGTACTGATACCATGATTTTCCCTTTTGCTCTATAACCGTAGTGTCGCGGTTATTGAAGGCAGAAAGGAGGAGAGAATCATGTCCCTGTACTTCCATGACGTCCTTGTTCATGCTGAAAGGATGATCGGCCATCAGGAACAATTCGACATCGATTATCCCCTTTGACTCATTCTTGAGCTGATTTTTGGTATCCTCAATTATCTTAACAATTTCATCAGCTTTCCTGGAATAGACTCCCAGCTCGATAATGTATTTCCGGTCCCGGGTAGGCTGATAAGTATACTTTTTTGGTCTCTTGGTACTTGCTTCTATTGCAAAAAGCTCGTTAACATAATCTTTTGTGCGGAAAATATCAAGCAGGTAATTCTGGAATTTTTCTCCGAAACTATACAGGTTGACTCCGAAATCCTGTTTGAAAGTTGTATTTATCACTACGCCGTCTCTTCTTATCACATATATATCCTCGTTTTTGGGATCCATTCCTATTTTATTGGCTATTCCCCGGAGGTCAAGCTTATCAATATTATCCGTATTTGCAAAATATTTGTCTACCAGAAGGTTGCTCATAGTTTTTAGCCTGATATCGAGTTCCTCCTCGATCAGGTTGAATGTTATATCCTGGAACTTAAGGATATTCGTAACTTCGTTTGAAAGAAGCTGATTTTTTTCATCAGAACGGGTTATCAGTATTGAGCGGGTCTGCTCGAAATTAATGAATGCAAAAACAAGCAGGAAAACTAATGTGGGAATAGTTACATTAAAAATGAGCTGCTTAAATATGGTTGTTGTTCTGCCTGATGCCATGTCAGATTGGTTTAGTGCTCAATAATTCCAATATAGTTAAGAATGATTGAAGAATGTTCCGGATACTGGTAATAAAAATCCTCCACTGCAGTTAATGGCAGTAAATAGAAACCTTCATCACTCTTTATTTGTGTTATATTTTCGTTTGTTTCAGACTGATTGTTGATTAGGATCGCTTCGCTTCCTGCAGAAAGGCTCCACAGGATAAATCCTGCTGAAGGAAATGCATTTCTTTCCGGCATTTTCAGGTATTTCAGTGAATTTGCAAGGAACAGAAGATAATCTTCATCGGCTCCTGTAAAAATTGATGAAAGGAATCTGACTTTCTCATAAAGCATCTCTTCCGCAGCCATTTCGTTGTTAATAAACATATCGATCCGATTTTTCAGTCTGGCATCGATCCTGCCTGAAACAGAGCTGTAAATATCGCTTCCCGACCTGGCGATTAATTTTGCAGATTCCTCCTGCAGTATCGGTTCAGGACTGAATAGAAGCGCAATTACTGATTGAGAGAGGGTCTCATTATCAATGGAAGTTATATTCCTGAGGGCACAAGCCCGTATCCATATTCCAAGAAGATTATAATCACGATTAAGGATGTCTTCGATGAGTTTGGGATAATCGGGTATCTCTCCCGGGTAGAACTGGTAGAGGTTCTTTACCTTGGCCTCATTGGGTATGGCATCAAGCAAGGGAATGATTTTCGGTTTTATCGATTCATCAATAACGATATCGATCATCTCAAGCGCATAATTTACGCTTTCAACAGTATTGCTCGCAAGATTTTCCTTTATCCTTGATATTGATCCTGAATCATAGGTAACTGAAAGAAGATCGAACAGGAACTGGTTCCAGCGCACAGTATCCTTATTTAATGTCTGCAAAAGTATTTCCTCCTTATTCTTCTCAAGACAAATCTCTGCCGAAAGATTCCAGACAATTATTCCTATGATATCTGAAATAAGCTGGTGAATATGGTCCCTTTCATTATAAGGTGATTTAAAGTCACTGTCCGACAGGAGTTTAAGCGCCACTTCCTTCACCTGCCGGGAATTGGACCAAAGCCTCGAAAAGAGGAACATGGAGTTGGCATTGTTGTCATTTTCTGAAAGTATCCTCAGAATTGCCGTGCTGGTTTCACTATTTCCTGAAGAGACCAGATAATATCTTTGCAACTGATCGGTTGCATCATTGCCAAAGTGCCTGAGTACATTCTTAGCCTGCATTCTGAGTTTTGGATAATTGAGGCATTCGCATACTTCCTGGATCATTTCCTTAATTTTGAATTTCCCGATCAGCATTATTCCGATTGCCTTCGATTCATCAGAGTTATCCCTTAAAAGCCTTAATATCTGTGTGGTCTGAGGCTGTCTTGAATCGGCAAGAAGTTTTTTGGAAAAAGAAGTTCTGTCGTCCTTCTCCGTTACAGAAGAATAAAGGTGTTCAAGACTTTCAGCGATGGAAGCCGCCCGTTCCCTGATCTCTTTTCCCTTTCCCTGGTCAGAAGTAATTTTCTTTATATGGGGAAGAAGGCTAATATCCTTGCGGAAATCTGCTACGTCAAGAATCATGGTTAAAAACCAGGTGCCGGGGTATTTATCAAGAGACTTGTAATCACCTGATACAAGATCGAAATAATTTTCCTTGAATGTCAATTCCGACATGAAGCGACCTTCGTTTCCGGATTTTCCAACGTGAACCTGTGATCCGGCATTATCCCGGCTCCCGCTTTCGAGTGCTTTTCTGATCGACTTCCTGTATTCGGAATAAACCCTAAATGCGACGAATATCCATAATCCGGTAATGGCTATGAGTACAATAGAAAAATGTATCAGCCTTATAAAACCCAGTATTCCAAGTCCTGAAAGGAGCAAACCTGATGTAAGTGCTGCGATTTCGTTTACGGTTCCATCCATGCCGGATTGAACAGTGTACCTGGTTTTTTCGTCAAATGTCAGGTAAATTACTTTAAATGAAGGCGACTCTATCGAATCCTTGAGCGATTTGGAAAAGAGCCGGCTCAGGGCAAGGATCATGAAAAAGAGCAGGAAACCGCTCGTGGCGGGTGTAAATCCCATTAAAGTTCCGATCACTACTGCAACGATCGTGAACCCGGCAATCAGGACAGGCGAGAGTGCGAGACAGGTGCGTAGTCCGTAATTTCTTATCAGGTAAGCAAATACTGTAAGTTTTACCAGCAATGTAAATATCAGCATACTTCCTGTGAAGATACCCAGGAAGCGAGCCATATCCGCTTCAGCAGGGTATTGCTCCCTGGTTACAGCCATGAATGAGTACTGAACAAAGAAGGCAGTCATCACTGAAAGAGCAATGAAGATACCGAGTATTCTAATATATGAATTTCCCCTTATAAGTCCTAAAATCGATTGGGTACCTCCTGGTTTTGAAGCTTCGCCTGGTGCCTTGGTTTGTGTTATAAGGAACCTCGATCCGATTATTATCTGCAATATTGTTGCAATGAGCGCTGAAGCGGCACTTATCAGAAGAATATTGTGGGCTCTGAAATTCAGTGAAAGAAGAACGGGGATGGCATAGCAGCTGATTATTCCTCCGACAACCAGTCCCGAGTCGACCAGACTGAACAGACGTTTCCCTTGCCTTAATGTAAATAACCGGCTCGCAGTTCCCCAAAAGGCGAGCATGGCAAGAATATTCAGCGGACCAAACATAATAAAAACAAAAAATACAACCCAATGAGCATGTATCATCAGAAGCACAATCCAGAGAAAAATTGTCAAAATTGTAACAAAACCAAAATTGGCAGTTGAGAAGTTCCTGAAAAGGATACTTGTCTGGAAGTACGTATAGGCAATAGTCAGGATTATTCCTGCAAGCCCAGAGACTACGTATCCACGGGCCATCATCTTCTCATCAAAAACAGAAAGGAAAAGAGAGTGAGCGCTGATGTCAAAGGATCCCAGAAATATGCCAAGAAAAACAGACTGGGTAAGGAGTATGATAATCATTGATTCCTCACCAGGTTCGATTCCAAGGAGTGAGAATAGTCTCTCTTTCATAAATTTCCCCCGCGTAAAATTAGCGCACTCTAAAATAGTAATTAAATCCTATCCGAAATGCCACCAAATAGCTTTTTTGACGAATAACCAAATTAGATATGCAAATGTACAACGGGGTTAAACAGCGCTGGAGAAGTTTCAGATACCTGCTCCCAATCTGATAATTGATTGTAAGTTATTAATATCCAGATTAATACCTTCAATAATTATATTTGCCTTGTTATAGAATTTCTCACGAACGGCAAGCTTTTCTTCAATAAAGCTGTAAAGTTTATCGTCAGGAACATTTTTTAAAACAGGCCTCTCACCTGTCGATCCGAGGAGTCTGCTGACCAGCTGGCTTGTCGACATTTTAATATATACCGTAACACCTGTATCGAGCATGAACTTCATATTATCGGCATGACATGGCGTGCCTCCACCTGTTGAAACAATTGTCTTTACGTGCGACTGAAGGCTTCTCAGAACTTCGGTTTCAAGGCTTCTGAACCTCTCTTCGCTATCCTGTGAAAAAATCTCAGTTATACTTTTTCCAGCTTCAGCCTCGATTTTCCGGTCTAGATCTATAAAATCCCATCCGAGTGCTGCCGCAAGTTTTTTTCCTGCAGTCGACTTGCCGCTGCCCATGAAACCGATAATATAAACAAGGTTCTTGCCGTGCATTATAATTCCAGTTTCATCTGGGAGGGATCTTCATGGGATGCCTGTTTAGGCTCTTCACTGTCATCGTCAGGTATAATAACAGGATTGCTTTCTTTCCTGATAACAGGTTCAATTTCATGAATGTTTTCCACCATGAAACTTGTAAGCCTCTTCCCTTTAGCCTTATAGCTCTTGACACCTATGAATTCCACAACCTCAATTATCTCATTGTCGCGGTTCTTGTTTTTACCACCGAATTCTATCTCGAACCTGGGATATTCAACTTCGGTAATGCTTATCATCTTAGATTCAGGATCCTCATTTATAAAGCATTGAGGTTTTTCAGACTCCTCAATAATGAATCTCTTCAGGTAATAAAATTTCTGTTCTGCATCCCAGTAAACCACTGAGTATACTTTGCCGGGTCTGAATTTTTCTATTACAAGAATATTTTCCTCGAAATGGTTGGAGAGGTCGAAATTTGCATGCCTGAAGAATCCGTTCTTGGTAATAACCAGAATTTTTTCATCGCCGCTGAATTCACCAAGGTATGTTCCTCGTCCATCGACATTGAGCCTGAATACAGCATCATCAAACCATATCTTTCTGCCGCCAAGAGTCGATAGCCCCTTCTCCTTCAGGGCTATCTTGTGAACAGCATTTTTGGTAAGGATGTTGCCCATTGATGATTTTCCCTTGATTCCAAGCTGTCCGAAATCAAATTCAAATTCCAGTTTCTTCAGCCGGGCCTTCGGCTTATGATAAACCTTTATTACCTCAGCTTCTCCGTTCGGGTTTGCGCTGAAATAAACGATCTTCGAACCTGCTTTACCTCTGGTCATATTGTACTCCTTGTCGCGGGTCATTCCTGTGATGGCACAACGTTTTGCAAGGAGAGGCCCGTCCTTTCCATCCTGGTAAACTATATTATAAATAGTTCTCTCATCATTTTTAATGAAAACCTGGGCATATAATATGTCCATTCCGACAAAAACCTTATCGGCCACCCTGGTAATGAGATAAACTCCATCCTTCCTGATTACAATTATATCGTCAATATCGGAGCACTCGCATACAAACTCATCCTTCTTCAGGCCTGTGCCGATGAATCCCTCCTTATAGTTTATATAAAGCCTGGCATTATTTGCAACTACCTTGGCAGCCTGGATGGTATCGAAACTCCTGATCTCGGTTTTTCTCTCCCGTCCTTTGCCATATTTTTTCTTGATCTGCTTGAAATAATTAATAGTATAAGGTATGATATTCTTAAGGTGATTTTTCACCTCTTCAAGCTCTACTTCCAGACCTTTGATATGCTCGTCGGCCTTTTTAACGTCAAACTTTGAAATTCTCTTAATCTTGATTTCAGTGAGCTTAATTATATCCTCGCGGGTCACTTCTCTCAGAAGTCTTTTTTTGAATGGTTTAAGACCTTTATCAATATCAGCTATAACTGCTTCCCATGTCTCGCTTTCCTCGATGTTGCGGTATATCCGTTCTTCAATGAAGATCTTCTCCAGTGACGACATGTGCCACTCTTCCTGCAGCTCTGCTTTTCTTATCTCCAGCTCGGCTTTCAGCAATTCCACGGTACGGTCAGCCGAATGTCTCAGGATTGAACTCACACCCATGAAAGAGGGTTTGTTATCGGATATTACACAAGTATTTGGGGATATTGAGTATTCGCAATCTGTGAACGCATAAAGCGCATCTATTGTCATATCGGGTGAAACACCCGGCATAAGCTGAATTACGATTTCGACGTTTGATGAAGTATTATCATCTATCTTTTTTATCTTGATCTTACCCTTTTCGCTTGCTTTAATGATCGATTCTATAAGGGATGTTGTAGTTTTTCCGAACGGTATCTCAGTGATAATAAGTTCCTTCTTGTCAATCTTATCAATCTTCGCCCGTATTTTTACAACACCTCCGCGCTGACCATCATTGTACCTTGATATATCAATAAATCCTCCTGTAGGGAAGTCAGGATAGATGACAAAATCCTTCCCCTGGAGGTAATCGATGGTGGCATCAATCAATTCATTGAAGTTATGCGGGAGTATCTTTGATGCAAGACCAACGGCAATTCCCTCAACGCCAAGCGCAAGAAGAAGCGGGAACTTGACCGGAAGAGCTACAGGCTCCTTATTTCGTCCGTCGTATGAAAGCTTCCATTCCGTTGTTTTGGAATTGAAGACAACGTCGAGTGCAAATTTTGAAAGCCGGGCTTCAATATACCGGGGAGCTGCTGCAGAGTCACCGGTAAGAATATTTCCCCAGTTTCCCTGGGCGTCAATTAACAGATCCCTTTCGCCTATCTGAACAAGAGCATCGCCTATTGAAGCATCGCCGTGAGGATGAAACTGCATGGTATGGCCAATTATATTGGCTACCTTGTTATACCGTCCGTCATCCATCCGCTTCATTGAGTGAAGTATGCGCCGCTGAACCGGCTTCAGGCCATCGTCAAGACCAGGAACTGCACGCTCCAGAATGACATAGGAAGCATAGTCGAGGAACCAATTCTGATACATCCCTGATAAAGCCGTAACTGAATGAAGGGCAATATGCCTCTGCGGAATATCTTCTTCTCCCTCAGGTTTTTCAGTTTCCAGTTCAAAATCGTCAATTATCACGCCCTGTGCCTCCTGTTATTTTTTAACTTGTTCTTCTTCAACAATATCTTCTTCAACCCTGAGGTTTCCAATTATAAATTCCTGCCTTTCAAAGGTATTCTTCCCCATATAGAATTCAAGATACTCATTTATGGTATCCTCCTTCTTAATCCTGACCGGCTCAAGCCGCATATCTTTCCCGATAAAATGGATGAATTCGTCTGGTGATATCTCACCAAGACCCTTGAACCTTGTGATCTCAGGATCTGGTCCGAGGACCTTGATAGCCTTAGTCTTCTCATCCTGTGAATAACAATATCTCGTTTCCTTTTTATTCCTTACCCTGAAAAGAGGTGTCTGCAGAATATAGACGTGCCCCTTTTTTACAAGATCAGGAAAGAACTGAAGGAAGAAGGTGAGAAGAAGAAGCCTGATGTGCATTCCGTCAACATCGGCATCTGTTGCCATCACCACATTGTTATACCGGAGGTTCTCAATTCCGTCTTCAATGTTCAATGCTGCCTGGAGCAGGTTGAACTCTTCGTTTTCGTAAACGATCTTTTTGGTAAGTCCGAATGAATTCAGCGGCTTGCCGCGAAGGCTGAATACTGCCTGGGTCTCAACATTCCTCGATTTGGTAATCGATCCGCTGGCAGAGTCTCCTTCAGTTATGAATATTGTTGAATCGAGCCTGTCGGTATCATTTGAATTGTAGTGGATCCTGCAATCCCTCAGCTTCTTGTTATGAAGGCTAACCTTTTTTGCCCTGTCTCTTGCAAGCTTCTGAATTGATGAAATTGCCTTCCTCTCCTTTTCTGAGTCCTGAATCTTTTTCAGAAGGATCCCGGCAGTCTCGGAGTTTTTATGGAGGTAGTCATCAAGCTGTTTTTTGATAAAATCTGTTATAAATGTTCTTACAGATGGTCCCTCCGGTCCCATATCCTTCGACCCGAGCTTTGTCTTGGTCTGTGATTCAAATATCGGTTCTTCAACCTTTATGCTTATTGCGGCAATGATTGATGAACGTATATCGGCGGCATCATAATCTTTCTTGTAAAAATCCCTTATTGTCCTTACTATCGCTTCCCTGAAGGCAATCAGGTGCGTACCGCCCTGGGTAGTGTTCTGACCGTTTACAAAACTATAATAATCTTCGCCATATTGAATGCCATGAGTAAATGCCACTTCAATATCGTCGCCCCTAAGATGAATAAGAGGATAAAGTCCCTCCTTGTTCATGTTCTCATTCAGGAGATCTGCCAGACCGTTCCTCGAAAAGAATTTATTGCCATTGAAATTAATTACCAGTCCGGAATTAAGATATACGTAGTTTTTCAGCATTGAATCCACGTATTCCGAGATATAAAAATAGTTACCGAACATTATTTCATCCGGCTCAAAAATCACTTCGACGCCATTCTCTTCAGTTGTGGCTTTCTGTGGGTGATCCTTAGAAGTGTTCCCATGCTCAAATTCTATCACCTTTATCTGTCCGTCGCGTATTGACCTGATAATGAATTTAGATGCAAGTGCATTAACTGCTTTCACTCCGACACCATTAAGTCCGACCGATTTCTTGAATGCCTTGGAATCGTATTTAGCTCCGGTGTTCATTCTTGAAACGGCATCCAGAACCTTGCCGAGGGGTATACCGCGGCCATAATCACGCACCCTGACCTCCTTGCCGTTTATCGAGACATCAATTTTCTTCCCGAATCCCATCATGTACTCATCGACAGCATTATCCATCACCTCTTTCAGCATAACATAAATTCCGTCATCCTGCGATGAGCCGTCGCCAAGCTTGCCGATATACATGCCAGGTCTCAGCCTGATATGCTCACGCCAGTCAAGGGTTTTAATATGTTCTTCTGAATATCCTACAACCGTCATTTTTCAGAAATTTTGCGCAAATATAGTCAAATAGAAATGTCACTAATTATCAATTTTTCAACAATTGAACAGATTTATCATCAGGTGATGATTGATAAGTAACTGAAAATGAATTATTGCAGAGCAGAAAAAATTACTTGCTAACAGGTGGAATATTTATAATTAAAATGACTCTCTTTCCCGTTTCCCCAAAGGGAAAGGCTATTGGTACTCCTTCCCCCATGGGGGAAGGCTTGGAAGGGGGTAAAAATTATTTAATTATAATTATTTTATTCAGGACTAAACACTGTTCAGCCCAGTATACCCATCTGCCTCATTAAAAGCACTGCATTCTTTTTGCTTGCAATGCCATCGCGCAGTTTGTAATCGAAATTGATTTTATCACCATCGATATCAACCTCAATGCATTTATTTATTATTACATCCGGGTGCTCTTTTTCCATTGTGCCAAGTAAGGTGTCATGAGTTGCAATGAGGCCCGTGCCTCCTAAACTTAATACCTTATTGATGAATAACCGTGATCCCTGGCTCTTATCCTCCGAATTTGTACCCTTGAGTATTTCGTCGAGTATGAAAAAAATATTTTCGCCGGCAGCAAGCTTTTCCTCCAGTTTTTTTAGCCTCTTCAGCTCTGCATAAAAGTATGATTCACCCGAGGAAAGCGAATCAGTGGTACGCATGCTTGTAAATAATCGCACTGGGGTAAAACGCAACTCTGTTGCACAAACGGGAGCCCCTGCCATGGCTATGATATAATTGACAGCCACGCTCCTGAGGAATGTGCTTTTCCCGGCCATATTTGCACCGGAAATAATGCAGATCTTCCCCTTCCCGGAAAGACTGAAATCATTATATACACGGGTTGCCGGATCAATAAGCTGATGACCCAGCTGCCTGGCATAGAAGGGAATCCCGTCTTCTGATAATGACGGATAAACAAATGCAGGATTATTATAAGCATAGTTCCCGAGACTTATAAAAGCATCGACCTGCCCCAACATCTCAAGCCAGAGCGGGAACTGATTTCTATTGAGTGTTTTCCATTTTTCGAGCCTCCTGATACAATGTAAGTCCCAGAGCAGCAATCCGTTAAAAACGAAACCGACGATTACGTTCAGCCTGCTGTCGAATGCCCTGATTATCCTGCCAAGTTCTTTAAGTGAGGAAACGGCTGATCTGTTGCCATCGTTAATTCCTGATTTCATCCGGTTGATCAGAGGCGATTCAAACGATTCATTTTCAATAAGCTCAAGAAGCCTGCCAAGCGAAGAGAGAAATCTGAATCTCCCTGTCAGCTCCTCATGGATGGCAGATGATCTCCTGAGATTGAAGAAAATAATAAAGGAATTAATGATGACAAAAATGACAAAAATGGAATAATGAATTAGACCCGCTACCATTAAAACGAGCGAGATCAGGGTCAATGCCGGGAGCATCCAGATTATTGTCCTTCTGAAAACAGAAGAGTCTATAACAGATTCCTTCTTCAGCCATTCCGTAATACCTGAAATGTGATCTTTTTCAAGGCTTTTATTCATACCTGTAGCCAGGAAGCTTTGCCTCCAGTCATTCATAGAAGACATTTCAGAAATTGTCCTTTGTCTGAATTCCAGCGAGGATGATAGTATGTAAGGATCTGAAAGCCATTCAGCAAGAACTTTCCGGCCATAACCCGTACAGGTTCTGTTGAGGTACTGAAAGAGAGACGAAGTGCCGAAAATATCAAGGTCGTAAGAAAAATCATGATCAGAGTGGGCAAAGCAACTACCATCCTCAAACATCGAAAAATCTCCTTCAAGGGCCTTCCCCTCATTAAGGTTTATTGCCTCCAGATTGATAAGATATTCCTTGTGCGATGTATGCACCGAATAGCTCTTCAGAAGGTACAGGAATATAGCAGTAACCGATAGCAGGGAAATAATCCCGGATAAACCTGAAATAGTAAAAAATATCAATACCAGGGCAAGCCCGCCTGTAAAAGTGATAAGCCGCAAAACAGACAACAGAAGAAGAGTTTTGTTTTCCTTCTCGGCCTTGTATCTGAATGAAGCTGCCTCCTCAAAATACTTTTCTTTCAGTTTCTCACTTTCCATCCTTATCACAGAATTAATGCCGTCACCTCCATAACCGATCTCTTCCTGCTATAATCCAATCCTTTCAGATCAAAGTCCCATCTCCAGGTCTCTTTGAGGAGTCCGTCAGGAAGATCAGTTATAACGGTCTTATCCTCAGTTACATTTCCGGAAGAATCAGTAAATATTTCCGCAGTGTCTGTTATAAGCAGGGATTTATGCTTCCCCAGGAACCTCAAATGGCTCTCCTGGATCTTTTTTCTGAAATTTAATATATCGGCTTCGCCTGCCATTGCCTTTTTCCCGAGCATTCTTAAAGGCATCGCCTCAAGCTGTGTCATGATATTCAGTGAAATTACAGTTCCGGGATTTTTAAGGTTGAATTCAGGGATTTCAATCTCATCGAGGGATCTGAGCTTATTTAAGAAAGTGCGTTCCCCGGCTTTTCGCCATACCTCATCAATGAGACCGCCCGAGATATCCTGCTCAGAAAGCTCAATATTTTTGAATTTCTTTACCTGGTCTCTCACGGCAGGAGGGTGGACTATATCGATCAGACAAATATGTTTTGTCCTTTCTGCAAGCTCGGTCAGAGGCAGCTCGAGAAGCCATCCGCTGCCAAGAACTGTTATTTTTTCAGGGTTATCCTTATTACAAGCTTTAAGGATAAAGTCCCTGCAATGTTTTTCATGGCTCTGCCATCCATTACCCTGGTTAAGATGACGGTATATAAGTCCCTGCTGGTAATCATAATATCCCATTTTATGAAGGATCCTCCGGTATGCAGGTGAGATTATCATTTGCCGCTTGTTTCATTCCTGATCTTCTGAAGCTCGCCCTTCATCATCTCCTGGAATTTTGCAGCGAGTTCGTCGCAGTTATCGGTTCCGAAAGATTCAGGACTGACCGGGTCAAGCACTCTGAGGTCTATTTTATGAAATCCCCCGAAGATGATCCCATGCTTTGGCAGGACATTGCCGGTTCCATCCATTAATACCGGCAATATTGGAGTTTTGGTAGTAATTGCAAGCTGAAAAGCTCCTCTCTTGAAGAAGCTGATCTGGTTATCGGCGGAGCGTGTGCCCTCAGGGAAAATCATTATTGAGATACCTTTTTTAAGACATATGTATGATTCTTCCATCATTTTTGCTTTGCTTACCTTGTCTCCCCTGTCGACAAAAATATAATCCGCCATCCTGACATACCAGCCAAGCACCGGAACGCTGCGTACTTCAATTTTGGAGATCCATTTGAACCTGTACCAGAGGCAGTAAATGATTAAAATATCAAGAATGGACTGATGGTTGCAGATAATGACGTAGGTTGTTCCTGGTTTTGCTTTTCCCCTTCCTTTAACTTTTATCTTCCATATAGGTACAAGATGTGAAATGATATTGGACTGGCAAGCCAGCAACCAATGAATGGCTACCCTGTTCCTGTCAAACGGAAGAGCCAGCAGCCAAACAATAAATATGACCGGAAGAAAGATAAGCATGATCGTTATCCCCAACAGCCATACGATAATTGATCTCAGAATATCCATACACTAATACTATTATTAAATAATCCTGTTCATCAGGACGAATATCTAAAAAAAATTAAAAAGCTCATCATCATTCATAATAACTTTACCCTCCCTGAAGATTGATGATATGTCTTCAGGCATATGCCTCAATCCGGAAAATTTTTTAGCATATTCAGCAAGCACACAAGGTCCTTCAATGGTGCATTCCTGTATTATTCCATCCTTTACAGAGAGATTGACGGTCATTGAAATGCCATTGATTTCAAACTTATTCTTAAACTGATAAGATGGCCCGTAACCAAAATTCCATTCCCATGTCCGGTACTTTAAATCTGCAAGATTATTTATTTCTGCAGTCTCATCCCGGGAGAGGTCAACTTCCTGATTTTTATCATTCTGACTAATAAAGAACTGAAGCATTTTTTGTTTCAGTTCGTAAGTATTTTTTATTGAATCCAGCCAATCTTTAAGATTCGTAACAGGAGAGGGATTTGATACGACAGCCCGTGAAAAGTAGCACGAATTATCCTTCCTTATAGATCTTTTCATAATTTCCAGCTGAGAATCAAAAAGCAGAGTGCCGTGGTGAAGAACCCTGTTGCGCCAAACATGTTCGGCGTTTCCTGAAATCTTGAGACCATTGACCTTCAGATCATTCTTTCCTTCAAATTTAGCCTCAACACCTTCCGTTGCAAGAAATTGTATTACCGGCTGCGTGTATTTTCTGAAATCGATCTGCTTCCCGGGTGTGCTGTTTGAAATGAATGAGAAATTAAGATTGCCCTTATCATGAAATACAGTCCCGCCGCCGGAAATTCTTCTTATAACCGGGATATTATTTCTGGTGATATATCCGGTTTCAGTTTCCCGGTGAGGAGCCTGGTGCTTGCCTATTATCACCGACGGAATGTTTATGCCAAGAACCAGAAATTCTTCCTTCCTGTTCTTAAGCAAGTACTCATCAACTGCAAGGTTGAAGAAAGGGTCGGTGGAAGCAAGGTTGATTATGAACATGTAAAACGAATAGAATTCTGTCCGGAATCTTATAATAAATTATCACTATTAAAATACTTCTTATAAGCAAGAACCTTATTATCTGTCAATTCGTACAACTTATATAATCCCCATCCTATAAATGCGCCTACCATTGCTCCGCAGATAACATCGCCCGGGTAATGAACTCCGAGGTAGATCCTGCTATATCCGATTACCGATGCCCAGAGGACGATGCATATGGTATACCATCTTTTCTTAATGAACATAAGGCTCAGAAGAGCGACATTAAAAGAATTTGAGGCATG
>Ga0182019_10000525_pt1 | contig 18919 bp, 12 predicted proteins | sample 812E2MmetaG_FD_120483 | JGI IMG/M metagenome (GOLD analysis project Ga0182019, IMG submission 120483) | Permafrost microbial communities from Stordalen Mire, Sweden - 812E2M metaG | ecosystem: Environmental > Terrestrial > Soil > Wetlands > Permafrost | place: Sweden: Stordalen | collected...
CAATAGGCGTCGAGCCCGATACCGAAGAGACCTAGACGGAGGGATGGGGTTGCCATGCCGAGACAATAACGGATCGATGCCGCGGGGGGAATTGCGCCAATGATCTTTCGCATATGGAAAATGATGCATCAGAGCAAAGCGATTTTCGTTACTTTGCCCCGCGCCCGCCAGCAGTTCTTCAGCACGCGGATTTGTCAGTTCACCTGGCCCAGCCAGAGAGCTTGGTCATCCAATAGACGTCGACGACGGAAACGCGGGCGGTTCCCATCAGGAGGGCAGTAATGGTGTAGCCGGGCATAAGGAGTTATCTGCGCGACGGCCTTCACCGAACTCATGGCATAAATGATCTGCTCCTCAGAAAACTCTTTGCTAGGCCTAGAGGCTGGGATTCTGAGGTGTACCTCCAAGAAGAACGAACATAAGGCGACTCGAAATTCTGGGAGAGGAGCATGCGTGACGCAAACCAAGCTGCTAATGTCGCATTATGGTCATGACTTTGCCTCGGCAGGCACCACATCTTCCACTAGTTCTCCTCAAAATCGTCAATGACCCTACCCGGCACTCGAGCCCTAACCAGCGGCGACATTGGCTGCGCTTATGCAGCATCGTTGACTGCGGCCGGTGGCGACATGGTTCAAAATCACCATCGTGACGGCGCCCGGGTCGGTGAAGCTGACCTTGGTGGTGCAGATGGAGGAGGGGGAGTGCAAGGTCCTGATTGCCGTAGGCGAGTTAGTGCCGCGTCCGATCATAAAGATCAGCGATGTCAACAGCCGCTACCTGTTCAGCACCGGTGCGCAGCGGTTTGTAAACAGTTGGAACGTCTACGGCTTGGCGGACCCCAGCGCTGTCAGACACATCGCGGGCAAGGTCGAAGAACTGGGCCAGTTACTGGCCGAGGAAACCGTCCGAGTCTGTTGGGCCAAAAGCATCCATGAAACACCATGCCTTCAAAATGCACCTCAAACCGGGTGTCGAAGCCGAATACCAGCGCCGGCACGACGAAATCTGGCCCGAACTGGCCGCGCTGCTTCGCGGGGCCGGCGTCTCCGACTACTCCATCTTTCTCGACTCCGAGACGCTGACGCTGTTCGCCGTGCTGAAGCTGGCGGACCACCATCGCCTCGCCGAGCTGCCCAAGCATCCGGTGATGCGCAAGTGGTGGGATTACATGGCGGACCTCATGGTGGCCAACCCGGACCGCTCGCCGCAAGCCACCGACTTGAAACAAGTCTTCTATCTGCCCTGAGCCGCCCATGAACCACGTTGAACGTTTCCGCGCCGTGATGAACTTCCAGCCGGTGGACCGCCTGCCGCGCTGGGAATGGGCCATGTGGTGGGATCAGACGATCGCGCGCTGGCACGACGAAGGCCTGCCGCGCGAACTCAAGTTCAGCCAGGTATTCGACATCGCCCAATACTTCGGCCTCGACCCCTACCAGCAGTTCTGGTTCAGCACGACCGAGGCAACCATTGAAGCCACTCAGCACCATGTCGAGGGCGTCGTGGCGAACATGGACGACTATCGCCGGATCAAGCCACACATCTACCCGAACCACGCGAGTGCCATCGAAGCGATGCGGCCATGGGCCGCGCGGCAGGCGCTCGGCCAAGCCGTCGTCTGGGCGACGTTGGAAGGGTTCTTCTGGTTCCCGCGGACGTTGATGAATATCGAGCAACTGAGCTTTGCATTCTACGATCAACCTGAGCTGATTCACGCGATTAACAACGACCTGACGGAGTTCAACCTTGGGCTGATTCGGCAGATGGGAAAGGTGTGCGTGCCCACCTTTATGACGTTGGCCGAAGATATGAGCTACAATCTCGGGCCGATGATTTCGCAGCAGATTTTCAACGAATTTCTCGCGCCTTATTACCGCCGGTTGATGGCGGCGTTGGACGAACTCAACGTGATGCTCATCGTGGACACTGACGGCGATGTCACGAAGTTAGTGCCATGGTTGCAGAACGTCGGCGTTGCCGGCGTGTTGCCGCTGGAACGACAGGCAGGCGTGGACGGCATGAAGCTGCGCGAGCAATCTCCGAATCTGCGGATGGTCGGCCATTACAACAAGCTAGTCATGAACATGGGTGAGGAGGCAGTTCGTGCAGAGTTCGAACGACTGGTGCCGCTGATGAAAACCGGCGGATTTATCCCCAGCGTGGATCACCAGACGCCGCCAGGCGTTTCGCTCAATAACTACCGCATCTACCTGCGGCTGCTGGGAGAATACACCTGTTGTTGAGTCCAGGGAAAGTGGCCAAACTCCATCTCCGATTGAGGCCTCACATAGTTTAGCGACGAAAACCGGGTCCTAACCGCCCATCCCAGAATGAAATGAACCCTAAAGCTACGAAGCTGAGCATTGCACTCACGCTCTTGAACTCGTTCCTAATCGCAGTGGCGGGTGTTCTCCCGACACGAGCTCAGGAACCAACCCAACGGTCAGCTGCTGGGATTGACCATGAAGCTCACGGAGCGTCGAAGGTTCGGAACCTGCGAGGCGGGAAATCAACCGTATTTCGATTTGAGAATCTTCGATCTGGGGCGATCAGAACCAAGAACGGATGGAACGTCCAGGATTTCGCCCCCTCATTCTTCAACCCAAATTCCGTGCAGATCACCGTCAACATGACGCTAGTCAGCGATGATCCGAAGTTCGTCTTCTCCAATGGTCGCATCGGAACATACACGAAGACTCACGTGTTCCGGCCTATGTTCGGGGCCACAGACAATATCTACATTGGCTCCACTGCGTTCGGGAAGCAGGACTGGCCGGTGGCACAAGGAACAAACTTCATCGGCTCGGTGGAGTTTTCGAGTTCGGAGGCCTTCTATCTGGTCATGCTGGGGGATCCAGCGACCGGGATCGGCGAGGACGAGGATCTCACCAAGGCCTACTTCAAAGCATGGGGCGAGAAATCAATATCTGGGGACTCGCCCCCATCCGCTAAAGTAACCGTTGCGAAGGACGATAACCAGAAGCAACTCGCCGTGCGCAGGGTGAAAGGTGCCGCCCTTTCATTGGGTGAGGCTGCATGGGACAACGAGCTGAATCAATTCGTCGTGCCCTATACGAACTACTGGCATAACGAAACCAGTTGGCCAATTGGGGCTCACTCGGTCGTCACAATAGAAAACGATAGGGACGAACCGGTGACTTATACGCTTAGGCACATTCCATATTACGGAGCAGAATTCAATCCAAGGAATGGAGAGATAACCCGGTACCAAGAACAAGTGATACAGCTTAAATTGTCGCCGCACGAGATGAGAAAGACACCCCTCGAAAAGCTATACGGATGGGACCCTGATCAGATGAATGCACTGGAAGGCTGCCTGCTTATCAAAACCGACCAAAGCGACGCCCAGGCACACAACACCATCCAGCTTTCTTTTGCAGCTAACGACTCAGGCAAGCCTATTCATGCGGTAATTCCGTGACGGCTAGCTGTTGGGTAGATCGTGTAAGCGCAGGTCATCCACGGACGGAATGGCGATACTCTGTCGGCGTTTGGTTGCAGTGCCGTCTAAACACCCTGTTCAAGCGCTTGGCCCCACTGAAGCCAGTGGCATATCCGATCTCTTTTACGGACATGTCTCCTTCAACCAACATCTGCTGCGCACGTTGGATGCGGCAGCGATTGATTTCCTGGGAGATGGTGCGTTTGTGAGCATTCGAGAAATGCCGTTCGAGTGTGCGACGCGAGACTCCTAATTCGCGAGAGAGCAATGCGATGTCAAGGGGACGGTGGCAATTCAGCCAGATGAATTCGGAAGCTTGGTCGACGGTGTGATTACCGGTTGACTTGCCGTTGAAGCCGCGATGGCTCACCTCGTTGTCTTCAAGTGCATGGGCGAAAACCTCCATTGCGAGGGTGGTAAGTAGTAGTGAGTTGCCAGTGGCTGTAGTGCGCAACCGATCGATCGCGGATTTACAGGGTGTGATATCGTTCAGTTGGCGAATAAGGGCAGTTCGCGGGAAAAGGCCTTTCGACCGCAATCGATGAAGATAGTCTCCATTGGCGCAAAACCAGTTCTCGGTCCATTGGCTGGTGCGCAGGGGGCGGTATCGGTGCCACGTGCCCGAGGGCAGGAACAAGACGTCGCCTTTGCGCCAGCAAACACAGCCCATCGCGTGATCCTCGAACTCACCGATGCCGTCTTCGACAAGAATGACGGCAAAATCGCTCATGGTTCGTCCATCTTTCCATGCGAAATTGTATTCCTTGGGATGGCCCGACGAAGGATAACGCTCTCCCGCCAGATATGTAGAATACCCAAATCCGGTGACATAGAGCTCCCGGCGGATGTCATCGCGGTTAACCGGCAAATAACGGAAACTTTCTCCGATGGGCATGGGGGCTAATCAGTGCGGGGATGCAGATTGGGGGACCGAGCCGACGAAGGCGATCTTCAGAGGCGCCATATTTCATTTAGATTGAATGGCGAACAAGGTCGTAAAGCGAATACCATGCTAGACCGCTTGCTTGGTTGGGCCGCTTAAGGCGGCCCTGGGTGCGGAGATTCTGCTTCGTAGTTGGGTCATCGCGCGGATCGACGATTTCGCAATTGCCGTCGCCATCGATCCGGTGGCACGCCGAATGCCTGTTTGAAAGTAGTCGAAAAGTGGAACCCCGAGCTGAATCCTAAGCGGGCCGCGATTTCCTCAAGCGTGGCGTCGCTGGCAGCTAGTTGCCGGCGTGCGCGTGCCAGCCTCAGGTGCAGGACATATTGCCAAGGGGCATATCCCGTGTGGCGGTGAAACGCGCGGCGGAAATGCGAGTAAGCAACACCTAGGTGCTGCGCCAACTCCTCGAGGTTGACCGGCTCGGTATAATGCTCGACCAAGTAGCGTTCTGCTTTCAGCATCGCACTCTGTAGCCTCGAGGGTGCAGAGATGGAACCATCCATTCGCGCCCATGCGGCGATTACAGCATACGCGCGGGCCGAAAGGTCTGGATCGAAACCAGACGTTCTGGTGCGTGCCAAGGCATGGACCTCCTCCAATGCGCTATCAAGCCCGGCCAGAACTGCTCCGCCACGGACCACGCTGGACGCAGGAAATACACGGTTCTGTAGCCATCCGCGCACCAAGGATCCCTGTACCTCGATCCAACTTTCCACCCATCCCGCGTCAGGGTTGGGCCGGTAACGATGCCACTTATGGGGCAATAAAACGAAGGCAGTGCCGGCCTCAATTCTATGGGGACCACCTCTACTCATTTCAAATGTGCCGCTGCCCGATTCGATAAGCACGATCTGCAACGCTTCAAGCACGCGCCCGCGCTCCCAGCTAAAATTATGATCCGCCGGATGTTGTGGGGGCGGGTAACTTGACCCCGGAGGAATTCGAGTGAACCCAGCGGCAGTCACACCCAATCCCCACACTTTCTGTTGAGGTGACGGTAGAAAATATCTAAAATAATCCAATAGCGAATTAGGCATATTCCGTATAAGCATGATCATTACGCCTATTCAAATATCCGAGGCAATGGGATAATCTCCCGATTGTGTTATGTCCGGTCCTTCTCTGTGTCGGCGTCTCTGGCATTAGCTTTGAAGCCTCCTGGCCGGAATTCGGGGGACTGAAATCCTGTTTCAGCTCGGGTCCGTCAGCCGTTCCGCCGCCAGAAGTTGTTAACCCAGGAGATTCTCAGCCCCGAGCGTGGCGAGTCTAAAGGCATCCGTGCCCTTGATTTCTTCCCATCGTGACCCGCTAAAATCGGCGAATAAGCAAGAAAAGAAACAGAGGACACGATATTTCTGCAATTCTCATGACGTGCCAATTTACTGCCGATTTGCTAGTAAACCTGCTGCTCACGAGTCTGGTTATGGCTTGCCCGCTCAGCTCAGTGGCGGCTGATACAGCGAGGCCTCTCATTGGCGTCATCCGATGGGACGGTCAAAGCGGTTTCGATGCCAAGCAAGTGGGTTGTGAGGAGGAGATCGCGCTGGGATCTAGCCAATGGCAATATCGATTGCCGTTTTATGCACAGAAACCAACCGGAGACAGCTGCAGACTGCGGCGGGCGATCACTCAGGAGGTGATCGACCGCGAGATCGCCTATGCCAAAGAGGGTGGTGTCGACTACTGGGCATTCTGTTGGTACGCGAACGAGTATTATCTATCCACGGCGCGCCACCTATACGAAAAAAGCAAGCATAAGGAAGACGTCAAATGGTGCGCAATCATCTCTAACGGGTTCTTCCAACCTGACGTTGATTATCTGGTGCGGCAAATGCGGGAGGCGAATTACCAGAAAGTTGCCGGGGGAAGGCCGCTACTTTACACCTTCGGCTGCACCAAACCGGAAATCATCACAAATCTCAGGGAACACTGCAAAAGTCAGGGCGTAGCGACACCGTATGTGGTCGTGATGGAATGGAGCGGCCAGACAACTGCTGCTTTATGCGATAAAATCGGTGGCGACGCGATCAGTGCCTACACGTCTTTCACTCGCGGAGATACGGAGGTTGCTTATCAGGCTTTTGCCGCCGCAGAGCAGGCATCATGGGAATCCTGGGCGAAGACCGGAAGGAAAGTCATACCTTGGGCTACCGTTGGGTGGGATCCACGCCCGCGCATTCAAATGATCCCAAAGTACGATTTCGCTCCGCTGGGATATGCTTCCAGCCACTCAATGTCCACGGGCTCAGAGTATGCTGATCAGCTTCGGGCATGCCTCCGGTGGACGGTCGATCACCCGTCCATTTGTGAGGCAAATTCGATCCTCTGTTACTCCTGGAATGAGTTTTCAGAAGGAGGAAGCATCTGCCCCAAACTATCCGGCGGCCGGGAGCACCTGGATGCGCTAAAGCAAGTGAGCCACGCACCTCTTTCCAGCTGGTAAAAGCATTCCATTAAGATCGGCACCTTTGAAGGCATCATGAACATCACCCGACGGACAATGCTCAAACTTGTGGCTGGTGCCGTGCCCGCATTCCTCGTCGCGGGGGTTCTTGCCGCGGAGGGGACCCGTTCGGGTCTTGCGACGGTGGTGGCCAGAGAGCTTGAGCAAGGTTTCGTTGCGCCGCCTGACTCAAACAAGCCTTGGGTATACTGGTTCTGGTGCGATGGAAATATCACCCGCGAAGGGATTACGGCGGATCTTGAGGCAATGAAACGCGTCGGCATTGGCGGGGCGCTGACCTTTGACGTAAAAGTGGGGAACCCGTCCGGTCCCGTGCGTTTCATGACTCCGGAGTGGCGTGGTATGATCGAGCACACGTTAACCGAGGCGAACCGGCTCGGACTGAAAATCAGCATCAACAATGACGCCGGCTGGGAAGGCAGCGCAGGCCCGTGGATTACTCCGGGAATATCCAGCCAGAAAGTGGTCTGGAGCCAGACGGTAGTGCTCGGGCCCGCTCCGTTCAACGGAGCGCTCTCACAGCCGCCAACCAAGGAGAGCTATTACCAAGACATCGCGGTGTTGGCGTTTCCGACGCCGCGCGGCGACGAGCAGGGAATGGGTTATCGGCTCAACGCGTTCGAAGGCACCAAATCTTTCGGCGGGGCGACTGACTTCGCCGGATTGTGTCCTTGGCCGAATACCATTCCCACCAGCGCGAACTGGCCGGCGGTTCCCGCCGACCAGGGCGTGGCGAAGGGACGGATTGTGGACCTTACTGCAAAGGTCGCAGAGGACGGCCGTCTGGAATGGGACGTGCCGGAAGGCAATTGGACGATTTTGCGCATCGGTCATACGTCGACGGGGATCAAAAACCATCCCTCGCCCGAGGCGGGGGAAGGGCTGGAGTGTGACAAACTGAGCAAGGCCGCCGTCGAAACGCAGTTTGACAGCATGATCGGCAAGTTGATCGCGGATGCCGGACCTCTGGCAGGCACGACGCTGGTCAGGACCCATGTGGATAGCTGGGAGGCCGGGTCGCAAAACTGGACACCGCTGTTTTCCGAGGAGTTCAAAAAGCGCCGCGGCTATGATCTACGGCCATTCCTTCCGGTGCTAACCGGGCGCATGGTGGATAGTTTCGAAGAGTCGGAACGGTTTCTCTGGGATTTTCGAGAAACCATTGCCGAACTAATGAGTGAGAATTACGCTGGCCACTTGAGCGAACTGGCCCGGAAACATGGCCTGCAGCTTTCAATCGAGGCTTACGGTGGCCTTTGCGACGAGTTGCGATACGCCGGGCGTGCGGATGAACCGCAGACCGAATTCTGGATACCGGGGTTCGATTCGTTGGAAGGATGGAACCCGCTGGTCACTGCGGCAATGGCGTCAGCGACGCACACCTATGGCAAACGCATTCTCGCGGCCGAAGCTTTCACCGCGACGGGCGACGAAAAGTGGCTGTATCACCCTGCGCGGCTCAAGGTCGTGGGCGACTGGGCATTCTGCGAAGGGGTGAACCGCTTCATCCTCTCTGCGTATGCGCTCCAGCCGTGGTTGAACCGCATGCCGGGGATGTGCTTTGGTCCTTGGGGACAACATTACGAGCGCACCCAGACATGGTGGGAACAGTCCACGGCTTGGCATGATTACCTTTCCCGCTGCCAGTTCTTGTTGCGACAGGGACTATGGGTGGCGGACATCTGTTTTCTTCAGACGGAAGGCGCACCCCATCTGTTTATTCCGCCGATCCCTGTTCCCGAGCGCGACGGCATCTGGCCGGACCGGACCAACTACAACTACGATGCCTGCTCGCCGGAAGTCCTCATGGCAAGCATGCAAGTGAAGGATGGGCGTCTGGTCCTGCCTGATGGAATGAGCTACCGCTTGCTGGTCCTCCCCACCTACAATGCTGACGGGCTTCCAGTATATCAGCGAAACAAGACTGCCGACGGCTTTGGTCCGCGTCCGCTGCCAAAGTTCGACACCATGACTCCCGCGCTGCTGCGCCGGGTCAAGGAACTCGCTGAAGCCGGCGCAACAGTGTTCGGGACGAGGCCGCTGAAGTCTCCCAGCCTCGCGGGGTTTCCTGCCTGCGATGGCGAACTGCAGGCCATTGCCGACAAATTGTGGGGCAACGGAGAAGGCATTACCGGTTTTGGGGAACGCAAGATTGGCAAGGGCCGCGTTATTTGGGGTTCGAATCCGGAAAATGTGTTGGCTGGCCTGAACTTGCCGCCGGATTTTGCCTGCGATGCGGCGCTGGCGGGGAACGTCCGCTTTTGTCATCGTCACCTGGAGGATGGCACCGAGTTTTACTTCGTGGCCAACAAACGGCAGTCCGCAGTGAGCGGGATTTGCGTTTTTCGTGTCAGCGGCATGCGACCGGAGCTGTGGTGGCCGCAGACCGGGCGCATTCAGCCTACTGCGACGTTTGAGGAGAAGGGCAACGTCACGCGAGTGCCGTTATACCTCGATGCCACCGAATCGGTGTTTGTGGTATTTCGTCCCAGCCGAGGAGTGACCGATCCCGTGGTTCTGATGACGTGTGACGGGCGAATTCTTCCGGCGAGTCAGCCGAGGATTATCGTCAAGACCGCAACTTTGGGTGTGCCGGGCGATCCGTCCCGCCGGAGCGACGCAAAAACCCAAGTGCAGTCAATCCTGGATGGCGGAGAGACAAGTTTCCCGGTTCACCGGTTGCTAAGCGACGGTGATTCGACGGCGGACGCGGTGAAGACCCTCTCAATTGAGTATACCGTCGGCGGCAATTCGTACAAAGTCACGGCCCGGGAAACAGAAACGGTCCATTTCAGAGATTCCGGGGCTCCGCAGCGCGCAGTAAACCTTCAACTCAACGTCGACGGACGGCTGCAGTTGGAGGCATGGGAGAAGGGGCGATATGAATTCAAGACCGCTGCCGGCAATACCATGGACTATACCGTGAGCGACCTTCGCGAGCCGACGGAGATCACCGGTCCATGGGAGGTATGCTTCTCGCCGAAGCTGGGTGCGCCGGCAAAGATTACGCTGGATCGCCTCATCTCTTGGAGCAATCACAGTGATGTCGGTGTGAAGTATTTCTCCGGCACCGCGATCTACGCCAACACGTTCATCGTGCCAGCAGAAATGGTCACCAAGAGTCACGGCCTTTACCTGGACTTGGGCGAAGTTGCGATCATTGCCCAGGTAAAGATCAACGGCAAGGACCTTGGCATCCTGTGGAAGGCACCGTTCCGCGTGGACATCACCGATGCGGTGAAGGCCGGTGTCAACAAGTTGGAAGTGCTAGTGACCAACTTATGGGTGAACCGAATGATCGGCGACGAACAGTTGCCGGAGGATTCCGACCGGGACCAGTCTGGTACCGTCAAGTCCTGGCCGCAGTGGCTGGAGGAAGGCAAGCCCAGTCCTGCCGGCCGCATCACATTCGCCTCCTTCCGCATGTGGACCAAGAACTCCCCCCTACAGGAATCCGGCCTGCTTGGGCCCGTGAGGTTATTCGCCTCCCAAAGAGCACCATTGCGATAGTTGTTTGTTATTAAACATGAGCATGAAACAACTCATAACCTTAACCGCTGTGCTGCTGGCTCCGCTGGTAGCGCAAATCTGTGCAGAGGAACTTGGGAAAGGCTTCGTCACGCCGCCTGATTCGGCGCGACCGTGGGTTTATTTGTTTGTGAACGACGGCAACATCACCCGCAACGGCATCACCGCCGACCTCGAAGCCATGAAGCGGGTTGGCATCGGCGGCATGATTTACATGGAGGTTGAAGGGGGCACGCCGACAGGGCCGGCGGCTTTTGCGGGGCCGCGGTGGCGCGGTCTGTTCCAGCATCTTTGCGGCGAAGCCGCTCGGCTCGGATTGCAGGTGAACATGAACAACGACGCCGGTTGGTGCGGCAGCGGCGGGCCGTGGATCACGCCGGAGCTTTCCATGCAGAAGCTCGTCTGGACGGAGACATTTCTCCAGGGGCCAAGGCTAGTTGAAGCCGTCCTGCCACCACCACAAGCCGTGTCCGGCTTCTATCGTGATATCACGGTGCTCGCCTTTCCAACTCCCGAGGGGGAAGACCTGTCCATGGCTGAGGCCGCACCTCGGATTTCCGCGAGCACCGGCGAACCGGCCGACAAACTCCAGGGTCTCCTTGATGGCAAACTGGAAACTGCGGTCACTCTGGCCAGCCCGCAACTCAAGCTGCCGCAATGGGTGCAATTGGAGTTCTCCCACAAATACCTCGCCCGCAGCCTGTCGTTGATCTTGAGCAGCAGCCAATACAGTCACTGTTCCGGCGAGATCCAAGTCTCCGACGATGGCCTGAAATTCCGCACGGTTCGTTCCTTTGCCGGTAATCCGCCGGAATTGGTCGTGACGCTGGACGCGATCGAGGCGAGATGGTTTCGGATATTATTCACGGCCTTCTCACCGCCGTCCTGGTCCATGCCAACCGATAAACTGGCGCTGGCGAGCATGGCGTTGCTGCCGGTCTACCGGATCGAGAACATCCGCGGGAAGGCTGCGTTCACCGGGTTTAGCGCCCCCGCGCTCGCCACCTTCCCGACGCTGCCTGATTCCGTTATCACTCGCCGCAGCCAGATCATTGACCTGACCTCGAAGATGGATCCCGAGGGCAAGCTCCGTTGGGAAATGCCGCCGGGGAAGTGGACGGTCTTGCGCCTGGGCCACACCACGACTGGAAAGAACAATCACCCGGCGCCGGCATCAGGACGCGGATTTGAATGCGATAAACTCAGCAAGGAGGCGATGGATGTCCACTTTAACGGACTGCTGGCGAAGGTGATTGCCGATGCGGGCCCACTGGCGGGCGAGTCCCTTGTCGCCACCCACATTGATAGTTGGGAGGTTGACTCGCAGAACTGGACGCCGAAGTTACGCGTAGAATTTCAAAGGTTGCGCGGCTATGACCCGCTGCCGCTTTTGCCGGTGGTGACCGGACGGGTTGTTGACAGCAGCGAAGTCGCGGAACGGTTTTTATGGGACTGGCGGCAAACCATTTCCGAGTTGCTGGCGGAGAACTATGCCGGCCATTTGCGCACGCTGGCCAACCAGCCCGGGTTGCGGCTCTCGATCGAGGCCTATGGCAACGGGCCGTTCAACTCTCTGACCTACGCCGGGCGAGCGGACGAGCCGATGGCCGAGTTCTGGTCCTACAGCCTCGACAACGGCGGCAAGGACTTTGGCAATAACTCTCTCTGTGTCATGGCATCGGCGGGGCATATCTATGGCCGCAAAATCATCGGCGCCGAGGCGTTCACGGCGAGTTGGGACGAGAAATGGCTGGGGCATCCAGGGAACATCAAAGACCTCGGCGACTGGGCTTTTTGCGAAGGCGTCAACCGCTTCGTGTTCCACCGCTACGCGATGCAACCGTGGACGAATCCCGACCGTTTTCCGGGCATGAGCATGGGGCCGTTCGGACTGCATTACGAACGCACCCAAACATGGTGGGAACAATCGAAGGCATGGCACGAGTATCTGGCGCGCTGCCAGTATTTGCTCCAGCAAGGGTTGTTTGTCGCCGATATCGTCTATCTCCAACCGGAAGACGCACAGGCCGGTTTTGCGCCGCCGCCGGAAACAACAGTAGCGCCGCATATTCGTGGCGGTTACAATTTCGACGGTTGCACGCCGGAAGTCGTGTTGACGCGGATGACGGTGAAAGATGGCCGGATCGTTTTACCTGACGGCATGAGCTATCGGGTGCTGGTGCTGCCCGAGACTGAAACGATGACGCCGCCACTGCTGCGCAAGATCAAGGAACTTGTGGCTGCGGGCGCGACGGTGATCGGCGGGGCCAAACCGCCACAAAAATCACCGAGCCTCGCCGATATGGGCGCGGGCGATGCCGAGGTGAAGCAGCTCGCCGGAGAATTGTGGGCCGGCGGCAAAATCGTCACGGGCCAAACCGCGCCCCAACTGCTCGCTACCCGGGGTGTGAAACCGGACTTCAGCGCGACGCCCGCACTCCGCTACATCCACCGCACCCTCGGCGACACCGAAGTTTACTTTGTCGCCAACCCGAAGTCACAGGAGGTTGAGGCACTCTGCACCTTCCGTATCCGCGGCCAGCAGCCGGAACTGTGGCATCCCGACACGGGGCGGATGGAAGTCGCAGCAGTGTTTGAAGAGAAGGATGGCGTCACGCGCCTGCCGTTGCGGCTTGATGCCGCTGGCTCGGTTTTTGTGGTATTCCGCAAGAGCGCGGGGAAGGTGGATTCGATTGTGGCCGTTTCGCGCGACGGCGAATTGCTGCTCCCCGCACCGGGAAAGCCGCCACCGATCGTGGTGACGAAAGCCACTTACGAGTTGCCCGGTCGGACGCGCGACGTGCGTGTCAAGGTCCAGGCGTTGGTGGATTCGGGCAAGCGAAGCTTTAGCGTTGGTGATATGGCTGAAGGCGACGATCCGGCGGTCCAGGGCGTGAAGACCCTTGTGGTTGAATACTTGGTTGAAGGAACTACTTTTGTGGCTCAAGGAATTGATCCGGAACCAATCCAGCTAGACATTAAGCAGATGGCTCCTCGCGTCCGCTCCGTGGACGCGCACATCAATACCGCTGGCAACCTCTGGCTGGAAGCGCAGCAGGCGGGAAACTATGAATTGAAGACGGCGTCCGGGCGGACGCTGCGTTGTGAAGTCGGAGCGGTCCCGCCGTCAGTGGAAGTTGCTGGTTCTTGGGAGGTGACCTTCGACCCGAAATGGGGCGGGCCAGCCAAGCCGGTGACGTTCGAGAAACTCGAAGACTGGAGCAAGCACCTCGAGGAAGGCATCCGCTATTATTCAGGCACGGCCACCTACCGTAAAACGATGAGCATTTCGCCGGAGCTCATCGGGAAAGACCGGCAACTGCATCTCGACCTCGGCGACGTGGCAGTAATGGCGGAAGTGAAGTTGAATGGCACCGACCTCGGCATTCTCTGGAAACCACCGTTCCGCGTGGACATCACCGACGCGGTGAAGGCCGGGGTCAACACGCTGGAAGTGAAAGTGGTCAACCTCTGGGTCAATCGATTGATTGGCGATGAGCAGTTACCGGAGGACTCCGACCGGGTCGGCGACTGGGGTGTCCTCAAATCGTGGCCGCAATGGCTGGAGCAAGGCAGGGCCAGTCCTGCCGGTCGCGTCACATTCGGCTCCCTCCGCTTGTGGACCAAGAACTCGCCTCTGCAGGAATCCGGCCTGCTGGGGCCGGTGAGGCTGTTCGTCTCCCAAAGGGTACTAATGAATTGATACGCTCAGCAGCAGTTTGTGTAGAAGAACAAACTACTAAATAGTGACTCGACACACTGGCCAATCTTTCGGACAAAAACTAAGCCCATAATTCCATTTTTGAAATCTATCATCCTTACCCTGGCGATTCTTTTGGGAAGCTCTGTTGCGGGATTTTCCCAAAGTGGCGCACCTCTGACTACTGTCTCAGGATTCGAGGCCATGGCAAACTTGGAGCGATTGCCTTTGCTGCATCCCTTTGGAACCCAGACCAAGCAGTTTGCATCGTTTGATGTGAGCGGAGGAAATGTGGATTGGGATTTTGGGAAAGCCTTTACAAAGTACGTCGATGATAATGGCGAGTCGGTGATCTTTGACGAGATAGGGCCGGGCTGTTTATTCCGTCAGCAGATGAATGTCTGGGTTGGCTGGAAAGAAGGGATGTTGCTGAAAGAGGGATGGGGGCAGGCAAGGATAAAGTATTATTTCGACGATGAAGCCATACCGAGGATTGATATGACCATCGACGAGCTTTTCCGATCTCAGACGGCTCCTTTCACCGATCCCCTGTGTTTCTTTGATAAGGCGAAAATAAATGACAAGAAACTGCACAGGTTTGCCATAATGTATTATCCTTTCTCGTTCGGAAAACGGCTCAAGGTGACCATCGTCCCGCCTGCCGACCGAAAGGATTGTGGTGTCCCCTGGTACCAGTATACTTACCTTGCTTATCCAAAAGACCCCAAGACCGACACTTGGAAAGGGGTTGGCGAGGACGGCGGCAAGGTGCGCGATCAGTGGCAACACCTGGGAAGAGATCCTAAGGATTCAAAGATCAATACCAAAATCTCCAAGACCATCACCGTCCTTAAAGGGGAAACCAAAACGCTTCTGGAACTTAGGGGCCGGGGATCAATCGCGAGCCTTAAGCTTCATCTGGCTCCTTTCATTAAGGATACATTCTTCAACACCAATATTAAAATCTTCTGGGATGACGCTTTATTGCCGGCAGTGGATTTACCCTTGGGGTATTTTTTTGGCGGAGGCGGGAAGGATTTGGAAAACGGCGAAAAGGTGTGGCAACAAACGTTAACCACCTTGCTTTTTGGCTTTGATCACCAGAAAGGTGATTTTTATGCGTACTGGCCCATGCCCTATTGGTCGGCCGTACGAATCGTCGTGGAAAACAGGAGCGCGGAAAATATCGCTGATTTCTCCTGTGAGTTGGAAACAAGATCCTCCGAGACACTTGATTATCCCTTAGACGGTTCGGGGTATTTCTGTGCAAAAAGAACGCTTGATGAAGACACAAACGTCAAACCTTTTGCCAATGCTTTTAAAGAGACTGGCCGTGGCCACGTGGTGGGTATGTCATTTTATTCGCAAGGCTACGATGGGGATGGAGACGAGTTTACTTATATGGATGGAAGCAGAAGTCCTCAGATACATGGTGATGGCACGGAAGACGACCACAACCAGGGATGGGGGGGAGATGCATACCAAAAACCTCTTTGGGGAGGGCTGATTAATGGCTTCCAAGGAGCCTATCGCATTTACCTGAACGATAGGTATATTTTTCACAGCGAAATCGCGATCAATTACGAATATTCTCAAGCAGCCCGTCTGCCTAGTGGGGGGAAGACCGATGTCACTGTATTTTATTATAAAGCGGGGACCACGAATGTCATGCGGCAAACGGACCAGATGGACGTTGGCAAGGCCGAATCAGAGATGGAACATCGCTATGCAATCGCGGGGCGACAGCGGTACGAGAATATATTTAGCGCCTACGATGGTTTTGAAAAGAACGTTGGATATTATAATCTTATGGACGACGGCAGGGCATATGACGGCTACAGCCAGTTCGTCGGGGCCATTGATCCCAACAACTTGGGAGTCAAGCTGCGAAAGAGGCTTAATCGTCTAGGGAATGGGGTACAGACGGCGAGAGTTTTCGTCGATGGTGCTGAGGTGGGAATTTGGCATGTGGTGTCATCTTCGTATGCCCCGATTAATCAGGCGTGGCTTGATTCAGATTTTGATATACCAGCTGCCTATACCCAGGGGAAGAATTCCATTACGGTCAGGGTTGGCTATGTTGCTTCCCGGCCGATGAAGGAAATCAATGAATATTACTACTGGATTTTTTGTTATTCGGCATGCAAAGAAACGGCCAAACGCTGATCGCAACTATTCTGGAACCAATCAAATGAAACAAAATTCTCAGATTAAGGCCCATGCACTCGTTCACTTTGCCACCGGTGTTATGGTTTTGATCGCATCGACTGTGATGGCCGAGCCCCCCGACGTGATCAACCAGCCATTCAATCTGGTCACCGGACTAGTGTCGCGATCGATATCGTTCGAAAATCCCAGCGGCGCGCCGGGAGAAGGAGCCCACGCGGCGAGCAACTTGGGCGTGGGCCGGAAAGGGGCCGCTTGCAGAGTAATCAAGCCGGGCGAGACAGTCGAGTTGTGCGACATTGAGGGACCAGGAACGATCCGCCACATTTGGATGACCCTGAATCAGTATCCCTCACCGGTCGATCTGCGATCATTCATTTTACGGGTTTGGTGGGACGGCCAGAAACATCCCAGCATTGAATGTCCGGTGGGCGAATTCTTCGGCATGGCTCATGGCAAGATCACGCCCTACCAGTCAGCTGTCCATTCGCTGAGTCAAAATGGCATGAACATCTGGCTGCCGATGCCGTTCGTCGGGCGGGCAAGAATCAATTTCACCAATGATGGCCCCCAGGCCACCTACCTGTTTTACCAGGTCGACTACACCCTAGGCGACAGCTACCTCGCCGACGTCGGTCGGCTGCACGTCCTCTTTCGGCGGGAAAACCCGACAACGGAAGGGAAGGATTTCGAACTACTCCCTGCACGTCATCAAAAGGGACGCTACGTGGGTTCAGTAATTGGAATTCACAATCTTCATCCCGCCGAGTGGTGGGGCGAGGGAGAGATCAAGTTCTATATGGACGGCGACAAGGACTTTCCCACGATCGTTGGGACGGGCAGCGAGGACTACGCGGGCCAAGGTTGGGGGGACCAGCAGGAGCCGTTTCTGTACAACGGCTGCACCTTGAGTTACCAAAACAAGTTCATCACCATTTACCGCTGGTACCTCCCCGACCCGAAAGCCTGGCAAAAGGAAGCCCGGATAACGATCCAGCAGATCGAAGGCACCAAGGATGGATATAGGGAAACCGCAGACGACTGGTCCTGTGCGACGTTCTGGTACGAGCCGGTGCCTAGTGATCCCTTGCCAGAAATGCCTGATAAAAAGACACGCACGGCGGATCTTTGGCAAGAACCAGCAATAAAGGAATGAACGAACTCGGCCCTGAAGAACGACCAGTTTTCAGGATCTATTGAAACCGATGCACGCCAGACTTCCGGCAGTGGTAAGACCCGATTATATGACAACAAGAAGCCGTTATATTATTTCGTTGATTACCATCGCATCCGTTTACATTAGCATTGGTTCTGCACACGATGACAACCAACCCATCGCTGGAGCCATCTATTGGCCCGGATGGACTGAGAACTCCAAATGGGCGAACAACCTGAAGCCGAAAGAATGGAATAGCCGGCTGCCGTTCTACGCCAAATTCTCCCAGGGCAAGTTCGAGGTGCGGTCGGATAATCAGGCAGTAATGGATCAGGAAATAAAATATGCGAAAGATGCAGGCCTAGACTACTTCGCGTTCGATTTCTCTTCGGACGAAAAAGGCACAGGTTTGCCGCTATTTCTTGCCAGCAAATACAAGGACGAAATCAATTTCTGTGTCCTCTTGTTGGGTGATAACAAAAAGGGCGCGTGGCCTGATACAGTCAAATACCTGGTCAGATTGTTCGCGGAGCCGACCTATCAGAAGGTAATCGGTGGCAGACCGCTGGTTTTTCGATATTACGTGGAAAGAATGGCAGAAGAATTCGGCTCAGCAAGAGCGGCGAGAGAAGCGCTCGATTATCTGCGATCCGAGACGGTCAAGGTAGGATTAAAGGCGCCTTATATCGTGGCGCAGATGTGGAATGCGCAGGACGGGGCTAAGTATGCAGACACCATGGGGTTTGACGCTCTGAGCGCCTATTCCATGAGTGTCGATGTTGAAACGTTCCAAGAAAAGGAATATCCGTATAGCAGATTGGCGAAGATAAATCATGATTTTTGGGATGCCTGCAAAGGGACGGGGAAGGAAGTAATCCCGATCGTCAACGCGGGCTGGGACGTCCGGCCGCGCTGGTGGGATAAGGATCTGATGAAGCTCTACAACGGTGGGGAACAACCTTGGTTCACCGCGCCAACGCCGTCCGAACTCGCCAATAACATCCGCGACGCAATCCAGTGGAACAGGCAGAATCCGGCGGCGGGCAGGGCAAATGCCGTGCTGATTTACGCTTGGAACGAAAGCGATGAAGGCGGGTGGCTGGTCCCGACGGTTTCGGAAGGCACTGGTCGAATTGACGCGATAAAGAAGATAATGTCTGAACTCCCAAGGGCGGATCATCCGTGAAGAATGGGCTCGGGATTCATCAGGTATTTGCACATGGCTTTCGCTTGGATCATAAATCATGGGAGACTCAGGCGAGATTTCATTCGCAATTTGCTTCTCGGTCTACCGAACCGCAGTCCGCCGACAGCTCATCCCATGTGGTGTCAGCGGGGCTCCGTGCACATGGTGATCGTACCGGGGTTCGGCGTGTCGAAGACTCTCGTCCTGCAACGCGGAGATTGGCTCGAAGCGAATTGAAATGGCTGGTGCGCTCATGGATGCCCCACCTGAACGAGTCCGCTGCGGTCCGAAACGGCTTAAGCTGCTA
>Ga0182019_10000526_pt1 | contig 18912 bp, 16 predicted proteins | sample 812E2MmetaG_FD_120483 | JGI IMG/M metagenome (GOLD analysis project Ga0182019, IMG submission 120483) | Permafrost microbial communities from Stordalen Mire, Sweden - 812E2M metaG | ecosystem: Environmental > Terrestrial > Soil > Wetlands > Permafrost | place: Sweden: Stordalen | collected...
GGGGGCAGCGTCGCGAACCTCCAGTTCGGCGATGCCTCCTGCACGGGCTTTGCCTCGGGCGACCCGATGCTCGGGTCTCTCGCGTCCAACGGCGGCCCGACGCTGACGATGCTGCCCGGCACCGGCAGCGCTGCTATCAATGCCATACCGCTCGCCGGCTGCACCGAGACCGTCGACCAGAGAGGGCTGCCCCGGCCCTCGCCGTCCGGCGGCTCGTGCGACATCGGCGCAGTCGAGGTGCAGGGCGCAGTAACGGCAACCAAGCTCGCGTTCGTGCAGCAGCCGTCGAACGCCCTGGCCGGCGCGGCAATCGTGCCGGCGGTGACGGTGCAGCTCCAGGATGGCGGTGGCAACGCGGTGCCGCAAGCCGGCGTATCGGTGGCGGTGTCGCTCGCCTCGGGGACGGGGACGCTGTCGGGGATGACCACGCAGCTGACCGATGCGGCGGGGCTCGCGACGTTCGCCGGCCTCTCGGTGAACCTGGTGGGGACCAAGACGCTCTCGGCCGCGAGCAGCGGGCTGAGCGGGGCAACGAGTACCAGCTTCGTGATCAGCGCGGGAGCCGCGACCAGCCTCACGATCACCGGTGGAAATCCCCAGACGACGACCGTTGGGACGCCGTTCGCGGCGCCGCTGCAGGTCTTGCTGACAGACGCTCAGGGCGACGCCGTCAGCGGTGCGGCGGTGACCTTTGTGGCGCCGGGCTCGGGCGCGAGCGCGACGCTGGCGGGTAACCCGGCGACGACCGACGCCGCCGGACATGCTCAAGTGACGGCGACGGCCAACGCGACGGCAGGCGCGTACAACGTGACGGCGACGTACGGGACGTTGCCGCCGGTGTCGTTCGCGCTGACCAACGCCCCGGCGCCCCCCGAAGCGGCGATCCCGATGCTCGGCCTGCTCGGACTGGCGGTGCTTGGCCTGACGCTCGCGGCGCTCGGGGCGTTCCTGCTCAAGCGCGGCGTGTGATCCGCGCTCTGCGCGGTTCGGCCTGATCGTGGAAGGCGCGCCGACACGCGGAAGTTCTCCGTCCGGCTGTGGGTGATGCGCATTCAGAGACAGTGATCCGTGGTTAGTGGTCCGCGCAGAGGAGCAGAGGGGCGGAGGAGCAGAGGAGCAACGCTCGGTCGAACGCCGGATGACGACAGTTCAGACTGAGGCGTCATCTCCCGGCCCTGGTCCTCGCCGGGAGGCGTGGAGAATCGTGTAGCCGATCACCTCGTCGCCCTCGTACCGGACAATCACGTCGTCGTCGGTCAGCTCGCTGTCCGTGGCGTGCGCCGGCTTCTTGAAGTTGACGTAGAGCACGTCCGCCTCGGGGTCGTAGGAGGACCACAGGTACCGATGCGGGGCATGCAGCACCGCGGGCACGAGGCTCAGCATCTCGGCTAGCTCTGCTCTGGCCATACCTGCTTCCTCCTTTCGAGACTGCCGGGTCGACGGGTGAGGAACGCCGTGATCACGAACCCGTCGTCGGCCCCAGTCTCACGATAGACTACCACCAATGTCTTGCCATCCTCCATCGTTCGTAACGCGAGGAGTTCGCCTTGGCTTCCTGCAAGAACCCTGTCGGCCCCGCTGATGGCGGCGATCACCTCCTCGCGCAGCCCCGCCAGCTCACAGTGCTCCTCCGCGATGTGCGCCCAGCGCTCGTCGGTCATCGGGATCGGAACGCCCGCGCGGGAGATAGCCGATAGCATCATAGCGTCGCCTCCTCGACGATCCTGATCTCGTCGTCGGTGAGGCCGTACAGCTCGTAGACGAGGGCGTCGATCTCGCGGTCGGTGGCGTCGATCTGGCGCTTGACGACGGTCTTCTCGTGGTCGGTGCCCACGGCTGCGAGGCTGGTGTGCATAGCGAGGATGCGATCGACCACTTCGACCAGGCGATCGTGATAGCCCCGGTCTCGAGGATCATCAAAGGAGATCCTACGGATCGGTAGCTCCTTGAGATAGGTACCTTTGATCTTCGGGAATGTGTTCCGCTGGTCGTAGAAGCGGTCGGTCCACACCGCCCGAAGCAACCTCGAGTTGAGCACTCCGAGGACGTAGGCTGGGGCCACCTTGCATTCCGGGAAGAGGTTCACCATGAACACCGTGTTCAGACACTGATACCCGAGGCGGTCGATTCCGAACTCGGGGTAACGGCCAATCTGCCTGCAAATTAGCTTGTTGCGAGCGTTCTGCTTGTCACCATCCCAGCAACCACCTCGCCGAGCGTCATCAATGTCGAGGCAGGCCAAGCCGCCCCACGTCAGCTTGTACCTCGTCACGTCGCGTCCGGTATAGCAAAGCCGGTAGGGGGTCTTAACCCGTCGCGGGTTGCTGATCTCGATCACGTCGTCGGGGAAGACCTTTCTGTCCCGCAGTTGCTTTCCGAAGTTGACAAAAGCACAGGAACCCAGCTTGACGCTTCGGGACCCAATGCGCTCCCAAAGTTCCCGGGTCGCCGGGTTTGCAACACTTGTGAAGAGAACGAACTTGTCGCCTCCATTAGCGTCCGGCTGGATCATCTCACTCGATGTTGCAGCGAGCTTTCCGCCCTGCGGTTCCGCGTGGACCATCGCAAACGGCCCCCGGGTGCGCTGCCCGCCAATAGTAACGAATATGGCGTTGTCGACGGAAACTCGGGCAAATACGCCGCCTCGAATAACCGCAATGTGATCTATCGCGGAGCGTTCTAGCAGCAAGTGTCGCAAGCCAACAAGATAGTTGTTAGCAAGGAAGTTGGCTGGCGTGATCATGGAGGCCCTTCCGCCGGACCTTACGAGCTGAAGCCCTCTCTCCATGAACAGATGATAGGTGTCTACTTTGTACGACGCCGTGGTGAACTTGCGGCTGAAATAGGCGAGTTGTTCATCGTCCCGGAACTCGTCCTGCAGCAAGATGTACGGCGGGTTGCCGATCACGGCGTCGAAGCCGGGGTTGTCGCGGGCGAAGATTTCCGGGAAGCCCTTGTCCCAATCGAACGGGTTGACCCGAAGCGCTTCCTCCTGGTCGAACAGCTCGCCCTGGCGGCCCTGGTTGTAGTCGCTGCCGATCAGGGAGTTTCCGCACTTGATGCTGCTGCCCAGATCGGGGAGGGCGCGCTGGTGAAAGAGCTTGAGCTGGGCATTGAGCGACTGGTCGCTCTCCCCCTCGAGCACTTTGAGAAGGAGCGAGAGCTTTGTGACCTCGACCGCCTGGGTGTCGATGTCCACGCCGAAGATCGAGTTCAGGAGGATGCGCTTGCGTTCAGTCGTCGTCAGCCGCCACTCGCCGCCGGCCGCCTGGTAGAGCACGGGCTGGCTTCCCTTGCGAGGTTTCGTGTACTTCTCCGGGCCGTCGCTGACGTACCAGTCGCGGTGCCAGTCGAGCAGGCGCTGATAGGCGCCCAGCAGGAACGACCCGGAACCGCACGCCGGGTCGAGGATCTTGAGGTCGGCAGCCTGCTTCGGCGTCGTCCCCTCCAGCAGCTTGCCGACCGTGTGCTCGACGATGTAGTCAACGATGTAGGTGGGCGTGTAGTAGACGCCGCCGGCCTTCTTGACCTCCGGCTTGTCCTCGACCTTGGCGCGGTGCCCCTCCGTCAGCCGGATGACCTTGCCGAGGAACTGCTCGTAGACCTGCCCGAGGATGTCGGCGGGAAGCACCGAGAACTCGTACGGCGAGTCGGGGTAGTAGAGGTTGCCGATGATGTCCTTGAGGACCTTGTCGTCGATGGCGAGGGTGGGCGTCAGGGTGTCCGGGCTCTCCGCGAAGTCCTTCTCGCGCTGGAAGTGAAACAGGCCGGAGTTGTACCGTTCGTCGGCACGCTGGAACAGCTCGAAGAGGCGGCGATAGGTGTTCGGGCCATTGAGCGTGAACTGGAGTTGGAACTGCCGGTCGGTCTCGACGCCTCGGTCCTCGCAGATGCGCAGGAAGATGATCCGGTCGATCGTCCGCTGCACCGCGAAGTTCAGCTCGCGCACCGAGAGCTGCTGGTTGCGAAGGGCGATATTGCGCGCCAGCTCGTCCCGCCAGCGCTCGATCTCCTTGAGGAACTCGGCGTCAACCGGCGCGGTCCCGCGCTTGCCCTTGGCCGCAACGGCGAAGCCGTCGAACGAGCCCTTGAGGACGGCGTCCTTGGAGAAGACGCCCGCGATCTCCGCCCACCGATCGGGGTACTGCTCGAAGGTCAGGTAGTTGATGCGGGCGATGGCGCTCGCGTCGGTCTTCTCAGGCTTGACACGGCAGTCGTATACCGCCAGCTCGCCGAAGTCGGTGAGCAGGGAGAGCGGCAGCTTGGCCGACCAGGCGTAGCGCCGGAGCTGATACGCGGCGTTCGGCTCATCCTTGATCGCCACCGAGGGCTTCTTCGCTTCGAGGAAGAACTTCCGGGTGCCTCCGATGCGGAAGCAGTAGTCCGGGGCCTTGGTCGTGCCGCCGATTTGGATCGCGTCCTCGTGGATGACATCTTTGTACGCCTCGGCGTGCCCTCGCTTGTTGTAGACGTCCCAGCCGAGCAGCTCGAACATCGGGTCGATGAACTCGGCCCGGACCTGTGCCTCGTTGTACGCTCCGGATTCGTACGACGCGAGGTTGCGATCGAACCGTTCGACAAGCTCTACAAGTTCTTTGGGAGCCGCCATCGCGCTTCTCCTCGAGACTTGACGGCCCCCATTATGCGCTCGCCGTGGGCAAGAAACGCTCAAAGCCGATCTCCCACGGGGCGAACGCATGGCGCGGGTTGCCGACGAACCGGCGTGGGCGAAGTTCCTTCGCCGGGCCTGCGGCCGGGGTGACTGCCCCCTCCGTGTCGGATTTGACAGACACACGGAATAGGCGTAACAGTTCTCTCACAAGAGCAAACGGTAAGGAGATTGGCTGGCGACCTCAAGAAGAATGCGAATTCACGACGCCGCCGAAGAGAAGGACCGCAGGTTGATTGAAAGAGGCAACACGCGCCAAACTCGCGATGGTCGACAAGATCGACATTCAACGATCGGGATCAACGGTTGTGAGTTTCCCTCGAAAGGGCCAGTGCCCGACGCGCAATAGGGAGCGACAATGAGAGTTCATCGCATCATCACAGGTGTCCTGATCGCGCTTCTCCTTTCGATGGCAATGGTGGGCTCGGCGGCTGCGACGACTTATGTCCTCCCCGCCGTCGTCAGCGGCGTGAAGGGCCTCAACGGCAGCTATTGGGACAGCGAGGTCAGGATCCTGCTTCTGTCGCTGCAGCAGGACATCGTGGTGAAGCGCGTCTGGGTCGCCGTGGCCGGAGGTGGTTTCGTCGACGATCTTGCAACGGCGCCGACGTGGAGTTTTCCACGCCTCACGTCCCGAGATCAGGCGCGCATGATCGTGCTCAAGGGCGGCGACCTGCTGCAAGGGGTCGCCGACACGCACGCGGCGGTGGGCTTGGAGATCCCGGGCGCGGTGGCGGTGTATTTGCACAACGTCAACAGCCAGGGCAGTCAGGGCGGGGCACTGCTCGGCAGCGGCCAGCTCGGGCAAAGTACTTCGGTCCCCTTTGTTGGCCCGGTGACGATCCCCTGGGCGACGGCGGGGAAGGCGAACTTCCGCATGAGCGTCGGCTTCGTCAACCCGAGCCCGACTCAGCTCACGCTTCGCGTCTACACCTCGAGGCTATTCATGGCGTTCTCGAATCCAGACACTCAGGACCCGCGCTATTGGCTCGACGCCATTGCTCTGCAGCCGTTCGTTGTCACGCTGCCGCCGTGGGGTTGGCGACAGATCGATGACTTCTTCTCGAAGCTGATGTGGTGCACAAATGCGACTGGCTGTGCGGGAACCGATGATGACGGCCTGCAATTTCTTGAGGTCGAGCCCGACGATTCGCAGGCTCCGTACTTCGCTTACGCCTCGATGATCTACTCGCCGCTCAACGATCCCGAGTTCGTGTCGGTGATTCCGGGATCGGTCGGAGGAGCGTTGCGCAGTCCTTTCTCATGTCCGCCGGAGTGCTCCGGGCCGTAGCTGGCACGGGAGGATCACCAGAAGCGCTTGAATCGACGGCCCTGGTCGCTATGCGGGCTGCCGGTAGAACCCGGCAGCCCGGTCTATTCTAACTTTCGACTGGAAGGTGGATGATGCTCGCACCGACACGTGGGGTCGGGCAAGCGTTGCGCCATGCGGCGTGTAGCCGCGCCGCCGAGATTGGGCCGGATGCTAGGCGCGCGAGCCCGCCGCACCGGAGCATGGCCGGAGGCTATGTGAGGATGCGAGGGGGCGAGCGCAACAACGCAGACGGTCCGATATCGGCGGCACCGCGCCAAGCGGGACCGTTTCGATCAAGCAGAGCGACGGCGTGGTGCGGGTAGCCGCGCCGCCGAGATTGGGCCGGATGCTAGGCGCGCGAACCCGCCGCACCGGAGCATAGCCGGAGGCTATGTGAGGATGCGAGCGGGCGAGCGCAACAACGCAGACGGTCCGATATCGGCGGTGCCTACTCCGTAATCCCCTGCATGTTGGCTAGGCGGGCGTACGCGCCGGCAGCCGCCATCAGCTCCGCGTGGCTGCCGAGCTCCACCGCCCGCCCATCCTCCATCACGACGATCGTGTCGGCGTTGCGGACGGTCGCGAGACGGTGGGCGATGACCAGCGTTGTGCGGCCCTGCATGAGGTTCTCGAGCGCGCGCTGGACGATCGCCTCGGACTCGGCGTCGAGCGCCGAGGTCGCCTCGTCCAGGATCAGGATCGGCGGGTCCTTGTAGAGCGCCCGCGCAACGGCGATGCGCTGGCGCTGGCCGCCCGAGAGCCGGGCGCCGGCCTCACCGATCACCGTGTCGTAGCCGTCGGGGAACTCGAGGATGAACTCGTCCGCGAACGCGGCGCGCGCGCACGCCAGCAGCCGCTCGCGGTCGATCGCGCTCTGCCCGTATGCGATGTTGGCCGCCACGGTCGTGTTGAAGAGGACGGTCTCCTGGGTGACGAGACCGAGCTGCCCGCGCAGCGACGAAAGCGTCACGTCGCGGATGTCGGTCCCGTCGATCGTGATTCGCCCCTCCTGCACGTCCCAGAACCGCGGCAGGAGCTGGGCCACCGTGGACTTGCCGGCGCCCGAGGGGCCGACGAGGGCGACGGCCTTGCCCGCGGGGATCGCGAGGTCGAGGCCGCGCAGCACGGGCTTCTCGGGCTCGTAGGCGAACGAGACGCCCTCGAAGGAGATCCCCTTGCGGATTCGAGGCAGCTCGCGGGCGCCCGAGCTGTCGTGGACCGCCACCGGCTCGTCGATCGCGGAAAACACGCGCTCCCCGGCGGCGACCGCGCCCTGAAGCGCGAGGTTGACACGGGTGAGGCGCTTGATCGGCGTGTACAGCGAGTACAGGCCGACGAGGAACGACGCGAACGACGCCGCGGTCATCGTCCCGGCGCCGATCAGCTTGTGGGCGTACAGCAGCAGGCCGAGCACGCCCGCGGCGCCTATCACCTCGACGACCGGGGCGTTGAGGGCGAGCACCTTGCGCGCCTTGAGGTTGGCCTTGAAGTGGCGGCGCGTGGTCTCGCGGAAGCGGCCCGCCTCGAACGGCTCCATGCCGAACGACTGCACGACGCGGTAGCCCTTGAGCACCTCGTCCACGACGGCGTTCATCTCGCCGAGGCGCTCCTGGCTCTGGTGCGACCGCTTACGCAGTTTCTCGGTGAAATGCAGGATCGGCCAGAGGAACAGCGGCGCGCCGACCAGCACGGTGAGAGCGAGGCGGAGGTTGAGCGACAGCACGTAGATAAGCACCCCGACGACCGTGAACGAGTCCTGCACCACGTCGGACAGGCGGTCGGAGATCACGACGGTGATCTGCTCGATGTCGTTGGTGACCCGCGACATCAGGACTGCCGTGGGCTGCTTCTGGTAGAACCTGGCGGACTGGCCGAGGAGCCGGTCCATCAGGTTGTCGCGCAGGTCCTTCACCGCCGCCAAGCCGGCGCGGTAGATCGCGTAGTGACCGAAGTACGTGAACGCGTTCTTCGCGACCACGGCCAAGAATCCGAGTAGCAGGATGATGCCTGCGTCGGTCGGAAGGACGCGACGCAGCGAGGTGCGGGTTTCGTCGAACCACACCTGGAGCAGACGGACCGGCGCGAGCTGGCCCGCGGCGGATGCGCCGTGCGCGCTTCCGGCTGCGTGTCCGCCGGACAAGGCCGGGATCGGCAGCGACGACCCCAGGGCGGTCTCGAGGATCGGGCCAATCAGGAAGAGCATCACGACGGTTGCGAGCGCCACACCGACCATGAACACGGCGGCCGTGACCACCCAGCCCAGGTGCGGGCGCAGCAGCTTCAGGATCCTGCGCAGCGCCTTCACGTCGCCTCCCGCACCGCCGCCAGGACAGCCCGCGCCGCGCGGGCACTGGCGCCCGGCTTCCCCAGCGCCTTCCTGACCAAGGCGAGTTCCTGCCGCTGCGCCGGGCCAGCCGCGCCGAACAGGCGCTTCACCTCGGCCAGCAGCCGTGACTGGTTGAACTCGTTCTGCACGGCCTCCGCCACGATACGCTTGCCGGCCACGAGATTCACGAGGGCGACGTGCGGGACGCGCACCATCAGCTTCGCCAGCGCGTACGAGACCGGGTGCAGGCGGTAACCCACCACCATCGGAACGTCGAGCAGCGCACACTCCAGGGTCGCGGTGCCGGAGGCTACCAGGGCCGCTGCGGACGCTGCCAGGGCGCGATGCCGGTCCTCGGTGACGATCTCGACAGGAAGCGGGGCTCCCGCGACCATCGCCGAGAGCCTCTCCCGCTCCAGCCCCGGCGCGGCGATCAGGCGCACGCGCAAGCCCTCCAATTCGCCGCGGAGCGAGGCTGCCGTCCGGAGCATCGTCGGCAGCAGGGCCACGACCTCGTGCCAACGCGACCCCGGAAGGAGCGCCAGAGTGAGACCCTCGACCGGGGGCATCGCGGCCATCACCGGCGCGAGCTCGTCCACCAGCGGGTGGCCGACGTACTCGGCGGCGACTCCGTGGGCGGCGTAGAACTCCACCTCGAACGGGAGAACGCACAGCACGCGCCGCACGTCACGGCGGATCCGGCGCACCCGCCCGGCGCGCCACGCCCAGAACTGCGGGGAGACGTAGACCACGACCGGGATCCCGGCGCGCCGCAGGTGCCGGGCGAGCGGGAGGTTGAAGTCCGGCGAATCCACGAGAACCGCCACGTCGGGGCGACCCGCCAAGGCGGCCGCGCGAACACGGCGGGAGAGCCGCAGGATGCGGGGCAGGTCCTTCACGACCTCCGCGAGCCCCATCACCGACAGCTCCTCGCTACGGGCCACGCACTCGAGCCCGGCCTCGCGGAGCCTCTCGCCACCGACCCCGAACACCCGGATCGCCGGCTCTTGGAGACGCAGGGCGCGGACCAGGTTCGCGGCGTGGAGGTCCCCGCTGGCCTCGCCGGCCACCAGGAAGATGTTCACCTGCGCCTTCTCCACGCCGCCAGGACCGCGACGCCGAACGCCGCGCCCACGGCATCGGCCACCGCGTCGCCGACCTCGGCGCTGCGTGGGGGCGTGAAATACTGAATCACCTCGAGCAAGACGCCGTGGGCCACCGCGTACCCCCAACCGACCAGGGGGGCGCCTGGAACGCCCAGCGCAGACGCGGCCGACCCGGCCGACAGACCGAGCAGGGCATACGCGCCACCATGGAGCAGCTTGTCTGGGACGGCCCGAACCATCTCCGGGTTGTGCGGACGAGTGCCCAGGTAGATGTAGCCTACCGAGAGCACCACGACGAGCGCCACGGAAAGGGATCGCGGGGCGTGCATCGCGCACCCGTCCGGCTCGTCCTCAGCTGAGCGGGAACGGATACATCACCCACCCGAGCACGATCGCTCCCACGACCAGCGCTCCAAAAACCTTCCAGAAGTAGTGCCAGCGCTCCTTCTTGTCGCGCTTCCAGAGAAAGGAGAAGAACACGGCAATCAGAAGGCCGTGGAGCACCATCAGCGAGAGATGGTCCAGCATCACCAGTCCTTCTTGCCGGTCGCGATGTCGTGGGCGTCCAGAACGAGCAGCAGGTTCATCATCCCGGCCGTGAGCAGGAACGTGTTCCCGAACTCGTAGGAGGCGGAAGTAACCACGCCCTGTCCGAGGCCGACGCCGCGAGCGATGAAGAAGAGCAGGCCGTTGCCCACGCTGGCGATCGTGGCCAGGTACGAGAGCGGGTCGCCGGGGTGCGGCACCATCAGCTCACCGTCGAGGAAAAGACCAGCAAGGAAACCGACCACGATCACGATAAAGAAGACTACGGCCCGCAGCCTGCGGCCGAGCAAGACGTGCCCGAGCCCCGGCACGAACCACGCGAGCCCGAGCAGGACTGGGAGAGGGAGCGACATCCCGACCGGCTTGCCCGGCTCAACCACCCGTGACCTCCAGGGCGCGCCTCAGCTTGGCACGCGTCACGGAGAGGTCCTCGGGCAGGACGCGCACGTCCGCAGTGACGGCCATGAAGTTGGTGTCGCCGCGCCACCTCGGAACGACGTGGAGGTGGAGGTGATCGGCGATGCCGGCTCCGGCCGCCTCTCCGAGGTTGAAACCGACGTTGAAACCGTGAGGCTGGTACACCTGCCGGACCGCCCGGACCACCCGCTGGACCAACCCCATCAAATCCGCCAGGGTTGCCGCATCGAGCTCGCAGAGATCTGCGACGTGGGCAACCGGCGCCACCATCGTGTGGCCGGACGTGTACGGGAAGCGGTTGAGGAGGGCAAACGTCCGTTCCCCCCGCGCCAGGGTGAGGGTCTCATCCCCCATGCCCGCGGCGGCGCAGAGAACACAGTCTGAAGAGGCGCCAGCGTTTGACACGTACGCGAACCGCCAAGGGGCGAAGAGCTCCTGCAACAGCCCCTCACTTGCCGCCGAGCGTCTCGCGGAGCTGCTTGCCGGGCTTGAAGTAGGGAACTACCTTCGGGGGCACGTTGACCTGGGCGCCCGTGCGCGGGTTGCGCCCCGAGCGGGCCTGGCGCTTGCGGGTGCGGAAGGAGCCGAAGCCGCGGAGCTCGACCTTCTCACCCTCACGGATCGCCTCGACGACGCCATCCAGGACAACGCTGAGCACCGCCGCGGCCTCCCGCCGCGTCAAGCCAACCTGATCCGCGAGCACTTTGATGATATCGGCCTTCGTCATTCTGAAATCCTCCTCCGCTCCTCACCTGAACGGGTCAATTCTCCTGCTCTCCTTCGCCGCCGGCCTCGGTGCTTTCCTTCGCACGATCCTCGGTAGTCGCTTCCGCGGCTTCCGTTTCCCCTGCCGCCTGCTCCGGCAGCGGACTTTCCTTGGCAGCTTCCTCGGCCATCGCCTCCGACGCTTCCGTCTCGCCTACCGCCTGCTCCGGCAGCTGGCTTTCCTTGGCACCTTCTTCGGCCGTCGCCTCCGGGGTTTCCGTCTCGTCTGCCGCCTGCTCCGGCACCTGCTCGAGAGCGATCTCCTCGGCTTCCAGTTCGGGCACCGCAGGTTTCTCGCTCGCCTCCGGCTGCGGGATACCGCGCAGCGAGAGGCCGATCCGTTTCTCGTTCCAGTCGATCCGAATCAAGCGGGTCCGCACGCGCTGCCCGCGATCGAACGAGGCGGAGAGCGCCTGGTTCCCGCGCCGTTCCACCTCCGAGATGTGGCAGAGCCCCTCGACGCCGGGGGCGAGCTCGACGAACAACCCGAAGTCGGTGACGTTCGTGACAAACCCCTCGACTTCGTCCCCGACCTGGTGGGAGGTCGCGAACTCGTCCCACTCGTTGGGCATCAGTTCCTTGATCGAGAGCGAGATGCGCTGGCTCGGGATGTCCATCGCAATGATCATCGCCTCGATCTCCTGGCCCTTCTGCACGACCTCCGACGGGTGGGTCAGGCGGCGGGTCCACGCCATGTCCGAAACGTGCACGAGGCCGTCGACGCCGGGCTCGAGCTCCACGAACGCCCCGAACTCCGTCAGGTTGCGAACCACGCCCTTCACCTTGCTGCCGACGCGGAAGCGGGTGGCGAACTCCTCCCACGGATTGGGCTCGGCCTGGCGCAGCGAGAGAGACAGGCGGCGCTTGTCGATGTCCACCTCGGTGATGACGACCTCGACCTCCTGGGTTGCGTGCAGAAGACTCTTCGGGTTCTTGACCTTCTTCGTCCACGACATCTCCGAGACGTGGATGAGGCCCTCGACGCCTTCCTCCAGCTCGACGAAGGCGCCGTAGTCCACGACGTTGGTGACCTTGCCGCCGACCTTCTTGCCGACCGGGTAGCGCGCCTCGACGTGTGTCCACGGGTCCTCGAACCGCTGCCGGTATCCGAGCGACACCCGCTCCTTCTCCTTGTCGACGCGCAGTACCACGACCTTTACCTCGTCGCCGACCTTGAAGTACTCGTTGGGGTGCCCGACCCGACCCCACGAAATGTCGGTCACGTGGAGGAGGCCGTCGATGCCGCCGAGGTCAATGAAGACCCCGTAGTCGGTGATGTTCTTCACCGTGCCGGTCACGATCGCGCCTTCCTCCAGGTGCGCCAGGGTCTCGTCCTTGAGGGTCGAGATCTGCGCCTCGAGCATCACCTTGCGGGAGAGCACGACGTTGGCCCGGCGCCGGTCGAAGTTGATGATCTTGGCCTCGACCTCTTCGCCGACGTAGTCCTCCAGGCGGCGCGTGGGCCGGAGGTCCACGAGGGAACCGGGCAGGAACGCGCGCACGCCGATGTCCACCGCGAGCCCGCCCTTGACCCGCTCGACGACCTTGCCCCGCACGGGCGCCCCATCACGGTAGGCGGTCTCGAGCACCTCCCAGACGCGGATCTTGGCCGCGCGCTCACGGGAGAGCCTGATATCCCCCACCATCTCGTCGAACCGTTCCACCAGGACGTCCACCTCGTCACCCGGCTTGACCGTCAGCTTGCCGTCGCGGTCGGTGAACTCGGAGCGGGCGATGATCCCTTCCGACTTGAAACCGATGTCCACCACGACGTCGTTGTCGTTGAACGCGACGATGGTGCCGCGAACGACGTCGCCCTCGCGCAGATGCTGGAAGGACTCCTCGACGAGCTCCCGCATTTGGTTGCGGCTGACGGTGCTCTTGCTCTCCTCCTTTCCGGCAGGGGTGTTGTGCTGCTTGTTGTCCTGGCTGTCAACCACTTGGCCTCCTCGAGACGCCCCGGGCGGGGCGTCTAACTGCTTGTTTTACAAACGCCAAACTATACGAGTCGCACGCTTAGGGTGTCAAGGGGTTCGCGACAGAAGGGCGACGACGGCGTCGACGACTTGGGCCAGAGAAAGGCGGCTGCTGTCGATGATGACGGCCCCCTGGGCGGGCCGCAGCGGAGAGGCGCTGCGGGTCGAATCGCGGCGGTCGCGCTCACCCTGCTCGGAGAGCACGTCATCCCACCGGACCCTGGCGCCCCGTTTCGTCAGCTCTTCGAATCGCCGCCTCGCGCGGACCTCGGGCTCGGCGGTGAGGAAGACCTTGAGGACGGCGTCCGGAAACACCACGGTCCCGATGTCCCGCCCCTCCACGACGCCTCCCGTGCGGGTCGCGATCTCGCGCTGGCGGCGGACCATCTCGCGCCGGACCTCGGGTATCGCGGAGACCATCGAGGCCATCTGGGACACCTCGGGGGCGCGCAACGCCTCTGTGACGTCGCTCCCCCTCACAACCACGCGCTGCGCACGGGGGTCGCCGGAGAAGGACAGCTCCAGGAAGGCCGCGATCTCGACGACGGCCGCCCGGCCGCGCTCGTCGAGATCCGGACCGAGCCCCTCCCGGCAGGCGAGCAGCGCGACCGCGCGGTACATGGCGCCGGTGTCCAAGTAAGGGAGGCCCAGCCGCACCGCCACCTCGCGCGCCGTGGCCGACTTCCCCGCGCCCGCGGGGCCGTCGATCGCGATGAGAATGGGACGCTCAAGCATACCTGGAGTCTACCGTATGCCGGCTGCGGAACCTCTTCGGAGGTTCGAAAGGTGGGCAGAAAGAGGCAGAAGGTGAATGGTCAAGGGTCAAGGGACAGACCGGAAACAACTGTAGTGGCCGGCCGCTGGCCGGCCGCTATTGCCTATTCGCTGTGCACGCAAGACCGGCCGCCCGGCGGGCGGCCGCTACATTTGTCGGTGTCTCGTCGTCCGTCCCCCCCCACTTTTCGTCTCAGTGACGCGGCACACCGTCGCTCCTCAGGACGCGGGGGGGACGGTTCCGATCCCGGCTACGGCCCACGGATCGCGGGCGCTCGAGCCTGTCTGGATGATCCGCCAGGACTTCGCCCGCACCGGCGCGAACCGCTTTACGACCCAGTCGTCGAGCGGATGCAGGACAAGGCGTTCAAGGTCGATCGCGTCCTCCTCAATCAAGATAGGCTCCCATTCCCCCTCGTCGCGTCTGCGCTCGATCTTGAGGCCTCTTGGGTAGGCCGCGAAGCGCCCTCCCAGGCCGAACCGGAACCCGGCGGCATCGATGGGTTGCTGGCATTCAATGGTAATCGTCTCCCCGCCAAGCTGAGGGGCGCCGCTGACCCAACCTCCGCCTTGTCCCAAGTCGCCTGGCACGGACACCGTACCTCCCGGGGCCAAGGCCTGCGCCGTGCAGCCCGCTGGCAGCGCTGCGATGGCCACCGACTCGGCGCCTTTGGTCTGCTCAAGCGGAGAACGCAGGTTGCCCACACGCTCGAGCACCACGTCGTCTCCGCGCTGCAAGGCAACCCGGAAGCGCTCGGGGTGGGCGGTCGCGAAAGCCGTGACCAACCGGAACCTTGCGGGGTCGAGCAGCTCGCCCCGGATGTAGATCCACCGCACCCCCAAAGCGTCAAGTAAGCGCAGCGACTCCGCATCCGGGAACGCCGCCAGCACCGGAAGCACGACCTCCGTGTAGAACGGTGGGGCGAAGCCGCTCATCCCGTTCACAGTCGGGTGTCGGTGAAAGCACGCCGCAGCATAGGTGAGGACGGCGTCCTGCATGACTCCGTCCGTGGGGCGGCCTGCACCCCGCACGGGCAGCGCCGCTACCGCGCCCCCTGGGTGGTCCCGTAGAAACCGGTTGCCAGGGCGGTCATCGACGAGCGGCGCCACACGGATGAGTTGCTGGGGCCGCGGATGCAGCTCGACCAGCGCCATGACGGTGAGCAGAGCCGGTACTCCGACACGCAGCCAGCGCCGACTCTCGGGTATCCAGACACCCGCGCTCGCGACGGCACAGGCCGTGGATGCGGTCGCGATCGCCCCCCACCTGCTGACGAGCCGGATCGCGTGGAACCCGGGGACTACGTCGAAGAGCCAGCGCAGCGGAAGCGTGACCGTTGCGCCTCCGATCTCCACTGAGCGTCCAAGCGATAGCAGGAAGGCCGCAACCGAGATGATTCCCAGCGCCCGCACCGCCGCAGTCCGTGCGTCTGCGGCGCCGGCAGCTCGCGGCCGCAGCGAGGTGATCAGAGCCGCCGCGAGCACCGGGCTCAGGTCGCTCATCCACACCGATGCAACCACTCCGGCGGCCCAAACCGGCACGAGCCATAGCGTCGCCAGCAGTCGTCTACCGCGCCCCACAGCCAGCTCGCGACCCCAGGCAGTCGTTCGACGGGCCAGAGCCACAGCGAAAACGACGACGGCTGCGACCGCGAGCCCGAGCAGAACTCCTCCTGGGAAGAGCACCTGCTCGGCCGCCTTCGTCGGGATCGCGAGGGCGCCGGCCCAGAACGGCCACTTGCGCGGCACGAGGTGAAGGTAGGTCGAGAGGTCGGCCGGGTCGATGATGTCGAGGCTGCGTCCGAAGCCGTACGTGTTTGACACGCGTCGATATACCAGAAGCCCAGGGAAAGCTGAGGCGACACCTATCGCCATCGCGCCTGTGGTGCGGAGCAGGAAGACGCCGCGCCGACCGACCATACCGCTCGACGCGTAAACCAGGGTCGCAACGATGATGAGAGGGATTGCCAGCACGGCGCAGTAGACGCAGCTCCAATACGTGAGCACTACCGCCACGGCGAGGCCCGCGATCGCGCGTTTCACCCCCTCTCCGATTGCGAGCCGGTGCAGGAACCAGATCGCTGCGAACAAGGGCCAACACCAGAGAAGCTGTACCCTTCCAAGCTCGTAGACGAAGTACGGCATCGCCTCGACCATGGTTGCCGCGAGGAACGCGACCGCCATCTCGCCGGTGATCGTCCGGACAAGCAGGAACGCCACCCATCCGTCCAGGACCAACCCGAGCAGCAGGACCAGGTTGTAAGCTCCGATCGGCGTTGCGCCCGCAAGGCGAAAGAGCCTCGCCACGACCGCGAGCGCCGGTACCTGCTCGGTGAAACTCAGCACATCCGGGTGCGGGTAGAACTGGTACCCCTCGAGCAAGGCGGACGGTCGGTGCAGGAGGTTCCAGGAGAACGTCTCGAGCTGTGCCGAGTTGAGCAACCCGTCATACCACCACGGGGCGTTCACAAGGCTGCCGCTCAAATGTAAAGCCAGCGGCCACGTCCAGACGATCGCGAGACCGACGAAGTACGAGAGCGCAAGCGCCTCGATGGCGACCCGTATGGCCCGACGCCTCCCCCGCATGGCCGCATGGTACGGTGCGGCGCCGACGAGTGTCCACAGGCCGGCGTGACGCCTCTGCACGTTCCGAGCGCCCTCAAACCCCGGCTCTTCTCGGCGCCGACTGATGAATCCTCAAGATGCGAGTTACACTCCCGCCGATGCGCGTGTATCTCGCGGCCGCGATGACAAACACGACCCGGGACGTCGGGGCGATCGGGGCTTTGCTCGAGGCGATCGAGTCGCGCGGCCATGAGGTGCCGACCCGCCACGTCGCCGACCCGCGCGGACGCGAGGTCGAGGGCACGGTCGCGGACGTTGACATCGCGCGCCGGGACCTCGACTGGGTCGCCGGGTGCGATGCGCTGGTGGCGGAGGTCTCGACCCCTTCGCACGGTGTCGGCGTCGAAGTCGCTGCCGCGCTCCGGCACGGCCTGCCGGTCCTCCTCGTCCACCGTCGGGGCGCGCAGGTCTCGCGCCTGCTGCTCGGTCTGGCCGGTGTCGAGGTTGCCGCGTACGCGCAGACGGGAGAGGCCGTCCAGGCCGTCCGGGGGTTCCTCGCGAGGATCGCGAGCCGCCCTGTCCGCCCAGAGACAACCGCCTGAAGGGGTCCAGCCGGTGAGGTCCGCAACGGCCCGCAAATTCGGCTTTTCCACCGTTGACCTGGGCCTGCTCGTGACGATCCTGATCTGGGGCGTCAACTACGCGGCGATCAAGGCCGCGTTGCGAGAGTTGAACCCCTCCGTGTTCAACGCGATCCGGTTCGTGCTCGCGACCGCGACGCTCGCCGCGCTGGCGCGCAGCCGGGGAGGGATGCCGCGCATCCCCCGCCGGGACATCGCCATGCTCGCGATGCTCGGGATCCTCGGCAACACGCTCTACCAGATGATCTTCATCCAGGGGATAGCACGGACGACGGCCGCCAACGCCTCGCTGATCATGTCCTCCTGTCCGATGCTGGTCGCCCTCCTGGGCGCCGCCCTCGGGTGGGACAGGCTGCCGAGGGTCGCCTGGGCCGGAGTGGCTCTCGCCGTCGGCGGACTCGCGCTGCTGCTCCTCTCAGGCTCGCGGCACAACCTGGTGACCGGCAACCTGACCGGCGATCTCCTCATCCTCGCCTCCGCCGCGACGTGGGCCGCCTACACCGTTCTCGCGAGCGGGGTGATGGCGCGAACGCCCCCGATCGCGGCAACGCTCGTCACGTTCATCGCGGGTACACCGCCGCTGGTTCTGCTCGCGCTGCCGTCGCTGGCACGACAGGACTGGGGCGCGGTGGGCGTGCGCGGCTGGTTCGGCGTCGCGTTCTCCGGGATATTCGCGATCGGGCTCGCCTACATGCTGTGGAATGCGGGCATCGCGGCGCTCGGCGGCGCCCGCACCGCCGTGTACCAGAACTTCACGCCGGTCGTGGCGGCGGCGTTCGCCTGGCTCACCCTCGGCGAGCGCTGGACGGCCGGCCAGTTCGTCGGGGCCGCCGCCGTTCTCTCCGGCATCGCCCTCACCCGCCGGCGTGCACGAACACCGGCCGATGCGGTCGAGCCTGCGGCGTAAGCGTCGCCTCTCGCTCAGTGCTGCCTGAATTCGGGGTGCCTCCTTCGCCGTATCTTCACGGCCTTCACAGGGCCTTCACGCGGCCTTCCTTCAAACGTCACCCACCCACCATAAAAAACACGGGACGGGGATCGCCCCAAGGAGGAGAGATGACGATCACCAACCAACCCGAGATGAAGAACCGTGGTGCCGGAATCCGGCGCGTAGCTGCCGCCGTCCTTTTCGCCCTTCTGCTCGCCGGCGCCGCCACCGCCCAGGTCACCGGGCTCTACTACCAGGAAACCACCAAGGACGGCCGAATCTACGTGTTCAACACGTCCGAGCGATTCAAGGCGTTCCAGAGCTCGGGCGAGGTGGGGACCGGGATCACGCTGATCGGCCGCGGGCCAAACGGCGAGACCGTCGTGGCCGAGAACGAGACCGCGCTCGACCTTTTCCTCTTCAAGCACAACCTCCCCGCGTACGACAGGGCGGCCCCGAAGCCGGCGCCGCCGGCCCCCGCGTTCCCCAAGACCACCATCGGCGGCCGCGTCTACGCCGACCTCAGCTCGAAGGAGAACAAGGACGACGGCACCGGCGTGAAGAGCAGCGACTCCGGCGTCGGCGTCGACGTCAAGCGCTTCTATTTCACGGTAACACACGACTTCGACACCACGTGGTCTGCACAGTTCCAGTCCGACATCGGCGATCAGGGCGCCAAGCGCTACGACGTCTTCGTCAAGAAGGCCTACGTGCAGGCCAAGCTCGACAACGCCGCGATCTTCCGCCTCGGCGCGGCCGACACGCCGTGGATACCCTTCGTCGAGGGGCTCTACGGCATGCGCTACCTCGAGCAGACGATGACCGACAGCCTCAGCTTCGGCACCTCGGCCGACTGGGGACTGCACTTCCTCGGCAAAGCGGCCGAC
>Ga0182019_10000527_pt1 | contig 18901 bp, 15 predicted proteins | sample 812E2MmetaG_FD_120483 | JGI IMG/M metagenome (GOLD analysis project Ga0182019, IMG submission 120483) | Permafrost microbial communities from Stordalen Mire, Sweden - 812E2M metaG | ecosystem: Environmental > Terrestrial > Soil > Wetlands > Permafrost | place: Sweden: Stordalen | collected...
GCCGACTTCAGGGTCGGATGCTTGCCGATGATGAACGGCGCCAGAAGCAGGACTTTCACGCTCGCCCCCGCCGCTCGGCGACGCACCATTCGCCGAAGCCGACGCGGCGAGCGGTGCCGACCCACTCCGCACCGAGCAGTCGGACGAAACGCTCCGGCTCGCCGGTCGTCTCTAGGGGCGCGGGCTACCGCCGATAGCTGATCGGCATGGCCCGACTGGGCGGAGCGGAGCCTGCGAGTCGCCAGTAACCCTTTCGACTGGCCGCCCGCTGGCTCTGCCGCCGACCGCGTGACTCTTCGGCACTCGAAGGTTACCGGGCTGTTACCGCAAACCCGCCGGGCAACAAGAAACCCGGTCCTTCGACCGGGTTTCACGCTTGCGGCTTGGTTGCGGGGGACGGATTCGAACCGCCGACCTTCGGGTTATGAGCCCGACGAGCTGCCGCTGCTCCACCCCGCGCCGGGAACTGTAGCGGTGGACCCCGGTTGAGTCAAACGAAACGCCCTTCCCGGTGCCCGGCCGCGCCAGGCCGAGGAGGGGCGGCGGCGCCGAAGCGAGGCGCGCGGCGATGCGCACAGCCCTCGCGGTCGGCCGCGCTCAGTGAGCGGCGCGGTAGGCCAATGCTTCGTGCCAGGCCGATAGAGCGGCGGGCCACCAGACGTCCATGGGGCCGTCCGTGCCGTACCAGGGCGCCCCGGCGCTCGGGCCGTGGATGGCGCCGTCCACGACAATCTGCGCCGAGCCGGCGAGCATCGCCGAGGCCACGGGGACCAGGCCGTCGCCTTCGGTACCGGGCACGGCCGCGCGGCCCATCACGGAGCGGTAGAGCAGATACGCCACGCGCTCCCGGCCCGTGCCGGCGGGGTACCCGCCGATCGCTCGCGACGCCACCGACACGTACCCGATCTCCGGGGAGTGGAAGGCGCCCGGAACCGCCGCTTCCGCGATCTCCGACACGACCGTGTTCAGCCGCCTGCCGATCCCCTCCCCCGTCGACAGCAGGTGTGGCGTGCCGAGCGTGACGATCGCCCCTACCCGCCGCGCCGCGCCGAACTTCCTGTCCGGCAGTGGCTCGGTCGCGGTCAGGATCCGCGCGATCAGGCCGCCGGCGGAGTGGCCGACGATCAGCACCGGCGCCCCTTCGGAGACCTCTGCCGCCAGCCGGCCGGCCTCGAGAAGTGCCCGCCCGGAGCGAGTGGCGATCGCGCCGGGCCCGCGCACCGAGGCGATCAGCCAGTCGGGCGTCCAGACGCCGGCAACCACCACAGCCGCGGCGCCTCGAGCCCGGAGCCGCTCCATGAAGCGGCGGTACATCGGCGGCGCAGTGAGGAATCCGCCCAGAACCAGGACGGTCGGCTCGACCGTGTCGGGGTGGTCGCGCCAGCCGCCCGCGGGTCCAGTCGAGCTGCTCGCTCCTGGTCCGCCGCTTCGGGTCTGCCTTTCAGCCATCGGACGCATCGTACTCCGGGCGCTCCGGCGCGCGGTCCGGCGGGCCATCGCTCGGTCCCAATCCGCCAGGTGCGCCATCATGTGGCGACCAATGATGATGGAGAAGCGGGCATGACGATCGACGATGGGCGGCAATCGGAGCAGTCGGGGACGCCCCCCGAAAACGTACCTGCCTCTGACCAGACGCGGGGCGCAGGCCAGGCAGAATCGGCGGCCGGGCCAACCACAGGACCGGCCGCAGGACCGACCGCAGGACCGACCGCAGGACCGACCGAGGAGCCGTCCGCGCCTGGCGCCTGGCCGCCTGCGCCTGGCGCCTGGCCGCCTGCGCCTGGCGCCTGGCCGCCCGCGCCTGGCGCCTGGCCGCCCGCTCCGCAGGGCTGGCCACCGGCCGCTCCCTCGGCTTCGCCGCAGGGCTGGCAGCCTTCGCCGCAGGGTTGGCCGGGCGCTCCCCAGACGCCTCCGCCCGCTCCGGCGGGCTGGCCGCCGTCGCCGCAAGGCTGGCAGCCTTCGCCGCAGGGTTGGCCGGGCGCACCTTTGATGCCCCCGCCTCCGCCCGACCCGTCCTCGACGTCGCCCGTCTGGTCTCCAACGTCTCCGGCCGATTTCGTCTTCGATAGCGACGGCCGGCTCGTGAGCTCGAGCGCCCCAACGCACCGCCGGCCGAGCCGGCTGCCGCTGATCCTATCGGTGCTGGCCGCGGCCATGATCGCCTTCGCTGGCGGGATGGTCGTCGACCATCTTGCCGTATCGGCGCAGCAGACGGCGCAGGCAGAGCCGCTCAAGGACTTCACGATCTACGAGGAGGCGGTCCAGAAGATACGCGAGAACTACGTCGGGAGCTCCTCGATCACCGACCAGCAGCTCCTGTACGGCTCCATCAGCGGCATGGTCACCGCCCTGGGCGACACCGGTCACAGCCGGTTCCTTACCCCGCAGCAGTACCAGCAGGAAGTTAGCCAGCTGAGCGGCAAGGTCGCCGGGATCGGCGTCCTGGTCACGCAGGCGAACGGCCAGCTGACGGTCGAGCGCGTGATCGCGGGCTCGCCCGCGGCGGGAGCCGGCGTCCTGGCCGGGGACCAGATCACCGCCGTGGATGGCACATCCACCTCGGGCATGACATTCGACCAGCTGGCCGCCGTGATCCGGGGCGATCCGGGAACGCAGGTGACCATCTCGGTCATTCATCCCGGCGCCGCGACCAGCGTCGATATCAAGATGACGCGCGCCACTGTGACCGCGCCGATCGTGGACTGGGGAATGGTGCCCGGCACGCACATTGCCGACATCGCCCTGTACGAGTTCGACGACGGCGCGTCCGACCAGATGAAGCAGGCCATCGACGCGGCCAAGCTGCAGGGCGCCACGGCGATCGTGTTCGACCTCAGAGGAAACCCCGGCGGTCTGGCCGACCAGGCCCGCAGCGTCGCCAGTGAGTTCCTCACGACGGGCAATGTCTACCTTGAGCAGGACGCGTCCGGGAATCGCACGCCCATCACCGTCGACACGTCATTCGCGAGCACCGAGGCTGAAACCGCCGGGCTGCCGATGATAGTGCTCGTCGACCACGACACGGCCAGCGCCGCGGAGATCGTCGCCGGCGCCCTGCAGGACTCTGCCCGCGCCGGGATCGTCGGGGTCACGACCGTCGGCACCGGCACCGTGCTCCAGGCTTTCCCGCTGTCCGACGGATCGGTGGTCCTGCTCGGCATAGCCGATTGGCTCACGCCGTCCGGCCACCTGATCTTCGGCAAGGGCATCACGCCCGACCAGACGGTACCGCTGGCGACCGGCGCCACGCCGCTCGACCCGACCAACCTGAGCGGGATGACGGCCGCGAGCCTCCAGTCCTCCGGGGATGCGCAGCTGCTGGCCGCGATCACCGACCTTAGCAAGTAGGACGAACGGGCTACCTGGGCTTCGGAGCCGTCGCCGCTGGAGCCGCGAGCCAAGCCTGGGTCGTCTCGACGTCGAAGGCAGCCACGACGGCCCGGAGCTCGTCGAGCGTCAGGCCTTCTGCCCGCCCGCCCGTCATCAGGTCCATGTACTCGTAGCTGGCCGCGGTCTCCGCGTACTCGATACGATCGACCGCCCGCTTCACGGAGATGCTCGAGCGCGCCATGACACCGTGCTTCGCCCAGATGACGATGCGGTGCGTGCGCAGGCTCTTGACGTTCGCCTCCATGAGCGACGCCGAGCCGGGGAGCATGAACGGCAGGACGCCGATCCCGGCCGGCAGATTGATGATCGTTTCCGGCTCCCATCGCAGCAGGCGGCGGTTGAGATAGTCCTCGTCCCGGTACTCGGGGACGTGGCTCAGGAATGTGAGACGGGGCGGCTGGGCGTGGACGATGGCATGGAAGTTCGTGCCGGTCCGCTCCACCGCATCGTCGTGCACACCGAGATGGGAGTTCCACTCCGAGGTGACCCGCTCGAACAGCCGGCCCGCCGCTGTATGGAGAACGCCCGCGGTCCCGTCGGCCGAGACTCGCACAACCCCCAGATTGGCGATCGGGTCGACCTGGATCTCGCGCAAGCGCCTGCCTGAGCCGGTGACGATGACGAGGTTGTTCGCGAGGTGCGGCACAGGCCGCGGCAGCCGGATCTCCTCCACGATCGGGAACCGGCGGCGGACCTCCATCGGCCAGCCAACGTAGACGGAGATGTTGCCGGCCGCGCCTTCGCTGGCGTCGATGGCGCCGACGCGACCGCCGCCCGCTCCGATGGACGCGAGAATCTCCTCGAGATCCGGGAATGGTTCGTTCAGCGCCACGTTCGCCGCTGACCTCCTCGTGATTGGCGTCGCACGCAAGGCCGCGACGCCGACGCCTCATCGTAGACCACGCCGCTTCCTGGTTTCACCGGCCGGGACGGCAGTGGCCGGCACCGCGCTCAGTCGAGGTGGAAGACCTCATCGAGGCGGCGATGGAAGCCGGTCGCCGGATCCGTGCAGGGGTCGATGAGGGCCGCCATGTCTGCCTGCCACGGGGCGTTGATGGGGGCTTCGTCCATCATCTTGCGGAAGCGCTCGAAGTCGTCGACCTCGAGCACGCCGAACAGATCATCGTCATGAAGGTAGATGGAGTAGTTGCGAGCTCCGGCCGCCCGGAGCGCGTCGAGCATCTCAGGCCACACAGCGGCGTGGCGGCGCCGGTACTCGGCTTCGGCACCTGGGAGGAGTTTCATCGTGAAGGCGATACGTTCCATTGGCATGCTCTCAAAAAGCGCCGACCCCGGCGCCGTGTGGGCCGGGGTCGGCGCATATGTGGCTAAGAGCTGTGGCTAGAACTTGAACTGGTCGACGTTGTCCTTGTTGAAGACAAACGGAGGACCAAGAATAACGTTGTTGTTGGCGATGATCGTGTAGGGCTTCCCGCCGTTGAGGGCCGGAAGCGACGGAACCGAGAACGTGTCGCCCACGGCGCCCTTGAGGCTCCCGTTGACGAGATCAACGGCAACCACATAGGCCAGGTAGCCAAGATCGTGGACGGCCCAGAGCGCGAACTCAGGAGCCACGCCGGAATGGACGAAAGCCGCCATTGACATCGGCGTGCCGAGGCCAGTGATGAAGACCTTGCCAATCAGGTTCTGGGATGTGATGACCTGAGCCGCGGCGACGATGCCAACGGTCGTCGGGGAGATGATGACCTTCAGATTCGGGTGAGCCGCGAGCATGGCCTGAGCCTGCGTCGTGCTGACCTGCGGGTCATCGTTGCCGTAGTAGACGCCATCGAACACGAGCTTGCTGTACTTGGAGCCCTTGAGGGTCGTCTTCATTGCGGCGATCCAGGCGTTCTGGTTCGTCGCGGTCTGGGAGGCCGAGAGAACGGCGATCTCGCCGGTGCAGCTCGGAGCTTCGTCGCACGCCATGTCGGCGAGGCTTGTGCCGATGAGATCGACACCAACCTGGTTCACGAACACGTTGTAGGCGCCGACTGCCGGGCTGGAGTCATAACCGACGACCTTGATGCCGGCGGCCATGGCCTGCTTGAGGGCCGGAGCGATGGCATTGGCATCGTCAGCGGAGATGACGATCGCACTGGCCTTCTGCGTGATTGCAGTCTGAATGTACGGGACTTGCGCCGCCGGGTCTGATCCGGTGCTGGGGCCGACCTGGCTCACGGTGCCGCCGAGGTCGCATTGGGCGTCAGTAACGCCCTGGAAGGCGAGATCGAAGTACGGGTTGTTGATCTGCTTCGGGATCACGACGACGCTGCCCGTGAAGGCGCCCGCCGGGCACGGCGTCGCAGTCGGGGCGGCCGTCGGAGTAGCGGGGGCGACCGTCGGAGTGGCCGGAACCGTGGTGGCGGGGGCAACGGTGGCCGGAACCGGAGTGGCCGGAACCGGGGTCGGGGTTGCAGACGAGCTACAACCCGTGAGGATCAGTGCGAGGGCCAATCCTGCGGCCACTCGCGGAGCGCGATGGAACATCTAACGAGTCCTCCTTGAAGCGTTGTTGAACAGAGAACGATTCCTCCCTGGAGCTTTGAGCAACTTCGGGCCTCTCCTCCTTCGAACGCTACCGCACGACCTCGCCAGGCATTGGGTCGCGAACCGGCCGGTGTCGACCTAGACGAACGCGATCTACCAACACCCGGAACTGGCGAGCAAATTGGGGGGCAATGACCGAGAAGATCAGAAGCAGCCCGATGGCCACGTTCTGGTAGTCGGTCGACATGCCGGCTTGGGTCAACGCGCTCTTGAGCGTCGCAAGAATGAAGACGGCGAGGATGACCCCGGGGACGGTGCCCTTGCCGCCGTTGATATCTACGCCGCCGAGCACCACGATCGTGACGACGGCCAATGTCATGTTGAGTCCGTTATCCGGACTGGCGGTCGAGGTCCGCGCCGTGAGAATTATGCCGGCGAACGCCGCGACCACACCCGAGACGACGAACAACGCCGTCTTGAGACCCGCGACGCGAACGCCGGAATACCTGGCCGCATCCTTGTTCTTGCCGACGGCGAAAACCTGCCGTCCGATCCAGGTCCCGTGGATGATGGCGACGGCGACCACAGCGAGAAGCAAGAACACGAGAAGCGTCCACGGCACGGACGTGCCCGGCAGATAGCCGAAGCCGAAATTGGTGAAATCGTCCGGGAAGTTGCTGATGACATTCGATCCCAGGACGACATGGGCGAGCCCGCGGTAGAGGGCCAGCGTCGCGAGGGTCACGACGAGCGATGGCAGGCCCCAGCGGGCCACGATAAGGCCGTTTAGGAGACCTCCCAGGGCGCCAACGATGAGCACGAGAGGGATAGCGATTTCGAGGGGCACGCCCGAGGCCCACAGCCATCCCAAAACGCAGCCGGAGAGCCCCACCATCGACTCGACCGAAAGGTCGATTTCACCCGTGATGATGATCGGAGTCATGGCCAGGGCCATGATCGAGATCTCCATCACGTCCTGGATAGAAAACCCAAAGTTCGACCAGGTGAGGAAGAAGGGGGACAGCTGGGTGCCCCACCAGACCAGGAACGCCAGGATGACGACGAGGAACACTTCCAGACGGGCTGCTGCGGACAAGGATCCGAGCACCCGGCTCAGGGCGCCCCGCGAATGGCCACCGGCGGCGACGGACGCTGCGCTGGACGCCGGCGACGGATCCGGCTGCTGGCTCGCGGCTCGCGGATCTTGAGTCATCGGGTTCTGCTCCGCGCCCTTGCGCGCTGTGTCCGCACCTGGACGACCGCATCGGTGGCCACGGCGAACAGGATCACGACCCCGTAGATCACCTGGAGCCACTCCTGCGGAAGGCTCAGCACGGTGAGCGCGTTGTTGATCAAGCCCAGGAAGAGGGCGCCTATGGCCGCGCCCACCACAGTCCCCGAACCGCCTGCGATCGACACCCCGCCGACTACGACGGCGGCTATGACAGCCAGCGACTCGCCGCTTGCCGACGACGCGTAGAGCTGCCCGAATTCGATCCCCCACAACACACCAGCGACGCCGGCGAGCATGCCGCTCAGAGCGAACGCCATGAAAACGGTCCATCGGGAGCGGATGCCGATGGTCGCGGCCGCGTCGGCGTTGCTGCCGACGGCGTATAGGTGGCGGCCCAGCGCCGTATACCGAAGCGCGAGGCCCACGACGATGACCACCACGATGGCCAGAATGACGAAGAGCGGGACACCGAAGACGGTCTGGCTCGCGGCGTCGGTGTACCCGGCCGGAAGGTCTGTCGCGTTGATCTCGTGGCCATTCGCCACGAAGTAGGTCAGGCCGCGAAAGATGCTCAGCGTTCCAAGGGTGGCGACGATCGACGGCACCCGGAAGATGGTGATAACCAGGCCGTTGACCATGCCGAGGGCGAGGCCGAGCCCGATCCCGATCGCCCACGCGGCCGGAACCGGAAGGTTCTGCCCCTTCAGCACCTCGGCCACGACGAAGGCGACGAGACCCATGGTCGACTCGACGGAAAGGTCGATGTTCTTGGTGATGATAACGAGGGCCTCGCCGACGGCCGCGATGGCAATGATGGCCGTCAGCGCCGTGACCGAGATCACGTTGGACGACGAGAGGAAGTTCGGTGCGAGGATCGCGACGATCGCCGTGAGCAAGATCACGACCACGGCGAGTGTCAACTCGCGCGATCGCGCGGCCTGGCCGATCAGGGTGCCGACGCGGCTGGGTGCCCTAACGTTCGCCGGAGCGCTAAGCGCCACTGTGCGTCTCCTCCGCATTCTGCCCTGTCGCTGCGAACATAACCTTCTCCTCGGAAGCCTCGGCTCGCGAGATCTCGGCCGTCTTTCGGCCCTCGTGGAGAACGATGATTCGGTCGCTCATGGCGAGGACTTCCGGAAGCTCGCTGGAGATGAGGATGATCCCCATCCCGGCGGCGGCCAGGTCCGAGATGATCCGATGGACCTCCACCTTCGCGCCGATGTCGACGCCGCGAGTAGGCTCGTCGAGGATGAGCACCCGCGGCTCCGTGGCCAGCCATTTGGCGATGACCACTTTCTGCTGGTTCCCGCCCGATAGCGCTTCGACGAGCTCAGCCACGCCCGTCGAGCGGATCCGCAGCTTCTCCGTGTAGCCGGCCGCGAGATTGCGCTCGCGATTGCCTCGTATGAAGAGGTGCGGGAAGAGGCGCGGAATGATCGGCAGGGAAATGTTCTCCGCAATCGAGAAACCGGCGACCAGACCGTCCAGATGGCGATCTTCCGGGACGTAGGCGACGCCGGCATGCAGCGCTTCGGACGGGGTCTTGAAGCGCACCCGCTTGCCGGCAAGCAGCACCTCGCCCGCATCGGCTCGATCGATGCCGAACAGGACACGGGCAATCTCTGTGCGACCCGCGCCGACAAGCCCGGAAAGGCCCACGATCTCGCCCGCCCGGACGGAGAAAGTGACATCGCGGAAGGCTCCGATCCGAGTCAGCCCCTTGACGTCAAGCAGCACGTTGCCGATGTTCGAGGCACTCCTCGGGAACAGCGAGACTGACCGGCCGACCATGTATCGGACGAGGTCGGCTGCCGTCAGCTCGGACGTCGGGGCGGTGATCACGTGGCGCCCGTCGCGAAGGACGGTCGCGCGGCCGCACAGCTCGAACACCTCTTCGAGGCGGTGGCTCACAAACAGGACGGCCACACCGCGGTCGCGCGTCTGGCGGACGATGGCGAATAGCCGCTCGACCTCGTGCGCGGAGAGCGACGCCGTCGGCTCGTCGAGGATGAGGACGCGCGCGTCGATCGAGAGCGCCTTGGCGATTTCGATCAGCTGCTGGTCGGCCATCGAGAGACCCCGGACGATCGCCGAGGAATCGATGTTGACGCTGAGACTTTCGAAGATGCGGTCCGCAGACCGCCGCATCGCTCGCCAGTTGACGGAGCCGAACCGGCCGGTCAGGGCGTGGCCGATGAACACGTTCTCGGCGACGGTCAGATCGGGGAACAGGCGGGGCTCCTGGTGGACGGTGGCTATGCCGAGCGAGCGTGCGTGCGCGGGCCCGTGGATCAGCACCGGCTTGCCGTCGAGCATCACGGTGCCGGAATCGGGCTGGTGGATGCCGGCGAGCACCTTGACGACCGTGCTCTTGCCGGCGCCGTTCTCACCGACGAGCCCGTGGATCTCGCCCGGCAGCAGGTCAAGCGAGACATCTGAGAGCGCCTGGGTGGCGGCGAATCGCTTCGACACAGCGGCGAGCGCGACAGGCGGAGGTGCGCTCGTGACGGCGACGCTCTCGGCGGCGATCGGTTTGGCCTCGCTCATAACGGGGTCTCCAGTGCGGTCGAGCCAGATGGCCGTCGGATGCCTGGCGACGGCGTCTTCTCGAGGTCCGGAGCCACATGAACCATGACCCGCCGCTGGCGCAGCTCGTTGACCATCCCGGCCGGGGCATCGTCATCGGTCACGATAGCAGTCAGCCTGTCCGAGGGGCAGAAGGTCGAGAACGCTGCCCGTCCCCACTTCGTGTGATCGACGAGCCCCACGACTTCGCTGGCCGAGGCGACGATCAGGCGCTTCATCTGCGCCTCCTCGTCGGTCGCGTCACTCAAGCCCGTCTCCAGAGTGAAGCCGGCCGCCCCCATGAATGCCTTCTGGATATTCACCTTCTCAAGCAGCCCTCCGCCCAGCGGACCTACAACGGATAGCGCCTCCCATCGGACGAATCCGCCGGGCAAGGCCACGGTGATGCCGCGGACGCCCGCGAGCTCCGAGGCGATGCGGAGCCCGTTAGTGATGACGGTGAGGTGCACCCAATGACTGTGGGCTCTCAGGTGCCGGGCCATGGCGAGGGCGGTCGTGCTCGCGTCCAGGGCGATGCTTTCGCCATCGATTACCAGTGCTGCCGCGGCCGCTCCGATGCGGTCTTTCTCTACGCGCTGGAGGCGCTCGCGGATCTCGAATGCCCGCTCCGGCTGGCTCCTGCTCGGCGCGAGAGCGCCGCCATGAGCGCGGACGACCCGGCCCTCGGTTTCGAGGGTCCGGAGATCCTTGCGAATTGTTACCTCGGAAACCGCGAACCTCTCCGCGAGATCTGTGACGCGCACCCGGCCCTGCTCCTCAACGCTGCGGGCGATGTGCTGCTGGCGCTCACGCGCGAACACTTCCCTGTGATCGCCCGTTTCCATCCAGCCAGAATCTCCTTCGGCGACGTCGCGCCAGCGGATCACTACCTTCTAGTGCTCGTGGGTCCTGAAACAGTAGACGAGAAGCAATCGAACTGTCAACAAGGAGATTGAAACTAATCGGAACCTGTGGCAAGCTGGCGGCTACCATTGCTGCGGGCCTCCGGCGGACTCTTTTGCCAGGGCCCGCGGCGACCAATGAGCGCGTCCGCCAGGTAGCAGGGATGGAGAAGACCGTGACCTCGACAGCTCCAGACAGTCGGTCCGCGAGGGCTGTGCTTCGAACCCAGCGGATCGAGCTCCCATCCTGGGCCTTCGGCAACTCCGGAACCCGGTTCAAGGTCTTCGCGCAGAAAGGCGTCCCGCGGACGGCCTACGAGAAGATCGACGATGCGGCCCAGGTCAACCGGTACACGGGCGTCGCACCCACCGTCGCGCTCCACATTCCCTGGGATAAGGTCGACGACTACGCGGACCTGGCGCGACACGCTGCCGAGGAGGGCGTCGCCCTCGGCACGATCAACTCGAACACCTTCCAGGACGACGATTACATGCTCGGCAGCGTCTGCCATCCGGACGCCCGCATTCGACGCAAGGCGGTCGACCACCTCCTCGAGTGCATCGACATCATGGACAAGACCGGGTCGCGCGACCTCAAGCTGTGGTTCTCGGACGGCACGAACTACCCGGGGCAGGACGACATTCGGGCTCGACAGGACCGCCTGGCAGAGTCTCTGGCGCAGGTCTACAAGAGGCTCGGCCCGAACCAGCGCATGGTCCTCGAGTACAAGCTCTTCGAGCCCGCCTTCTACCATACCGACGTGCCGGACTGGGGCACTTCGTTCGCCCATTGCGTCGCTCTCGGGCCCAAGGCGAAGGTCGTCGTCGACACCGGCCACCATGCGCCGGGCACGAACATCGAGTTCATCGTCGCCTCGCTGCTCCGCGCGGGCAAGCTCGGCGGCTTCGACTTCAACTCGCGGTTCTATGCGGACGACGACCTGATGGTCGGTGCGGCCGATCCCTTCCAGCTGTTCCGGATCATGCACGAGTGCGTCAAAGCCGGCGCCCTCCGTCCCGAGAGCGGCGTTGCCTTCATGCTCGATCAGTGCCACAACATCGAGCCGAAGATCCCCGGCCAGATCCGAAGCGTGATGAACGTCCAGGAGGCTACTGCCAAGGCGCTGCTGGTCGACCAGAAGGCGCTCGCGGCGGCGCAGCAGGCGGGTGACGTTCTCGGGGCCCACGCGCTGTTGATGGACGCCTACGACACCGACGTGCGCCCGATACTGCGAGACTTGCGGGCCGAGATGAAGCTGGATCCCGACCCCATGGCGGCATTCGCCCGCTCCGGCTACGCCGAGAAGGTGGCGGCGGAGCGAGTCGGGGGCCAGGCGGCCGGGTGGGGTGCGTGAGCAGCGAGACCAGGCACCGCGTCGCGGCTGCGTTCCGGCAGTGACCGATACCGTCGCGGCTGTCGATCTCGGCGCCTCGTCCGGGCGCGTGATGGTCGGCCGCGTCGGTCCGCGCACCCTCGAGCTCGAGGAGGCCTATCGGTTCGCGAACGAACCCGTCTTGCTGCCCGACGGGCTGCATTGGGACGTGTTGCGCTTGTATCACGAGATCACCGAGGGTCTGCGCCGCGCCGTTCGGCTCGCCCCCTCCCTTGCGAGCGTCGGGGTCGACGGCTGGGGCGTGGACTATGGGCTCCTGGATTCGGCCGGGCGGCTCCTCGGCAACCCCTACCACTATCGGGACGGCCGGACGGCCGTCGGAGTGGAGCGGGTCAACGCCGCCGTGCCCAAGGATCGCCTGTACGCCACGACCGGCACCCAGTTCCTGCCGATCAACACCGTGTACCAGCTGGCGGCCGCGCTCGGGACGGCGGAGCTCGATGCGGCGGATGCCCTGCTTCTCATTCCCGACCTCATCGGATACTGGCTTGCGGGCGGCATTCACGTCGAGGCGACAAACGCGTCGACGACCGGCCTCTTCGATCCCGTCGCCGGTTCCTGGGCCTTCGACCTCGTCCGCGAGCTCGGCCTGCCCGCGGCGATCCTGCCCGCTCTCGTCTACGCCGGCGACGGGCTCGGCTCGATCCGGCCGCAGGTCATCGCCGACACCGGGCTTCCCCGCGATGCCGTCCTGACCGCGGTGGGGTCCCACGACACCGCCTCCGCGGTGGTCGGCGTGCCCGCGGCCGACGAGCGGTTCGCGTACATCTCATGCGGAACCTGGACGCTCGTCGGCGTCGAGCTCGGCGCACCCGTCCTCGGCGAGGCGAGCCAGAAGGCGAACTTCACCAACGAGCTGGGCGTCGACGGCAGGACCCGGTATCTGCGGAACGTGATGGGCCTGTGGCTGCTCCAGGAATCGATGCGCGTCTGGGAACGCGAGGGCGGGCAGGCCGGTCTCGCGGCGCTGCTTGCCGCGGCCGCCGAGTTGCCCCCGGGCGGAAGCGTCATCGACGTGGACGAGCCGGGGTTCCTGCCGCCCGGCGACATGCCGGCCCGCATCGCCGCCCATTGCCGAACAACTGATCAACCAGTCCCATCCTCACGGCCGGCGTTCGTGCGCTGCATCCTCGACAGCCTGGCGTCGGCGTTCGCTGGCGCGATCGCCGACGCCCGCCGGCTCTCGGGACTCGACATCGACGTCATCCACGTCGTCGGCGGCGGCAGCCGCAATGAGCTGCTGTGCCAGCTCACGGCGGACGCCTGCGGCGTGACCGTCATCGCCGGCCCGGTCGAGGCAACGGCGCTTGGCAACGTTCTGGTTCAGGCGAGGGCACGCGGGCTCATCAGCGGCGACCTCGCCGCTCTGCGCTCGGTGGTACGTGCGACGCAGCCCCTCCGCCGCTACGAGCCGGCGGGGCACTCAGCGACATCGGTGGCCTGAGAGGCTCGGTCGCGCCGGGCGAGGCGGGACGCCTCCGGCCCCACCCTGTGCCGGGTGAGGAGTTGGAGGGCCGTGTGGGATTCGGACCCACGACCAGCCGATTAAAAGTCGGCGGCTCTACCACTGAGCTAACGGCCCTCGGGACGCACGGCTGGCGCAGTTGCGAGGCGGCCAACCTGAACGGCCGGCCGCGACGTCTGCGCGCCCGGTGATAGTAGCCTGCCGGCACCCGGCGCCGCCACGCGCCCGGCGATTTGTTTCGCGGGCTTGACGCCGGGGCTGGACCCGCGGCATGACCCGGCGCGGCTCAGGGCCGATTGGCGTAAAGAGTGATCAGCACATCGCCTACGACCAGCTGCCCCGACGAGATGGTGGTTTCGCCACGAACCTGACGATTCGTGCCCCAGGCATCGATGAGTCGCGTGGATTTAACCGCATCGATGTCCTGGACGGCCCAGCCGTCGCCCCGTCGCTCGATCGTCGCGTGGCGCTGGCCGACCTTGGGGTCCGAGACGCGTATCTCCGCCTCCGAATCGCGGCCGACGAGCAGCCTTTGCCCCGGCTCGACGGTGAGTATCTTCAAGCCGCCCGCCTCGACCACGGCGAGATGACCGAGCGTCGGGGCCCCGGCCGTGTCGCCCGCCGTCCCGGACGAGTCAATGGGCAAGTCGCCCGGCATCTGGTCAAACGGCGGCCCCAACCCCGAGAGATTGCCCGGCAGGGTGTAGGCGCGGGTCACGAACCCTGGAGTCGGGTACACGGCCGGCTTGTAGGAGGGCGGAACAAAGCCGGGCGGAACCTGGCCGCGCGAGACATATTCGGACCAGTCGGTCCCAGGCGGGTAATACCCCGCCGGCAGGATGCCCGGCGGTGGGCCCCAGGGGCTTGGGGCGAAAGGCTCCGGTTCTCGGGCCGGGTTGGGCGGTTCGCCCACGTGGACCAGCGACGCGACGGCGCCCGCGACGGCTATCCCAAGGGCCACCCAGAAACCAATATCGAGCGTGGACGAGATGGACTCCGGCAGAGCGACGGCGGTCGCGCTCCCGGAGCCGCTCACGCCAACGACCAGCCCGATGCAGGAGGAGCCGGCCACGGTCGCGAAACCGGCCAGGGCGAGCCATCTCGGGGCCCGGCTCACAGGACGCGAAAACATTTCGAACAGGGACCCGGCGACGGCGGCGGCCATGCCGGCGGCGACCGGCAGCATCCAGGTGGCGCCGAACTGGCTTTCGTCCCCCTTGGACACGAGATCCCACAAGCTGACGGCGTCGCCGATGCCCTGCTCGGGGAAGCCCCAGCGGATCCACGGCAGGACAAACGACGAGCAGACCAGGCACACGGCGGCCACGACCACCAGCACGAGCAGAGGACCCGGCTTCGGTCTCTGCCCGTGGCCGCCCTCGGCGGAAGCCTGGCCGGGCGATGGCTCCGACATGTCTTCTCGAACCTCCTGCAATGAGCCCCGCCCCGACGGCGACGCTCCCGGCTTGGGGCACGCCGTCACCGCCGTTCTGCTACCGCAGTGTGCCACGTCGCCGGCACCATCGGCCGATCGAGCGGCCGACCGAACTCCGAGGACGCCCCTTCGGCGCGCACCGCGGCTGGCGTCGGCGGCGAGGCCGAGTCTACCGGTCGAGCGCGGCGCACCTTCGATCTACGGCGCCGGTGGCGTGAAGATCGTGCTCACCGACGTCTCGTGCGCGGCCACGGCATCGAGCGCTCCTCCGGCCAGCAGCACACGCCCGTCCTGGAGGACGGCAAGCGCCGGCCACATGACCGCTGTCCCGAGCCGACCCGTGAGGTGCCACCGGCCCGTCGCCGAGTCCCAGATCTCGGCCGTGGCCATGACGCGGTAGGCCGGATCCACTCCATCCACGATCAGCACTCGACCGTCTGGCAGCGCCGCGATGCTGCCGCGCGCCCGCCCCGTGGCCATCGAGCCCGTCGCCGTCCAGCGGTTGGTCGCGGGGTTGTAGATCTCGGCCGAGGCGAGGCTCTTGTCGCTGTTCGTCGTGAGCGCCCAGCCCCCGGCCACCAGCACCCGCCCGTCGGGGAGCAGCGCCGCCATGTGGTGGTATCGGGCCAATGACATCCTGGCCGCGCTGTGCCAGGTGGCGGATTTCGGGTCGTAGATCTCGGCCGTTGCCACGACCGTGCCCTTGGGCCCGTGGTACGTGCTCGCGCCGCCCGCCACCAGAACCTCTCCGTCGGACAGGAGCGTGGCCGTATGAGAGGCACGGGCCGTGGACATGAGAGCCGTCGGCGTCCACGTGCCCGTCGCCGGGTCGAAGATCTCGGCGGTGTTGGTGGACGCGAAGCCGGGCGATCCCTGCGCGCCGCCGCCGAGAACCAGCACCCGGCCGTCGAGCAGGACGGTGGCCGTGGCCTGGGTCCGAGGCGCGCTCATGACCCCCGCCGAAACCCACGTGCCGGTATCGGGGAAATAGCGCTCGGCGGTGTCGAGCGGAAAACCGTCGCGCGACCCGCCGACGACGAGGACCGATCCGTCCGCCAGGGTCGCGGCCGCCGGATAGGCACGCTCCTGGAGCATCGGCGCCGCCACCGCCCAGCTGTTCGACGCCGGATCGAAGACTTCGACCGTGTCGAGCGCCGAGGTGCTGGACGGTCCGGCCGAACCTCCGACGACCAGCACGCGACCGTCCGCCAGCACCGCCGCCGACGCGCCCCAGAGCGACCTGGGCATGCTCGGAATGGGGGCCCACGTTCCGTTGCCGTAGGTGATCGTCGCGGTCGGAGCCGGCGTGACCGAAGGCACAATCGGCGAGGGCGCCTGGGTCGCCGTCCCGGTACCGACGGGGCCGCCCGGCAAGGGCTTCGGCGACCCCGTGGCCACGGCGACAAGGGGGCTGGGTCGCGAGCCGTCGAGCCAGACGAACGCCGCCGGACCCGTCGCCAGCAACAGGGCCAGGACCATCGCGTCGATGGCCAGGATCACGGGGGCTGCGCGGCGCGCGCCTGTCCGGCGCGGAGCGGCTGAACGCGGGTTCATTCACCCACCAATGCCGCGAGCAAACCGGCCGCGAGTACCGCGGCGCCACCGGTCAGGCAGAAGATCCCGGCCAGCAGGACCGACCCGTCGTCCGCGAATCCGATCCGTCCGATGGCGCCGATCACACAGACCTCGATGGCCGCGCCCAGCACGATCAACTCCGCCGCAGCCGCGGCCGGACGCAGCCTGCGAGTCGCCAGCATCATCACGACCGAGGCCACAACCAGGGCCGCGAGGGCGGTCGCGACCAACGGCGATATCTCGCCCAGCCGCCGCCCGATCTCCGACGGTCCGGCGAGTGGCGCCAGGTTGTATGCATGACGGGGTACTCCCGTCGCGATCGAACCGACTCCGGCGAGGACCAAGCCGGCCCCGATCGTGCCGAAGGCAACTGCACTCAGTCTGGCCGCCGGGCCATCCATCGCTCCCAACGGGACGTCAGCCTTCATTCGCAATCCCCCGCATTCGGCCGAACCGGCCTGGGCCGGCGCCGGCGTCACGCACGGGACTATAGCGCGGCGGCCAAGCCCGGACCCGCCGAACAGGCGCGAGCGCGGCTGCTTCGCCCCGTTCTATTCAATCCTAGTCCTAGCACTGGACGGCTACCAGTCCACACAGATGAGTGTTGGGGCTCTCTGCTCAGCTTCTGGTCAGCACACCAACGCCTCGAGCCCGAACGGCTCGGCAAAGCGGCTAGCCACGGCTCGTGGGAGACCGTCCACTTGACCGTGACGAGCCAAAGTGGCGGCCGGGGCTGGTATCGACGGGGCTCTGGTTGATCTCCACCGTCGGGCAGCCTGCGACTGAGAGCCTGTGAATGAAATGGCTATGATCCGCGGGTGGGCAAGCCAACCAAGCCGGCGTGGGATCATGCCTCGGCTCGCGCTGCGCGATAAGTCGCTCGTTCAGGTCGCGGCCATCGTCGTGCTCCTGTTCGCAGTGACGGCTTGCGCGCCCCGCTACTCCGGGCCGCCATTCGCCCGAAACGACACGGATCGCACCGGCATCGTCCGTGTCGTCGGAACGAATGGTCGAGTCGATTTCGTCGTTCCGCCGCACAGTTCCGTCATGATCAGCGTCCCGACAACGATTGGGGCGGTGACTGCGGAATGGCTCTTCTTCGACGACTGTTCGTCTGGCGTCCACAGCTTCGACGGCCCCATCCAAGGCAGTAGTCACTTTGCGTTTCTCACTGGAGATACCGTTGAGTATGGCTCCGACAGCACTCCGCCCCCTGACATTCAGGATGCGGTTTCAACGACGGCGTGCGAAAACGTGACACCGCCATGAGCCGAGGCGCCTCGCGGCTTATGGCGCGTGGCCCAACTCTTGGACAGAGGGTGGGGATCTCGGCGAGCCAACCTGAGCGTGAACTTTCATTCACAGGCTCTTAGTCGCTGTCACCTTCGAGCCCCGTCCGATGCAGAAGAATCGCACCGTGACGCTTCGCCGATCAACCCGATGGCCGGAGGCGCGCGCGTGCTGCCTGCGCGCACCAGGCCCACGCAGGCGCTCGGTCCGGGCCGCCTACCGCCCGGATTCGACCAGGGCAAGCGCGGCGGCGGCCGTAGGCTCGTCGGTGATGAGGAGGTGCAGCAATCCGGTGCGGGCCCCCGCGACGATCGTCTCGACCTTGTTCGAGCCGGCGGCGATGCCAATCACGCGCGGCACCTTGCGCAGGGTCTCGATTGGGATAGAGATCGTGCGCCGCTCCCATTCATCGGCGAGGAACGAGCCGTCGAGTCGGACGAGATGGCCTGCCACGTCGCCGACGGCGCCTCGCGCGGTAAGGCGGCTCCGCCCAGCGTCGTCGAGGCGATCCATCACCGTGCCGTATCCGGGCGTATGGCGCGGGGCGCCGCTCATGCCGACGAGGGCCAGACGCAACTCCCCCCAGAAGCGGGTCGTGGCTGTGACCGCGCTGTCCGCGAGCAGGGCCGCCGTCGTCGCTTCGTCATCCAGCAGGCCCGGGGCGTGCAGCATCCGCACTGACGCCCCCACCCGCTCCGCCATTCGTCGGGCGATCTCGTTGCTGTTGAGGTGCGGGTTGCTCGAGTCCCAGCCACCGACGAGTGGCACGACAACGGTCCGCGGCAGGCTCGCGGCCGGCAGCGCCGCGACCAGCGACTCGACGGTGTACCCGCCCGTAAGCCCGATCGCGCCGTCCGCCGGCAACTCCGCCGCCACCCGCGGAGCGGCCGCGACGCCGCACAGCCGCGCCGCCAGCGCCGGAGCAGTCTCGTGACCCGGCGTCACCCAGACCTCGACGCCGAGAGCCGTCGAAAGGGCGCGCGCCAGGGGCGCCGGCTCCTGCGGAGCGCCCTCCACCGAGATCCGCACCACGCCGGCGGAGCGGGCCGCGGCCAGCAGCCGCGACACCTTGGAAACCGAGAACCCCGTCAGCCCCGCCTTGGGCTTGGAACCGGAGCCGGTTGCACCTTCGTCGCGTATTTCACCTCCTGCTCCCGTCGC
>Ga0182019_10000528_pt1 | contig 18890 bp, 17 predicted proteins | sample 812E2MmetaG_FD_120483 | JGI IMG/M metagenome (GOLD analysis project Ga0182019, IMG submission 120483) | Permafrost microbial communities from Stordalen Mire, Sweden - 812E2M metaG | ecosystem: Environmental > Terrestrial > Soil > Wetlands > Permafrost | place: Sweden: Stordalen | collected...
ACGGATGTTTCCCTCCCTTCAAAGTTCACTGATTTTAATTATACTTTATATTATAAAGATAATGGTACAGGGTTCAACCTTAAGTTGGGTGCAATCTACAAGCCGATTGAAATCCTCAGGATAGGGTTTGCATTTCATTCACCGACTATTTACCATATAAATGAGTATTTATATGATAATATCTCCACTCATTTCAGCGATGGAGGGCTTTATACACAATCAAATAACGCAACAAGGTTTTCCTATGGACTCACCACTCCATTCAGGGTCCTGACCGGCGTAGCTCTGCAAGTTAAAAAGATAGCGCTTCTCAGCGTTGATTATGAGTTTGTTGATTACAGTGCTGCAAAATTCTTTGATATTGGTGAAAATAACTTTGATTACACAAATACGAATCAGGCTATAAAAAATTCACTAGGTATGTCAAATAATATCCGGCTTGGAGCGGAAGTAAGGCTGAACAGTATTTATCTTCGCGGGGGATATGGTTATTACGGAAAAGCATGGAAATCAGGTCAGGATAATGAAAACCAGTCATACAATTCCATATCCTGCGGAATAGGATTCAGGGAAAAGAATGTTTTTGCCGATTTTGGCTTTTCAACTATAGCTAATAAGGATAACTACATAATGTACTCTTCAAGTGCAGGATCTGCCATTTCAAATCTGAATATGACCCGAAACCTGTTTTCAGTTACATTGGGCTATAAGTTTGGATATTGATATTTTGATCAGAGGTTGCATTTATGATTATTTAGCAATTCCGTTAAAGGGCTGCCATTCATGGCAGCCCTTTTTTTCTAAAGATACCCGGCAGCATCCGGCCCTGTATTGAAGAGCAGGTCGGCAATGCTCAACCCCGGAACAAATCCTTCCTTAATGGCAAAAACCTGGATGTACTTCTTAAATGGATAGGATGATATCTTTTTAGGGCTGATCGCATACCTGAAATCGTCAATATTATCATTTCCAGTTATGAATTCAGAGGTATAGGAGATTTTCCTGCTGATATCCATCATTTTCAAGGCTGCTTCAATCAACTCCATATTCAGATCGAGAAGAAATTCATGACCTGACAGGATAATTCTTTCAAAGACCTCGAAATAGAAGATGAAGTATGGTGAAGAGCAGTATGCTGAAGTAAGCGCACGAAGATGAACCTGCTGCCATCTTTTTGAATAATCGATGCGGATATCCCTTATATGTGTCTTATGAAAACTTCCGAGGTAAACAGGTACAGTAAGATATTGAGGCTTATCAGCCGACAGAATGTAACAGCGGTTCCTGTATGACTGCTTAAGGTAGTTTTCCTCCCGTTCAATTAAAGCTTCATCTGCATCATTAATATGGGCAAAGTATTCGATCGGGGGAAGGTATGCGGTAGATAGAACTATTTTACGGTTCATATCAGTTTGGTCACTTCATCTTGTTAATCATGCTGGCAGAGAATCCGGCGCCAAAGCCGTTGTCAATATTTACCACAGTAACTCCGGATGAGCAGCTGGTGAGCATTGCGAGGAGGGCAGAGATACCTCCGAAACTGGCGCCATATCCTACACTTGTTGGAACAGCAATTACCGGTTTGTCAACAAGCCCGCCGACAACACTTGCCAGCGCACCCTCCATTCCGGCAATTACTACGATAACCCTGCATTTTCTGATCTCCGGAAGTTTGTCAACCAGCCGGTGGATTCCGGCAACACCAGCATCGTAAATCCTCACGACATTGTTACCAAGCAGTTCAGCAGTAACCGCTGCCTCTTCAGCAACCGGAATATCTGAAGTGCCAGCGGTTATGATGGCAATTTTTGAATCGGGCCTTTCAGGAGCATTTTTGGATAATGAGATTATTCGTGCCTCGGGGAAAAATATCGCCTCAGGTGCAATCTTTTTTACTGCTTCAAACATTTCCGGTGTAGCGCGGGTACCCATCACATTACTTTCCTTTTCAGCCATTATCCTGAATATTCCGGCTACCTGTTCAACGGTTTTACCGGCACAATATATAATTTCCGGATAACCTGTCCTCATTTCCCTGTGATGATCAATCCTGGCATAACCAAGGTCTGTATATGGAAAGGTTTTCAGAACCTCAAGCGCATCATCGACGCTTCTGGTTCCGTTTTTAATATCATTCAGCAGTTTTCTTATCTGTTCCCCGGTCATTTCTTTTTTATTCCATGATCCATGCTTCCCGATTTGTAACCCTCAAGGTCCAAAGATATATATCTGAATCCTATTTCTTTAAGATTATTTACAATAAGTTCCCTTTCAGGATCTCTGATTATCTTTTCCAGATATCCGGGCATGCATTCTATTCTTGCAATATCGTTATGGACTCTTACCCTGGTGCCCGGATAACCTTTTTCAAACAGATAACCCTCTGCATTTTCAATCATCCTGAGCATTCCTTCACTCACTTCAGTGTCGTATGGGATCCTGGTAAGAAGGCAAGCCATTGAAGGTTTATCCCATATATCCAGACCTTCCTTAAGCAGGGATTCCCTGATCTCATTTTTAGTAATACCTGCCTCCGCAAGCGGGCTTCTTACCGATAGCTCCTTCAAAGCTTTCAGTCCCGGACGTACCGTCAGTGTATCATCTGCATTTGTACCATCGAGAATATACCTGTACCCATTTTCTGAAGCATATTCAGCTATCTTACTGAAGAGAATTTTTTTGCAGAGGTAACACCTTTCAACCGGATTGTGCCTGATAATTTCCGGGAAAGGAAGATTCAGGATTTTATGATTCAGGCCATGGGTTTTTGTGAATTCAATAGCCTCATTTATCTCCCGTGTTGGCATATATGGAGTCCTTAAAGTTACAGCAGCCATGTTCAGGTTGCTTATTGAACCTGCCCTGTAAGCCAGAAAAGAACTGTCGACACCTCCGGAGAAAGCAATAACAAACGATTTGAGGTCTTTTAGAATTGAATTGAGCTTGATTGATTTGTCATCGGTCATATAATCCCATTGTTATGATTTTTTATAACAATCGAAGCAATGATATTGTTGTAAACTTCCTTTAGGGGGATGCCTTTTTCCAATGCGATTTTCCTGCAATCCTCGAATTCGGGTTTGCATGAGACCTCTTTCTCATTAAAATAGGAGCGTTTAACCGTAACATCGCCATAAGAAGTCTTTATCACCTCGAATTTTCTCGAAAGGGTATCTTTTCTGAAAGGGAATGTTCTGATTCCCACCGAGGTTGATTCCGTAAAAATTATCTCCTTCACAATCCCTCCGAGTCCAGGCTCGCAGATTACATTCAATACATTCCCCGGCCTTCCTTTTTTCATTATTATTCCGGATATATAAACATCAGATGCCCCGGTCTTGAAAAGTTTCTCGGATATATAATCGAAAAATTCAGGGTTCATATCATCGATATTGCATTCAAGCAGAAGCGCATCGTGACCCGTGATTGGCTCATCAGACTCACCAAGGAATATGCGAAGGAGGTTTGGAACGGCAGGATTCTCTTTATGCCCCACTCCATACCCTATTTTGTCAATCCTTACCGGAGTGCCAGGATTAAAATGCGTTCCAAGGGTCGCAATAATTGCTGCCCCTGTCGGGGTCGTTGCTTCAAAATTGACACCTCCGGTTTTTGATGGGATACCTTTGATTATTTCAACCGTTGCCGGTGCAGGTACAGGAAGGGTGCCGTGATCGCAATTCACGAACCCGCTTCCAAGCTCGAGCGTTGATACAAAAACAGCATCAGGATTCAATGAATTGAAGCAGATAGCTGCTCCGACAATGTCAATTATGGAATCGATCGCACCAACTTCGTGAAAATGAACTTCTTTAACAGGTATATCATGAACAGAGGCCTCTGCAATTGCCACTTTCATGAATATCTTCATACTCAGATCTTTTGTCTTTTTATCGAGAGATGATTCACTGATAATTTTTTCAATATCAGAAAGGTGCCTGTGGGTATGCTCATGGTGTGTCTGCTTTATTGTCACTTTCGTTCCTCCGATACCGTGGCGCTGATCCTTTTCAGCATAAAGTTCCCATCCCATCAGATTCAGTTTACTGAGTTCACTGATAAGAAATGCTTTGTCAACGCCCAGATCAATCATCGCACCCAGGTTCATATCACCGCTTATGCCTGAAAAACAATCATAAAAGAGGATTTTCATCTCATTCTAACATTTTATACAATATCACACTCGAAACGCCTGACGGGATTTTATTATTAAAAATAGTTAAATCAATACCGCTCGCTAATATACTACATACAATTCATAACAGAATAATAAAAAAAAATTGTATTTTCGACACTTATCTGATGATTTTTAACCTGTGGGTAATCTGAAATTATGAAAAGGAGAGACTTTCTTAAAACTACGGCTGGTGCAGGACTTGCTGCAGGAGCAGTACTCAGCCTGGGCGGATATGGGAAATTATGGAGTTCCACAAATCCCCTGCTAAAATATGACATGATAGCCCTTATGGGTGGCGAACCCGATGCAATGTTTGATCTTGGTATCCAGGAGCTTGGCGGAATGGGAGCTTTTGTTCAGAAAGGTCAGAAAGTTCTGGTTAAACCAAATATCGGATGGGATGTAACTCCGGAGCTGGCTGCAAATACAAATCCGCTACTCGTAAAGAGAATAATTGAGCATTGCTTTAAAGCAGGTGCAAAAGAGGTTTATGTTTTCGACCATACCTGCGACAACTGGGTGAACTGCTATAAAACTTCCGGCATTGAAAAAGCTGCTAAAAGCACCGGAGCAAAAGTTGTTCCTGGCAACTCGGAAAGCTACTACCATGAGATAGCCATACCGGGAGGAGTGAAGCTGAAGAGCGCCAAGGTACATGAACTTCTTCTCGAAACAGATGTCTTCATTAACGTCCCTATCCTCAAGGATCATGATTCAACCAGGATGACGTGTTGCCTTAAGAATATGATGGGAGTTATATGGGACAGGCAATACTGGCATGCAAACAATCTGAATCAGTGCATCGCTGATTATGCTTTATTTGAGAAGAAACCTGTACTGAACGTAGTTGATTGCTACAATGTTATGGTAAAGCATGGCCCGCAGGGAGTCTCAAAGGAGGATTTGGTTCAGATGAAATCCCAGATTATTGCTTCCGATTGGGTTGCAGCAGATGCTGCAGCAGCAAAAATGCTCGGAGTCCCAACCGAAAGGATAGAATATATTTCAATTGCACATAAAATGGGTCTGGGAAATATGAAGCTTGATACATTGAACATCAAACGAATTAAAATGTAATTTTTGATGAGGTCACCTTTACTGAGAAAATTCCGTATTCTGTTTTCTTCTGTTGTTTTTATAGGATTTTTCATCGTTTTTGCTGATTTCAAAAGCATTATCCCTGTAAAGTACCTCAATATTCTTCTTTACCTTCAATTTATACCATCAGCGCTGAAATACTTCGATCTGAAATCGATGGTATCTTTAGGCTTTATCATTGTCATTTTGCTTACGCTTCTGTCGGGACGGACTTATTGCTCTTTTTTATGTCCGCTAGGTATAGGACAGGATCTTTTTAGCAGGATTGGAGGGCGTATCCGCAGGAAGTTCAGAAGATTCGGTTTTAAAAAGCCTCATACTATAATGAGGTACACTCTTCTTGCAGCGACACTTATCATAACTATGATATGGGGACTATATCTTCTTACGCTCCTCGATCCTTATAGCATATTCGGAAGATTTATGACCTATTTCGGAAAACCGGCTGTGATAGAAATAAATAATTTCATCGCAGCGATTCTTCATAAATTCGATGTGTATTCTCTCGATCATATCACAATCACAGGGTTTAAGCTACTCGCATATAGTGTGCCAGCAGCCTTCTTCCTGCTGATCGGGTCATTATCTCTGGCAAAGGGACGACTCTATTGCAATTTGATTTGTCCGGTCGGTACTCTGCTTGGGCTGTTTTCAAAGGTTTCTATTATAAGGATTAAATTCGATGAAAGCAAATGTACCAGGTGCGGGCGATGCTCCCTTGGCTGCAAATCTTCCTGCATCGATTTTCTAAAGCCCAATGTCGATATAAGCAGGTGCGTCGATTGTTTCAATTGTATAAATATCTGCCCCGAAAAAGCCCTCTCATATAGTTTCGTAAAGATTAAAAGAAAGAGCGAAGTTGCAAAGCCCGCCGATACTGATAAAAGAAAATTCATTGCAGGAGCATTATTGCTTCTTTTAGGTTTGCCACAACTGTTGCGTGGGCAGGATAAGAAAGCTCCTATACCTAAGAAAGAATCGACAGTCAGGGAAAACAAGACATCACCGGTTTGCCCTCCCGGAGCCGGGTCAATCTCAGATTTCAATAAAGAGTGCACTGCCTGCTCGCTTTGCATTACAATATGCCCTAACAAAGTACTGCAGCCTGCATGGCTTGAATATGGCCTTGCCGGAATTATGCAGCCTGTAATGAATTACCATAAAGGCTTTTGTGCTTATAATTGCACAAAATGCACAGATATCTGTCCTACTTATGCACTTCGTCCGCTTGCTCTTGATGCAAAAAAGCTTACACAGCTTGGAAAAGTAAACTTCATAAAGGACAATTGTATTGTAAAAACTGAAAAAACAGCCTGTGGCGCTTGCTCTGAAGCTTGTCCGACCAAAGCTGTCTACATGATACCCTACGAAGGAAACCTCCTCATTCCGGAAACAAATACTGAAATCTGCATAGGCTGCGGTCATTGTGAATTTGCCTGCCCTGTTACTCCATACAAGGCTATCTATGTCGATGGAGATCCAGTTCACATGGCAGCGAAAAAGCCGGTGAATGTTCAGACAGATAAATCCGCTCCGTCAGAATTCCCTTTCTGATTCCCTGCTACTTTCATACCTTCAGTTATCATTAAAACATGATATTTATTTGGTTTGATTCGTGATAATCAGCTAAATTTGTTATATATTCATTTATTTATTAAAACTTTATGAAACCACCATATATTGAGCACATTGGAATAGCTGTAAGCAACCTGGTTACTGCTATTGATTTATATGAGAAGCTATTCGGGCTTAAGTGCTATAATATTGAAGAGGTGCCAGATCAGAAGGTAAAAACTGCATTCTTCAAGGTGGGAGATACTAAGATCGAACTTCTGGAATCAACAGACCCGGAAAGCTCAATCGGTAAATTTATTGCGACCAGGGGTGAAGGAATTCACCATATAGCCTTTGCAGTAAATGATATTGAAAAGCAGCTTAAACACGCTGAAAATATAGGAGTGAGACTGATTGATGCCAGGCCCCGAAAAGGGGCAGAAGGACTGGATATTGCGTTTCTTCATCCTAAATCAACATCCGGAGTCCTTATTGAAATATGCGAAGATAAAAACAAGTAAGTTCCGTCTACTATGAGCAGCAAGATTGCAACCACCGGGAATGCCGGACCAAAGGTAAGGTCCGATTGTGAGATTACAATGGAACTGTCTGCCGTGCGAGGAATAAAGATTGATCTCTCATCGAAGGTAAAGGCTCTGTACGGGGATTCAATAATTGATCTTTGTAAGACAATACTAAAGTTCTATAATATCAAAAATGCTTCCCTGAAGATAAATGATTCAGGCGCTTTGCCATTTGTGATCGCTGCCCGGCTTGAAGCTGCAATCAGGAGACTGGTGCGATCCGACCTTGAATATCTGCCGGAGATGCTGAAGGAAAACATATACCCGACAACTCCGGGAAGAAGAAGGTTCTCGCGTCTTTATATTCCGGGAAATACTCCAAGCATGATGATTAATGCCGGACTTCACTCGGCTGATGGCATAATTCTCGACCTGGAGGATTCCGTTGCGCCTGAGAAAAAGGATGAAGCCCGCTTCCTCGTAAGAAATGCTCTTAGGCAGATCGGATTCAACGGTGCTGAACGGATGGTCAGGATCAATCAGGGCGATCAGGGATTGACAGATCTTGAATTTGTCATACCTCACAATGTAAACCTGATCCTTCTGCCTAAGTGTGAGAGTGTGGAGCAGGTAATAAAAACAGAGTCGAAGATCCAGAAGATCCTCGTAAAAAATAAAATCACCAGTTCGGTTTATATAATGCCCATAATTGAAAGTGCAATTGGCGTGGAGAATTCATTTGCAATCTCAAAGTGTTCAGAAGAAGTTGTCGCGCTGGCTATAGGACTTGAAGATTATACCGCTGATCTTGGCGTACCAAGGACAGTTGAGGGAAACGAATCATTTTATGCAAGAACAAGGATTATTGTAGCTGCAAAAGCATCAGGAATACAACCCATTGATTCAGTGTTCTCCGATGTAGCCGATATGGAGGCCCTTAAACAAAATGTTCTGAAATCAAAGGCTCTGGGTTTCGAGGGAATGGGCTGCATTCATCCAAGACAGGTTCCGGTAATTAATGAGGGATTTGCTCCTGATGAAAGCGAAATCGAAAAATCAAAAATGGTTGTTTCTGCTTTTGAAGATGCCCGGGAAAAAGGGCTTGGTGTTGTGGCACTTGGATCAAAAATGATCGATCATCCTGTTGTTGCACGTGCACTGAAGACTATTGAGGTTGCAGTAAGCCTTGGCAGGTTATCGGTGAAATGGAGGGATGAAATGACGGCAGGAGATAATTAATCGTTATTCTTAAGATATATGGCAGTCAGAACAGTTATAAATGCTGCAGGCAGGAGTGTCCCTGTTGAAATAAACGGACAAAAGGCAGTGCCGTTTAAAGGAGTGGGAAAGTACCGGCCCCGGGGAGGGAAGTTCTCTCCACCAATACCGACATGTATTGATTACCCTGCTGACGGGAACAAAGTAGTTAAATCACTTGAGGAAGCTTTGAGAAAATGCGGCCTCAGAAATGGAATGACCATCTCAACACATCATCACCTGCGTGATGGAGACCTGGTAAGCAACAAAGTCTTTGAACTGGCATCTGAAATGGGATTGAAAGATCTTGTCTGGTTTCCTTCCGCCTCATTTCCATGCAACGATCCTGTTATCAGGTACCTCGAAGATGGAACTATTAACAGGATTGAAGGAAGCATGAATGGTCCGCTTGGCAGGTTTGTTTCAGAAGGAAAGATGAAGGGCACTGCTGTGCTTAGGTCGCATGGTGGACGAGTTCAGGCTATTCAGGACGGAGAAGTTAAAATTGATATTGCCGTGATTGCAGCGCCTTCCTGTGATATGTTTGGTAACGCAAAAGGTACGGGAGGCAGTTCGTCTTGCGGGGTCCTTGGCTATGCTAAAGCAGACAGCATGTACGCTTCGAGGGTTATAGTCGTGACCGATAACCTTGTGGATTTTCCATGTTACCCTATGGAAATTGAAGGCAACTATGTTGATTATGTAGTTGTTGTGGATAAAATTGGCATTCCCGAAAAGATTGTCTCAGGCACTACCCAGGTCACTAAAAGTCCCGACAGACTTCTGATCGCTGAACTTACAGCTTCTTTTCTCGAGAAATCCGGCATTCTGAAAGACGGCGTGACAATGCAAGCCGGAGCCGGAGGGACTTCCCTTGCCATAGCGGTATTTGTTGATGAGATACTTAAGAAGAAAGGCTGGAAATCAAAATTCGGTTTCGGTGGCAGCACTAAATATATGGTTAAAATGCTGGAAGAGGGTAGAATGGGATATATTCTTGATGCCCAGGCATTTGACCTAGATGCTGTAAAATCTGTTGAAAACAATCCAAACCATATTCCATACTCCGTATTCAATGCTTATAATTTCCATTCAAAAGGAAACCTGACGAGCATGATGGACATAATGATACTGGGTGCAACTGAAATAGACCTGAACTTCAACGGGAATGTTGTAACTCATTCTGACGGATACCTGCTTCATGGCATAGGAGGATGGCAGAATTGCCTTCACGCACGGAATGTCATCGTGCCTGTACCTCTGTTCCGCGACAGGATCCCTGTAATTGTCGACGAGGTTACGACGCTTTGCGGCCCTGGTGAGCTGATTGATGTTATCATAACCGAAAGGGGAATAGCCATTAACCCGCTTCGCAAAGACTTGATCAGGAGCTTAAAGGGCAGCGGAATGCCAATTCGGACAATAAAGGAACTTAAGGATGAAGCTGAAAGAATCTGCGGAAAGCCAAAGAAGGCAGAATTCGAGGATATGATTGTTGCGGCAATTAAATGGGTGGATGGTACAGTTATCGACGTTGTAAGAAAAATTAAAATAGAATAACATGGAGTTGATGGAGAGCTATAAATGTTCAGTTTGCGGATATGTTTATGATCCGGCTGAAGGCGATCCTTCATCCGGGATAGCACCCGGAGTGGATTTTAATGATCTTCCTGCCGACTTTGTATGTCCGTTATGCGGGGCAGGAAAGGAAGAATTTATAGCAAACAGCTGAATGCAGTGGAGCAGATAAGGTTTTAAACCAGCTACTGCTTGAGCGGAATATTTCCGATTACATCGATAAGAAGGTCCCAGAACATCTGGACAGTTTTTACTTCGATCTTTTCTTCGGGCGTATGTGCTCCCCTGATAGTCGGGCCGAACGAGATCATATCTATTCCCTTGAATTTCTCGTAGATCAGTCCACATTCCAGACCGGCATGAATGGCACGTATATATGGGTCTTTTCCAAAAAGCTTCTTGTACGAACTGAGAGTGCTTTTTAATATTTCTGAAGACATGTTAGGTCTCCAGCCTGGGTAACCATCTGAATGAACTACTTCGGCGCCTGCAAGCTTCATGCAAGTCTCAACCATTGCACCAACATCGTGCTTTGAAGATTCAATCGAGCTCCTTTGTGTTGTAGCAATCTGAATAGTATTTTCTCCGGTGAACTTTACTGATGCGAGGTTGGTTGATGTCTCTACCAGGTTATCCATTTCCTTCGACCATGCTATAGCTCCGTGAGGACAGCATGTAAGCGAATTGAGAAGCTTTTCCTGACTCTCTTTGTCCATAATAAACTGAGGAAGAGTGCACTCTTTTACCGATATTTTAATATCCTTCTCAATATCTCTGAATTCTTCAAGCATTAGCTCCTGGAAATTTTCTATCCATTCCTTTATTACATCAATTACTGAACTTTCAACTGTAATTGTTGCAAAAGCTTCCCTGGGTATTGCGTTTCTCAGGTTACCACCATCAAATGAGCTTACAGATATTTTAAAATTATTGGCAAGATTCCATAGCAGCCTGTTCATTATTTTTACGGAATTGCCGAAACCTTTATGTATTTCGTCACCTGAATGACCTCCATGAAGTCCTGTAAGTGATATTGCGAGTGCCTTATTATTCTTATCTGCTGGTACAGGACTATATTTTATTGTTCCCACAGTATCCATTCCGCCTGCGCATCCTATATAAAGGATTCCTTCATCTTCAGAATCAAGGTTTAAAAGTATTCTTCCTGAAAAGAAGCCCGGTTCAAGATTAATGGCTCCGGTCATGCCGGACTCTTCATCGACTGTAAAGAGACACTCAATCTTTCCGGCTTTAATATCTTTATCTGCAAGTATGGCCAATGCTGAAGCTATCCCCATTCCGTCGTCTGCTCCGAGCGTTGTTCCCTGTGCTGTTACCCATCCGTTTGTTACAACGGGGATAATCGGGTCTTTATTCCAATCGTGCGGATGATCGGCATTTTTCTCACCAACCATATCCATATGGCTCTGAAGAACAACTGTTTTCCTTCCTTCCAGACCAATGGATGAAGGCTTTGTTATAAGAATATTGCCGATTTTATCTTCTTTGGCTTCAAGTACATGAAGCTTTGCAAAAGCGAGAAGGTATGCCCGTATCTGCTGTTCGTGCTTTGATAAGCGAGGGATCATACAAATCTCTTCAAAATATGTCCAGACGGTTGATGGCTTAAGGCCGGCAAAAACTCCCATACACTAAATATTGTAACACAGAATTAAGCGGCAAAGGTATTATTTTTTTCCTCTTAACCCTGTAACCCTGAAAAATTATACATGTGGATGAACACTAAATTTTAGTTATATTTACTATTACTTAATTATAAATTATTTAATACTATGGCAAGAAGAACAATTGTTGCTCTCCCTGGTGACGGAATTGGTGCCATTGTTCTTGAACAAGCTCTCCGGGTTCTAAATGAAGCAGGATTCGATGCTGAATATATTTATGGCGACATCGGATGGGAATTCTGGCGTAGAGAAGGTAATCCTCTTCCCGACAGGACTATTGAACTGATTAAGAAATATAAAATAGCCTTGTTTGGTGCGATTACATCCAAACCAAATGACGAGGCAAAAGCTGAACTTGATCCATCATTGCAGGGGAAAGGTTATACTTATTCAAGCCCGATTGTCGGATTAAGGCAGTATTTCGACCTTGACATCTGTGTGCGCCCATGCAAGTCGTACAAAGGAAATCCTTTGAATTTCATTCGAAGGGGGAGTGGAAATACAATTGAAGAGCCGCTTATCGATGTGGTTATTTTCAGGCAGAATACAGAATGCCTTTATTCAGGAGTCGAATGGACCAATCCGCCTGAGAACGTTTACCAGGCTCTACTTTTTCATCCTAAATTCAGGGAAAACTTCGGGAAAGTTCCTGTCGATGAACTTTCAATTTCGGCAAGGATATTTACCAGGAAGGCTACGATGAGAATTCTCGAAGCTGCATTTGATTATGCAAAAAAATATGGGTATAAATCAGTGACTGTCTGTGAAAAACCTAATGTCATACGCGAGACATCGGGTCTTATGTGGAAGCTTGCAAAGGAAATTCAGAAAAGCAAATACCCGGAGATCAGGTTGGTGAATACAAATATTGATGCACAGATGATGTGGATGACAAAGAACCCGGAAGATTATGGTGTAATCGTTGCCGGCAACATGTTCGGGGATATCGCCTCAGACGGTTTTGCCGGCCTTATTGGCGGACTTGGATTTGCCTGCAGCGCACAATTCTCATCTGATGGTATTGCTGTCTTTGAGCCAACTCATGGTTCAGCGCCAAAATATGCGGGATATGAAGTTCCGATTGTAAACCCGATCGCCATGATAGAATCGGCCTGCATGATGCTCGATTATCTCGGGGAAAAGAAGCTCTGCAATATTATCAGGAAGGCAATTGCCAGTGTGATTGAAGATGGCAGGGTAAGAACTTATGACATGATGAAGATGCAGGGAAAACCTGAAGTGATAAAAAACGGAGCCGCCTCTACTGTTGAGATGACAGATGCGATTATTGCAAAGCTGAAGAATTAAAGGATTTAATATGAACGAAAAGGTAAAGAATCTATGGCCTGAACTCGAATGGATAAAGGACCCGGAGCTCAGGGAGAAAACTGCAAAAACATGGGAGCTGGCATTGGAAAGAAGCGTTTTGAAGCCTGATGATCTTGAAAGAATACCTTTCACGCTCTTATGCGGACCTGATCTGAAGGTAAGCTTTATGGCCCATAAGAGGTGCGTGGTTAACGTGGCAAAGGAGAGCGGAGATAAAATGAACCAGTTCTTTGGCTCTGATCTGCCGGTTAATATGGATGTGCTGATCGCGGGAGCTATACTTGCCGATGTCGGGAAGCTTCTCGAATATGAACTTGACAAGAATGGCAATGCTATCCAGGGAAAGTATGGTAAATATCTTAGGCACCCCTTTTCAGGTGTCTCACTTGCCGAAGAGTGCGGAGTGCCTCCTGAAGTTTGCCATATTATTGCGGCTCATGCTCATGAAGGCGACCTGGTTACAAGAACAACAGAGGCATATATTGTTCATCATGCCGATTTTATGACATTCCTCCCTTTTAAAAACAGGCTAGCCTAATTTCATTTTTTCGACTTCCTCGATGTTTCTTTCGTTAGTAATTGCCTTGGCTTCAGGAGTATATAAGAAGTCGATAAGATCCTGATATTTATCCATTATTTTCCCCCTTACAATCTTCATAACTGAATTCATCAGGCCATTATCTTCATTAAAGCCCTCTTCAAGTATTCCAATTGCTACCGGCAGCCAGCGCTGTGGAAACATTTTTCCGAATTTCCCGTTTGTACGGTATTCATTAACTTCGTTTTCTATTAAGGTCAGGACTGCTCTTTTCCCGTCTTCAGAATCGGCTGTCAGGTTCTTTTCTTCAAGGAAGAGTTTAAGAGCGTGCTGGTTAGGAACAATCAGTGAAACAGTATAAGGCTTCTGATTATTATATAGCATGCACTGGTCAATATACTTTGATTGTTCAGTAATTGCTTCTTCAATGCCTTCGGGGCTGAATTTTTCACCGTCATCGGCTATCAGCAGGCTTTTAAACCGGCCGAGGACATACAGAAATCCCTCTTCAATCATATATCCCATATCACCTGTATGAAGCCAGCCGTCGACAACCGTCTCTTTGGTAGCAGCATCATTTTTCCAGTAACCGTGCATCACATTTTCTCCGCGGATAATAATTTCACCTTTCTCACCGAGGGGAACTTCAACGCCTTCATCATTGCAGATCTTCAGGTCCATATTATTTACCAGCGCTCCAGATGAACCAAGCCTGTGCCGGGCGGTCGAATTCGAAGAGATCACAGGTGAAGCTTCACTTAAACCATAACCCTGGTACATTGGAATGCCAAGAGCGTAAAAGAATCTCTGAAGTTCTATATCAAGAAGTGCTCCTCCTCCGACAAAATAGTCAAGCTCTCCGCCATATGCTTCACGGATCTTTGAAAAGATAATTTTATCATAAAATTGCAGCAAAGGTTTTTTGAGCTTTTGAAGTCCTTCCCCCTTGTTCCAGCCCTCCTTATTATATGAATAAGATATTTTCAGGGCGTGATTGAAGAGCATTTCAGTCAGCATCCCTTTATCCTTAATTGCTTTTTCAATATTCTTTCTGAAGTTCTTGGCAATTGCCGGAACGCTCATGAGCAGGTTTGGCTTTATCTCTTTCAGGCAAATGGGAAGATTCCTGAGAGTCTCCAATGGCGACTTACCGGTTTTTACAGAAGCGATACTGGCTCCTCTTCCCATGAAGGCAAAAATGCCGCATGTGTGCCCGAAGGAGTGATCCCATGGAAGAATAAGAAGAGTCTTGTAGAATGAAGGAATATCCATCAGACTGTATGCCTGGTAAACATTTGATATATAGTTGCCATGAGTGAGAATGATACCTTTTGGATCGGCTGTCGTACCGGAAGTGTAGCAGATATTTGCGAAATCGGAAGGCTGAATGCTTTTGTAATTCTCTTCAAATTTTGTCATATTCCCCGGTGTGTCGAGCCACTCTCTTCCTATCTTCCTGATCTCATTGAAGTGTATCTCATTTGAAGAGTATTCTTCCTGAGTATCAAAATGAATTATTTTTTCAAGTGTCCGGCACTCTTTAATAACTTCCTTCACCTTAACTGCCTGAATGGATGAAGTAAGAATCATCCTTGATTCGGAGTGATTGAGCCTGAATTTAACTTCTTCGGGATTTAGTTTTACGGAGAGCGGGACATTCATAGCCCCAGTGTATAAAATGCCAAGCTCACCAATAACCCAGCTGTTCCTGCCTTCAGATATGAGGCTTACCCTGTCGCCCTTCTTTATTCCAAGACAGATAAGTCCGGCAGCAAACTCGTAGACCTGTTTTTTTATCTCGCCATAGGTCGTTCCTTCATATTTATCGTTGGGCTTTTCCCAGATATAAACATTATTGCTGAATTTCTCAACACTCTCTTCAAAGAATTGTATAATCGATTTCATTTTTCAGGTTAGGTTATTTCAGACTCCAATATACGAATTTCGTCGAATATGTGCCTTTTCTGACTTTTTATTCTCATTTGGATTGGTATTCAATATTTTGTATCTTTGATAAATGCACATTGCAATACACTGAAGAACAGCTTGTTATTTAACTTAAATCTTAACCATTATGAGACATATAGTTTTAATTCTTGTGATAATTCTGCTTGCATCAGCTTCTTCATGCAAGTATTTCAAGGGGAAAAAGCTTTTTGGCCATAAAGCTGATACAATGATTGTCTGGAGGGCAAGGCAGGACAGCCTCCGCGTTGCTGATTCATTAAAGTTGGTCAGAGAACAGCTGCAGGCAATAGAAAACGCTCGTCTGGATGCAATAAGGGTGGCTGAGGAGAAAGCGGCATGGGAGAAAAAGAACAAGTTCAGTATTATTGTTGGAAGTTTCCTTACTCATGATTATGCTCAAAAGCTTGCAGATGCATATCGGCAGAAGGGATTTGAAACGCGTATTATCAAAATAGGAAACAGCAGGTTTGAGCTTGTTTCAGCAGAGTCAACTGACAACTACAGAAAAGCAATTTCGCGTTTAAAGTTTTATCAGGGGAATGAAGAAGTCGATTCCTGGATCTACGAGAAGAAATGACTATAAAATAATTAAAGTGGGAACGTTTTATAAAACGCCTCCACTTTAATTATTGCAGGCAACATAAACCTATTTCCTGAAAATAGTTTCTTCCCTGTCAGGCCCCACTGATACCATGGTTACAGGAACTCCGGTCTGCTCTTCGACGAAAGCAATGTAATCCCTGAGATTTTTGGGAAGCTTATCGAATTCCCTTATTCCGGAAATATTTTCTTTCCAACCGGGAAACTCGGTATAGACAGGTTCAACTGCCTGGTTATTAAAAGGTATTTCAAGGCACTCTTTTCCTTCTGACCGGTACCCTGTGCATACCTTTATTGTCCTGAAGCCGGATAAAACATCTCCTTTTGTCATAAATAGCCGTGTGACACCATTAAGCATAATTGCATATTTGAGAGCAGGCAGGTCAAGCCATCCGCATCTTCTTGGTCTTCCGGTCGTAGAACCGAATTCATGGCCGAGCTCCCTCAGGGAATTGCCCGTCTCATCGTTCAGCTCGGTAGGGAAGGGGCCGCTTCCAACCCTGGTGCAATAGGCTTTGAATATCCCGAACACCTCGCCGATACTCTTGGGTGAAACGCCCAGCCCTGTGCAGGCACCGGCACTTATGGTATTTGATGAAGTGACGAACGGATATGACCCGAAGTCGATATCGAGCATGGTTCCCTGAGCACCTTCGGCAAGCAGCTTCTTGCCCTTGCCTGTAAGTTCGTTGATAAGATATTCGGTATTTAAGATCCTGAATCTTTTAAGTACTTCGATCCCTTCAAACCATTCGGCTTCATACTCTTTAAGGTCAAACTTGAAATCATATTGCCTGAGCATGGAAAGATGCGCCTCAAGATGCTCATTATACAGTTCCCTGAAATCCTTCCTCAGGATTTCTCCTGCACGCAGTCCATTGCGGGCAACTTTATCGGTATATGCCGGGCCAATTCCCTTAAGCGTTGATCCTATTTTTAAACATCCCTTGCTGTTCTCATATGCGGCGTCAAGTATTCTGTGACCCGGCAATATAAGATTTGCCCTTGCCGAAATGATGAGTCTTTTTGTCAGCTCTTCTATTGAAGGACCAAGATTTTCGATCTCCTTTTTAAATACTGCAGGATCTATTACGACTCCATTACCTATAATATTCAGTTTTTCCGGATGGAATATTCCTGAAGGGATCAGGTGAAGTATATGCTTTACATTGTTGAATTCAAGTGAATGGCCGGCATTCGGCCCTCCCTGGAAACGGGCAACTATATCGTAATCAGGGCTGATAGCATCAACTATTTTCCCTTTTCCCTCATCGCCCCATTGCAGGCCTAACAGTATATCAATATTCATGTTAATTAATAATTTGCTATTTAAAAAACTGATCACAATTTACGAAAATATTCGGCCGGAAGACAAAACTTTGAGTGATTGTTATAAATGCCGGGAAATTCAGGCAGGTCGTATAAATATTGGTTCTAACAATAAAAAACCAAAACATTGCTTATTTAATTGATAATTCTTAATTTTATGGTTAATTACTGGTTACTAACAAATTCACTACCATGAAAACCTCAAAGTACTTACTTATTGTTGGATTATTATTGCTACTTACAGGCTCCGTCGGACTTGCCCAGGGTGGAACTTCGACTACTTCTGCCAAGGATTATAAATTTACTGTGAAGATAAACCCGCTCGCTGCTCTTGGCGGACCATTCTGGGTTCTGGTTGTACCAGTCACCGGAGAATATAAAGCTATGTTTGAAGCAAAGGTTGCAAAACAGATGTCCTTTCAGCTAGGTGTATCCTATATCGGGCCGAGCGTCCTTCTTAATCTTGATAAGATTGCCACTGACTCATCAGATATTGCCGGACTCCATACCAGTGGCTTCAAAGTTTCAGGGATGTTAAAGTATTTTCTAAGCCGCGACTTGCCTGCACCCAAGGGATTTTATCTGGCACCACAGGTTTCATATGCAAAAGCAAAGATCGCCGATAAGAACAATTCTGCCAATTATGTTGGTGCTCAAAAACTTTGTGTAAATGCCTGCATTGGATATCAGCTTATCACTTCAGGAGGATTTTGCCTCGATATTTTCACCGGAATGGGATTTGTTTCACGGAAATGGGATTATCAGGGGAAAACCTCTACGGATCTTGATCTTGGTAAAAACAGAAACGGGGTGAATATCCCTCTTGGCTTCAGCTTCGGATATGCATTCTGACGATTGAATGGATCAGAGACTATAAGAATAATAAGGCCTCACGGGGCCTTATTTCTTTTTCACCTGACCCTTCTCACCTAGATGCCCGTAAATGTAAAGCGAATGATACTGGGGTGTGAAACTGTTAAGTTCAGATGCGGTTTTTATTATTTCCCTTATTCTCGGATCACAAAATTCAATGACCTTGCCGGTCTCAATATCAATCAGGTGATCGTGCTGCGCGCATTGGAATGCTCTTTCAAACTGGGCAATATTCTTCCCGAACTGATGCTTGACAACCAGGTTGCAGTCAAGCAATAACTCAATAGTGTTATAAAGAGTAGCCCGGCTGACACGGTAATTCTTGTTCTTCATGAATATATAAAGGGATTCAATGTCAAAATGTCCTTCCCGCGAGTAAA
>Ga0182019_10000530_pt1 | contig 18883 bp, 25 predicted proteins | sample 812E2MmetaG_FD_120483 | JGI IMG/M metagenome (GOLD analysis project Ga0182019, IMG submission 120483) | Permafrost microbial communities from Stordalen Mire, Sweden - 812E2M metaG | ecosystem: Environmental > Terrestrial > Soil > Wetlands > Permafrost | place: Sweden: Stordalen | collected...
TTCTGTTCCCGTTTTCAGACTGAACTGTTTTTATAGTAGGATTATTCTTATACTTTGGAAATTCTTTCAAAAAAGTTTCAAGAGATTCATCTTTGTTTTCAATTAGCTCATTTTTTGATAAATTAATTAATTGCTTTGGAAGCTGAGCAAGTTTTTTAATAGCACTTTCATAAAAATCCTTCTTATTAAAATAATTCTTAACTTCATTGTAAAAAAAACCTTTCCTAATATCATTCAAATTATTGAATATTGAAACTTGTTCTGCACTCTCATAATTAGAACCAGTCATGTCTTCTAAATTATATTCTCCATATTTTTTAACTGCATTCTTTTTAAGAAAATCAACATAATCTGCAGAATAAACTAAAAACCTGCCATCAGCTGCAATTCCCTTATCTAAAACATTGAATTTTGTTTTTATTCTATTATTGGAATTTTCCAATGCATTTACTCGATTCTTTGCTAAAGCAATAATTGAATTTTTATTTGTAACAAAAGAGTCATTCAAAACAATAAACCCATTCAAATCACTTACACCTGGAACAAAATCCGCCCTTAAATAAGACCCATAAATAAAAAAGGAAACTCCCTTAATCTCTTTCAATTCATTTGAGAATTCTTTTAAGAATGCTTCATAATCTCTTGATGTTGGAATTTCCATATTTACTTTTTTCCGCAAACGCAAGGAACAAATTTGCCCTCATATTTCTTTTCAAATTCCTTCATTTCACTTCTTTTAATTACAAATCTCTTCTCAAGATTGCCTGAATCTTGCTTCTCATCTACAAGAGATTTATTATAAACAAATAATCCTTCTATGGAACTGACAACTCTTACATTTTCATCTTTTAAATTTAAGAATAAAATAATATCATAATCATTATTTGGATCGGGGAACCTTTCTTTATTTAAATTATAGTTTTTTCCATAGAAACAACCGTACTCATATTCATTAATGTTCATTTTATTTCTTCGCCAAAGCCTCCAATGTACAAATCTTCTTTTGATTAATTAAAGGATTTACTAAACTTGCCTTAAATACTGCCCCCGTTTTATCAAACCACAAAGTTTCATCTTCTTTTATAGGAAAGGGATATTCTTTTGTATTAAGCTTTAAAATTTTTTTCTGCCTCATCAAATTGTTCATAAAAACCTGATTAAAATGATTATTCCCCCTCCCCCAATAAAATTTTCCTTCTTTGAGAGTTTTATCTTTAACTGTATAATAAAATAATTGATCAAATCCTTCCTCTGAAGGATTTGTAACAACCACATGCGTTATATAAAAATCTCTCTCTTTATTAAAATCCATTTTCTTTTTTCCCTCTTCTTTTTTATCTCACTCTTCTTTATCACTTACACCGCCAGCATTCACATAGTAAACAATTTCATTCTCTGGAAGATTAGGACTATCAATTAATTTAGCAACTCTGCTTCCCTGCTTTCCTCTTCTCAAATATAATCTGTATGTTGATGCATGACCAACTATATTTCCACCTATTGCAACAGTTGGATCTCCAAACATCTGTGCAGGATTTGCCATAACCTGATTTGTAACATAAACTGCAATATTATATGTCTCTGCTAGTTTCATCAAATCGTGTAAATATCTGTTAAGCTTCTGCTGTCTGTCTGCTAATTGCCCTCTTCCTGCAAATTCTGCTCTGAAATGTGCAGTTAAAGAATCAATTATCAAAAGTTTTATTGGCTCTCCATTCTTTATCATCTCAGTAACTTTTTCCAAAAGAAGCATCTGGTGATCTGAATTAAATGCTCTTGCAACAAATATATTCTTAAGAGCTTTATCAGCATTAGCACCAAGAGCTTCAACAATTTGTTTTATTCTTGCTGGTCTGAAAGTTCCCTCCGTATCTATGAATACTGCTTTACCATTAGCACCCCCCTGCTCAACTGGCAACTGAACTCTGACTGCCAAAGTCAACCCCAGCTGAGTCTTACCAGAACCATACGCACCAAAAGCTTCTGTAATGGCTCTGCTTTCAATTCCTCTTCCCCCCAAAAGTTCATCGAAGCTTTTACTTCCTGTAGAAATATAAGAAACATTTGACCTCTTCTGAGCATATTCTAATCCATCTTGGAATCCTAGGTCAAGCATCTCACGTGCAGCCTGTATGGCCTTTCTAGCAACAGCAGGGCTTATACCAGAAGCATCAGATATAACCGCAGGACTTGCAACTGCCAAAGACATTAAATCAAATATTCCTGCTCCTTCCAACTTAGCAGCAACAGCAGGCCCTATTCCAGGCAAATCAATTAAACCCAAATCTTTGTCACCCTTTTTTTTTGTTTTCTTCTCATCTTTTTCTTCTTCTTCCATTTCTTCCTTCTTCACAACCATGTTAACTCAAAATTTACCCTCTTTATAAAGATTATTTGAGTAATAAATATATATCAGAAAACTTAATCCAGAACAATATAACATCTAATATTATGAAAATTATAAAAACGAACTTCTCAAATTTCCTTCCTGTACTAATAAATCCCTCTGATTTCTTCTTTGAAAAAGGATGAAAAGGAGTTATTCCATTTTTTGTGAAGCTATCTGCAAACAAATGCAAGCCATATCCTAGGAAGAATCCAAGTGCAGCAACAGGAAGAATATAAAGAAGAATTAAAGTTATAACTATTAAGAATACAAAACTATGAGTAATTCCTCTGTGCTTTGTAAAAAACTGCAAGACTCTGTTTAATTTTCTCCTCCCCATTACAGAATACCTAGAATCTATATCGGGAAGGAAAGTTGCAAATAGTGCAACAGCAATAAATATTATTTTATGGTCAACAATCAATATTAAAAGAAGTATTGCAAAAATTGTTATTGCAAGATGAGTTTTTATTAACATAAATGAATAATAAATTTTATATTTAAATTACTTATTGATTCTTTTCCAACTGAGCTATAAGATCATCAACATTAACCTCTCTCAAAGAATCTATTATAAATTCTTCATTATTAAAGAAATTATTTTTTCTCACATTTCCTGAGAAGAACATTTCCTTTCCAAGTATAGCTTCCATCTGATATGATAATCTTTCAGGATTTTCTAAATCTTTCAATCCCAAATTTGCAAGGTTCTCATTAAAGAGAACTGCTCTCATTGATTCTGTCCCGTCATCTATAACAATATTAATCAAAGCTCTTTTTTCAGTGGGTATTCCCTGCTCCCTTTCATTCTCTGTCATTTTTCTTCCTGTCTCTTTGCTCACTTCGAAAAACTTAGGCTGGAAAGACTGAACAATAAATGCTCTTACAGAAAGCTGGTCTCCTATTTTAAAATCGCATATTCTTTTTTCCTTTACAATTCTGTCTGTTCTTACATTTTCTATTTCCTTGCTGCTTTTTTTAAATTCAGAAAAACTTCCAAGATGCATTTCATTTTCTCTCATAGAAGCATTGCCTATGTCCACACAGTCGTTTTCCTTTATCTCGCCCTTTTCTATTAAAGAAATATGATTAGTATCCCAAAGAACTACTTTTATATTTGAAGTTTCATCTGCAAGCATAAAATTCAAAACTTTTCCTTCTTCTCCTTTTTGAGTCTTGAACGTCCTTACAGGGAAAAGACTTATTATTTTTCCAGAAATATTTATCTTCCTCATTCCAGGGAGAAGCTCTTCAATTTTCAATTTTTCATTTTCAAAATTTATTCCAAGCTCAGCAGCAACAATCTGTGCAGCTCCTTCTTGACTTATTAAACCAGAAAGTTTGGCTCTCTTAGCTTCTATTTTCCTGTTCACCTCTTCTATTTGAAGCCCAGAATACTTTGCGATTCTTTCAACTATCTTATCATAATTACCAAACACCATACTCCAGAAAAATTCCCATATTTTATAAGTATTTTGATACTTTATTTTAGAACAACATTTCTCAAAATGTTTATAAACCTCTTTTTTTACACTAAAGTATGAGTGGAATAAACGGAGTAAAATACAAATTAATGCCTGAATCACCTAGTGCTGACCTAAAAGCTATTGAAGAATCTGCAAAGAGAATAGTGGAAGAATTTGGGGGAAAGAACAAAGAATACTCAATAGAAGATATTGCATTTGGATTAAAAGCTGTGATAGTCTTCTTTTTCTATTCAGATGATAAAAACATAGACAGCATGGAAGAAAAATTAGCTAAAATAAAAAATGTAGCTTCAGTTCAGCTTATTGATATGCGTAAAATTGCATAAAACTTATTAACGCCCTTTTTCTCAATATATTATGGAACTATCTCAAGAACAAATTGAGGAATTCAAAAAACAGATTATACAGCAAATAGAGTCATCTTTTTCTGAAGATAAGAAAGCCCCTGCAATAGAACGTGTAAACACAATGAATGATGAAGAATTTATTGAATTTCTAAAGAAAAACAAACTTTTAGGTTCAGATTCAAATCAGGAAGAATTAGAAGAAGAACAAGGCACAAATTTAAATGAAAGCCCTTTTAGATTAATAGTAGAAGGAAAAATTCCAGCATATGTTATAGATGAAAACAAGGATTGCATTGCCGTTCTTGAAATAAAACCAGTCTCCAAAGGACACATAATAGTAATTCCAAAGAAAATAGTTTCTCCTCCTTCAAAAATACCAAAGTCTGTTTTCTCCTTGGCAAAAAGAATATCAAAAAAAATAGAAACAAAGTTCAAACCGAAAGAAGTTTTAATCTCTTCTTCTCAAGTTCTCGGAGAAATAATAATTAATATTCTTCCTGTTTACACAAATGAATCTACCAGTTCTCCAAGAAAACAAATATCAAAGGAAGAACTTGAAGACTTAAAAAATATACTTGAGAAAAAGAAAAAAGCAAAACAAGCTAGAAAACCAAGAGTAAAAAAGCTGGAAGAATCAAAAATTTGGTTCCCAAAAAGAATTCCTTAGATTTATTAAAACAAAGAAATCTTTAATATAATCAAAGCATAAATTAACCCTATATAACTTATTAAAAAAACAGGGCTAAAAGGTATTCCTTCTCTTATCAAAACATCTTTTTTCTTCTTTCTCAAAAGTATTATTTCATCTTGGCTAAGACCGCTCCATTTTGCTTCTATTAATCTTCTTCCTATTTTTATATTTTTATATAACCAATCTCCTTCTGTAAGGTTCTTTGTATTTATTTTTTTAATCATGCAAGCTTCATCTATTGATTTTGCTGAGTAATAAACATAAGGTGCAAGAAAGATCAAAATTCCTAAATATAAAAATAAAATATCAAAAAATGCAAGTAAAATTAAGATTATTGCTAAAACGATGGCAATGTAAAATATTTTTTTGCTTTTTTTGAATTCCATTGCAAATTCCTTGGAAAATACTTTTCTGTTTTTCACTCCAAGATATGCCGCTAATATTACTCCATAAAAAGCCCCTGCAATTAAGAAGAATAAAAGAAAAATCAAAGCTGAATTAACATTTGGTAAAAAATTACTTGAAAATGGAACAATCGTACCTAGGGCTATCATGAGCTTTGCATCTCCCCCTGCAAAGACTTTCCCATAGTATAGAAGATTTCCACATATAAGAAAAGCCCCAAATCCGAGCAATCCTTGAAAGAAGAAATTATATCCATGATTATCAAATAAGCAGTAAAAGAACCTAAAAGACAATGCAAATATAACAAGAGAAAAATTAAGCCAATTTGCTATCTCTTTTTTTCTCAAATCCTGAACTACCGCAAAGATAATCCATATAAGCCCTAATAAAATTAAAAACAATTCTCCAATCACCATATAGAAGTTTGGGAAATTTAATTTATAAATTTACTTAAGCTCAACGCTTCTCAACTTTCCGCCTTTCCTATAGGGATGCTTCTTCTTCTCTCTTCTTTTATCCTTTCCCTTATTTCTTCTTTCAGAAAATGCATAATTTGACATTTTATATAAATCTAAACTAATAAATTAATTAAGCAGCAGCAGGACATAAATCCGGACAAGGAGTTATTCCATATCCTCTTGCAGTGTAAGTGGCTCTGGTAGCTAAGTCATTACATGTTGCCTGAAACTTAGCATTAGTTCCATCTTTAACATCTCTCTTTACAGAACAAAAGTCAAATTGGCTATTAGTAGAACAAGCAGTTCCACATGAATTCTTTAGCGTGTCTATGTTATTGCTTCCTCCTATCCATGGAGCTATCTTATCCCACCCAATAACAAATCCTAAAATTAATATAACAAGTATAACAAGACCTAGAATAAGCAAAATGATTGTGCTTATACTCATTCCTTGACCCTTTTTATTTTTCTCTATCATCTTCTCTTTATGTTTAATACTTTAAACATCCTCTTTCAATGTTTACACTTTAATCAATTAAATCTTATTTAAAAATCTTTCTTTCCTAAAAGATGAATAATGACTACGGACTATACTCAACAGAGAATATGATTTTGTCTTTAAACCAATCAAATCCCCATTCAGGAGAAAACACTGTTACTTTTTTATCCAAGTAAAGATGATCTGTGCTATGGCTTTCTATCTGTATATTTGCTTTTTCCATTATTTCAACTCCCACAAAAGCTTTGTTAATTAAATAAGAAGAATAAATGAAGCTAATCAAAGCTAAAGTACAAACTGCAAAAACACCTATAACAAGTATAGTTAATGGAATATCTCCGCGTTTATTCATTTTATTTTTACTCAATCCCCCCCTCTTGAGAAATCCACAACTGAATTTTATTTTTATTGACTGAACTTATAGAATAGGCAACTTGTGTCTTTGCATTTATCCAGTCTGCTGAATCTGCTGCATTTGCCTTTATATCTGTTTTAAGAGTTTTTACCTTTGATAAAGCTACTGAAGCAAAAATAAAAATAATTAATATTGCTATCAAAACTAAGGTTGCAACTATCCATGTTATTGTTTCTCCTATTTGACCTTTACGGTTTTTTGGAAAAAAATTGTAAGGAACCAATTTCATTGACTCTTTTTTGTTATGATTTAACATTTTTTGCAGATTTTCCAACTACAGATAAAATCCTAATTAGATATTGCTCTCCTCCCTGATTTAAAGCATAAAGTCTTTCTTCAGTACATTGTGCAAGTCTTGTATAGTCTTTACTATCTTTCTTTATTGCACAATCACTCTCCCAATTTATATTTCCGTCATAAATACTGTAATTTGCTTTTGTCAAATCTTTAAGTGTATAAAATTCTACTCTGTAAAAATATTGTATTTGACTTATATCCCCATATCCCTCTTCCACATTAAAATTTAAATTGCATTTCTTTGTAAATTTCTCTCCTGTCATGCTCTTATCAAAATCTTTTCCTAAAAAAAAACTTTGATCTATAATTCCCTGTCTGGATATGCAATCTGCAATTCTCTCTGCGAAAATTTCTCCTTCTATTCCCCTTACATCATAAGGGGTGCTGTAAAAAACATATACCATAGCAAATATTCCTCCGGCTATTAGTGTTAGTATAACAAACCAATAGATAGTAAGAATCTTGTCTGCACCTTTTTTATTCATTGTTTTTAATTTCATTTTCCACTTATTGTAAACATATACATTCCAGTATACTCTCCTTTTTCATCCTGAAGAGCAGACGCAGCAACATTCACATCGTTAAAGAAAGAATAAGTATATCCTCCCTTAGCACTTAATTTTACTCTGACAGTATTATCGCTTATTCTCACAGCTTCATTAAATTTAATTCCATTCCCTTCTGCAAGTTCTTTCCCTTTTTCCATATCCATTTTAATAATCATTCCAGGTTTAGCAGAATCCACAAGCATTGCAATTTGTTTTGAATAAGTTTGCTCAAGAACAACTGCTCCACTTCCTTGCTTTATTAAAAATAAAACAAGAACCACAAGAAACAGCAGGTTAAGTATTATAAAAACAATATTCTCAACAAGAATAGTCCCTTTCTTTTTAATTTTCCCATTCATAAAAACAATATGAAAATGTTATTAATAAAATTATCTAAGTAGAAGTTAAAATATCATCACAGTTGAGTGCCTTAAATTCTTCAGAACTTGCTTCTTGAATTGTTGGAGTCATAAATTGATTTTTTATTCCATCCCCCTCAACTGTAATTGCTCCAATTTTTGGAGAAACCATATCTGAAATTTTTGCTCCTGCAACTCCCGCACCTCCTGCTGCTGTTTCTCCAATCAAAACTGCAGTAAAACCTGCTGTTCCTACTCCAAATGTTGCAAGCCCTACAATTAACACTCCTCCTACTGCAGCACCTCTTATTACCCAACCCGCAGTACTGACTTCACTTGTAATTCCAACAACAACAAAATATTGCTTTCCAATATCAATTGTTCCAAAGCTGACTGGCCCTTTTGTTTGTTTTGACAATTCAGTCTTAAATTTATTAATATCGCTTGTTCCAAAGAAATATTGAGCATATGTAATATTCTTATCAGGAGCCTTGGTTTTGGATAAGTAATCATAGAGAGCATCTTTACTTATCTTTCCGCTGGAAAAAACAGCATTGCCACTTTTATCTTTTATATTCTTAAGGCTATTATCAAAAAGAATTTGATTGCAAATTGAACAATAATTATTTTTTGTCATAGTATCTGTAACATAATTAACCTTTCCCTCTCCGAACATCCACCAGCAATTAGCCATTTCTTCAGCTAAAACACTATACAAATCTTCTGCAGTATTAACTTTCTGCACTTGCGGCTTAGTCATCCCCTCACAATTTCCATCCTTGGTTATACAGATATAACTTCTAGCACACTTCAAAGGAATAGCCTCCTTAGATATAGGATTTCCTCTCATTGTAACAGAATTATGGCATATCTCACTATCAGATTGATTTCCAATATTCAATCTAAAAAGCAAAAAGAGTATTACTATAAAACTAACTAAAAGTATTATCAATAGAACTATTTGCTGTGTTGTTATCTCCCCTTTTTTCTTCTTCATGTATTATTATACAACTCCTAACCTTTTAAGCATTAAAAATAATCCTGCTAATGCAATTCCAAAGACAACTATCCAGATTATATATTTTATTAATTCATCAAAACTCATTTGCTCGCCTCAATAAAAATCTTTGAATTTTGTTTTTTAACTCCTATAAAAAGGAGAGGATCTGCTCCTGTTATTTTTAAATCAATTTTATCCATCGCAAGATTTGATACAACTATGCATGCTCCGTCCTTATCACACTTTTTTGCCTGGGAGGTTAATATTTTTATAAGAGAAGTATCACAGATGCACAAACAATTTTCATTTAAACATGAATTTGGTCTATCTTCACTTACAAAACTGTATATGTGCCATCCGCTGGGATTGGGCACATCCTGCTTTTCAGTTTCACCTTCTTTCAAAGCAGATATAATTGTATCTGTCCTTGATAAAACATCTTTTGCCTGCTGAATTTGTGCACTGGAAGTATGAGAGTTGTAAATTGCAATCAAAATATAAGCTAAAAAAAGTACACATATAACTGCAACAATTATCTTCACGGTTTCTTCTGCAAGAAGGAATCCTTTTTTATTTTTATTAAAAGTCTCCATATCAATATAATGTCATTAGAAATTTAACTGTATTACTAGCCGTATTATTATCTCCAATTCCTATATTCTTGAAAGAATCCAAAACATTGTTTGCAAAAAAGTAATATATCCCATAAGCAACAGCTACAACTACTAAAACTCCTATGATTATCTTTATCAAATTCTCTATTGTAAGTTCCATTAACCTCTCCTGAATAAATTTTTAATTTGATCCAATAAAGAAACCCCTTTTCCCTTAAGGAAAAATATTGTTATAAGAACAATAACCAAAAGCACCAAAGCAATCAAAAGCCAAGGCAGATATTCTGCAACAACTCCTCTTCTACTCCCCTTTTTCATTTATAATAGAAAAAATAAGACTTAATAAAATTTACTTAAAACTAAGATAATACTCCTTTTAATACAATTGAAGATAAAGCAAACAAAGCCACAGAAGCAAGCAATGCTGTTATAAAATAAAACACCATTCCAGATCTTAAATTTGCTCCTATTCTGCTCGTTCTTTCCAGTTTATCCTCTCCTGAGTCTATTGTAACAAGAGTTCCAGTTAAGATAAATATAACTTCAATAAGATATATTCCTATTGCAATCTGCAGAAAGTATGGTGGAATCATAGTCTCTATCTTAAAAATTCCAGTAATTGTCTGTATATTTATTCCTCCTGTATCTCCTCCTAAACTGAGTCCAGCTGTGGCTCCTCCAAGAGTATTAAGAATTGCAGAAATCATTAATGCCAAACCAATAACTATTCCAGCAAGTAATGGGGCCAAGAAAGTCATATTGCTTTTCATTTCAGAAACAATCTCTGCAAGAATATCCTTTAAACGCTCTGTTATCTTCTGTATATTTTTAACATATTCAGATATGCTCATCAAGCTTACTGCAGCAATTTTAAGTCCCTTTTTAGAAGACTCTATAAGAACTCTCATGCTTGTAGCAATTAAATCTGAAGGGTAAAATAATATAACTCCCCTTCTTGAATCAAATATAGCTTTTTCCACGCTCATTCCCATTTGCTGAATATTATAGTTCACTCTTCTGAAAAATTCCCCTGCAACAAGCCCCTTAGAAGATTCTGCAACTTTTCCAAAAACTAACTCTGGAGGAACTCCATTTCCTAATCTATTTCCAATTTGAAATAAAGAATTATTAAATTCAGCTTCTAGCTGTTTTGTTTTGTTTCTTTCATCAATTATATTAAGAGTTCTGTCTTTATTAGCAATGGAGAAAAATAAGGCAATTCCCAAAGGAAGAAATAAACTTAATATTAGAGCTCCTGCTCCAAAAGGACCAACAGTAGCTCCATTTGCATCCACTTTAAAATCAAATACTTTAGCTGCTCCAAAACCGCTATCTGCAGATCCAAATCCTAATTGTGCAAAAGTATAATCAGTCTGCAAACCTAGCATGTGAGGAAGAGGTGTATATTGAAAAATTAAAGGAAGCAATCCAATTATAACAAAAGGTAAGCAAATTAAAAATGCTGCAAAATAAGGTCCCTTTGATTTGTACTGAGGATAAAGAGGATTCTTTTCAAGATATGAAGTTTCACCATATCCCCCCGGTCTTAATAATAATATTTTATCAAGCATAAAAAATGCCAAAAATGGAATTATCATAGTATAAAGAACAAATACATCAGACCACTTTATCATTCCTGAAACCATTGCTGATGCCAAAGGAATTAAAGCAATTCCTAGTATAGGGAGCATTATTGCCAACATGTAAACATTTGTTAAAGGTGCCTTAACGTCGTGGGTAAACTTAAGCATCTTTTCATAAACCCCATCCAAAACAACCTGAATAGCTTTCTCAAGTGTAGCAATTCTTCTTCCTCTGTCTGGTTCATACAAACTGCTTTCAATAAGATGAAAGGACTCTATAAATTCATTTGAATAGTCTCTCCATCCCTCAAGATAATTATCTAAGCTTTCTTTTATTGTTGAAAATTTACCAATCGCAACATTGTAAAATACTTTTTTAAAATCCAATGCAAGGGGATACTGCAAATGCTCAGAAGCAAAAGCAATTGCTTTTTCCAGATTTGCTGTGTGCCTCATGTAGACTACAACATACAAAATAGCCGGAACCATCTGGGAAGAAGCTTTTAATTTCCACTTGCTTGCAAATCTTGCAGGATATCCACTAAAAAAGTAAAACAAGAAAATAGAAACAATTGTTATAAGCAAAAAAAACAGAGTTGGAAAATAAGCAAATCCGCCTTTTGCCATTGCATACACCGCAGAAAGAACTATTCCAAGAAAGAAAACCAAAAGAAAGATTACTACGCTTAGGGTTATAGCCTGCCAGGGTTCTATATTCATGTGGGCTATTTCAATATCTCTTCTTATTTTTTCTTCATCTTTCTTGGAAGGATTCATCTTTATAACGCTTCCAAGAGTTTTACACCACCTTTCATAGTTGGTTAATTCCATCTCCCGTTCTTCTTTAAATTTCAAATAAGATTTACTATCCTTAACAGCCCCAAGCTCTGTAGTTTTTATTTCTCCTTCAATCTTGCTTTCATATTTTTTCAGAATCTCATCTACAGTTGGTCTTTTGTTTGGTTGCATATTCTCCTCTTTTTTAGATATGTCACTAAAATAAAAAGAATTAATAAATCTTTAGAATAAATCCATTCAAATAATTTTCTTCCTTACTTCCTTATTCAGCCAATCCTGCCAAAGAGGAAAGACTTTCTCTCCCAAAGGCAATCCAATCTCCTGAATAACATCGTCAGATATTCTATGGAAGACATGATTAGCCAAGGTATTGAATTTACATTCCAATAAATCCAAATCTCCCGTTTTATTTGCAACATCCACCAACTCTTTTTTCATCTTTGCCCTTAGAAGAATATTATCATATACAGCATCCCAGTTTCCAGCCCAGCCTCTTACATTTGAAGCAACATCTTTTATTATCTCACTATCTCCATTTATCAAATCTTCAGTTGGTTCTATTTCATCCTTCTCTATATTATATTTCATTAAATCAACAAAACCTTTTTCAGCCATTGGGTCTTTAGTCCAGTGTTTCCTTACTTCTGAAAGCTGAACTAATCTTTTCCATGAATGCAATCCATCTGGAGATTTTATTGGATTACATACAATTACAGAATCTGTAGCCTTGAAACTTGTAATTGGAACTCCCAAATCATTTACCACCCTGTCAAACACACCATATGGAGAAGCACCATGAATTGTTCCAGCGACAACATTTGCCAATGCACCAACTCTCATAGCTTCATAGAGAGCTTTAGCTTCTACACTTCTTACTTCACCAATTATAAGGCAGCTATCTCCCAATCTCAAACTTGTTCTTATTCCATCGTCAGCAGAAACTTCTGTTGTTGTTTTCAAAAGAGCTGAACGGACTTTCATTCTCAATATATCATAATCTAATTTTCTAAGAGATTCAACAGGCAATTCAAGAGAATCTTCAATTACAATTATTCTGTGTTTAGGAACAATCTCAAGCATTAAACTTCCAAGAAGAGAAGTTTTTCCAGAACTTCTTGTTCCAGCAACCAGAAGTGTTCTAGCTCCATCCACTAAAAAACTAAGCAATCCTGCTGCGAAAGGATTAAGCATTTTATTATTTATAAAAAGGGGAAGAGTCCATGGGCTTTCTCTGTGTCTTCTTATTGAAAAAGCTAGACCATCACAGGATAATGGTTGCTGAACTATTGAAATTCTCGCTCTTAGATTTCCTATTTCTAATTGGGTATCTAGTATTGGATTTGCTTCATCCAAGGGTCTTCCAGAAACCATTCTGAATTTAGCAGCCCACGAATCAGCATCCTCTTGGCTTGGCATTATATTTGTTATACATTCGTCATAATCCTGATGCATTACAAAGATAGGTGTTTGCGGAATAGGAGCATTAAGAGAAATATCCTGAAGATTTTTATCCTGAAGAAGAACTTCTACAATCCCAAAACCAATTGTATGCCTTACTAATATTGCAGATAATTTATTTAGAGCAGTGTAATCCAATTTAACTCCTTTGCTTTGAGCCAAATCTCTTATTAAATCTCTGGAGATATTCATAAAAACTTGTCTTATCCTTTCCGTATCTGTAAATTCCTCTGCCTTTGGTTGGTGTTCAATTAAAACTCCTCTGGCCATATTGAGAAGAGAACTCTGATCTTCACTCAATGTATTTTCTGGAGGAACAATATGATAAATCAATTTGGATTCATTTTTCATTTTCATTATAGTTACGTAAGATTCATCATAATCCCCATTTGAGATTTTATATTGAGAAACTATCTCTGCATCCTCGGGTAAATCTGAAACAAGACGCGTAAAAGTAAAGTTTGCTATCGTGTCAGGTCTAAAAAATTTATTGTATATCTCTCTGTCTCCTCTCTTATACTCATTTGCATACTGCTGAAATGCCTGCATAATCTTTGTTTTTGAGAATAAATCTAGAATTTTATCAAGAAGAGATAAATAATTCCTCTGATCTGATTTAAGAATTCCTCCAACTTTTTCAAGAATAATTTTACCCTCAAGAATAATTTTTCTCAACTGAAAATATGCTGCAAAAGGATCTTTTTTAAGCAGATATAAAAAAGAAAAGACTTCATTGTATCTTTTTGAAAAAAATTCCCCATTAGAAGTTATCAATTTTTCCTGACTCAGGATTTTTTCTTGCTTAAGAAGATATGTATAAAGCTCAGCAATCTCAAGAAGGTAACTTGTTTCCCTAAAATCGTAGTTATAATTTTTCTGCTGCACAAAAACTATTCTGGATACATTGGGATTTTCAATTAAAGAATCAATAGTTCTCTCCATAACTTCCTGATATTCTGCTATACTTGGCACGTATGGAGCTCTCATATAATTTATGTATAAAACATCCTCACCACCTTCTCTCTTTACTTCAGTGGAATACAAAGCCTCTTCTTTTTCAAATTGCATGCAAGAAAAAATGGTTTGTAGTTTAAAATATTTTGTATAATCCAAACAAATTTAAACTCGCTTTGCATTTATGATTTATGACTGAAGAGGACAATGAAAATCAGTATTTTACTGAAACCAGTACTAAAGTTAGAGATTTGGAAGAAAAACAGCGAATAATAAAAGACAGGATACTTCTTATTGGCCAAAACCTCATTGAAATGAAAGAGGATGTCCACATAACTTTCTTGGATATAAAAAAAGATATAGAAATTATGAAGAGGGATATAGAAAGATTAAAGTCTTTTTTTGAAACAGCTTCTGGAGAATTCTCAAAATTTGCAAAAAAGGAGGAATTGGAAATACTCTCTAGACAAGCAAAAATGTTTCAACCGTTGGAATTTGTCACAATGAGAGATTTAGAAAAATTAAAAAACAATTAAAAACTATTATCAAAATGGGAATTTTAGATGACATAAACAACATGAAAAATCAGGGGATGCAGGATAAAGAAATTTCAAAGAGATTGCAGGAAAAAGGTGCATCTCCAAAAACAATTGAAGATGCTTTTAATCAAATGAGGATAAAAAAAGCAGTCTCTGCCGAATCTTCAGGAGACGAAGGAATGGAACCTTCGATAATGAAAGCCGGTTCACCCTCTTTATATGTTCCAAAAACCCAAGAGATAGAACACGATTCTGAAAGTTTTTATTCTCCTCAACCAGCACCACTTCCTCAATTTAATGAAGAACCTCAGGCTCCGGCATATGGAGATTACAATCAAGAGGAATATTCTCCTCAGGAAGGATATGTGGAACCAGGAATGGGAGGAGTGGCAGATACAGATACGATTATTGAAATTGCAGAACAAGTTTTTTCTGAAAAAATAAAAAGAGAGCAAAAGCAAATAGAAATTCTTAATGAATTTGCAACACTTGCTGAAGCTAAGATAAGCAATGATCATGAAAGAATAAAAAGAATAGAAGAAATAATTGACAAGCTTCAAATAGCAATACTGGAGAAGATTGGTTCCTATGGAAGAAATCTTGACACAATAAAAAATGAAATGGGGATGATGCAGGAATCTTTTGAAAAAATGGTACCAGAGGTTCATGAAAGAAATTCAGGCAATAAAAATAAAAAAGTCTATGAAAGTGACTCTCAGGAATATGCAAAAGAAAAACCAGAAGAAGAAACATCTCTGCCTCCAATTTTAGAAAAAAAGAAGATTCTTACCAAATCAAAGAAATAAACCTAATTAATTATCTATAATACAAATCTTATATTAATCTAATTTGTCCTCATTTATAATATTATATCCAATTAGTTGATAAATCAATCTTCCAAAGATTTATCCAAATTAACTACCTATCCTAAATTAAACAAAATAAAAAAATAATTATCTACTGTCCACCAGTCAAATCTCTTAAAAGTGCATTCTCAAACATTGGTCTATTCGGTTTCCTCTTGGTTGTCATCATCAAGACAGCCGCAATAATTACTACTGCAAAAATTATTATTCCACTATACTGATACCAGAAGTTAGCCAACCATCCTCCACTATTAAGATTCCATCCGAATACACTTAGAGAGTTATATACAACTATTCCAATTATAACAAAGACTATAATTGCCAAAGCAATCATAAACCAATTGTTCTCCTTATTTGTAGGCATGAACAATCCGCCTAATATGAGAATTACTAGTATAATTGAAAGAGCAACACCAAATCTAGGGAATATTTCAGAAAAGAACATTGAAACCATATCAAATTGCAATGCCATGAAAGCAACTGCCAATGCGATTATAACATTAACACCTTTCCCAGAATTGGGATCATTTTTTGATGCAAAGATATTCATCTTTGTTAACAATCCATAAACTAAAGCGAATATCAAAAGAAAAGGCAAAGCATATGCAAAAATTCCTGCAGATTCCCATTGTGCAAATAAATTTCCAAGTGTTCCAGTACTAAAACTCCCATAAGAAGCTAAAAACATCACCCCGTTCATCATTGTATAAATTATTTAATATTGTTTAAATATGTTTCTAATTATTTTTTACTTGTTCCTATAGCAACTGCTAAAGCAGCGGCAACTAAGACTATAAATATAACATTTGTCCAAAAAGTGCTACTCCAGGAAGCATGAAATAAATCATTTATTAATTTTGAAACATTAACTCCAGCTGCCCAAAGCACTGCAATTGTAACTGCAAGTATTATAAAAATTCCAATAGCCCATTTTAATCCCTTAGGGGCACTTGATAATTTCAATCCTTCTTCTCCAGCAACAAATCCCCAAAGCACTAGAACAATAAACATAATAACTATTGCAATTGTAAGGAACAATATCAAATTGTTCACCATCTCCTTTGGGAAAATTGCAGTTACAAAAATAAAACCTATTACAAAAGAAATCAAAGCATTAATCTGTGTTTTTCCCTCTCCAAATAGTTTTGTCTTTTCGAGAACAGCAAATATTATAAAAAATAATAAAAGAAAGGGATACACAAAGTTAGTCAAAGCTGGACTCTGTAAGAAAGATAGTTCTGCCATTACCTCTTTTTTCTCCTTTTACTCCTTTTAATTATTAATCGGCAACTTCTTCAAACCCTGCTTCTTGGCTTGGTAAAGCTGATTTACTTATTATGAAAACATCACTAATGGACTTAACAAACTGGTGCGGGATTATAACACCTCTTGCACCGCCCATCAAAGAGAGGACGTTTCCACCCACTCTTATTCTCCAACCATCAATTTTATTTTCAAACAGGTTAGCTTCTTCTACTTCTCCAAAGAACTCTCCTGAATCTGTAAATACTCTCTTACCCAAAACCTCTGAGATTTTTTTTATTTTCATAATAGAAATTGCAATGGTTTATTTAAATACTTTTCCATAATCTATAGAATATTTCGTAAAAGACAGAATATCATAAGATTTATAAAAAAAAATATCCTTTACAATTCATGATAAACAGAAAAGAAATTGCAGCCTTAATTTTAGTTTCTGTAATAACTGCATTTGCAGTTGCTATCTCCAGAAGTTTTTTAATAAATGTAAATATATTCCTCTTCGCTCTTCTTGGAATTTTTATATTAATTTTAGTAAATATTCTAGTTAAGAAAACTGCAGCTTATCTTCTTGAATCTGAAATTGAAATAAAACTCTGGGAAATTAAAAGATTTGGATTCAGAACAGATCAGTATTGGAAAAAATCTTTCCCTCTTGGAGCTTTCATGCCTTTAATATCCAAAATAGTTTTATTCCCCTTAAATGGATTTGTCTGGATGGCTTCTCTAGTATTTGATGTAAAAGCTAAGGTATATCACGCTGCAAAGAGACATGGAATTTATTCTTTCTCTGAAATGACTGAAGAACACATAGGAAGAATTGCCGCTGCTGGAATATTCGCCAACCTAATTCTTGCAATTCTCTTCTACTTTATAGGGGGAGATTTTGGAATTCTATTTGCAAAACTAAACATATGGTTTGTATTCTTTAATATGATTCCAATATCAGATTTAGATGGAAATAAGATTTTCTTCGGAAATCTAGTATTATGGAGTTTCCTAGCCATTGTTACCCTTATAGGATTAGGTTACACCTTTCTTTTAGTATAAGAAGATAATTAAACTCAATTAGAAATTTAAGAGAATGGAATTTCTAAAGAACATAGAACCAAGAGAATATCAAAAAGAGATTTTTGAGACGTGCATAAATAAAAATTGCCTTGTGGTTCTTCCAACTGGACTTGGAAAAACTCTCATTGCTCTCATGCTGACAATAGAGAGGATGAAGACATATCCGGGAGAAAAAGTTCTTTTTCTTGCCCCAACAAAGCCCTTAGCTGAACAGCACTTAAAATATTTTAAGAAAAATCTTCCTGAGCTTTTTGGTGAAATGCAACTCTTTACAGGGACAGTTAATTCAGAAAATAGAAAAAAAATATGGCAGACAGCAGATATAATCTTCTCAACTCCTCAATGCATAGCAAACGACATTAGGAAGAATATGTACAATCTTAAGGATGTCTGCCTCCTTATAGAAGACGAAGCTCACAGATGCATAAAAAATTACGACTACAATTACATAGCTCAGGAATACAAGAAACAATCCATTCACCCAAGAATAATAGGCCTTACAGCTTCCCCTGGAAGTGAAAAATCCAAAATAAAAGATATATGTAAAAATCTTTTCATAGAAGAAGTTGAGCTAAGGGGAAGAGAAAGCTCGGGTGTTAAAGAATACCTACAAGAATTAGAATTTGAAAAGATAATGCTTGATTTTCCCCCAGAATTTGAAGATATGAGAAAGGTGATTCTTGGATTATTTAATGAATATGTAGAAGAATTAAGAGCCAGAAAAGTTCTTTTTGGGCCTGCATCAAAAACAGATTTAATAAATCTTCAAAAGAGGATATCTTCTACAATATCTAGAAATTTTAAAAATTTTAATTATATGCTAGGAGCGAGTGCCTGTGCTCAGGCAA
>Ga0182019_10000531_pt1 | contig 18866 bp, 22 predicted proteins | sample 812E2MmetaG_FD_120483 | JGI IMG/M metagenome (GOLD analysis project Ga0182019, IMG submission 120483) | Permafrost microbial communities from Stordalen Mire, Sweden - 812E2M metaG | ecosystem: Environmental > Terrestrial > Soil > Wetlands > Permafrost | place: Sweden: Stordalen | collected...
TCAGCCGTCAAGTCGGGATTGATTGCATTTAGTTTTGAATCCCCTTTCTGCCCACTATTCTCAATAACTAAAAGATGAATACTTTTACGGATTTTAGCTGTAGTCGTTTGCGCAAATACACCCATCAAAATATCTAATGCTTGTCTACATCTAATTCGCCGACAACTACTCAAGGATTTTATCCATATTTTTCTACCCGACATTCTGACAACAAAAGTAGCGGGCTTAATTTCATCAACAACAAGGTCGATAATATAACCTTCGTCCTGACAAACTAATTTAAAGCCTTCTAATCCATTGAGTAACTTTTTTGCATCCATCGCAACAATCCCTATGACATAACAATAATTTAATTTACAACACTCATGCGGCTTCTTTAGGCTGTTGAATTTCTAATGACTGCCATTCATCGACTCCACAAATTCTGACCGTCAGGATGTTTTTCCGAACTTCGGCATCGGCTTTTTTATAAAGTAACTCAATCAATTCTCTCAATGCGCTGACAGGGTATTCCTTATCCAGCCATTCTTGTTTAACCGTTACATTAATAATGAAAGAGGTGGGCTTCGCGCCAGGATAGGCCTCTTCAAGCTGAAGCGCATTTTCGTTATCAATATTGATACAACCCGCGTCAACACAGGCTTTCCTGAAATCACCCAACTTTTTTATTAACTCTGTTCTATCCATTTCAATAATCCTCTTTCGCCTTTTAATAATTCGACGAGCCTTGTTACGTCTGTGGGTTTTTGAGAACCCATGGGCTGATAACGAATTTGTTCACTCCATAAACAATTTTCATTTTTCCCAGTCCCTGTAATCAGATAGCTGGAAATTTCCATAAGTTCTTCGTTGCCGTTTACTATGTCAGTTTGTAGCTTTGTTCTTAAGCCACTAAAAATGAATAACAGCCTTATATCGTGAGTCTGCACGGCTTTTTTAATATCGCCAATCCTTGCAATATCACAGTGTTCATCAAATAAATTATCAACTCCCCAATGCTCACAAATTTTTGCTTTCAACATTAACTCAATACTGTAACCGGCTAAGTAAAACGCACCATCGTACAGTTGTCCCTCGCACAGTATTTCCGCTTCGCGTAATCGCAAGTTGGCCAGCTTTTTAATTTCTGCCGAAGTCTTCATGAATAAGATTCAGCTAATTTCTCCGCTTCGGTAAAATCCAATGTTCCTTCATAAATAGCGCGCCCGGTAATGGCGCCCATGATGCCTTCATGCGCCACCGCGCCCAAAGCTTTGATATCGTCGATATTGGTAATGCCGCCCGAGGCAATAACCGGAATGGTAATGGCCCGCGCCAAGCGCGCCGTCGCTTCCACGTTGACGCCCTGCATCATGCCGTCCCTGGAAATGTCGGTATAAATAATCGCCTCCACACCGTCCGCTTCAAAGTGTTGCGCCAGATCAATCACGTCATGTTTGGATAGCTTAGACCAGCCGTCTATCGCCACTTTGCCGTCTTTTGCATCCAGGCCGACGATGATACGGCGCGGATATTCCATCGCCATATCTCTGACAAAGTGCGGTTCATTAACGGCCTTGGTGCCGATAATGACGTATTCCACGCCTGCCTCCAGATACGCCTGTATTGTTTCTTCATCACGAATGCCGCCGCCTATCTGCACCGGCACATCGGGGAAAGCTAAGACGATAGCTTTGATAATTTCGGCATTGACGGGTTTTCCGGCAAATGCGCCATCCAGGTCGACCAAATGTATTCTTTTGGCACCGGCGGCAACCCAGCGCCCGGCGACAGCCACAGGGTCATCAGAAAAAACCGTGTCATCATCCATTCGTCCCTGGCGTAAACGCACACACTTTCCTTCTTTCAAATCAATAGCGGGTATTAACAACATAAATACAAAATCCTTAGATTTAAACTTGACCATCCCAATGCAAAAAGTTGTTCAGCAGTTGCAGACCGACTGCCTGACTTTTTTCAGGGTGAAATTGTACAGCAAAAACATTGTCTTGAGCCAATGCGCAGGCAAAAGCATCGGGATATTCTGTGGTTGCCGCAACCACAGACGCATCATCGGGGCGTGCATAATAACTATGCACAAAATAAAAACGGCTGTCTTGTGGAATCTTATCCCATAACGGATGCGGCAGCTGATGCACCTGATTCCAGCCCATGTGCGGAATTTTCAGTTTGTTGCCGTGGCTATCCGTCAACGCATCGGGAAAGCGCACGACATGCCCGGAAAAAATATCCAAGCCTTGTGTGTTGCCGTTTTCTTCGCTGTCCGTCAATAATGCCTGCATTCCTAAGCAAATGCCCAGCAACGGTTTCGTTTTGGCAACGCACTGAATAACCTCAGCTAAACCCGATAGCTTAAGCGCCTGCATACAATCGCGCATCGCCCCGACGCCGGGAAAAACCACGCGATCGGCTTGCAAGATCAGAGCGGGATCGGCCACGATGCGGACATCGACATTTGGTGCGGCGTGTTGCAGGGCTTTTGCAATCGAATGCAAATTACCCATTCCGTAATCAATAACAGCGACAGTAGACATATTAAAACAGGCTAAAGACTAAAGGTGAAAGGCTAAAGACAGCCTTTGGTTGACGGCATTATACCTGCCATTCGCGTATCGGCGGTAATCGCCATGCGTATGGCCCGACCCAGGGCTTTAAAAATGGTTTCGGCGACATGATGCGCATTGGCGCCTTTCAAGCTATCGATATGCAAAGTGACTCCGGCATGATTGACAAAACCCTGAAAAAACTCCCGGAACAAATCCACGTCAAAACTGCCGATCATGGCTTTCGGGTAGCTAACGTCATAGAACAAACCGGGGCGGCCGGAAAAATCGATAACCACTCGGGACAAGGCTTCATCCAGCGGAACGTAAGCATGCCCGTAGCGATAAATGCCTTTTTTGTCACCGATAGCTAGCGCAAACGCCTGGCCTAGCGTAATGCCTATATCTTCAACGGTGTGATGGGCGTCAATCTCTAAATCCCCTTTAGCGTTAATGTCCATATCAATTAGGCCATGTCGGGCGATTTGATCCAGCATGTGGTCAAGAAAAGGCACGCCCGTTACGAATGAGGCTTCACCCGTTCCGTCCAGGTTGATTTTTATTTTAATTTGGGTTTCGAGCGTATTACGCTCGACTTCAGCGATTCTTTGGGTCATTTTTTTAAATAGTGTGGGTGATCAAAATAGGGTCAAAGCGGGCTTGCGTTACCAGCGAGAAATTCATCATCAGCATGTTTACCGGCAGCATCCAGGCGACCGGACAAAATATCAGCCTCGATTTTTTTATCCCACTGATCAGCCGCAAACTCTTCAAAACATTCTGATTGTGCAAGAGTTTCGTTGTCAGGCAGTTGTGAAGCAGCCATTTCAAAGGCTTGAATGTTGCTCATCATCTTACTCCAACAGTTAATATCGAATTTTTAAGGTTAAAAACCGCGTGCATTTGTAGAGCCGTCAAATGGCTTTATCTTTTGCTCGCCATTTACTGATAAAACGGTGGGCAGAAAAGCGTTGCACATACTACTTGGCTAGTGAATGTGTCAGCAAGGTATAGTTTCATCTTTACCTCAGTTTATTTCGATTTACTTGACCACTCTTGCCACTTTTCCCCTTTGTGAGGTTCTTTTTTTCCTTTTATCCATTCACCGACGATCTCGTCGTTCCAATATATATGACCCTCATAATCGAAATCCGCACCTAAAACTTTATATTGTGGATCACCACGCCGAACATCTCTGAGATATTCAAAGTAATAGAATTTGCACGATCTAATGTCTTTATTGACCTTGTTGTAGCAGTAATCTGAAGGTATTACGCTATCTCTGTTGGTCTCTGGGTATGCGGCCTCAATCATGTCTTTGATCTGCTTTCCCGTCAGGGTCTCCCCAAAACGGCTGGGATCAAAAACTTTTCGAACTTTGTCCCATATTTTTTCGCTGGATGAACTACTCAAAACCTTAATCTGCGGTAGTTTCAGTTCCTTTATTGGCTTGCCGACAGTTTTTTGCTGCTCTTCTTCGCTAGAGAAATACAGAAGAAATTCGTTATCGTCTTTTTGCTTAAGAAATTCGATGAGATAAGCAACTGAAAATGCTCTCCACTCGAGTCCGTGGTGATCCAATGAGCGCCCAAAGCTTGGAGGCACATGATTTCCAATGAGCATGACCCTGATGGTAGGATCATTAGGAAATAATAGCTCGCCTTCATAATCCATTAACTGCCCAATATCTTTACGTAGAACCGTACCTCTCTTCACTTCTACGATCAATCGTCCCCCACGCTTATCTTTGAACAGTAAATCGATGCGCTTGCCATTGATAGAAATTTGCCTTCCTTCAAGTAACAGGCCGACCTCTATTAATTCAGAATACCTAGCTAGGATGCTTTCAAGATCTTGCTCATACATATTAATTGTTTAGGTTTATTTGACGGTTCAAAATGACAGTCCACCGCATCGCGAACTTTGTGATGTAAATCATTTATATCATCGGCTTCGGTAAAGATAGCCGCGTCCAAAGCTTTTGCTGTAAAACCGCCTTCGGGCGCATCCTCGATTAAAAATATAATTTCATTCACGCTTTATTCCTTGTTTTATTTAAGCCATGTTACCTGAAAGGCTTATAAATTACAGGGCTTAACAGTCCAGTCGACGATTTTTCGCCAGGAATGCAGTATCCTTACCCTACAGAAAAACTTTCCCCGCAGCCGCAGGTGCCTTTAACATTGGGGTTGTTGAACTTGAAAGCCTCGTTGATACCTTCTTTGCGGTAATCCAGTTCTATGCCGTCAACCAATTCCAGGTCGCTACCCGGTACGATGACTTTAACGCCGAAACCTTCAAATACCTCATCATTTTCACTCAACGTATCGGCGTAGTCCAGCACATAGGCATAACCCGAACAGCCGGATTTTTTTACGCCCAATTTTAAACCGATCCCATTGCCGCGTTTTTCCAGCTGTTTTTTAATTTGACGCGCCGCACTTTCAGTTAATGTAACAGACATAACACCCTCTTTATGCTTGGCAAACCAAGACTTTTAATAGATTAATAAATTCGAAAATTTCAGCTTCAGTATTGGTAAGCCCCAAACTGATGCGGATGGCGCTTTTGGCAAGACCGGCTTCCACGCCCATGGCTATGAGTACCGGGCTGGGTGCTGCGCCGCCGCTGGCGCAGGCCGAGCCGCTGGATACGGCAACGCCTTTTTGATCCAGTTTCATCAGCAGCATTTCGCCATCAATATTCGGAATGCCAAACTGGATGGTATTCGGCAACCGGTTAGCCTGTTCTGCAAAAATGCTTAAGCCGGGGAGGGTGCTTAAGCCTTCCTCCAGCAGTTTTCTTAAAGCCAGCAGTTGTGCGCTACGTTGGGCAAGTTCCGTCTTGGCAAGTTCCGCCGCTTTGCCGAAGCCGACGATGGCGGCGACATTTTCAGTGCCTGCCCTGAGTCCCTGTTCCTGTTCGCCGCCCAGCAGGAGCGGGGTTATCGCCACGCCTTTTTCAAAGACCAGTGCGCCGCAGCCTTTAGGGCCGTAGAGCTTGTGACTGGATAGCGACATCAACTGTACGCCCAATTGCTTAAATGATACCGGAATTTTACCCAATGCCTGTACGGCATCGGTATGAACGCGGATGCCGTTGGCGCTTAGCTGCCGGGCAACAGGCGCCAAGTTTTGGATGATCCCGGTTTCATTGTTTGCCAGCATGATCGAAACCAGATCCGGCTTTGCTTTAATCAACTGATCAATAGCTGCCGGTGTGACAAGTCCGTCGGCATCGACATCAATGATGCTTAGCTGCGCGCCCAGGCTTTTTAAGCGTAGCGCAGGTTCAGTGATGGAGGGATGTTCAATGGCGGAAATGGCCAGTTTGCCTTGGGGAGCTAAGGCGGCTAATGCCAGATTATTCGACTCGGTGCCGCCGCTGGTAAAAATGATTTGCGAGGCCGGGGCGTCGACCAGCGCCGCGACGTGTTCGCGGGCGGTATCAATGGCGCTACGGACGATTCTGCCCTGACGGTATAAGCTGGAAGGGTTGCCGTAAAAGGAGGTCAGAAACGGCAGCATTGCCGCCAACACCCGATCATCGACGGGTGTGGTGGCATTGTGATCAAAGTAACTCATTCAGATTGGCTATTAATTCCGTATGGCGATGTACTTCAACAACTTGAGATGCTTCCATGTCCTGTCTTTTGGCAACTTCCTTGACGTGATGTTTTTCTAAAAGATGAGCCAGGGTGATGCCTTTTAAATAATCCCTGATTTGGTCGCTCAAGCCCATCCATAAATCGTGGGTTAAACAGGCCTGCTCTTTTTGACAATTGGCTTCACCGCCGCATTTAGTGGCCTCAAGCGGCTCATCGACAGCGGCAATAATGTCGGCAATATTAATGTCGTGGGCTTGGCCTGCCAGTGTATAGCCGCCGCCTGGGCCGCGTATGCCTTTTACCATGTTGGCGCGACGTAAGCGTGCAAATAATTGTTCCAAATAAGACAGGGAAATAGTCTGGCGGGCCGCAATATCGGTTAAGGTCACGGGTTTTATTTCACTATGGAAAGCCAGATCGAGCATTGCCGTTACAGCATAACGGCCTTTAGTTGTTAAGCGCATGAGAAAATCCCTTAAATAAGTAAGTAATTAAGGTTACTATACTTAACCTAGCAAAATAGTCAACATTTATACGGATAGATAGTTCAAGTGGCTGTAATCATTTGTTTTTTTGATTGTCCTGGGACATTCTTAAAATCCCCCTGAGTATGTCCAGCTCTTTGGTATCCAGTTGTATCCGGTTATAAATCCGCCGCAAACGGCGCATGATGGAGTTTGATTTATCCGGGTGCATAAAGCCTATATCCGTTAAGGCTTGATATAAGTGTGTGTAAAAAGAGTCCATTTGCAGGGCTGTCGCTTTCGGGTTTTTATCTTTATCGCCTATAGCCACGGCTTTTTGCATGCCTGCCGCAACGAATAATTCATAACAAACGACTTGTACGGCGGCGGCGATATTTAAGGAGCTGTAGGCGCTGTTGCAGGGAATGCGCAGCAAGTAGTGACATAAATCCAGTTCATGATTTTTTAAACCGGAATTTTCCCGGCCAAAAACAATGGCTACTTTTTTGTCAGGTTCATTAATCACGACTTGCTCGGCGCAGTCGCGGGGAGATATTTCCGGCCAACTAATGGTTCTGGACCGGGCGCTGGCGCCGATGACCAGTTGGCAATCGGCAACGGCTTCCTGTAAGCTTTGGAAGATGTGGGCCTGCGCTAGAATATCATCAGCGCCGCAAGCTCTGGATGTGGCCTCGGCGTTGGGAAAAATTTTAGGCGCAACCAGCCGTAGCTTAGTCATGTTCATGTTTTTCATGGCGCGGGCAACTGCGCCGATATTTCCGGGATGCGTAGTTTCGACCAGAACAATTTTTATATGTGACAGCAACGGTGTCGTCCCCAGGTTAAAAATAAGCCAAGTTTACCAAAATATTTGCTATCATTGTGCGTTTTATCGCTCATTGAAAATTCGCCTATGCAACCCATGTTAAATATTGCCGTCCGTGCCGCACGCAGCGCGGGCGACTTGATCTTGCGCTCAGCTGATAATGTCGGCCGCCTGCATATTGATCAAAAAGGTAAAAATGATTATGCTAGCGAAGTTGACCGTATGGCCGAGCGGGAAATTATCAGCATTATCAAGGCGGCCTATCCTGAACACGCCATACTCGCGGAAGAAAGCGGCGAGCATCCGGGCAATGATTTTGTCTGGGTGATTGATCCTCTGGACGGCACGACCAATTTTTTGCATGGATTTCCCCAGTATGCCGTTTCTATTGCCTTAAAACATAAAGGCAAGCTGGAAGTTGCCGTCGTTTATGATCCGCTACGTGATGAATTATTTACTGCCAAACGTGGCGGCGGGGCCATGTTAAATAATCGTCGCCTCAGAGTCACTAATCAAAACACTTTAAAAGGCGCATTAATCGGCACCGGTTTTCCGTTTAAAACAGATAAACATCTGGATGCTTATTTGGGCATGTTCCGGGCGTTAACCACGGAATGTGCGGGGATACGCCGCGCCGGTGCGGCCGCGCTGGATTTGGCTTACGTTGCCGCCGGTCGCCTGGACGGTTTTTGGGAGATCGGGGTGATGGAATGGGATATGGCTGCGGGCATCTTGTTAATAAAAGAGGCGGGCGGCGTTATCACCGATTTTTCTTTTAACGACAACTATCTGGAATCAGGCAATGTGATAGCTGGCAGTCCAAAAATGCACCAGCTCATGTACCAGCTCATAGAGCCGCATGTGACCGATAATTTGAAATAAGCTGCGTCGACTGCTTAGCCTCCTCATACGCATCAATTTAAAGTAATAACACCACGAAGAAACGAAGAGTACGAAGAAAGCCTAATGGAAACTTCGTGTTCTTCGTGTCTTCGTGGTGATATGTATTAAATGACTCTTGAACGACTTAAAACAACTGCAACGCCAGCATGATGGCATCTTCGCGACCATTTTCGGCGGGGTAATAGCCTTTCCTGATGCCTATTTCGTTAAAGCCTATATCTTCATAAAGCGCAATCGCCGCCGTATTGGTGGGTCGAACTTCCAGAAAAACCGTTTCCGCCCGCCCCCTGGCGACCTCAATCAGGTGTTCCAGCATTTTACGACCTATGCCTTGTTTTTGCTCGGCGGGATCAACGGAAATATTGAGTATATGCGCCTCGCCCACCGCGATTGAAAGCAGGCTATAGCCTAATACTTTGTCCTGTAATTCACAGACCCAGCAACTGTAACCAGCTTTAAAGCAGTCGGTAAAAATGTCTTCTTCCCACGGAAACAGGTAGTTTTTTTGTTCTATCGCCATCACCGTAGGCAAGTCGGCGTGAGTCATGGTACGCAGGCGCAGCAAATCTTTTTTATCCACGGAATCGGGAAATACTTTGGCGTAAAACTCCTTATCGGCATCGTAAATCACCACTTTTTTAATTCTGTCCAACAATCCGCGCATCATCAACCTTCGTTATTTTTAATTGTTTGTATCGCTAGTGTTAAGTCCTGCCAGGCTTTGCGTTTTTCGAGCAATGACCGCAGCAAATAGGCGGGGTGATAGACTACAACAACCGGCGTATTATTGAAAGCATGGGGTTTGCCTCTGAGCCTGGACAAGGGTTCATCGGTTTTTAGCAAGGTTTGTGCGGCAATGCGACCTACAGCCAAAATGATTTTGGGTTGAATAAGCCGCTGTTGCCGTTGCAGGTAATTGTTGCAGAGTTCAACTTCATCGGCATGAGGGTCGCGGTTATTGGGCGGCCTGCATTTTAGTATATTGGTGATAAAGACGTCTTCCCGTGTCAGGCTTATCGCCCGTAACATTTCCGTTAACAATAAACCGGCGTTACCGACGAAGGGCAGGCCTTGTTCGTCTTCATGCTGCCCCGGCGCTTCACCCACCAGCATCCAATCCGCCTGTTTATTGCCTGCGCCGAATACGGTTTGGGTACGTGTCGTACACAAACCGCAGCGGGTGCAGTTTGAGACTTCGGCTTCCAGTATCGCCCAGCTATCGATTGCTGATGCCGGTGTTTCCGGTTCGGCATGGTCAATGGTAGCCGCTTGCTCGCCATGCGTCGATGCTCTGGGAACCCAAACATCAATACCCATCGCCTCCAGATACTGCAAGCGTAGTGCGTTATCCAAAATTAAACATCCCCTTTCTGAGGATGCCTGCGTTGGTCGGGGCTATGCAGCTTGTTGACCGCATTGATATAGGCTTTCGCCGAGGCGATCACTATATCGGTATCAGCCCCCAAGCCATTAACCATCCGGCCTGCTTTTTCAAGACGAACAGTGACTTCGCCCTGGGCGTCGGTGCCATTGGTAATGTTGTTAACCGAATACAGCTCTAAAGAGGCTTCGGATTGCACCAGTTTTTCAATGGCTTTCAAGCTGGCGTCTACGACGCCGCCGCCATCGGAACTGCCGCTGACTTCCTTGTTGTTCACCCGCAATGTGACCGTCGCATTGGGGATTTCGCCGGTTTCCGAGCACACTTTTAAGGCGATGAGCCTGACATATTCATCCTCCGATTCAAAACCGGCTTCTGAAATCAGCGCCTGTAAATCCTCATCGAAAATTTCGTGTTTTTTATCCGCTAATTGTTTGAAGCGAGAAAAAGCCTCGTTTAATTCTTCTTCCGAGGTGAACTCAAAACCTAATTCGGTAATACGGCTTTTAAAGGCGTTCCTGCCCGAATGCTTGCCCAATACCATGCGATTAGCCGTCCAGCCTACGTCTTCAGCGCGCATGATCTCGTAAGTCTCACGGCTTTTTAAGACGCCGTCCTGATGGATGCCAGCCTCATGGGCAAAGGCATTTGCGCCGACGATCGCCTTGTTGGGCTGCACCGGAAAACCGGTAATGGAAGACACCAGTTTCGAACAAGTCAAAATTTCGCGGGTATCGATGCGGGTTTGGCAGTTGAACACATCATGACGGGTGCGCACGGCCATCACCACTTCTTCCAGCGAGGCATTGCCGGCGCGTTCGCCCAAGCCGTTAATGGTGCATTCAACCTGGCGGGCGCCGTTCATGACTGCCGCAAGGGAATTGGCGACGGCCAGCCCCAGGTCGTTATGGCAATGCACGGAAAAAATCGCCTTATCCGAGTTCGGTATGCGCTGCATCAAATTGGCAATGGTTGCGCCAAATTGCTGGGGCACGCTATAACCGACGGTATCGGGTATATTCAAGGTAGTCGCCCCCGCATTGATCACCGCTTCAAGTATCCGGCACAAAAAGTCCTCATCCGAGCGTCCTGCGTCTTCAGGCGAAAATTCCACATCATCGGTATATTGCCGTGCGCGTTTGACGGCTTTAACCGCATGTTCTATAACTTGCTCCGGCGACATTTGCAACTTCATTTGCATGTGTATCGGCGACGTGGCAATAAAGGTATGAATTCGTGAGCGCTTGGCGCCTTTAAGCGCGTCACCTGCGCGATCTATATCCTTATCCAAGGCTCTGGCCAAGCCACAGACTATGCTGTCTTTGATGACATTGGCGACGGCCTGAACGGATTCAAAATCACCGGGACTGGCAGCAGGAAAACCCGCTTCAATGACATCAACTCTTAAGCGTTCCAGCGCTTTGGCGATTCTGACTTTTTCATCACGGGTCATGGATGCGCCGGGGCTTTGCTCGCCATCGCGCAAGGTAGTATCAAATATAATTAACGGGTCTTTCATAAAAACTCCATTCATGGAGAACTATCAACGGTTAGGTTGATATGGATTATAAGGGGGTATTGTGCTAAACGAATGAGAGATAGATGCCCATCAGGGCAGGAATCTTAAAGAGAGGCGTAGCCACGCACACAAACCTGCTTTGGCGGTCATTGCGTCGGCCAAAATGTTGTCGAAATAGGGATTGTGTTGAATAATCATCTGGGTGACTATACGCGAATGATAATTCGCCCTCAAGTAGATTTTACGATTTGCGCCCCTGCCATCTGCGTCTGCGCATCACCAGCGTAACCAACGGCCCCGAAATCGCATAAGCCAGGAACAACAAAAACAGCATGGTTTGCGGCTGCGCCATTACAAAAGAAATACCTAGCATAACGGCAATCGCCACAAAAAAGGGTACTTTACCCTTTAAATCGATTTCCTTGAAACTGGAATAGCGGAAATTACTCACCATCAGCAAGCCCGTGCTCATGGTTAAAATAATCGCGATATATTTCAATATTTCAAGATCATAGTTATATTCCTGGCAAATCAGGACAAAACCGGCAAGAATGGCCGCCGCTGCCGGGCTGGGCAAGCCCTGAAAATAACGCTTATCCGCCGAGGTCAGTTGCGTATTAAAGCGTGCAAGTCTTAATGCGCCGCCTGCGGTATGGACAAAGGCGGCAAACAAGCCTAATTTACCCAGGCTGGAAAATGCCCACAAATACATGACCAGAGCAGGCGCCACGCCAAATGAAACCATATCCGACAAGCTATCATATTGAGCGCCGAATTCGCTTTGCGTATTGGTTAACCGCGCCACACGGCCATCTAAGCCATCCAGAATCATTGCTATAAAAATGGCTATCGCCGCCGTCTCAAACCGCCCGCCCATCGCCGAAGTAATGGCGTAGAAACCGGCAAACAAAGCGCCCGTAGTAAATAAATTAGGTAATAAATAAATGCCGCGACGGCGTATGGAGCGTTTTTCTGGAATCATACGTCAATAATCCTTAAGTTGTGAGACAGTAAAAACTTAAGGCTCGAATTATACAATGAGCCGGTAAGCTGCACCTATTGTTTCATAGTAGTGTTCCCGTTTTGTTAAAAAAGACAGAACAGGTGATGAAGTTTCAGGATGATTGCGTGGTCGGCAAAAACGGCATGCACATAAATGTGTTGGATGCCCTAAAGCGGCAACCGTCGCAATTCAACAATTCTGATCCCTTATTTGACCGTTATGCCGACATGGACTTTAGCGATGCCCAGCCGGTGTCCGATATACTTTTTTTAAGGGCGCAGGTTAGTTTGTCATGCGAGGCGATGTTTGACGGGTGTCCGGATTAAGCGATAAGAACGGGTTAGTGGCTGTTACTAAACCGATCCCGTTGGATAACGATAATGCGGTTTTTTGCTCATCAATGGTGGGTAAGGGGCTTCTGATTAAGTGTGTGGCGCTTGCTGCCATCGCCTTGGGCTTGTTCAGGAACTGAGCAATACTGGCTAAATTCTGATGTAATTGGTTGGCGTTAGCTGTCGGCAGGAAAAAGGTAAAGGGGCCTTTCGCCGCCAACTTAGGATTGAGATAGCCCGGATTAAGGCGGGAAAATTGCTCATAAGTGAGATCGGCAAGTCGAGCGACTTCCTTAAAATCTTTTTCAGCCAAATAAGCCATTTCATGTTCACGGTCAACTTGGACTTTAACGAAATAGGGTTCGTTCCTAACCGGTGTAAGCTTCAAGCCATGGGCTTCGGGATTGGCAAATATGCTGGATAATGCCAGAAAACGGGGGACATACTCCTGGGTTTCTTCGGGTAAACGCAAAGACCAGTAATCCGTATCGAGACCTTCGGCGACGTTGCGTTCTATGGCGTTATCCACTAAGCCCAAGCCACAATTGTACGCAGCTAGAGCCAGCAACCAATCGCCGTTGAAATGCTGTTTCAAAAATGACAGATAACGGACTGCCGCCTGAGTGGAGGCTGCGATGTCAAGCCGGGCGTCATAGTGATCGGTTTGATGCAGGTCGAAGTCATGGCCCGTGCTGGGTATGAATTGCCAGAGTCCTGCGGCGCTTTTGGGCGACAGTGCAGTGGGCTGGTAGGCGCTTTCCACTATAGGTAATAAAGCCAGTTCGGATGGCAATTGATGCTTGCTCAGGTTTTCGACGATGTGATAAAGATAAGGGCGGGCGCGTTCAGCGACTTGATGCAGATAGCTGCTGTGCTGGGCGTACCAAACGATATGCTTATTGACCCGGTCATACTTAATCGCCGCCTTGGCGTGGTGCGGCATTGGGGGCGTTAAGCCGCGCCCGGAAACATCGGCTGTAATAGCTGCATGACCTAAATGATCGGTGTTAACGGATTTTTCCAGCGGCAAGAGACGGCTGACCGGGAATTCAGTAGGAAGGCTTAAGTCCAGAGTAGGATGGGGTTCAATACGGGTATGGAGTCGCTTATAAGCAACCGCCATTTCTTGCGGGTCTCTGTTGTTCGCCTCAGTGGATGATTCCGCTAGCGCTACGGGTTTGCGGATTCTTGACGCGATAGCTGAATTAAATTTAAGGCGTCCATAAGGCGTGTAATTGTGTAGCGGAGCAACGGCAGTGATCGGCTGTCTGATTCTTTGAGATGCCGGTATTTTTAGGGTAGCTTCCGGGTTGATACGGAGTTCTGAGGATGGTGCGGATAAGTTATTATTTATATCCGGCAGAGCCTGTACTGAAGTGGGTCTGGGAATTTGCATAGTTGATCGTATGCGCACCCAAACGTCGCCGGGATTGTGTAGGCTCTTTTGCTTAACGGAAAATAATCGGGAGTCTTTTTCTTTTCCTGATGAACGCACTATTTGTCGCAACGTATTGTTTTTATAGGTCTCCGAGTCCACAGAAGAAGCTAAAATATCCGTCGGCTGAATTAATAAAAGCGAGCCGCTTAAAATAGCTAAGGCCATAATTAATAATCGCATTTTTCAGTGGCTACGTAGATTTTTGTTGTGGGGATATTTGTTGATTCATATTGCCTAGAGTAAACGCGAATTCCTGGTTTGGCAATAAATAAAGCGCAGATTAGTAAGCGCCGGTGTAATCCTTTTTTCCTATTTCCACGCCATTATGCCGCAGTATGGCGTAAGTGGTGGTGAGATGAAAATGAAAATTGGGCAACACAAAATCAAGCAAGTAAGCTTGACCTAAAAAACTGAGTTCTCTGCTGCCAAATTTCAAGGTGATTTTGCGATCTTCATTGCCGTCGATTTGCGACGCGCTTACGCTTTGTAAAAACGCTACGGTTTTGGCGATACGTGCTTGCAAATCGACAAACGTAGTTTCGTTATCTTCATAGCTGGGCACTTCGATGCCTGCCAGACGGGCAGCGCAACCTTTGGCCATATCCGTCGCAATCTGGACTTGGCGGCTAAGCGGAAACATGTCAGGTGCTAAACGCGCGTTGACAAAAATGGCGGGATCGATTTTTTTCGCTTCGGCATGAGCGGCCGCTTTGTCGAGTATTGCGGATAAATTCCCTAACATACGGATGAAATTTGGGATAGATGCTTGGTACAGGGTCAGTGACATAAAGGTTACTCCAGTGAATGGTTGGGGATTGCAGTCAATGCTACACAAACGATAATATGATAACATTTTTAAATACTTACACATTTCATTTAATTGATCGAGAATACTCCATGCAAAATGAAAAACCATGTTGATCTTTGATTCAATAAAGGCACAGTGGTGAAAACTTTCAAGAATGTAATAGTCGGCGTTATTTGCATTATAGAACTGTCAGGCTGCGCTACTTTTAAGACTTTAGATGCTCATCTACCCTTGGATCAGCGACTATTCGTTTATAGCGGAACCCAACTTGATTGGGCGGCAATAGCAAAAAACGATGCCGCGCTCAGCAAATTTAAAATAGCGCCGCCCCGCTACCCTAAAGTTGATCTGCCTTTAAGTTTCGCGTTGGATTCTCTGTTTTTACCGATAGCGATCTGCGCTGAGATTTTTCACTAAGGAACGTGCATGACACACTTGTGTATTAAATCCCTTCACCCCAACCCTCTCCCGGCAGGAGAGGGAGTAAGATGTCGAAGTGTGTCATGCACGTTCCTAAGTATACAATGGCTACCGACCTTAATTTACTGCTTAAACGGCAGATAGGAGGCCGCATCCTGCTTATAATGTTGCACGGCTTGTTGTTCCCTGACTAAAAAATGCGCTATCGCTGTTGCAAACCGGGCATCCTTGATCCAGTGCGCGGAATAGGTGGTAATGGGTTCAAAACCGCGCGCAATTTTATGTTCGCCTTGAGCGCCTGAATCGAAGCGCTTTAATCCCTGTTCTATACAATAATCCAGCCCCTGGTAATAACAGGTTTCAAAATGTAGGCTGTTATAGTCTTCATAACAGCCCCAATAGCGGCCATACAAAGTATCACCGCCTACAAAACTTAATGCCGCCGCAATCGTTTGGTCGTCTTTAACCGCCAGCACCAGCAATAATTGTTCACCCATGGTTACGGCTATTTGTTGAAAAAACGCCAGATTCAAATAAGGCTGCGAGCCTCTCTTTAGATAGGTCAGCGTGTAAAACTGAAAAAACACCTGCCATTGCAGTTCACTGACATCTTGCCCAGGAATACGCAACAAACGAACGCCCTGTTCGCTGACCCGGCGGCGCTCACGTTTAAGCATTTTGCGTTTACTGGCATTCAAGGTAAGCAGAAAATCATTGAAGTCACGGTAGCCCTGGTTAAACCAGTGAAACTGCACACCCTCGCGTATAGTTAAGCCCAATGACTGTAGTTGTTCGGCCTGTTGCAACTCGGGAAACAAGCAATGCCATGAAGAAATGCCCTGCTGTTCCGAAAGCTGCTTTATATGGTTAAATAAAGTACGCATCACTTCCAGCGGATCGACAGCCGCTTGCATCACAATACGGCTACCCTGGCAAGGCGTCAGCGGAATGGCGGTCAACCATTTTGGATAATAATCGAGTCCTTGCTGTTGATAAGCCTCGGCCCACTGCTGATCAAACACATATTCGCCCCATGAATGGGATTTAAGATACAAGGGCATAACAGCGACCAGTTGATCGTTATCCAACACCAGCAAATGCGCCGCAATCCAACCGGTATGCTCGCAGACCGAACCGCTTTGCTCCAACGCCCATAAAAACTCATGGCGCATAAAAGGGTAAGCCTCACCAGTGAGTCGATTCCAGTCCTCCGCATCAACTTGCGCCATACTATGGATTTGTTTTACTTCCATTTTTAAAACCGGTACAGTTAAAACGACAGAATAGCATCAATCCATTAAATACATGACCCATAAACCTTTTTCTCAATCCTGTGAAAATAATAAAGACCCCATTTTGCAGGTTATCGGTAGCGTTTTTTGTCAGCCCATCACGGTTTGGGAAATCGGCAGCGGCACAGGCCAACATGCCTGTTATTTTGCCGAACATCTCCCGCATATAGAATGGCAACCGACCGATAGAGCGGAAAATATTCCCGGTATCGGTTTATGGCAAAAAGACGCGCGCGCACCCAACCTGAAACCGGCATTAACGCTGGATGTCACCGATGTCGTGTGGCCATGCAGCGCTATCGACGCGTTATTTACTGCCAATACGTTGCACATCATGAGCTGGGAGGAAGTACAGCTCTGCTTTGATCGCCTAGCCGACTATTTAAGTCCCAATGCGCTAGTTTGTATTTATGGCCCGTTTAACTATAACGGCGGATATACCAGCGACAGCAATGCCCGATTTGATCTATGGCTTAAAAGCCAAAATCCCTTAAGCGGCATTAGACACTTTGAAGACATCGTATCGTTAGCGACGAACAAGGGCTTGAGCCTGCTGAATGATATTGCCATGCCCGCCAATAATCGCTTGCTGGTTTTTCAAAACGCTTAAGATGTGATGATGTAGTTCAGAGGCCAGGGAGAGAATTCGAAAACGATCGGCAGGAAAACCCACTATCCGCCCATCGGTCAGTTCCAGGTAGATCAAGCGCAAAATTGGATATTTTAGCCATTATCAATACGCTGCAATGGATCTTGCCGATAATAAATCCGAAGTTGCTGATAAACATCAGCAAAGTGCGTATGTAGAAGGTCAGGTGCGCAGAAAAAATACTCGCTGATTACCGCAAAAAACTCGGCAGGGTTGGTTGCTGCGTAAGGGTTAATACAGGGGCGGTGATGATGTTGAACTTGTCTAACCAGACTTTCATAAGCTGCGCTGAGTGAAGTTGACCATGCCATAATGTCCATGTCCCGATGTAACGGCGGGTAGCCGTCGGCGGCTCCATTCAGCACATCCAGCTTATGGGCAATTTCATGGATCACGACATTGCGGCCGGATTGCTTCCCCTGCATATCCTGCTCAACATCATCCCATGACACTATAAGCGGCCCCCGCGACCATGATTCACCGATTAACGCTTGTTCCTGATGATGTACGACACCCGCCGCATCCCTTTCGTCCCGGCTAATCCGAAATGCACCCGGATAAACGATAATCTCGGTCCAACCCGACAAACAGGCAATACCAAGCCCTAGCGCCGGAAGACAGGCTAGTGTGGCGATGCTTAAACACATGGCGTCGGTGAGCTGTAGTTCCTGTACGCCGACGAATTGTTTTTTGTGCAAAAACAATGTCGTTAGTTCGCGTAAGTGCGCTTTCTCAACCGCCGTCATTCCCTGTAAAACAACCATCTGCTCGGTAACTTGCGCCCACAGATCATGCGGGATGGCATGGCGATGCAGAAGGTAGCGTATATAGGTGCGTTTAAAAAAATTCAAAGTCGATCAAATCCTGATTTCATCCGGGCAGCTAAAGGGCCGCACTCTCACTTAAAAACCGATCAAACGCGTCTGTCATAATCGGCAACATACTGAGTCATGATGACGAGTTTTTGCATACGCTAAAAATCCCTGAATAAATCGGTTTGCAAAAAACAGTTGCCTGCCGGTTTATTATCCAGTGATGACAGCGTAATGCCTAATAACCTGACGCTGCTTAGGCCAACGCCGGTGTTTTTTATTAAGTCTTCCAGCGGTTCAACTGCGTTAGTCACCGTATACGGCAACGTCCGGCTGCGGGTGATCTGGATAAAATTGTGGTACTTTATTTTTACCGTCAGCGTATAGGCCGCCAGCTTTTTTTCGGCGGCTCTTTGCAAGGCTTTTTCTAACAGTTCTTGCAGGTGCCGGAGAATTTCTTGCCTGGATGTTATATTCTGCTGAAAAGTGGTTTCTACACCCACGGATTTTGTGACCCTATGGCTATTGACCGGGCGATGGTCTATGCCTCGGCTGATGTTGTAATAATGCGCTGCCGATTTGCCGAAATGCTGTTGCAGTTCAAGCGAAGATAACTGTCGCAAATCCTTGCCGGTTTCTATGCCCAGTGACCGCATTTTAGCCGCCGTCACCTTGCCGATGCCGTGAAATTGACTGATCGGCAATTTTTCGGCAAATTCCGGCCCTTGCTCTGGGGTAATCAAATAAAAGCCGTCCGGCTTATCCCTATCCGAAGCCAGCTTGGCCAGGAATTTATTATAAGAAACACCGGCGGATGCGATCAGCCCACACGCTGTTTTTATGTCTGCTTTAATGGCCTTGGCAATCAA